>WNFR01010090.1_pt1 | contig 10734 bp, 7 predicted proteins | sample 5400221 | NCBI WGS metagenome assembly WNFR01 (sample SAMN13153357, study PRJNA577476) | soil metagenome | isolation source: 40 cm soil under Madrone tree | place: USA:California | collected 2016-06-14 | reverse complement strand
CTGCGCTGATGCAATGGATGCGTCGGGCCGAAGCCGCCCAGCCACGTAATAGATGTGTCCCTGATTCGTGCTGTTAGGATCGAATTGCCCGGGAAGGTACAGATCGGTCGGTGGATCAGATTGGTAGTCTTCAGGCATGACCCCGAGCACAACATACTGCTCTCCACTGAGGGCAATCGTCTTACCCACAATGTCGTGGTCCCCACCCAGGCGGTTTTTCCACACGTTGAACGTCAGTACGGCGAACTTGCCCGCGTTTGGCAAGTCCTCTTCTGGAGAAAATGTCCGCCCCAGAAGGGGCGTCACACCAAAGACACTGAAGAAGTTCGCGGTGACGTGCATTCCATTGATTGGATTAGGGCGGTCGCTTGTGCCCAGATTCAGGCTGACGCTGCCGAAATCATAGGCTGCCATCGATTGAAATCTGCGACTCTTTCGCCATGCCATGAATTTAGGAACGGAAACCGACGATCCATTGCCGTTCGGGAACTTACGCTGGACGCGCATGATCCTCTCCGAATCCGGGAAAGGCAGCGGGGCCAGCAATACCCGGTCAATCACCGAAAAGATTGCCGTGTTCGTGCCGATGCCCAGCGCAAGGGCCAGGACCGCGACGATGGTGAAGCCAGGACTCTTGATCAGAACGCGAAAGGAATGGCGGACGTCCGCCAGTAGCGTTTCCATAATCGCTTATACGGAAAGGAGAGCCAATTGGTTCCCCCAAAAAGAGTCAGACGACTGACCAACGCACACTCCATCGGTTCAACGAAGGAAGCATTCCTTGACGGCAATGACTTCAGCCGTTTTGCGAGAGTAGCGTCGGCGGTGTCTCTCTTTTCCCTCAAAAATCGTCGGAGTTTATCGCTTTTCGTACAAGTCCCACGCTAGTTTCACTGTGGCCGGGCTGTGCCCCGCGTAATGGTTGTTCGCGTAGGCGAAGACCTTTAAGTTTCTGGAAATGAACCGCCTGAATAGCTCAACCCAATTCGTGAGGTCCTCCCGACGATCAACGACCGTTTTGCCCCATGTCTTTGTCACTTCCTCGATTCCCTTGCGGTCGCCAAGCCAGCGGACATAGGTAAAGTCGGAGGTAATGAGATCGAACTTGCGTGACATCTCCCACGGTCGCGGCATCCATGATTGGTCGATCAGTGCGACCGCGACGTTGTGCTCTCGTAGCGTGTCCGCGAAGCGTGCATCAAGCCAGTTCTTGTTGCGAATCTCGACGGCGAAGCGGTGGCTCTTCGAAAGCTTCTTGAGAAAAGGCCTCAGACGCGTCAGGAATTCCTCCACGCTCTTAAACGCGTTCGTGCTGAAGTGCCCGAACTGCAAGAGCAAGGGCCCGAGCTTCTCGCCGAGAATCTCCATCGTACTAAGAAAATCCTTCCACTCTGCATCGCAGTCCGCCAGCACCTTCTCATGTGTAATCACTTGCGGAGCCTTTGCCGCGAAGATGAAATCCGCCGGCGTTTTCTCGTACCAAGCTTTCACCGTCGCAGGCGACGGCGTGCCATAGAACGTGCTGTCCACCTCGACAGTCTGAAATTGTTTTGAGTAGAATTTGAGATAATCGGCGGCTTTCATGCCCGGTGGATAAAAAGTGCCCTGCCAACCCGCCGCAGTGAAGGCCGATGTGCCCAGGAAAAGTCCAGGACGAGCAAAGCGGCGGTGCATCGTTTGTTCGCATGGCACTTGTTGCCCAACATCGAACAAATAACCACTCTCATTAGTCATAGATGCCGCCTCCAAACCTTGCGTCTCACGGTGCCCCGACTAATTCGCCCGTGCGCGACCTCGGCTGCTTGCTGAAGCTAGCCGCCAGCAATCGCGAGCAATGGCCCAATCTTCCTGCGCGCGGATGATGAGCACACGAACGACCGAATCAGAGAGAGAAATGTCCTGGTCCGCGGGTGACTGCGCATTCTTTGTTGCGTTGAGTTTTAGACCAAGGAATGCGAAGTTGGCGCAAGTCGCATGCCGCAGTTGCGGCGAATTCTCACCGATGCCCGCGGTAAAGACCAAAGCATCGATTCCGCCCAAGACAGCGATCATGGCGCCAATACCAGCTTGGAGGTGGTGAACGAAAATATCAAAGGCCAGCTTTGCTCGCGGATTTCCATCCTTCATCGCTGCAACAATCTGCCGCATGTCGGCGGAGATTCCAGAAATTCCCAGCAGACCCGACTTTTTGTTCAGCAAATCGTCCAGCTGCTGTCCGGTGGATTGTTCTGCGCGCATCAAGTACGTGAGAATTCCCGGATCGAGGGAGCCGGATCGCGTTCCCATCATCAAACCGTCCAGGGGAGTAAATCCCATGGTGGTATCCACGCTGCGGCCGTCGCGAATCGCGGCGAGAGAGCAACCATTGCCGAGATGACAAGTTACAAGTTTCAGTGAGTTGAGTTCACGGCCCAGAAGGTGCGCCGCGCGCTCGGCGCAATACTGATGGTTGATTCCGTGGAAACCGTAGCGACGGATTCCTTGTGCGAGCCATTCGTATGGGCCGGGATAAACAGCGGCAGCTTCCGGCAATCGGCTGTGAAAGCCGGTGTCGAATACCGCCACCTGCGGAACGTTGCCAAAATGCTTCTCGATGATTTCGATTCCTTCCAGCTCCGCGCGATTATGGAGAGGCGCAAAAACAGACATGCGCGCGATTGCAGATTTCACTTCCGTTGCGATGACGGTTGCTTGTTCGAAGTCCTTGCCACCGTGAACGATGCGATGACCTACGATGTCGATTTCAGAGGGAGCGGAAACGACGCTGGCATCTCCAGTCCACAAGCTGCTAAGCAACTGCTCGATGGCCTGGCGACGCGATTCTACGTTCAGGGAGTGGCGTTTCTGATTTGCGCCTCTTGAGTTCTGGACGTGGATTTCGGCTTGATTGCCGTCCCATTCGATTTGGCCTTGCCATACGGGTACGGGCGGATCGGCTGGAAGGGCGCTGGAGATTTCATACAATGCGCTTTTCTGGCTGCTAGAGCCCGAATTGAGCACGAGGATTTTCATCGGCTAGTGGGGCCATTTCCAACCGCGGATTTCCGGCAAGTCGTCACCATGTTCGCAGATATATTGTTTGTGTTCGACGAGCTTGTTGCGCAAGAACTGCTTGAAATGCGCGCCGATGCGCTGCAAGCGAGGAACACGATCCACGACATCGCCTGCGAGATGAAAGCGATCCAAATCGTTTAGGACCGTCATATCGAACGGCGTTGTCGTGGTCCCTTCTTCTTTGTACCCGCGAACGTGGAAATTGTCGTGGTTCGTGCGGCGATACGTAAGGCGGTGAATCAGCCACGGGTAGCCGTGGTAGGCAAAGATGACCGGCTTATCGGTTGTGAAGATGGAGTCGAACTCACGGTCGGAGAGGCCGTGGGGATGTTCTGTGGAGGGCTCAATGGTCATTAGGTCAACGATATTGACCACGCGGATTTTGATGTCAGAGAAATGCTGGTGCAGCAAGTCCACGGCGGCAAGAGTTTCGAGAGTTGGAATATCTCCAGCACAGGCCATTACTACATCCGGCTCAGCACCCTGATCGGTCGAAGCCCACTGCCAAATGCCGATGCCGTTCGTGCAGTGTTCGATAGCGGATTCCATATCGAGCCACTGTAGCGCAGGTTGCTTTCCGGCAACGATTACGTTGACGTAGTTTCTGCTGCGCAGGCAGTGATCGGCTACGGAGAGCAGCGTGTTGGCGTCGGGAGGCAGGTACACGCGGACGATGTCAGCTTTTTTATTCACAACGTGGTCGATGAACCCGGGGTCCTGATGGGTGAAGCCATTGTGGTCTTGGCGCCAGACGTGTGAGGTAAGCAGATAGTTCAGTGAGGCGACGGGGCGGCGCCAGGGAATGTTGCGCGTCACTTTCAGCCATTTTGCGTGCTGATTGAACATGGAGTCCACGATGTGGATGAAGGCTTCGTAGCAGGAGAAAAAGCCATGGCGTCCGGTGAGCAGATAGCCTTCCAGCCAGCCCTGGCACATGTGCTCGCTGAGGACTTCCATTACGCGGCCATCTCTCGAAAGATTTTCGTCGGTGGGCTCGATCGGTTCCATGGTGACTTTATTGGTGACTTCAAATAGCGCGTCCAGCCGATTAGAAGCAGTCTCATCCGGGCCGAACACGCGGAAGTTCTTCGACTCTGCGTTGCGTTTCATAACGTCGCGGAGAAAAACTCCCAGCACGCGAGTGGCTTCCGCAATGCTCGTACCTGGCTTGGACACTTTCACGGCATATTCGCGGAAGTCCGGCATGACAAGGTCTTTGAGGAGAATGCCGCCGTTCGCATGAGGGTTCGCGCCCATCCTGCGGTCTCCCTGTGGCGCTAATTCCTTCAATTCCGGGATGAGTTTGCCGGTTTCATCGAACAGTTCCTTCGGCCGATAGGTCTTCATCCAATCTTCCAATATTTTCAGGTGGTCACGTTTTGAGAGGTCTGTGACGGGGACCTGGTGGGCGCGCCAGGTACCTTCCACGGGCTTTCCGTCCACTATTTTGGGTCCGGTCCAGCCCTTCGGCGTTCGCAGGATGATCATCGGCCACACAGGTAGGCCGTCGAGCTGCCCCGCACGGGCTTTTTGTTGAATGGCTTTGATTTCCTCGACGATGGTATCGAGCCTAGCGGCCATGAGTTGGTGCATGGCTTCCGGTTCCTGACCTTCCACGAAATACGGCTTGTAGCCATAACCGGCGAAAAGCTGAGTCAGGTCCGCGTCAGTTAGGCGGCCGAGGATCGTTGGGTTGGCAATCTTGTAGCCATTGAGATGCAGAATGGGAAGGACGGCGCCGTCTCGGGCTGGATTCAGGAACTTGTTGGAGTGCCAGCTTGCAGCGAGCGGGCCCGTCTCAGCTTCGCCATCACCGACCACGCAACATACGAGCAAGTCAGGATTGTCGAATGCCGCGCCGTAAGCGTGAGCAATGGAGTATCCAAGTTCGCCGCCTTCATGAATGGAGCCCGGCGTTTCCGGGGCGACGTGACTGGGGATTCCTCCCGGAAATGAGAATTGCTTGAAGAGCCTTCTCATCCCATCAACGGTTTGGGAGATGTGCGGGTAGATTTCGCTGTAAGTGCTCTCGAGATACGTATTCGCGACGAGCCCCGGTCCTCCGTGCCCCGGGCCAGTTACATAGATCACGTTGAGATCGAATTTCTTGATGAGCCGGTTGAAATGCACGTAGATAAAATTCAGCCCGGGAGTCGTGCCCCAATGGCCTAACAAGCGCGGCTTGACGTGTTCGAGTTTCAGCGGCTCCTGGAGTAGAGGATTGGCATAAAGGTAGATTTGCCCCACCGAGAGGTAATTTGCCGCACGCCAGTAGGCATGCATTTTACGAATCTCTTCTTCAGATAAAGGTCGCTTGGATTCATGAGGCTTTGCTGAGCCAGTGACTGTCGCTGAAGCCATATTGCAGCCCTCCCGGTACTGTGTCGAAGTCGCTTGTTGCGGGCCGGGGAGAAAAGCTCTCACCACAATCTTATCCCGACAAATTTGAACAGGCCATTACAACGATTTTATTGCACGCAGGCCGAACGCCTGAGATGAGGGCCACGGCGAGGAGCCGTATCCACGGAAACAAGCCCAATGACGAAGGGCGAGACCGCCTAGGCTGCTGACGCCTTCTCGGGAGGCTTCGCGACGATTTCAGACCATAGCAGCCTGATGATGACGCCGCATCCTTCGTCGTACACGAGAGTGAAAACATGTGAGCAGCGCTCGCACAACCAATAATGTCTCACGCCGTGGATTCCTCCTGGCCTATCGCCTGTCGAACCGCTGCTGGTTGCGGAATCGGGATCGGGGCGAAATCGAGAGAACTTGCCGCCAGTGGGTCGAATGAAAGGCGGTCGAACACGCCGGGTTTGCACACTTCGGATGTTGTTTGGTGTAGAGGGGCGTCCCTCTCAATTGGGACCGATTGTGAGCCGCCTCAACAGCCATCCTCTCTTCTTCCAATCGAGTAATTGCAGTTCGCAGCCAGGTTCCGACGGCGTTTTCGATCTCGCTTTGCGTGCCGTAGTCGTAAAGAGAATCCAGCGTCTCATCGGACTCATTGAGCGGAATGTGGCGGCACGGGGATTTTGCGGAGCGCAGCGCGGGTGGCACAAGGTAGATCAAAGCACAATCGGTGCAGGGGTGCGGAGCCTCTTGGGAATCGTAGTTGATGCAACTGGGGAAGTCTTCAAAAATATATTTCGGCCTCCAGGCAGTTTCCGGGGAGCGGCGATAGCCGTGGTCTTCGAGGAATTCGAGTTCAGATTTCAGAACCTCCAAGAGATCGCGTTCGTCCTTTTGCATCTTGCACCTCCGTCCGAATTCAACGTTTACGCGGTTAGCGGCACGGCCGGACTCACCTCGAGTGAAATATGTGGAGCATTGAGGAGGGTGTTGTGAATTAAGCAGTGGCGTATCGCTTGCTCCACTCCGCTACGGTGCTCCTCACGCAACGGGACCGGGGTTTCCACTTCGACTTTAAAATCGTCCATGCGTGGCGGATTCTTGGCTTTATCGGCGGAAACGCGGACAACCGTGCCCTCGGCAGCCAATTCATACTTCTTTAGATACTGCGCGGCGTAGAAGCCCGCGCATGCACCCAAAGAGGCTAACAGGAGTTCGGGAGGAGTCATTCCCTCATCGAATCCGCCGTTTTCCGACGGTTAGTCGCAGGCGATCTTGTGTTGCCGGGCCTTGATCTCGAACTGCACACCACCCAAATGCTCGACACTAACGTTCATGCGAATGCTCCCATGTCTTCCAGCCGTTAGACAGATTCCAATATGTTCCTGGCCGCAACCAGCTGCTGTAATCGTCGTCACGAGGCTGAGTGACGGCCATCACAGCGGGCTCTTTTCTTAAGGCTCTCCACGCAGAGACTCTCCATGTAGGCAATCGGCGCCTTCAATATCATCGGGCGGAAAACCGATTCGGTGGACAACAATCCGGCGCGGCTCTTGACCGGAAACTGAACAAACGGAAGCGCCGAGCTGAGGATCATAATGAAGGCAACCGGTTGGCTACCACGCTCTTGATGATGTCCGGCACGCTCTACGAAGGTCAGTACCGTCATGCGGGGCGCGAGGGAGAGTGCCCACACACCCAGATCGCCGTTATCGTAGACGGTGGTAAAGCAGGAACGGTCCTGCACGTGTGTGCAGAGGAGAAGTGCAAGATACACCGGCAAGTCTCCCACTACCAAATCTCGCCGAAGGAGAAGGAACAGCGCCGAAAGCTCGCCCTTGCAATTCGGGTTCAGAAGGAATCGCGTTCGCGCATCTTGTAAGCTGTCCGCCAGAAACTTCCGCCGGAGGTGGCGCGCACGGACTTCGAAATGGTTGCGCTGGATTACTTCCGTCGGCTCGGACATGACAACCATCATCGGTTATTTCGGATCTGCGGCTGGGAAGAGAAGAAGACAAAGACCTCATGGGTGGCAGTACGGTAGATCATGAAAAACTGGCCGAGGCTCAAATCCGCGAAATGACCGCAGCCGACATCAGCCGCCATCAGCCGCTTCGTAGTGGTGTGTTCGCTCGTGCCGGATCTTCACTGCCCAGGCTACAACTCGGCAGAGACTTTGTCGAAGGAAGCGAACCTCATGCGAACAGCGGCCCGATACAGGGTAGATGCATTGAAGATCACGACCAGGGTCAGCGCGGAGTTATCGGCTAAGAGGAGACGCGCTGGAGATAGACCACGTCCCGCGGCGAGTCGACGCAAGCGCCAGACGGGCAAAACCAGATAGCGTAAATCTATCCGCCACTGACTGGCGAAACGCTAGTCAGAAATCATGCAATTAACGAAAAAACATCAGCCCAGCTCACTCGCTCCCTTCGCCAACTGAATCCATTGGCCTTAGCTCACAGCCACGCCAATCAATGCCACCTCTTGCAAGAGGGAGCAGCGCTCCTCATAACTGCATCGATGGGATTGAGGCTGTAAAGTCTGTGCAGACAGGATTGTGAGGACCCACATCCGTGAGGTTCTCGAGGTGAACAAACGACGCAGACCGCACGGATTTTTTTGAGCATGGCGCCTTTACTTGGGCACATGAGCGGTCATAACAGCTCAAGACCATAGTCCTGCGTCAATATCCCAGCCAAACTCTCAAGCCAACGGGTTCTGCCTATGCCTGATTCTGCTAAACTCTCCTCGATTGTGGTACCGCGTCAGAGAAGAGGCAAGTCTCTGATGAGGCGTAGGTATCAGCAAGGGCATGTTTTTCAGAAGGGAAGACAGAGATCAGAAAAGTGGGCACCCGATGAACCGGCTTATGTTCGCTTTTGGAAGGACGTTCCCGGTCAACCAAATTCTAAGCGGACGTATGTCCCATTGGGCATTTGCCGAACGCGCACCATTGCCGAGCGCAAAGCCGCACAGGAGCTTGAACGTCTCGGAATCAACTCCAATCAACACTTCATCGAAGCGACATCATCCATCACCTTCCACGACCAAGGAGAGCGGTGGCTGAAGTCGCTTTCGAAACGAAAACGTAATCCCTTGGAACAAACGACGATCGACAATCGGCAGTACGCCCTGGATAAATGGATTTATCCATTTTTCGAAGGTCGACTTCTGGCCGAGATCAACAATCGATCCATGAAAGAACTGGTCGAGAAAATGGCACCGAAGCTCTCGGCTGCTTCCATCCGCGACTACGTGAACATCGTCAAAGCCGTGGTCGCCTCTGCGATCAACGAAGACGGCGAAGAACTGTTCCCTCGGAAGTGGAACGCGGAATATATCGACGCGCCGCTCATCGATGCTCAGCGCCAGCCATCCACAAACGCAGATGGGGTTACGGCCATCGTGCGCAGAGCGGAAGGGCAGTATCAAATGCTCTACGCGCTGCTAGCGGGCTGTGGGCCGCTCCGCGCTGGAGAGGCACTTGGGCTCGAAGTCGGCAAGCATATCTCCCAAGATTTCCGTACCCTGTACATTCAACAGAAAGCAAAACGCGGAATCATCCAACAACACTTGAAGACCAAGAATGGCGCACGCGAAGTCGATCTTTGCTCGACGCTTGCGGCAATGCTGCAGGATTTTATCGGCACGCGCACTTCGGGGCTATTGTTCCAAAGTTCGACGGGCGCACAACTTCTTCAATCGAACACGCTGCAAGACAGCCTCCATCCCATCTTGGAGAAGCTTGAGCACGTGAAAGGTGGGTTCAACATCTTCCGGCGCTTTCGGATCACGCTTCTTGACAAGTCGGATTGCCCCGACGCACTCAAGCATTTCTCGGTTGGGCGACTTGGGCGACTCAGCGTTGTTGCAAATGTGGCGTAAGTTATTGAAAAGATGGTGGACGAGAGGGGATTCGAACCCCCGGCCTCCTCGTTGCGAACGAGGCGCTCTCCCAGCTGAGCTACTCGCCCACGAGCAGCAGAGAAATTTTAGCAAACGTTGGGGAGGGAAGCCACCTGCGGTTGACGGTGTGGAGGCTGTCGTTATCCGCTCGGCAATAGGCGGACTTTGTGAAAGCGGCCGTCCTTCGAAAACTCACGGTAAAAAGACCGGCGTACTCAAAAGAAAACGAGGGCGCGAATCGCGCCCTCTTAGCTTACTAATGTGTGCGATTGATTTATGGTTGAGCGGGGGCAAGGCCGGCGCGCTGGGCCACGATCTTGCGTGCGTTTTCGTATAGGGCGCGGGCTTGCGGGATGGCTTCTACCGCTTTTTGCACTTGCGGGTCGGACTCTAGTTGGACCTTAGTGCCTTCCGCTTGGCCGTAGGCGGAGAGGAAGACTTCCTGTTTGATCTTGCGCTTGATCCAGTCGAGATTTTCGCTGATTTCCGGCTCGGTGTAATGGACGTTGCGCTTGCTCATGTAAGCGCGCAGGTCGCGCAGAACGGTGTCGTCTACTTCAAAGTTCTTGGTGATCGTCGGGCGAGTGCCGAGGTAAAAGCGCGTGAAACCGCCCACGCCGGCTTCGTACGGGAAGAACACGTCGGCTCGGAGCAGGGTCTCTTCAAACTTGCTGAGCTTGGGCGCGGGGACGTCGATGTCCGGCGTGATGCCACCGCCTCCGGTGACTTGGCGACCGCTGTCGGTGAGTTTGACTTCGCTCGGATGCTGGGGGACCTTGCGCTCATAGTGATATTCGTAGAGCGAGATCGATTTGTAATCGCGCTGAATGAGGCGGCCGCTGGGCGTGTAATAGCGCGCGGTGGTAAGTGCCAAGCCGGTGTTTTCGCTTAGCGGCGTGACCGTTTGCACGAGGCCCTTGCCGAAAGTGGTTTCGCCGACGATTAAGCCGCGATCGTGATCTTGCACGGCACCAGAAACAATTTCAGTGGCGGAGGCGGAGTTGCCGTTAACCAGAATAACGAGCGGAACGTTGTCGCCTTGGTTGCCGCGCACGGCGTAGTAGCGGCGTTCGGTGGAGGCGCGGCCGTGGTGCGAGACGATCAGCTGATTTTTGTCGAGGAACATATCACCAACAGCTACGGCTTCATTCAGCAGGCCGCCGGGGTTACCGCGCATATCGAGAATCAGTCCGTCTAGCGAAGGCGCGTTGAGCTGCTTCAAGGCGTCCGCTATTTCGCGGTCAGTGGTCTCGTTGAAACCGGAAAGGCGAACGTAGCCGATGCCGGGCTTCAGCAGGAAAGCGATGTCCACGGAATGGCGGGGGATTTCGTCGCGCGTGACGGTGAAGACGAGCCGCTCGGTATAGCCTTCGCGGGAAATCGTAATTTTTACGACCGTGCCCTTGGCACCCTTCAGCA
>WNFR01007972.1_pt1 | contig 10735 bp, 9 predicted proteins | sample 5400221 | NCBI WGS metagenome assembly WNFR01 (sample SAMN13153357, study PRJNA577476) | soil metagenome | isolation source: 40 cm soil under Madrone tree | place: USA:California | collected 2016-06-14 | reverse complement strand
CGTTGCGTCTCGATCGGGCGCTCGCCCCCGAAGTTCTGCCAGAGCCCGAGGGACACTGCCGGCAGCTTGAGCCCGCTGCGACCGGTGCGTCGGTATGGCATGCGGGCGTAACGGTCCTTGTCCGGCGTGATCATTCCCCCACCACCTTCTTCCGGCCCATGCTTCGCAACCCGCATGTCGATTGACTGTGTCATAGGCTTCATGCCGGAAGCATAGGAACTGCGACACCACACCACGCGCCGGATCCGACCGGAGCCCGGCTTGTGCGGCCGAAATCTGTCGCCCCGACGACGAACACGCTGCGAATGACGCGGCACCCGTCGTCGATCCGGAGCGTCTCGTCGCCGCGATCCGGCCGCTTGCCCGATCCGGACGGCTACAGGACATCGCGGTCCGTACTCTCCTACGCGAAGGGAGACACAATGATGTGTTCAATCGCCGCCACGCTCTCCATCCTGGCTCTCGAGGCCTGCGTGCATGAGCAGGTCGCAATCCCCTTCCAGACCATCGGAGGGCCCGCCCGATGAAAATCGCGCTTGCTGCGATGGTGACCGCGCTGACCGCGCTGGGGGTCGTGCTCGCGACAACGTCACGAGAACCTCACGTGAGCGGGCAGGTCCCCGCCGGGCCGGTCGACGCTCCGCCCAGCGGCAGTCTGCGGGCGGCGTCCGGCGCACCTGCCGCGCCGCTCGAAAGCAGCGCGCCTTCGCAGCCCCAAGGCGGAGCTCGTTTGCCGCGTTCCGAGCCTGCGAGCTCCGACGCGCCCAACGCCACGATGCCGCCCGCGGGGGTCGTGCTGCCGCCGCCAGACAGTCAAGTGGCTCCGCTCCAGCAGCTGGTCGTGCAGTCGCGGCAGGAGAACGAGCAACTCGGATGGATCAACGGCCAGCTCGCGGCGCGGCGGCTGCAAGCGTACGAGGAAGAGTGGCGACGGCAGGCCATGGCGGAGCAAGAGGCCGCCCAGCAGGCTGCGACGCTGCAGGCGCTGGAAACCCTCCGCTACGCGGAAAGGATGCTCGCGATCGGCAATTCGGACGGCGTCGATGACCAGCTGGCGAACGCCGAAGCGGCACTCTCCGGACGCACGCGCCTCGATGTGGCGGCGGCGCGCGAAGCGCTCGCGAACGAGGATCTCTACCCTGCGCGACAATATCTGGCCGCCGCTCTGGCGGAGAGGCGGGTCCTGCGATGACGGCGGGCGCGCTGATCGATTCGCGACGATTCGAGGATACCGGCTGTCAAACGGCTGAACAGCGGCGGCTGTTCATTGGAGCGCCGCCCGAGCGGAAGGGGTCGGGCCGGGAGTTGGCGCGCCGGCTGCAATACGGAGTCAACTGCCCTGCGGGGCGTGGGAGACGATGATGAGGTCAAGGATACCGGCGCTACTTGTTGCGTTCTTCCTCTCTTGCGCGCACGCGTCAGCAGCTCCCCAGCCAGAGCCCGCGGTGCAAGGAGAGGCGATTGTCCAGGAAACTCCCGACCAGCTGCAACAACTGGTGGCCCCCATCGCGCTGTATCCCGACGCCTTGGTTGCGCAGATCCTCGCCGCCTCCACCTACCCGACCGAAATCGTGGAAGCTGACCGTTGGGTGCAGCAGCACTCCGATCTGAAGGGGGAGCAGCTCGCCCAGGCGGTCGATCAGCAATCCTGGGATCCGAGCATCAAGGCGATCACGCAATTTCCCTCTGTCCTGGCAAGCATGGACAAGAACCTCTCCTGGGCGTCGTCGCTGGGCGACGCATACGTGAACCAACAGCAGGCGGTGCTCGACGCCGTCCAAACCATGCGCAAGCGAGCGCAGCAGGCCGGAAACCTCAAGAGTACGCCGCAGGAAAACGTCACCACGCAGGGCCAGACGGTCGTGATCCAGCCGGCAAACCCCGAGGTCGTCTACGTGCCCGAGTACGACCCGTGGACGATCTATGGTCCGCCGCTGGTCGCCTACCCAGGCTGGTTCTGGTACCCCGGCCTCTATGCCGTCGGCCCGGGGATTTCGTTCGGAGTCGGTTGGGGGATCGGCTTCTTCGGCGGATTCGGTTGGGGATGGCACCACTGGGACGCCGATTGGGGCCACCGGAGGGTGGACTTCGACCACCACGGATACATCTCGCACAGCCGCACCTTCATCGATCGCAACCACTTCTACCGCGGCGGTCCAGGATTCCACGGTGGCCCGGACTTTCATGGCGGCCCTGGATTCCACGGCGGCCCGGACTTTCATGGCGCCCCCGGGGCCCACGCTGGCCCGGACTTTCATGGCGGCCCTGGGGCCCACGGTGGCCCCGAGTTTCACGGACCAGAGGCGCAGCACGTCCAGCCCGGCACTCGTTCGGGCGCGTTCAGCGGGTTCGATCATGGCGGCGTGGCGAGGGGCTTTTCGGCCCGTGGGCAATCGAGCGTCGGCGGCGGGTTCCACGGCGGCGGATTTCATGGAGGCGGAGGTCACAGATGATCCGAGTCACGGGAGCATTCGCAGCGGTGGTCCTCGCGGCCTACGCGCCGGCAAGTAGGGGGCAGGTGGACCACAAGACCTACCCCTCGGCGGAAGAAGCTGCCGAGGCGCTGTTCCTGGCAGTCCAGGCTCGCGACGAGCAAGGAGTGTCGCAAATCCTTGGAGGAGACAGGGATCTCCTCTCACTCGACGACAAGAGCCAGGACGATCTCGATCGCCAGCGGTTCCTCGAGAAATACCGCGAGATGCACCGCCTCGCTCGCGAACCCGACGGAACCATCCTCTACCTCGGTGCGGAGAACTGGCCTTTTCCTTTTCCGCTCATCTCCAAGAACGGCACCTGGTCCTTCGACACGCAAGCGGGCGCGCGGGAGATCCTGTTCCGGCGCATCGGAGCGAATGAGTCGTTTGCCATCGACGTTTGCCGTGCGCTCACCCGGTCTGAGCAGCAGGACCCTGCGACCTTCGTCGGCAACAAGGCTCCATTCCAGGGCTATTACTTCCGCGCCTTGCAGGGAACGGGAAAGCGCCCTTCCTTCATCGCGTACCCGGCGGAGTACCGGTCGTCGGGTGTGATGACCTTCATCGTCGACCAGGACGGCGTGGTGTACGAGCGCGACCTGGGCCCCTCCACGGCGAAGGTTGCAAGCACCATGAAAAGATACAAACCGGAATCGGCCTGGCACACGTTGGAATGAACGAGCGGTCGCCCCCGGGACCTCCATGCGCAACGTACTCGAAATCGCCCAAGCACCAGCGCCCGCAGCCACTGGCGGGCTGGCTCGTGATCGCGACACGGGCGGCGGTGGCCAGCTTCCTCGGAGCGAATTTCTACACGCAGTGCCCCGCCGCCAGCATCGACGCCGAAGCGTTCACCGCCTTGTGGCGCGACGGAAGAAGAACCTCGTGTTCCTCGACCCGGAGAAGATCTGGGCGTTCGAGGCGGCGGAGCGCCTCACGTTCGTGCATTCGCCAGAGGGCAGGTTCGCCATCGATCTGTCCCTGGCTGCGATCGAGGCGTTGTTTGGCCGCCCGCTCTTCCGCGTGCACCGCAACTGGCTGGTGAACCTGGCCTACGTCAAGGAGCTCGAGCGCGTCATCGGCGGGGCGACGCTGATGGTAGGCAGCGACCTCGGGCTCGAAGGACGGAGCATCCGCGCGCCCGTCGCGCAGAACCGCGCCAAGGCGGTCCGGGACGTGCTGCTGAAGAACGCGGCCGGCCTGCGCCATCCCCGGCGCTGAGCAGTGCTTCCACGGGCCGTTGCATCGATTCAGGCGGCCAGGCATCAAGCAACTACCAGGTGAGAGGAGCGACCCATGCACCCGACGAAGAACGACCTTCCTGAAACGACGCGGCGGCAGATGATCGACCTGTGCAACGCGCGGCTGGCCGATGCCATCGATCTACAGACGCAGACGAAGCAGGCGCATTGGAGCGTCAAGGGCCCGCATTTCATCGCCTTGCATGAGCTGTTCGACAAAGTGAACGGGGACGTCGAAGACTACGTCGATCTGATCGCCGAGCGCGCCGTCCAGATCGGCGGGTCGGTCGAAGGCACGGCGCGGTCCGTCGCGAAGCGATCGACGCTCGCCGAGTACCCTCTGAAGATCGTGACCGGGCGACAGCACGTGGAGGCCCTCTCCTCGGTGCTGGCCGCCTTCGGCAAGATCATCCGCAGCGCCATCGAGGAGAGCGATCGTGTCAACGACAAGGACACCAACGACATCTTCATCGAGATCTCGCGGGGTGTTGACAAATGGCTCTGGATGGTCGAGGCGCACCTCCAACCGGAGGGGTAATGGGCGAGGCAGGTCGTCTGACCGGGTTGCGCGCCCCGTCAAACGGTGCCAGCGCCGAGGAAGCCATCGACGAAGTCCTGGCCGAGTCGTTTCCAGCGAGCGATGCTCCACCGTGGACGCTCGGGCTCGATCCGCACTCCGCTTACCTGGCCGATTCGGAAGGGCCGGTCGCGAGCGAAATGGCCGCTCGATCCGACCGGGTTGCGAAACCCCGCTAGCTGGTCTCTACGATGACGTCCGCCGCCATTCCCGGCCGCAGCGCGACATCAGGCCGTCGTCCAACAAACACGAGCAGCACCGGGTCCGGCTGGGCCACGATGCCCTCGACGCGGGCAGATACAAAGTGCCCGCCGGCGCGCACCGTGGCGTGCTGCCCGAGGCGTAGATAGGCAAACTCAGACGGCGTGAAGCGCGCCAGCACCCACATCATGTTGCCCTCGAGGATCGACACGACCGGCTCAGAGACGCCGACGTACCCACCGGGAAGCACGCTGCGTCCCAGGACGCGGCCAGCTACCGGCGCCCGAATTTCCGTTTCGAGTCGGTTCACGCGCGCTTTCATGTACGCGGCGCGCGCCCTGTGCAGCTCGATCGAGGCAGGCAACGCCACGGGTACCGATACACCTCCGGGATTCCGCGCGGCCGGAGAGGATTTCCTGGCCCTCGCCCTGGACTTCGCCAGTGCCAGGTCCAGGGCGGCTGCTGCCGCGGCGATCCGTCGATTGAGCTCGCAGTGGTCGAGCTCGACGAGCAGATCGTCTTTCTCCACGAGCTGGCCTTTCGCGACCAGCACGCGTTCAACCACCCCGTGCATCTTTGCCCTGACCTTGACGATCTCGCCGTCAATCTGGGCCTCGATGGCGGCAACGCGGCCGGGCCGCGAGGGAATTGCGCGAGCGAATGCATTCGCCTTCATGCGGAGCTCCACTGTTGAGTCCGCTTCCTTTCACGGATCGTGCCGAGACCGGTAACAGCGCCGGCTGGCACCACGGTGCCCGAACTCGCGAGACCGCCACCCGCCGCACCTCCGTCACTTTTGTCGCGCTGACACGTCTCCGCACACCGGTGTCGGTTCAGTGAACAGCCGTGCTCACCCAGGTGCCTGAATGCAGCCCGGCTCGTAGACGGCGGCTCGCTGGTCCGACTGCCACGAGTGGAGTGCAGCGCGCTCGCCCGCATATTGCTCGTCGGCCACGGGCGCGAACCGAAGGACGCCGAATGATTGCAGGACCTTCGCCGGCGGCTCATCGAGATGCATGGAGCACAGCGAGGCCGCGATACGGTCTGCTAGAGCCGATGGCAGGCGAGCGCTCACCACGATGGGCTGGATGGGATGAGGACCCCACGACTCGAGTATCCGCAGGCGGGACGCAAGGCTGGGTTCGCGGCGCCGAAGCACTGCGAGCGCGTTCGAATCGACCGCGGCGCCGTCGACCTCGCCGGTGGCGACGAGCCGGACCGACTGGAGGTGCGAGCCAGACTCGCGGAGGGCCCGGAAGAACGGCGCGCCGCTGACGTCGCGGAGCCGGAGCAGGAGGTTGAGGTAACCGCTCCACGAACAGGGGTCGTTGAAGGCCCAGGTGCCGCCGCGAAGGTCCTCGAACCGGATCGCGGGGCTCCCATGCGCAACGACGACGTCCGAAAAGTAGACCGGCCGACCTTCGGTGCGCGGATCGTCGAACACGGGTGCGGCTGCAAGAAGCCGCACGGCTGGAGGCTGGAGATCGGTCATCCAGACGTATCCCGGCGAGCAGAGAAACCCGATGTCGGCCTCGCCCGAGCTGAACGGATCGACCTCGCCGGGCGGCGGCGCTGAGGTCCGGATCTGAAACCGGAGCGACGTCGTCAGACCGGTAGCCTCGGCGATTCGAGTTGCCACAGCGACGAAGAGGCCCTCGGGCAGGCTTGGCGCGAGATAGCTGACGAGCCGGAGATCGCTCACAGTCTCCTCGCGCAGCAGGATCCGGACCAATGACCCAGCGGTCAGGGCGCCTGCCAAAGAGAGTGTCCCTTTTGACCGATTCAGTGACAGGCTGATGGATTCACGACAGAGGCGCCGGATCGGCACACACGATCAATGCCGCGCGAGTGCCTCGGACTTCGAATTCGCCGATCTGCGGCGATCCGCGCGTGAATCGGGCGTTCTCGCCGCCCGGACGGCATCGGCACGGTCCGTGAATGGGTGCGGCGGATGACCAAGCACCGACAGATCCTGGCGCTCCTCCTGGCGAGCGCCGCTTGCCACAAGGTGACGCCGCCACCGCCACCGCCTCCTCCCGCTGTTCAGGTGACCGACGTCCTGCAGAGGGACGTGCCCATCTACCGCGAGTGGGTCGGAAGCCTGGATGGTTTCGTCAACGCTGACATCAAACCGCAAGTGGAGGGGTACATCCGCAAGCAGGTGTACCGGGAAGGGACGTTCGTCGCTCAGGGAGAGCTGCTGTTCTTGATCGATCCGCGCAATTACAAGGCGATAGCCGATCAGGCAAAGTCCACCCTCGACAGGGACGTGGCGGCCCTCGCGAAGGCGCGGCTGGACGTCGGACGGGACAGGCAACTGATTGTCCAGGACGCCATCACCCAGCAGCAGCTCGACAATGACCTCGCGGCCGAACGACAGGCAGCCGCGACCGTCGAATCGGATCGGGCAACGCTGGCGCGGGCGCAGCTCAACAGCGGCTGGACGCAGGTGACCTCGCCGATCGCGGGCATCGCAGGTATCGCGCTTGCGCAGGTCGGGACACTCGTCAGCACCTCGACAACCATGACGACGGTCTCGCAAGTCGATCCCATCAAGGTCCAGTTCAACATCGCCGAGACCGAGTACCTGCGCTCCGCCGGGGGCAACCACTGGGCCGAGCCTGGACGAGGCGCCGAACCCGCGCTCGAGATCATCCTCGACGATGGCAGCGTCTATCCGCACCGCGGGACCGTCGTCGTGACCAATCGCCAGGTCAACCCGCAGACGGGTACGATCGCGATCCAGGGGGTATTCCCGAATCCGGGGAACATCCTCCGCCCAGGTCAGTACGCGAAGGTGCGCGCCGCTGTCGAAACGCGAAAGGAAGCCCTGCTCGTGCCGCAAAGGGCCGTCAACGAGCTTCAGGGCGCGTCCCAGATCGGCGTCATCGCGGCGGACGGCAAGGTCGACGTCCGGGCGGTGCGCGCGGGGGAACAAGTCGGCAACCTATGGATCATTGACGACGGTCTTCGCCCCGACGAGAAGGTCATCGTCGAAGGATTCGCGCGCGTGAGGCCTGGCATGCTCGTGCGCGCCTCGCCTGCCGCTGACACCCCCACCGCCTCGGTGACCGCGTCGCCGGCAGCCGCGCCCTTCCGGGGAGAATAGGCCGTGTCCCGATTCTTCGTCGACCGCCCCATCGTAGCGATGGTCATCGCCATCCTCATGGTCATCGTCGGAGCCGTCGCAATGCTCGGCCTCCCCGTGGCCCAGTATCCGAACATCGTGCCTCCGCAGATCCAGGTGCAGACGACTTACGCAGGGGCGGATGCCGTCACGGTCGAGGAATCGGTCGCGACTCCCATCGAGCAGCAGATGTCCGGCGTCGAGGGCATGCTCTACATGCAGTCGACCAACGCCAATGACGGCACGCTCAGCCTGCAGGTTACCTTCGACGTCGAGAGCAACACCGACATCGACCAGGTGAACACGCAGAACCGGGTGGCCCAGGCGCAGGCGATCCTGCCGCCCGATGTCACCAACTACGGGCTCACCTACCGGCAGTCCACGGGTCTGCCACTGCTCCTCTTCTCCCTCTACTCGCCGAACGGGAGCTACGACACGCTCTTCATCGGGAACTACGCGACCATCAACCTGAACGACGCGCTCTACCGCGTACCGGGTGTAGGCCAGATCAACAATTACGGGACCTCCGATTACGCGATGCGCGTGTGGGTCAAGCCGGACAAGCTCGCCAAGCTCGGCCTCACCGTGTCCGATCTGGTAACGGCGATGCAGGCGCAGAACAACGTGAACCCGTCTGGCCGCCTGGGCGCGGAGCCCGTTTCGCCAGGCCAACAGTTCACCTACAGCGTCCGAGCGCAGGGACGGCTCCTCAAGGCCGAGGAGTTCGGCAAGATCGTCGTGCGGCTGGACCCGGACGGCTCGACGGTGCGGCTCAGCGACGTCGCTCGGATCGAGCTCGGCGCACTGACGTACACCCAAGTCGGCCGTTACAACGGGAAGCCGGCGCTCATCATCGCCGTGTCCCAGACTCCGGGCTCGAACGCTCTTGCCGTTGCGAGCGGGGTCAAGGCGACGATGGCGGAGTTGAAGAAACGCTTCCCCTCCGACCTCGACTACAGCATCTCCCTGGACACCACGCTGCCGGTGACCGAGGGCATCCGCGAGATCCTCATCACCCTTCTCGAGACCACGTTGCTCGTCGTCCTGGTGGTCTTCCTTTTCCTGCAGAGCTGGCGCGCCACCTTGATCCCGTTGATCGCCGTGCCGGTCTCGTTGGTCGGGACGTTCGCGGTCTTCCCGATGCTCGGCTTCTCCGTCAACTCGCTCTCGCTGTTCGGCCTCGTCCTCGCCATCGGCCTCGTGGTCGATGACGCGATCGTGGTGGTGGAGGCGGTCGAGCGCCTCATGGAGGAAGGGCTCTCGCCGCGGGACGCAACGCTGCAGGCAATGAAAGAGGTGTCGGCCCCGGTGGTCAGCGTCGCCGTCATCCTCGCGTCCGTGTTCATCCCCATGGCCTTCATGGGCGGAATCACGGGGCGCCTCAACAAGCAATTCGCGCTCACCATCGCCGTTTCCGTCCTCATCTCCGCCTTCAACGCGCTCACGCTTTCCCCGGCGCTCTCGGCGTTGCTGCTGCGGCCGCGTCAGGCTTCGAAAGGCCTGGTCGCCCGGTTTTTCGCGGGTTTCAACCGCTGGTTCGCCCGGGCGACCAGCGGATACGTGAAAACCTCGCGCCTGCTCATCCGCAAAGCGGTCCTCGGGGTCGCCATCCTGGTCGGATTCGTCGCTTTGGCGGGGCTCGCGGGTCGCCGCATTCCCTCGGGCTTCGTTCCCGACGAGGACCAGGGCTTCTTCTTCCTCAATGTCCAGCTCCCCGACGCTTCCTCGCTGGAGCGGACGGACGCCGTCTGCCGGAAGATCGAAGCGATCCTCGCTGCCACACCCGAGGTCTCGTCCTACAACACGGTAGTGGGCTTTTCGCTCCTGAGCTATAGCTCGGCGACATACAGCGGCTTCTATTTCGTGACGCTGAAAAATTGGTCGGAGCGTCCGGGCGCGGAGCACACCGACGTCGCGGTGATCGGCCGCCTCAACCGGGAGCTCGCCGGGAAGATCGACGAAGCGATCGCCTTCGGTTTTCCGCCTCCCGCCATCCCCGGCCTCGGGTTCTCGGGTGGCTTTTCCATGTGGCTCCAGGACCGCAGCGGCGGCGACGTCGCGTTCCTCGACTCGAACCTGAACAGGTTCCTGGCCGCTGCGAGCAAGCGCCCCGAGATCGGATCGGTCAACACCGTATTCCGCGCTTCGGTGCCCCAGATCTATGCCGACGTCGACCGAGACAAAGTGCTCAAGCAAGGCATCAGCCTCAGCAGCGTCTACCAGACCATGCAAGCATTCATGGGCGGGGCCTATATCAATCAGTTCAACCGCTTCGGCCGCCAATGGCGGGTTTATCTGCAAGCGGAGGGCGACCAGCGGGAGAACACAGGCGACATCTCCGGTTATTACGTCCGCAACGGGAAGGGCGACATGGTCCCTCTCTCGGCCGTCGCCTCCACCCGGCGCGTCTTCGGTCCGGAGTTCACGAACCGCTTCAACCTGTACCGCGCCGCCCACCTCATCGGTACCCCCGCGCCCGGCTACAGCTCCGACCAGGCGATGCAGGCGCTGGAGAACGTCGCCAACGAGGTCCTCCCCCGCGAGATGGGATTCGAGTGGGCCGACATCTCGTACCAGCAGCGCAAAGCCTCCGGGACCGGCAACCTGATTTTCCTGCTCTCGTTGGTCTGCGTCTTCCTCATCCTCGCCGCCCTCTACGAGAGCTGGTCGCTCCCGTTCAGCGTGCTGCTGTCCGTGCCGATCGCAGTTTTCGGAGCCTTCGCCGGCCTGCTCTTGCGAAATTACGATTTCGACGTCTACGGGCAGATCGCGCTCGTCATGCTCGTCGGTCTGGCGGCGAAGAATGCCATTCTCATCGTCGAATTTGCCAAGGGAGAGCTCGAGAAAGGCCGTCCTCTCGTCGAGGCCGCGTTGGAGGGGGCAAGACTTCGCTTCCGGCCGGTCCTGATGACTTCGTTCGCATTCATCTTCGGTCTCTTGCCGCTTTGGTTCGCGTCGGGAGCGGGTGCCGTCTCGAGGCGGATCCTGGGCACGGCAGTCATTACCGGCATGGTGACGGCGACCGGAATCGCGATCTTCATCATCCCCATGCTGTTCGTGCTCGTCGAACGGGCGAGCCGAGAGCGGAAGCCACACGGCCAGGGCATGCTGCAGG
>WNFR01018186.1_pt1 | contig 10736 bp, 10 predicted proteins | sample 5400221 | NCBI WGS metagenome assembly WNFR01 (sample SAMN13153357, study PRJNA577476) | soil metagenome | isolation source: 40 cm soil under Madrone tree | place: USA:California | collected 2016-06-14 | reverse complement strand
GGCGACCGGAGCAGAAGGTCATCTTGAAACATGGCCCGGGCGCGCTGCAACGCGCGGCTCACCGCAGGCTGGCTCAGCAGCAGCCGGGATGCTGCCGCCGTGACGCTCTTCTCCTCCGCAATGGCAGCAAATGTAATCAGGAGGTTCAAGTCGACTTGTCGCAATTTCTCTAAACGCATGGCAGCCATGACTATTATGCATGAACCGCATGTCGTTGTCTGGTCATCTGTGACGGTGTAAGTCAGAAGAGTGCGCAAGGAGAATTCAATGCAACGAGGAAACGATTTGCAACAGAAGCGGGTGGTCGTGGTGGGTGGGTCGTCGGGGATTGGTTTGGCAGTGGCCCAACAGGCGGCCTCGCAAGGAGCCAAGGTCGTTATCGTCTCCAGCAATGCGGAACGAGTTCAGAAGGCCGTTGAATGTATCAGTGGCGAAGCACAGGGGCAGGCGGTCAACGTCTCGGACGAAGGAGCCGTTGCAACCTTCTTTGCGAAACTTGGCAGTTTCGATCATTTGGTATTCACGGCCGGCGATAGCCTGCATTTGCGCGACCTTGCTACGACGGATCTCCAACAGGCCCGACGCGCCTTTGAGTTGCGCTATTGGGCCGCACTCGCCGCAGTCAAGTACGGAAGCCCACATATCCGCAAGGAGGGTTCTATCGTGCTCACAACCGGAATCGCCGGCCAACGCCCGCAAAAAGGATGGGTAATTGCGGCAAGTGTCTGCGGAACTATCGAAGCACTAACACGTGCTCTAGCGGTCGAGTTGGCACCAATACGGGTTAACGCAGTATCTCCCGGTGTCGTTCGAACGAACCTCTGGCAGACCATGAGTGTATCGGAGCGGGAACGTCTATACGAGAGCGTGGGGAACAGTCTCCCTGTTGGCCGAGTCGGCGAAGCTTCCGAGATCGCGCGAGCCTATCTGTTCTTGATGCAGGAAGGATTCGGCACAGGGCAGACCGTTGTCGTTGATGGCGGTTCGGTCCTGGTATAGCACCACGACGATGAGCCGCGATTCTTCTAGCATCGAAAGTATCTGCACCGCCTAACACAGTGGGGCCAGCATCGCAGAGGCCGCACGTAGTGTTTTCACCACGATGCTACAGAAACGAGGAGGAAAGAGAATGGGCGTTTTAGACGGTAAGGTTGCACTCGTCACGGGAGCTTCAAAGGGCATAGGCGCAGGGATAGCAAAGGGAGTGGCGGCAGCAGGCGCCTCCATCGTGGTGAACTACGCCTCCAGCAAAGAAGGCGCAGACCGGGTTGTGTCGGACATTGCAGAACGGGGCGGCACGGCGTTTGCGGCGCAGGATGACGTCTCGAAGAGCGGCGATGTGAAGCAACTCTTTGAAGATGTGGCACGTGAGTTCGGAGGCCTGGATGTGCTGGTCAACAACGCCGGTGTGTATTCGTTTGGTCCGTTGGAGTCGGTCACCGAGACGGAGTTTCACCGCCAGCACAACACGGATATATTAGGAACTCTACTGGCGACGCAGGAGGCGGTGAAGTTGTTTGGAGAGAAGGGCGGTAGCATCATCAACATTGGAACCGCTGGCACGCGGAATCCTGGTCCAGCGATGGTCCTGTATCTATCAACGAAAGGCTCGATCGACATTATCACGCAGGTGTTGGTCAAGGAGCTTGGGCCTAAGAAGATCCGCGTAAACTCGATCAATCCATGTGGCACGAGACCGAGGGCGCTCATGCGCTCGGCGTGATGGGCAGCGAGTTTGAGAAGCACCTCATCTCGCAGACACCACTAGGTAGATTCGGGCAGCCTGAAGATATAGCGCCGGTTGCAGTTTTCTTGTCTTCTGAAACATCGTCCTGGGTCACGGCGATATCCTCCTCGCTTCAGGCGGCATGCGCTAGAAATTCAAACGGCCGTCCTTCTGGAGGACGGAAATCACAAATTCGGATGGTTGCAGGGTTCGCGGAAATGACTGAAAGACAAGAAACTTTGGTTGCGGAGGCCTGACTAAGTACCTCCCATAATGTTCTCGTTCCATCCTTGATATGTACAGAGGTACGAGGGTACGCCGGGCCGCGATGGGCCACTTGGGTTAGAATGCGGAAATTCGCGTCTTGTTGTTCTTCAACTTTCTTCACATAGGCCGCCAGTTTTTCCTCGTCCCCCTCGGCCTTACTCGTATTTAACTTTGGCTGAGCGAGCACCGATCACGAGCAGACAACCGTATGTCCAATTTGGATATCGCTGAAAACGGGGCTCGAAAAAGCAAATCGCAGTGACAGAATCTTGGGAATTGCCAGAATTCTGGGAATTGAACGACTGGACCTACCGAATGGAGTATTTCTTTATGTTGCGCTGTTTGATTTTCAAATCCAGAGTCGAACGCGGAATTCCGAGCTTTAAAGCCGCTCCCTTTGGCCCAGCAACTTTTCCGTTGCTTTCGGCAAGAGCCGCTTCAATGAGACTCTCTTTGCTCGATCGTAAACACCCCGTTCTGGTGGTCTTTCGCAATCTAGGCGAAGTGCTGCCAGAGCGTGTCAGTGTTGCATCTCACCCGAACATAAGTTATTGATTCCGAACACCAGGCTGTGAAACTCGCTGGCGCCGCAATCTCGCGCGGATCGCCGCGAAGCCACAGCGCTGGAAGGCTTGGGAAAAGTGAGTCACGACACACTTGCGGCACAAAACCGACTCTTCGACCGAGGACAACATCCGCAAGTGCTTGAAAACAATGGTGGGCAGTGCAGGGCTCGAACCTGCGACCTCCTGCTTGTAAGGCAGGCGCTCTAACCAACTGAGCTAACCGCCCACTCGATGTAGAAATCATACCTCAAAATCGTCCTAACTTAATGCAACCAATTGCAATCGCTCTCAACTCAATTTCCGGATTCCTGCCACTGCGCATAAAACCTTTACACAAACCGCTGCTTCAAGGAAATTGCCAGTCCGCAAACGACTACAAATAAAATCGACGACGCTGCAAAAGCTATCCACCGCAAATAAACAACGACCGAAAATAAAAGGAGTTGGAGCAAGCCTCCAACTCCTTGGCTGGATTGATCTTTTTTGGGACCGTTACGAGCGCTTGCGGCGCAGGAACGGCAAGCCTGCCAGGCCCAAGCCGAGAAGCAGCATGGACGCCGGTTCGGGCGTTGTCGTTGTGCCGACCCCCGTAGATGTGGAAATGGCGGGAGGCTGACCCTGGTTGGGTTGGAACACCATCAGATCGGCCGTGTCTGGGGCTCCTCCAGTTCCGGTCACATCAAAAACAAACGTGAAGGTCCCACTCGCCGGAAACGATATGCTTCCTCCGTCCACGCACCAGTGACCCTGACTATTGGATGAGAGATTGCATCCGTTATTGTTATTCGGGAACTGACCCTCCATTACCCAAGAGCCCGTACCACTCGGAAAGCCAGCCAGGGAGATATTCGTGGCCTTGGTTCCGTTAACTCCGCCCGTAAAATATTCCACCGCGAACGAACTCAGCGTCCCTGTGAACGAAGTTGTCGCGCCACTGATCGTCAAATCCTCCAAGAATCCACCCGTACCGTCCGAGCCGCCCGAAGTGAACGTAAAGGTCACTCCGCCGGTCGCTAGACAATTCGAAGAACTCGCGCAGCTGTCGGCCTTTGCCACTCCGCCGTAGGCAAGACAAACCACCATCAGCAGAGCTGTGAAAATCAAAATCCTCTTCATGTTCATACCCCTCCGGGTTAACACACACACTGGGTTGGGGACCTTGTGTCACGAGATGATAGTGCAATCGCGCTGCCAAACCCAGCTTGCGAAGCCACCTGTACGAACGGACAGGTGGCGCAAAAAAGTACCATCTTTCCGCCTTTTTTGGCTTCGCAGTCCTCAATAAGAGCCGTCTAATGGTTTTCCCCGACCCTTCCGGCCTCCTCGGTGAGCCCCTCAAGCCCGTTCGAAACTTACCAAAAAACCACATTCGAACCCGGCCAAATTCCGTTCGAAACAGGCCCGTCTCTCGCTCCGCGTAGCCACCTTCCTTGATGTTTTTCGCTTCACCCGTTAAACTCGATTGTTTCCAAAATTTGCGCCAACGCTCGCGGCTAACCTTGCAGACCACGGACAGGTCCAGGTCCACGGAGAAGCCCACGGGGAAGAATGCTGATCAATCGCGATTATGTCGGCCACATGGCCGCCGAAGTCATCAAGAAACTGGGTGAAGGGGAACTGGTCGAAGTAAAGAATGCGGCGGCGCTGACGCAGCGCGTGCGTCAAGCCATGATGGACGAAATCACCGTGGAAGACCGCATCAGCGAAGAAGCCCGGCAAATCTTAACCCAGCATCAGGACCAGATGCGGAGCACCGGCGTTTCCTACCAGGAAATGTTCAAGAAGGTGAAGTCACAGTTGGCGCGCGACCGCAAACTCGTTCTGCGCTGAAGGAATTCAGTGTCCGAACTTCGATTTTATATTTCCATTGGTGGATTTGAAAGTACTGCGAAAGGCCGGGAAATTCAGAGCATGAGGATCAGTCGGGAAAAGATTGTGCGGCTCTCACATTCGATTATGGATGTGCTGGTGGCCAGCGACGACGTGGAATTTATCGAGGACCGCGACACCATTCGGCAGAAAATCGTGACGCTGCTCACGGATTCGCTGCGCGAAGAAGAAAAAGCCGATGCCGAAGTGCGAAAGAAAATTACTTCGCAGAAGAAAGAAATCCTCGAAGGAAGCGAAGAGTGGGACGTGCTGTACCGAAAGTATTACAGCGAAGAAATGCGCCGCATGGGCGTGCAGACGGCGCCAGAAGAGCATCGGCGGGGTTAGTTCGATTAGTTAGCGGGATGTTAGTTGGTTCCAGTCAACCTGATCCCTGGTCTCGCAAAACTTTCTGCCAAACCTGGTCTTACAGACTCACCGGAGAAATTGCCTCGTGTGCGGGAGTGAAGTTCGCAGCCCGAGTGCTCGCCAAAGTAAAAAGAGACAACACCGCCATAATTGTCAAAACCGGGTCGACGGGGTGACGGTAACGCAAAGTGGAATGTGTTATGTAAAAGGGAATCGGAAGAATCACACAACAGAGAATCAGCGGCGCAAATGTTGCGAAGTCCTTTCGAGCCATAAAGATTAATCCAACCAGAGATGCGATGGAAAACAGCGTCGTGAACGCGATGAAGACTTTTCTGAGCCCCAGGGATCTGACCCACGGATCATCGTTGAAATAGTAGATCCCTGTCCATGTGTCGAGTACGCGCAGCGAAACGCGTTCTGCGAACAGGCCAGGCTTTGCAAGGATGTATGCAATCGCTGCTTTTTGCTTTTCCTGCATATACCCATACTCGCCCTCTTTGTTCAAACTTTCCAGTTCTTCATGGTTTTCGATAGGATGCAGCCACCCGGTAACCACATTTTTTACAGCCGGATTATTTCCAAGCCATAGCTCGGCGCCGAAGTTCGATTTCACAAAGACGATGTGGCCGAGCAATTTGTAATTTCGCACAGTCCATGGGGTGAGGGAGATCGCAAAGACCAGCAGCACCGCAAAGACCTGCGCAAGCGACTGAGTTCCGAGCCTCGACCTGCGAAAATAAATCCATGCAAGAAAAACAGGAAGCATAATGCACAGCGACGGATTGGTAAGCGCTGAAAATCCCCAGAGCAATCCGTACCAGGGCCATTCCCACGACCGGGCCGGAGATCGGCACAAATCGTACGTCATACAGAGCAGCCAGGCTAACAGCAGAGCTGACAGGCTCTGGTCCCAGGCCCACTCCAGGGGGAAGAGAATCGCTAGTGGCAAGAATACCCAAGTCCAAGTCGCCACCAACCCCACCCTGCGATCCTCGAAATTCCTGCCGAGCCGGTAAATCGGAAAACACGTCACCGCGGCAAATGCTGAATTCAGGAACTGCGCAAAATAGATGTGGCCTTGGGTCCGGAAGGGGTCGAAAAGCATGAAGCCCGCTGACCACATCGCGGGGAAGATCGGCGCCAGCCACGCGGTCGGCCTCTCGTAACCAGGGAAAGGCGTGGAAAAGCCTTTGCCGATGTGCAGCGACCATGCGATGTAACCGGCCTCCTGTCCGACGACCTGGCGCACTGGATGCACCGAATCAAGCCAATGACTCAGCACACAGAGCGACACGCGCAAGAGGAACGCGGCGAGAGCTGCGAACCAAATAGAAGAGGGCAAACGCCAAGGCGGAGATTCGTCGTGCCTCTCTGAGTGGGTTGCGAGGTATTGGGACATGTTTTGAGGTCGGCGAAACCGAGAATACCATACGGACTTCGCCAACCGATGTCGACGTGGAGGTAGTTGCTTGGAGACGCAAATCACGAAACAGGAACCGATCGCGGCCCGCGGGTGGCGGCCACCTTCAACAAATGAAAACAACAAGCGAAACAACGAATCTGAAAATAGAGATTAGAAAATAGAAATTAGAAAATGGAAATTGGAAAATCAAAATGCAAAAAAGGCGGCCAGTTTTGGCTGCCTTTTTTGCTTTGCAATTGAAATTTTATTTCAAAACTTTCCGGAAACGGAGCCGGTCTAAAGACCAGGTGCTCCGAAACCGACACCACAGGGCTAAAGCCCTGCACTACGCAAACCAAATCAAGGGGTGGTGTCGGTGCGGCGCTTCAGGGTTGGACGATCGTCGTCGGAGCTAGGGTCGGCCGTGGGCGAAGTTTTTTGCTTGTCGGTCTGCTCGGTGCGCGTGCGCAGAGTCGGCTTGCCCGGACCGTTGTCAACCGCTTTGCGCGCGAACATCACGTTGCGCAACCGGGCCTTCACCGAATCAAATTCGGACGACGTGACGATATATTCCGGGCGCGAGGGCAGAATCTGTGCAATTTCTTTTTGCGTGTTTTCGATGCGGTCCTGCGTCGGCGGGTGGGTGGCAAACGCTTTTCCGATGGTGCCGGGACGGCGCTTTTCGTCAGCCTGGATGCGCTCAAAGAAAGTTACGTAGGAGTTGGGATCGTAGCCCGCCTTGTACATATATTGCAGGCCGAGGAAATCGGCTTCGCGTTCGTTGTCGCGCGAAAACTTCAAGAAGGTCATGGGAATCAGGAAGTTCATGCCCTGATAGATTCCGTAACCAGCCCAGCCGTAGGGAAGCATGATCATCGCTGGAATCGAAGCGATCTGGATCAGGTCGCCTTTGGTGGCTTGCTTGGTGCCGTGCCGGGCGCAGACGTGGGCAATTTCGTGGGCCATCACGCCGGCTAGTTCAGACTCTTCCTGCGCGCGCAGAATCAGGCCGCTATTAACGTAGAAAAATCCGCCAGGCAGCGCGAAGGCGTTGACTTCATCGGAATCAATGACCTTGATGGTGAAGGGAACTTTCGCGTCGGAATTGCGGACCAGATTCTGGCCAACGCGATTAACGTATTCGGTGACGACGGGATCGTCGATCAGCTTCGAGGAGCGTTCCACTTCCTGGGCCAGCTGCTTGCCGAGACCGATTTCGCGTTCGATGGAATAGAAGTTAATGCCTTTGCCGACGCCGCGGTTGCCGACAGCGTCCACATCCTGTTTGGAGTTCTTAGGCTTGACGGTGTCCGGGGACGCGATGGGAGTATCGGAGCCAGGATCACCTTTCTTCTTGGCCTCTGGAGGCGGAGGAGTGGGCTGCGGGGGAGGAGGCAGAGGTGCGGGTGCCGCGTTTGGGTCCTGCGGAGTGGATTGCGGAGCTTGCCCCTGTGCCGAGGGGTTCTGTGGAGTGGCTTGGCCCGCAGGATCCTGCGATTGCGCGAGAGCGACACCGGAAAAAAGTAGCACGGCAAGAAGGGTGCCCAAAAGCTTTGGAGAAGTGGGTTGCATGATTTGCCTCCCGAGACCGGTTCAGCTCCAGGCTGCATAGTACAACTTGCTTTTCTCAGGGTTTGTAAGACAAACCCTGAAACCCAGAAACCCGAACACCCGGAGTATACACCCGGTTCGGTATCTCTTCGCCATAGGATGATAGGTCTGGGGATAAGGTTTCTCGAAGGAAATGCGGAAATAACGATGTGACGAAAGAAAGACATTAATGATTAGCGACCAGAGACCAGTGGAAGATCGGACGCGAGTTGGTGCCGAGCCGGGAATGCCTGGCTGCGCCCGAGTAGAGGGGTACCCCTATCCCCGGGTATTTTTGTAAAGAGTGTGGAAGTGGCAGAAAAGAATGGAGATAGCGTTTCACTCTTTTGCAAGGAGTCAAAAAGAGTGTGCAAGTGATTGAAAACAAAGAGGCGGATATTTCGCTCTTTGGGCGCGAAGAGTGAAAAGAGCGAAACCCTAGGACTACTCGGTGTAGAAACGCGGCATCTCGCGAATGTGAAAATATCCGAAAGCTCGGTTCTGCTGCGCGGACGAGAAGGGAACTGGAGAAAGCGCTCGCGGTCGAGAATTGAGGTCGAGTCGCGCGACCATATAGGGGGGTAGCACGGATATTCACAAATTGCAATAGTACTAGAGTGTTAATGGTTCGAATCGGAGGTAGGAATCAAATGACGCCGGAAGCTATACTTTTGCCAATGCAACCCGACCAAGAAATCATAAATCGCTGGACCGGTTCGGCACCGTACTGGGAGAAGCACCGCGAAATCATCCGGCAGATGTTTGCGCCGGTAACGCAAGGTCTGGTCGAGGACGGGCAGATTGGCAGTGGGCAGGTGGTTCTGGATATTGCCATGGGTCCGGGAGAACCGGCCTTGAGTGTGGCTGGCCTGGTTGGACCGAAGGGCAAAGTATTTGGAATCGATCCCATCCCGGAAATGGTGGCGGCCGCTCGCCGGGCGGCGGATCGTCTTGAGTTAAGGAACGTTCAGTTTGATGTGGCCTTTGCAGACCAACTACCGTTTCCAGTAGATACGTTCGATGCCGTGATTAGCCGGTTCGGGGTGATGTTCTTTCCGTCTCCGCTAGACGGGCTTCGCGAGATGTTGCGAGTCCTTAAACCAGGACGGAATCTGGCTTTGGCGGTCTGGCATTTCGCGGAAACTAATCCTTTTCACTATGCGCTATCGCGGGTCATCGACCGCTACGCCAAGTCGCCGCCACTTGCGCCGGATGCTTTGGATGCATTTCGCTTTGCCACTCCCGGGAAGTTAGGGAAGATACTGAACGAAGCTGGCGCGATATCGGTATCGGAGCGACTCCTGCAGTTCCCAATACAAGCGTCCATCTCACTGGAAGACTTTTGCACGCTGCGCATTGAGATGTCTGAAAAACTTCGCGAAAAGATCGCTCGGCTATCAAACGATCAGCTGGCAGAAGTGAAGCGTGAAGCGCTCGAATCTCTTCGTGAGTACTGCACTGGGAACCGCATGAGTTTTCCTGCTGAGGTTCTCATTGTGAGTGGAGTCAAGGCCGTCCCACACAGCTGAATCTCGTTTCGAAGATGCGACAGTGTGAGTAGTTGGCCGCGGTCGGTGCTTTAGGATCCCGCGGTGGAATTTGCGAACCTGTTAGGCGAGCCTACATCAATATGTCACCCCGCTTCGTAACTTATCTCCGACGTGGCAAGACGTGTACGACGTCCGCCCGACGTGGGAAAGCCTCATCGAAGAAATTAGGCCCCTGGACCGGTTCCACAGCGTTTGGCTATTAGCTCGCATTAACACACTCCTTGCCGTTGATCGATTCCACTTAAATGAAAAGAGCACGGTGCAGCTACAAACACAGCTGGTGAGTCTGTTCATTGATGACGAGTTATTATTTGGACGTTCTTAAGAGGAAATTTGGCGCAGAGAGGCGCCAGCCTTTTCATTCCGTACAAGTCTTGATTCTCATTAAGCTGATCACTCTGTATGGGGCAAAGAACGACGGACTGAGACCCGACGCTGATAGGTCTGCCTCGTATCGCCTTGGCCGCTGTCTGACAATGGTGAATGACTTTCTATTTACTCCCTCAAACTCGCGGGCGATCAGGAGTGACCGAGCGTCGATTCGGAAAAGACGAGAACCAAGAGACAAACGGCACACGGCACATGGCATTTGGCACATGACAAAAGAACCGACCTAAAGGTCGGCCGCTACAACGAACGTACAACGACCGTACAACAACGAACGTACAATGACCCGTACAAAGACCGCGTACAATGACCGTACAAAGACCATGCAAGGGGCATGCAAGGGCCATGATTGGTCTAGAGGTTGCGGAGGAGGTAGCGGACGGTTTTGGCGTTGTTGTGGATGGCGGCGCGGCCTACTTCGTGGAAGTTGAGGCTGGCGTGGAATGCGTCGGAGACGGGATTGGGTGGGTCGAGATTGACTTCACAGGCGATGCGGGTGTGGCCGGCGGATTTGGCGCGCTGGAAAAGATCGGTGTAGAGGGCGCGGGCGTAACCTTTGCCGCGGGAGGCGGGAGAAGTTACTACGCGATCGATGTAGACAAAATTGGCGTTGGCGTTTTTGTCGTTGTGAGAGTTTTCCTGGTGGGCTTTTTCGAAGAAGGCGCGGAACCAGAGAAAATTTACGTGCTGGTAGCGCGAGGATTGATCGAAGGCGATGAGCAGAGCGTCGGAATCGTTGATGGCGGCGGAGAAAAAGGATTCGCGGATGAGTAGATCGAGTTCAGCGAGGGTGAGGGGAGATAGTTCGACGGAGTGATCGTTGTTGAGGGCGAGGAGAGCGTCGCTGGCGGAGTGGAGTGGTTGGATTTGCGGGAGAGTCATGAGGTGGCGGAGGACATTATACGGCGGATAGGAAACCGATGAGCAGAGCGGGAATGAACGCGAGCGGGGAGATGGCGGGTGTCGATCAACGCCGCGGGAAAGAGCGGATTTTAATGCAGAGGACG
>WNFR01012146.1_pt1 | contig 10737 bp, 5 predicted proteins | sample 5400221 | NCBI WGS metagenome assembly WNFR01 (sample SAMN13153357, study PRJNA577476) | soil metagenome | isolation source: 40 cm soil under Madrone tree | place: USA:California | collected 2016-06-14 | reverse complement strand
CTTGCGGGAATCGCGTTAGCCGTGCATTTTGGCGCCCTGCGTTGGGACGAGGCTCGGATTGTGGGTGAAGCTTCGTGGCGCGAACACCATCCGGATAATGCTGCTGCATGTTGGTATGGGGGACTAGCGATCGCGCGTATGTCGGGCGAAGCCGAAGCCCAGGTGGCCACGATTGTGCCGAAAGGGAAGTGGCCTTTGCTGCTGGCTGTTCCTGACCAGGCGCTTTCGACTGAGCAGTCGCGCCGCGTTTTCCCGGAGCAATACTCTCGAGCGGATGCGGTCGTCAATATTCAAAACTCAATGCTGTTGCTGGCCGCTTTTGTTCAAGGCCGCCGTGATCTCCTGGCCTCGTCGCTCGAAGACCGCATTCATCAGCCCTATCGTGCGCCGTTGTGCCCGCTATTGCCAGCATTACAGGAGTTGACGGGACAGGCAGGGATTCTGGGCTCCGCTCTAAGCGGAGCGGGACCCTCGATGCTGATTTTCCTCGACAGCAACAGCAACGTCGACCGAATCATTACGAAAATACATGCTCATCTCCACAATCGAGGCCTGAGTGCGGAGCTTATCCCCGCCGAGATTACGCACAAGGGGGCACGAGAAATCCGCGGCTGGAAGGTTAACCCACGAGCGGACGCCGCTGCACCTCATTGCTGATCCTTTACTGCCGGCTGGCAGGCGGAATAATGCCGTTCATCCGCAAATATTCGACCATTTGCCCATAGTGGTCGAACGAATGCCAGGCGAAAACTGATGCCAGCCCAAGCCGCGTAACCGAAGGCTGCTCTCCAAAGGGATCTTTCATCGGCGCGACCAGATTCTTCTCGTCGACGCTAGTGACCGCTTTGTGCGCATAAGCAAACGAGTCCTTCAAAAATTTTATGATATCGGCTTTACTCTTGATCGAGTCAGGCCCGTTCTCGCCGCCAACCTCAACCGGCGGCTTCTCTCCCAAAATTCCTGAGGCGACCAGATAGTTCGTAGCCGCTACGTGCTTTACCTGTTGCCCGAACGTCCGCACCCCCTTGAACTCACCATTTGTAGGCGCGAATGAGTATTTGTCTTCGGGCATGGCATCCGCCGCGGAAACAAATTCGTGCTCCACATTGCTGACAGAACGATCCAACACCTGAGTCACAGTTTGAGGCTGATCGGTTTTGGCGGCCTGCCCCCAAACAGCACCGCAACATGACAGCAGAAACAAAACAGCAAATAGTGTTTTCGTGCTCCTCATGAATCCTCCTGAAATGTGGCAATGAAATCAGAAACCCGAGCTACTCCCGCACAACCGACGGCGTGAATTCTAATTCACGCGAAGTGAGCCGATGACGGGGAACTGTCACGAGTCCTGCCATCAGCGCAAGGGCCGAGAACAACAGCGCCTGCGGAACTCCAACCCACGTAGCGAGCCCGCCCCACGCGGTGGCACCCAGCGCCATGCCGCCTTGCAGTACGAGCAGGTACATTGATAAGGCCCGTGCCCGCAAAAATGATGGAGACATAGTCTGCGCGGCAACATTGAGACAAGCGAGAATCGCGATCCATGCGGTCCCGCTGGCGAACAATACCAAGCTAAGCCACCCAAAAGATTGCGTGCGTCCAGCAGCAAACGTCATTGCGGCAAAAAGCAGGATAGCGAAAACGACAACTCCGTCCACAGAAAAGCGGCTGCGCATTCGAGGTAAAACCGTCGCCCCGGCAAGTGCGCCAAATCCGAATGACCCGAGCAACAATCCGTAACCCGTCGCCCCATGTGGTTGCGCAATGATCGGAAGCAGCGCCGGCAATGAACTTGCCGCCAGGCTGAAGGCTACCGTCCGAATCAGCACCGATCGCACCACCGCCGCGCCCCGCACATAGCGCAATCCAGCGAGCAGAGCATCGCCAACTCTGCCAGTCTCCAGATGCTCAAAATGCGGCCGCTTCCAGCGATATAAAAAGAAAATCACGCCAAAGAAAGACGCTGCATTCAGCAGAAACGCCCACCCAGAACCGGCGGCCGCAATCACCAGTCCACCCATGGCTGGACCCACCGCTCGCGCCACATTAAACCCCACCGAGTTTAGCGCGACCGCCGGAGCATGATTTTCGGCACAAACGATTTCCGGAGTGACAACCAGATCGGCGAGAGCACCGGCAGGCAGCATGACGAGAAAAACCGGCAATGTGGTCGCTGCAGTTACCAAACTCACCATCAACGGTGACATGGTGAGCTGCGTCATTAGCCAGCCCGCGCCAACGTTCTGCATCCATGTCCCTGTGTAGGAAATGACGGCGGCAATCCATAGCGATCGAAATAATGGCTCGTGCATCGGCGCCCAGGCTGAAGCCATCGGCCTTCGACGCAAGCTCCCCGTCATCGGTGTTTTTACTCCTGCAGCCATACTAATTCGTCGGAACCTCGCTAACTGCAGCCGGCAAGGTTTGGCCGAACGGCCAATCCCGATTTCGCCACGCTCGAATAAAGTAGATCAGGAGGCCCGCGATGAGGATAACGGCCGCGTAGCGGATTTCCCTTAGGAAGTTCTTGCGCGAAATGAGGATGAATACAAATCCAAAGCTCGCAATTAGTGCCGGCAACGGATAGAACCACATGCGAAATGGCCGCGGAAGATCGGGACGGCGAATCCGCAGCACGATGACGCCAATCGCCTGGACTAAAAATTGCAGCAGGATGCGAATTACAACCAGCGCTGCAATGACATCAGCCAGTGAGAAAAAACAGAACAGCAGGGCCACGCCGCCCAACGCCAGCAGTGAAACATACGGAAACCGGTGCTGCGGGTGCACACGCGCGAACGCTCTGAAGTAGTTGCCGTCCAAAGCTGCCGCGTAGGGCACGCGCGAATAGCCGAGCATCAGTGAAAACACGGAAGCGAACGCGGTCCACATCACCAGCGCAGTTACCAAATTTGCGGCCCAGACGCCATAAATCCGTTGCATGAAAATGGAAACCACGAATAATCCGCTGTTCGACTGCGCCGGACGAATGAGATCCCACCACGGCACCACAGCGAGAATGCTGACGTTCATAACCACATATAGACATGCCACCAGCAAAATGGATAGCAGCAGCGCGCGTGGAATGGTTTTGCTCGGCTCTTTGACTTCATCTCCGAGAAAGCTGATGTTGTAGTAACCCCAATAATCGTACGTGGCGATGAGCATCGCCGAGCCTAGACCGAGGAAAAAATCGTGTGATAGCGCGAACGCGCCTGGCGGGAAGCTGAAGACGCGGGCGGCATTGAAGTGAGTTAGTCCGGCAAAAATGATCCAGCCGATCGTTCCCAGCACACCAGCCAGCAGCAGTTTCGACATCCATCCGATGTGCGTAATTTTGCGATAGAGAAGAAGCGTTGCGACCAGCACGATACCAACCGCCACAAATGTCGCTCCGGAAATCAGCCATCGTAATTGCAAACTTCCTAGCAGCGGAAGCGCGAGGCTCCAATCGCGGGATGCGTATTGATTTTGAAGCGCTGGCCAAAAGTACGAAGCATATCCGGCAAGCCCGATTGACCCTGAGGCAATCGAAAGCGGGGCGCTGAATGAAAGTTGCCAGATAAACAGAAATGAAACCAGCCGCCCTAGCCGATTTGGGCCGTATATTTCGCGAAGGTAGCGGTACGATCCGCCGGAGCCTGGCAACGCCGCACCCAACTCCGCCCAAACCAGACCATCGCAAATGGCGAATAAAGCGCCGAGAATCCAGCCAAGCATGGCTTGCGGGCCGCCCATCGCGCTCACGATCAACGGAATCGTGATGAACGGACCTACGCCGATCATGTCAATCATGTTCAGCGCCGTAGCGCTGCCGAGACTGATACCTCGAATGAGCTGCGGTGAGCTGCTTTCGGCGGATTGGGAGGGGTCATGTTGCATAACAACTCTGTGATCCCCTGTGTCCGCTGTAGTTAACAAACTAGACAAACCACAGAGGGCACAGAGGCTCACAGACGCGGAGGCAATCTAATGCCCAGCGCCATGCCCTGCAGCCAGCAAATTTACATACAGCCGAATCGCTCCGGGCACGCCCGCCGGCAACTGCCGAAAGAATGCGTAGGCGTTATAGATATACACGCCCTTGCCGTACTGGGCTTTCAGCAATCCACCTTTTTGCGGCTGTTCTCCCGGATCGTGGCATGCCAGCAACGCCTTGAAATTGCTGTCCCACTGGTTCATGAAATATAATCCGCGCTCTTGCACCCATCCGTCGAAATCTCGCGGCGTGATCTGATTGGGATAATGGAAAACCGGATCATCCGGGGCAAGAATCTCGACCGGCGCCTCCTCAACCGAAACCCGCGCCCGGCTGAGTTGAGCTGGGTAGGGGGTGAGATGGCCGCTGTTGAAATCGCTCACTCCGGTGTCGTACTGCACAATTAGAGTGCCGCCTGCGGAAACATAATCAAGCAGCTTCTTGTTATTTGCCCCGACATCCTTTTGCGTATCGTACGCGCGGATGCCGAGGACAATTGTCCTGTAGCGGCTCAGATCTTCGCTCGCCACCTTCTCCGCTGGGATTACGGTGACGTCCAATCCAATCTGTTTCAGCACAGTTGGAATGTCATCGCCCGCGCCCATGATGTACCCGATCTTCACATCGTTTGGAATCTTTACATCCACAACGCTGACGCGCTGAATCGCAGGTTGATAGTAATAAGTGCTCTCCAGATCTTCGCGCGTGACCAGGCTGTATCCCTCGGTGTAAGTTGAGCCGCCAGCGGTCAACGTAGCGCGAATCTGCGTTCCGCCTTCTTTCAGAGTCTCCGGGAAAATCTTGAATTCGAAATCCTGTTTGTCGCCGCGTTTGGATAGACGCACCTGCAGTTCATTAGGTTCGACGTGCCAGCCCGCCGGCACTTCCAAATGTAATTGGCCGGATTGAGCTCCCGTCAAATTACAGCTCACGCCAACTTTTACCGTCGTTGCCGTACCGTTATTAACACGAATGACTTGCTCTCCCGGCTCGAGCATGACGGAGTAAACCGGGGTTACATTCAGCGGCCTGTCTTGCGTCTGTCCCTTTTCGTCGGTAAAGGGCACAACCACAGGCGCGGAAATCTCAGGAAACGTTGCATACGTCTGCACCCCTGAATCGCGATGCGTGGGCGAGGCAAGATCGGGAACATCGTAATGCGCAATCACGCGAAAAGGAGGCGGCGGGAACGGCAGGGTTGCGTATTGAGGCTCATCCACCACGTAGACGCTGTCCCTCTCAGGATCATTGCGATGCACCGCCGGGCGAGTGACCGGAAAATTCGAGGGAAGTTGAACTTGAAAATTGGTCTCGTAATCGCTGCCTGGCTGTAACACACGGTCTGGTTCCTTCACAGCAGCGGGAGTGATTCCATCAAGAATTATGTCTTTGATTGAGAGCGGATGCTTTGAGCCGTTATGGAACTTCGCGTGGACATCGAACTTCTGTCCCGGCGAAATCGCTAGAGAATTCTGCTGATTCGGAATGTCACTAGGAATTATCGCCGTTGCCTCCATGGAGGCGTTTAGGGCGAGGTTCAGCGCAGCCTGGATATGTTCTTCTTTTTCTTGCAGACGCGCGACCAAGTCTTGGCGCGCAGAAGCGCTGAGATCATTGTTCTGCCCTACGAAATGGCCGAGAGAGTCTAGAGCAGCCAACAAGGGGCGTACGGTGTCATTTGGATCCGTACCCAACTGTGCCGCTTGCTTCAGTTGACCCGCAATCTCAACCAGCCCTGCTCGCAACTGCGGAACTTTCTTCTCCTCATCCCCCAGGCGCGATGCCAGTCCGGGCAAACTGGTGTCAAGTCCATCGAAAAAATCTTTTTCATGTCCATCCTTGTCCGTCGTAAGCGGGAGCACCGAATCCACCAGCTTGTAATAAGTGAAACGGTCACCCGGCTCGACCGACCATCCTCCAGCTCCTTGCGAAAGTTGGTGCCGCAAGCCTTCCATAGCGAATTGCACATAGGACACGCCGAGCACGGGATTCACGACTCCCGTATTCAGTTTGACCGTATAGTTTTCTGCGGGACAGGTCATCGCTCCGAAGCCGCAAACATTGCCGATATACAGCTTCTTTGGCTGCCAGGGAGGAAGTCCCGCCGCAATTTGCTCAGGAAAGCGCTTGGAATCGGCGGCCGCCCGAAACGCCTCTTTTGTCAGGATGGCCGAAGCCTGGTGATGCCCATGGCCGTCGCGCTCTGTGCCTGAAAAGCGCGTGGTCAACACGTCTGGGCGGAACGTGCGTATAACGCGCACAATATCGCCGAGAGCAACATCGTGCCCATGCCATTTTTCGAATGTCTCTTCTGGATTCTTCGAATATCCGAAATCTGCCACGTGGCTGAAGCGCTGCTCGACTCCGTAATAACGATCCGAAGCCGTTAGCTCGAGTGTCCGCAGAACTCCGAGCTCATCGAACAGATTGCTGCCAAGTTTATTTTGTCCGCCTTCGCCATGGGTCAGCGTCAGTAAGAGGGTGGCCACACCGTGTCCGCGCGATTCCAGCGTGAGCATCCCGCCATCTTCATCGTCTGGATGCGCCACAACCTGCATTAGCCGGGCCGTGGTTTGCAATCGAAGCAACTCTTGCTTCAGCCCGAGGACGCCTGTGTCCTGGGGGAGCGGCTGGTAAGGGTTCTGTGAGGCCGGGGTCTGACTTAGGCCCGGCAAGGACAAGGACATCGCGAAACAGAACGCCAACGAAGCTAGACGAAAGAATCCTCCAGCACGACCGGTCTTGATCATGGCTATAGGATTGTGCTTCGCGAGAATGGGAGCCAAGATTTTTCCTGGATTCAGATCTTAAAGATAACCACAGAGGGCACAGAGGATCACAGGGTCTTTTCTCAGTGGCCCGTATCCTCGTGGTTATATTTTCGACTTCATGAGCGATGAAAAGTTAGCTGCTGCTTCATGCTATCCGAATTAGTGGTTTCCTGTCTGAATGGCATCCTGGCACGTGTGCGCAGCAGTGAGAATTTCATCGAACTTCGGGTCGCTGTGCAGGTTTCTGACCAGAGGATCGGATAACAGGTTGGAATAGGAGCAGTAGTTGGTCTCGATCGCGGTTCTGAGCATGCGAAAGGCAGCATCCTTCTTGCCACAGTAGGCAAAGATTGCTCCCTGGTAATAGGCCACCTCGGGGTCCGCTTCCGACGGCCCGTTGGTTACTGCATCGCGAGCCAGACGATCCAGTTCTGACGCCGAGCCGTCCAGGCAGGCCTGCAGCAGATCGCGATGATAGCGCGGGTTCGTCGGCATCGTCTTCACCGCGGCGCGGGCTTCGGCAATTCTGCCTTCGCGGAGAAGCAGTGAGGGAGTGACATAATTCGCCCATTCCGATCCGGCATCGATTTGAATGAAGTCCAGAGCGCGATGTGTGTTTCCCAATTCCATAAATGCCCAGGCGCAGGAACGGAATAGATAATTACCAGGATCCAGAGACAACGCTGCGTCACACTCTTTGGCCGACTGTTCCAGCATGCCAGCGTAGCGGTAGACGTATGCGAGTGCGAAGTGTGCTTGTGAACTCTCTGGACGTCGTTTTACCAGTGCTCGCGCGGCTTCGTATGCCTTTCCAACCTCGCTGCGCATCACTCGATTGGTGATCTGCTGCCCCGCAGCCAGCATCAGATTCGGATCGAGCGCTAGAGCGCGCTCGTAGCAGCGATTTGAGCGCTGGAACGCAGCTTCGCCGCCTGTACCGTAATCCGCGTCGTAGTAATACCTGAGGCCAAGCTCTTCCCAGGCAGGGGCGTAGTTCGGGTCTGTTGCCACCACATGTTCCAGCACTGCAACGGCGTCTTTGTTCGGTCCGGGATCATGGGGCAGCGCGAGGCTGTGCAGGTATAGGTCGTAGGCTTCCTGGCTACTTGGCCGGGTACCAGTTTCGAGAAAGCCGCCGGCCGCACCCAAAGCCGGCAGCAAACTTTGGCGCACTTCCTTGCCGAGTTGCTCCTGCAACGAGATCAGGTCCTGGCTGGACGCGCTGATATTGGCTTGCCAAAAAAGCCGGTCACTGACGACTTCAACGGCCTCCAGCGTGACGCGCAGACGATCTCCTTCCTTCAGAAAGTGCCCGGTCAAGACGTGGGCCACGCGCAGTTGGCGACCCACCTGCTGCGGATCTACGTCCGCGCTTGCGTATTTTCGTGTGATGGAAGAGGGACGAACGTCCAGTGTCCGTGTGTAGGTGAGGACATTGGAAATTTCATCGGCCAGCGCGAAGCGGAGAAAGTCAACGCTGAAATCTCCGTTGATATTTTGCAGGGGAAGCACAGCGATAGTGTTCGTTGGAGCAACACCCGCGCCTCCCATGCGATGCTTGACCCACCATGCTCCCACCGCCACCAATACGGTGATGAGTAGGGCAGTGACGGCCAGCAGGAGATATCTCTGTGGTTTGCTGGAGGTCTGAAACGTATCCGTCACGATTCGGTATGGCAGGCCTTCGCGTCGCCCCGTCTTGGTTAAGCCTGATTCTGTTTCTTTTTTCAGAGCCTGCAGGTCAGCTTTCATGGCTTCCGCGCTTTGGTAGCGTTTGCCACGATCCTTTTCCATCGCCCTCCCGATGATGCCCTCCAAGTCGCTGGGCAGGGCGGGATTCACTTTGAGTGGGGAGACAGGTTTTTGGTTCAGGATGGCATCCAGCGTGGTTACCACATTGTTTCCGGTAAAGGGCTTCTTCCCGGTCGCCATCTCGTAGAGCACTACCCCGAAGGAAAAAAGATCGCTGCGCGGATCGAGCGGCTCGCTGCGGGCTTGCTCCGGCGACATGTAAACAGCCGTGCCGGGAATCACGCCCACAGCGGTGAGGGAATCTTCGACGGGAGTCTCTTCACTGGTTGCGAGATGATCGTCGCGGATCAGCTTGGCGAGGCCGAAATCGAGCACCTTGGTCTGCCCATTCTTGGTCAGAAAGATATTTGCTGGCTTGATATCGCGATGAATGATCCCCTTACCATGCGAAGCGCTCAGAGCGTCCGCCACCTGAACCGCGATCTCCAGCAGCTGATCCAGTTCCATCGCCTTGCCGTGGATCCGCTGTTTCAGGCTCTCGCCCTCCAGCTTCTCCATCACAATGAACGGATACCCATTGTGATCTTCAACTTCGTGGATAGTGCAGATGGACGGATGATTTAGCTGTGATGCAGCGCGAGCCTCGCGCTCGAAGCGCTCCATCGACTTCTTATCGGCCATTAGATTTTCAGGGATGAACTTGATCGCGACGTGCCGGCCGAGGCGGACATCTTCAGCCTCATAGACCACACCCATACCGCCTCCGCCGAGTTTCCCGATGATGCGGTAGTGGGAAATCGTCTGCCCGATCATCGGGGCGCCGGTTGTGGTCGAACTCGCGGCTGTTTCGGGGTTCATAGAGAAACTCCCCCGCAGGCGGTAATCTTAGGACGGTGTGCAGGTTAGGTCAACTGTCGTGCGGCAGTATAGGGGAATCCCCTACACATGTACACACCCATTTCTCGATACCTCGGCTCAGGCCATGGAATTAACACAGATTTCATTCAGCCGACATAATTCAGCAACATTGAGGATACAAACTATCGGAGGGCAGTATGACCGTCTCGATTGTTGCGAATGGATTCTTGCGAAACAGCCCGATATTCCCTCTTCAGAAGCCAGCCGAATCGAGTACAATTCGCCCGTCTGCGTGCTGCACCCTCAATCCTGCATATCAACGGAACGCCCGGGACCGGACGTTTACTCAGTCCCGAATATAACGACCAGAATATAACGAATGGAGGCCCGCCATGTTCAAGCTCAGTCTACAGCTTCAAAAGGCCGCGCAGCATTTACGTGGAACAACTCTGAATGTCACCGCCGTGTTAGCGACGCTTGTCTTACTGGTTGTGCCACGGGCGTTAGCTGCGACGACGGCCACAAATAGCTGCCAGCTCAAATCACCGAAGGGCGCCATCCAGCACGTGATCTACGTCCAGTTCGACAACACGCACTTCCGACGGGACAACCCCGACATCCCCTCGGATCTCGAGCAGATGCCTCACCTGCTCAATTTCATCCAGGACAACGGTGTACTGATGTCGAACGACCACACCGTGCTGATCTCGCACACCGCCACCGGCATCTTGACCTCGCTCACCGGTGTTTACCCGGACCGTATGGGGCAGCCGGTATCGAACAGCTTCCGCTACTTTAAGACCGATGGCACGACCCGGACCGGCGTCTCGTTCGCCTATTGGACGGCGCCGCTCTTTGACCCGGCTGGCAGCACCACCGATACGACACCCGAGATGATCAACGAGAACGGCAAGATCGCTCCGGCACCTTGGGTGCCCTTTTCGCGGGCTGGGTGTGATTTCGGCGCAGTTGCCACAGCGAACACAATTCTCGAGAACACAGCGATTGATATTCCGACGGTGTTCGGCGCCGGCTCACTCGAGGCGATGGAGGTCGCGTCTAATCCTGGTCAAGCCTTCGCAGATTTTGTCGGCATCGGCGTGCATTGCGCCCAGGACTCAGGCATCTGCGCACAATCGACGCACGCGCGGCCCGACTTACTGCCCGACGAGCCTGGCGATTACAGTGATTTCAACGGTCTTTTCGGTGCCAAGTACGTCAATCCCGTCATCAAGCCAAGCGGACCGATGACAGATCTCGACGGCACTGTGATCCAGGACGCGACAGGACATATCGGCTTCCCAGGCTTTGATGGTATGGAGGCGACAGTTTCTCTGTCCTGGGTCGCACAGATGCAGGAGGCTGGGATTCCGGTCA
>WNFR01007971.1_pt1 | contig 10738 bp, 9 predicted proteins | sample 5400221 | NCBI WGS metagenome assembly WNFR01 (sample SAMN13153357, study PRJNA577476) | soil metagenome | isolation source: 40 cm soil under Madrone tree | place: USA:California | collected 2016-06-14 | reverse complement strand
TGGTTTCGCACCGTCTTTTGACTCAATTGAGTGCGGCCGCGATCTGCGACGTCGACGCGTCGCTTGGGCGGCGGTCTTATTTCGGGCGCGGTGACGAAGTCTCAACTGTCCTTCCGGTGCAGGAGCAAATTGTCGTTCGCCGCCTCTGTGGGACATACGTCGGTGTTCGCTTACGGCAACGACTCCCTTGGGTAATGCAGAGCGTAAGGGATCAACAGGATCAATGTTTGTTTTTCAAGTTTTTCGCTGACGGGACGTTATCCAAGTGTCGATGGCCTGCTCGTTCCTCGAAAGGATCTGTTGTGCAAACGCTTTATCTTGTACTCATGTTCGGAGTTGCGGTGCTTATCCTTGCTCCGATGTTTGAAGCAATCAAAGCCGTTTCCAGCAAACCAATTTGGGAACAAACGTCACAGCCAGGCGCCTTTGCGGAACGCCGCGCGCAGAGCCTGCCGTACGTCGGTGTGGAACGCCGCACGCAGAACCTGCCGTACGTCGGTGTGGAACGCCGCAAAGCCAAGGTCGCTAAGAAGGTGGACGTTGCAACGACCCGCACGATGGTCGAACAGCAACGCAAAGTTGCGTAGCCCGAATCGCGGCTGGTCGTGTCCGACCATGATTTTTATGGATTGTTTTGGTGGGTGGTACAGGGATCGAACCTGTGGCCCCCGCCGTGTGAAGGCGATGCTCTACCGCTGAGCTAACCACCCGAGGCAGGCGATGTTACCGCAGGGCTCCGGGGCCGCCGCTCACAGGCTGGCCCGCCACACGGGGACGCGCCGGCTTTCCTTCTCGATCTCGTTCAGCACCGCTTCGTGCGCCACCAGTTCCTCGGGGCTGGCCGCCAGTACGATCAGGCGCGACGCGTCGATCGGCGCCACGTCGGCGGCCAGCTCGTAGCTCAGGTCGATCACCAGGCTGTCCTGGCCGCGCGTCATCGCCAGGTAGACCTCGGCCAGCAGGCCGGCGTCCAGCAGCGCCCCGTGCAGCGTGCGGTGGCGATTGGACACGCCGTAGCGCTCGCACAGCGCGTCCAGCGAATTGCGCTTGCCCGGGTGCAGATCGCGCGCCAGCCGCAGCGAGTCGGTGACCTTGGCGCAGTACTCGGAAAAAGTCCGCCTGCCCAGCAGCGCGAGCTCGGTGTCCAGGAACGACAGGTCGAACGGCGCGTTGTGGATGATCACCTCGGCGTCGCGCACGTAGGCGAGCAGCTCGTCGGCCACGTCCGCAAAGCGCGGCTTGTCGGCCAGGAACTCGTCGGTCAGGCCGTGCACCACCAGCGCCCCGTCGTCGATCCGGCGCCCCGGGTTCACGTACCGGTGCAGCCGCCGCTCGGTCAGGCGGCGCCCGATCAGCTCGACGCCGCCGATCTCGATGATCCGGTGACCGTCCTTGGCCTCCAGTCCCGTCGTTTCCGTGTCGAGCACGATCTGCCGCACCGCGCTCAGCTCCCTGCCCCGTTCAGCACCTCGTCGATGCCCCGGTTGGCGAGCGCATCGGCCCGCTCGTTGCCCTCTACGCCGGCGTGCCCGGGCACCCAGCGCCACTCGATCCGGTGCGGTGCAGCCACTTCGGCCAGCCGCTTCCACAGGTCCAGGTTCTTCACCGGTTTGCCGCCGGCCGTTTTCCAGCCGCGCTTTTCCCACTGCGCCAGCCACACGCTGATCCCGAGCTTCACGTACTGCGAGTCCGTGTGAACGACCAGACGGCTGGGCTTCTTCACGGCCGCCAGCGCCTCGATCACCGCGGTCAGCTCCATCCGGTTGTTGGTGGTCTCGCGAGCGCCGCCGTACAGCTCGCGCTGGTGCGTGCCGCTGCGCAACAGCGCACCCCAGCCGCCCGGCCCCGGGTTGCCGCGGCAGGCGCCGTCGGTCCAGACTTCGATTGCCGCCGGCTCGGTCACCGCAGCGCTGCTGGCTGCGGTCGGCTCGACCAGGCGGATCGAGCGCGCATGCCTCATCCGTGCGCCGCGTCGCCGGCGGCGTCGTTGGCGGCATCGTCCGGCCGCACGATCTGCACGCTGAACGCGACGGGAGTGCGAGGCGTCGCGGCCGGGGCCAGCGCCACGCGGCGCTCTTCCTTGCGCTTCCAGGCCGGTCCGATCACCCGCATGCCGCGCACCCGCTTGACCGCGCTCAGCAGGTACACGCTGCCGAACACCGGCCACCAGCGATCGCCCGCCTTCTCCAAGAACGACCAGCGCGAAAGCCAGCGGTCGCTGCCGGCCCACGGGGCGTAGCACCCGAAGCGGCCGCGGTTGGTCTCGAACGAGAGCAGCTTCAGCCAGTCCTTGATCCGGGGCAGCGAAATGAACTGCCCGTCGCGCGGCAGGTAGGGCCCCGCGCCGGCCCGGACGAGCGCCTGGCGCAGGCCCCACAGGCTGGCCGGATTGAAGCCGGTGATGATCACGTGCCCCTCGGGCACCAGCACCCGGTCGACCTCGCGCAGCACCTGGTGCGGCTCCTGTGCGAACTCCAGGATGTGCGGCATCACGACCAGGTCGATCGACTGCGTTGCGAACGGCAGCTCCTCGAAGCGGGTGATCACGGCCACGCGCCGTTCGCCCATCGGGCCCGAGCTGCTTTGCGCCACTGCGCTCTCGTCGATCAGCCGATCCGACACGCCCAGCCGCAGCGGCATCCGGTTCTCCGACAGCGTGTCGATCTCTGGCACGCCCAGCTGGACCGCGTGGTAGCCGAAGATGTCGGCCACCGTGCGGTCCAGGTACGCCTGCTCCCACTGCAGCACGTACCGGCCCGGCGGCGACGCCAGGAATTCGGAAAACGTCAAGTTAGACTGCATGTCGCGATCCAGAATGCGCCGTTCCGACCCTGCCCGTCACCGATGAATGCTCCCGTGGCCACCGGTTCGATCGTCGTCAGCCCCATCCCGGCTTTCCAGGATAACTACATCTGGATGCTGGCACGCGACGGCGAGGCGATCGTCGTCGACCCCGGCGACGCCGCCCCGGTGCACGCCGCCCTGCGCCAGCATGCGCTGAACCTGACCGACATTCTAGTCACTCATCACCATCGCGATCACGTCGGCGGCGTTGCCGAGCTGGCCGAGGCCTACCGGGCCCGGGTGTGGGGGCCGGCGCGCGAGTCGATCCCGCGGCGCGATGTGGCGCTGCGCGAAGGCGACTCGGTCGAGGTGATGGACCAGCGCTTCTCGGTGATCGACATTGCGGGCCATACGCTGGGGCATATCGCGCTCTACGCGGCGGGGATCGACACGCTGTTTTGCGGAGACACCCTCTTCGCGTGCGGCTGCGGGCGTCTCTTTGAAGGGACGGCCGCGCAGATGTACGAGTCGCTGCAGAAGCTCGCGCGGCTGCCGCAGGCCACGCGCGTGTACTGCGGCCACGAGTACACGCTGTCCAATATCCGCTTCGCCCGCGCCGTCGAACCGGACAACGCGGACCTGGCCGCGCGGCAGCGCGACTGCGAGCGCCAGCGCGAGAAAGGCGAGCCGACCGTGCCCTCGACGATGGCGGTCGAACGCGCGACCAACCCGTTCCTGCGGTGCGATCAGGCCCCGGAGCGCGCAGCCGCCGAGCGGCGCCGTCCCGGGGCCGGGTCCGATCCGGTGTCGACGTTCGCCGAGATACGCGCGTGGAAGAACGAATTCTGAGTTTTAAGCGAACACCCGGAACCTTAAGATCTTCCCTTCCATACGGGAATTGACACCCCCGTTAAGCCGCCTGGACGAGGCTAATCGCAGGCAAATTCCCCCGAGCCAAGATGTTGCGCCCCCGTGAGCGGCCACATACACTGGACACTGATCCGGTTGATTTCGGCCCGTCGAGGGCCATACAAAATGGCGCGACGGCGGTTGGCAAACCTATGGGCGGTGGCGCTGTGCCTGGCGGGTAACGCCTGGGGCGCTGATTCCGCGGCGGGCCCGGCTGGCTCCGGGGCGCAGTTTTTCGCGTCGAGTGACGGGGCCAGTGTAGCGGCGCCTTCGGCGCCCGACGCCACGGCGGCCGCCTCGAGCGTCCCGCCGGCGACCGCGCAACCGGCATCGACCGCGACGGGGACACAGGAACCGTCCGCCGCACAGTCCGCGACACCCGTAGCCTCGCCGGCCGCGGCGAACCCCACACCAGCGCCTGCCACGAGTGCGGCTGCGCCCGACGCTGTCTCGCCCGCCGCCGGCACGCCGGCGCCAGGACCTGCGTCACCCGCCGCCGCCGGCGCGCCAGCTGCCGAAGCCGCATCGCCCTCGCTGACAGCCCCTGCGGCCGATCCGGCCGGGCTGCAAGCGGCAGTGCAGACGGCGATACCTCCCAGGGGCGACCTGTGGGAGCGCATCCGCAAGGGCTTCGCGATGCCGGATCTGGTCAACAAGAAGGCGGCCAACAGCACGCACTGGTACGCGGGCCAGCCCGACTACATGGGCCGGATGGCCGAACGGGCCAACCTGTACCTGTACTACATCGTGAAGGAGATCGAGAAGCGGGGCCTTCCGACCGAGCTGGCGCTGCTGCCGTTCGTCGAAAGCGCGATGCAGCCTCAAGCCGTCTCCAGCGCCTCGGCGGCCGGGCTGTGGCAGTTCATGCCGTCGACCGGCAAGCTGTATTCGCTCGAACAGAACCTGTGGAAGGACGAGCGGATGGGCGTGGTCGAATCGACGCGCGCCGCGCTCGATTACCTGGAAAAGCTGTACGCGCAGTTCGGCAGCTGGCAGCTGGCGCTGGCCGCCTACAACTACGGTGAGGCGGGCGTCGGCCGGGCGATCGCCTACAACCGCAACCATCACCGGCCGCTGAACTACGAGAGCCTGCGCCTGCCGCGCGAGACGCAGTACTACGTCCCCAAGCTGCAGGCGATCAAGAACATCGTGTCCGATCCGCAGCGCTACGGAATCGACCTGCCGGCGATCCGTGACGAGCCCTACTTCGTCACCGTCAGCGGCTCGCACGACATCGATGTGGCCACCGCCGCGCGGCTGGCCGGAATGCAGCTGGAAGACTTCCAGGCGCTCAATCCCGCATTCAACCGGCCGCTGATCGTCGGCGCGATGGCACCCACGATCCTGCTGCCGGCCGATCGCGGCGATGCCTTCAGCGCCAATCTGGCCGCCTTTCAAGCGACCGGACAGCCGCTCGCCAGCTGGAGCGCTTACCGGCTGAAGTCCGGCGAAACGCTGTCTGCGGTGGCCGAGCGGGTCGGCGTCACCGAGGCCAGCCTGCGCACCGCCAACCACGTGCCGCCGCGCTGGGTGGCGGGCGCCGGGTCGACCATCCTGATCCCGCGCGACGAGTCGATGGGTGAAGACGTGTCCAGCGAGATGCTGGACGGTTCGGTCGCGCTGCTGCCCGAGAAGGCCGGACTGCACAAGATCACGGTGCGGGTGCGCCGCGGCGATTCGCTGGGGTCGATCGCCCGCCGCTGGCACGTGAGCGAGGACGAGATCATCGCGTGGAACGACCTGCGCTCGCCGGGCCTGTTCGCCGGCCAGCGGCTCAGCCTGACGGTGGCCCCGTCCTCCGGCGGCAAGAAGAAATCGTCCAAGAACCCGCATTCCAGCAAGCAGAACCCGACGCTGGCTCGCGCTCAGTCGCCCTCGCCCGCGCATTGAGCCAGCACGCGCGGTGCGCCGCGCGCGGGCCGTCTTTCTGTTAGCGTTCCGGACCATGCCTTTCCTGTCCGGCAAGCGCATCCTGATCACCGGCGTGCTGTCGAACCGCTCGATCGCGTACGGCATTGCGCGTGCCTGCCGGCGCGAAGGTGCCGAGCTCGCGTTCACGTACGTGGGCGAGCGCTTCAAGGAGCGCATCGGCGAGTTCGCGCGCGAGTTCGGCTCGGAGCTGACGTTCGACTGCGATGTGGCCCACGACGCCCAGATCGCGGCCACCTTCGACGGCCTGGGCCGGCACTGGGACGGCCTGGACGGGCTGGTGCACGCGATCGGCTTCGCGCCGCGCGAGGCGATCGGCGGCGACTTCCTGGAGGGTCTGTCGCGCGAGGGCTTCCGGATCGCGCACGACATTTCGGCCTACAGCTTCCCGGCGCTGGCCAAGGCGGCACTGCCCTTGATGCAGGGCCGGCGCGGCGCGCTGCTGACCCTGACCTACCTGGGCTCGGAGCGGGTCGTGCCGAACTACAACACGATGGGGCCGGCCAAGGCGTCGCTGGAAGCCTCGGTGCGTTACCTGGCAGGCAGCCTCGGCCCGAAAGGCATCCGGGTCAACGCCATCTCGGCCGGGCCGATCCGCACGCTGGCCGCCTCGGGTATCAAGGACTTCGGCCGCATCCTGCAATTCGTCGAGCAGAACGCGCCGTTGCGCCGCAACGTGACGACCGACGACGTGGGCAACGCCGCCGCTTTTTTGTTATCGGACCTGGCGGCCGGCATCACCGGCGAGATCACTTTCGTCGACGCCGGCTTCCACGCCGTATCGGCCGGCATGATGGCCTGATCCCGTCGCATCCGCGCCGGCACGGCCGACAAAACCGCGTAACCTGGGGCGCGCACATGGATAATTGCGCGCCATGAACGCCCCCGAATCGCCGGCACCGGCGCACCGGCCCAGGTCCCTGTTTCGCCAGGAAGCGATCGACGCCCAGCGCGAAAAGCTGCTGGGCGAGCTGTCGACGGCACGCCCCGTGCCGCTGTGGATCTTCACGCTGCTGGCGGTCGCCTTCGCCGTCGTGTTCGTCGTGTTCGCCTTTGTCGGGGAGTACACCAGGCGGGAGCGGGTCGAGGGCTTCCTGGTGGGAGACGCCGGGGCGGCGCGCATCTTCAGCTCCGATCCCGGGGTCGTCACCGAGCTGCTGGTCAAGGAAGGCGACGAGGTCGAGAAGGACAGCCCGATCGCGCGCCTGAAGCTCGAGCACAGCCAGTCGGGCGGTGGCAGCACGTCCCAGCAGGTCGAGCAGCAGATGCTGAACCGCAGGCGCGGCATCGAGAGCGAGCAGGCGCAGGCAAAGTTGATCGGCCAGCAGCAGCTGGTGCAGCAGCGCAAACGCATCGACGACCTGCTGCAAGAAATGGACCAGGCCCGGGCCGAGGCCGAGGTGCAGGAACAGCGCGCCGCGTCGGCCCAGCAGGAAATGCACCGTTTCGAGAAGCTGGGCAAGGATGGTTTCGCCTCCGAGGCGATGGTGCGCGAACGCCGCAACGACATGCTGGACCAGCAATCGAAGCTGGAGAACCTGAAACGGGCCCAATCGACCGCCGGACGCGAGCTGGGCAGCGCGCAGGCGGAGCTGCCCCTGATCGAGATGCGGACGCGCAACGACGTGCAGCGTCTTGAGCAGCAAAAGAGCGAGATCGAGCAGGAACTGCTGCAGAACAAGGCCAAGCAGGAAATCGTGATCAACGCGACGATCTCCGGCGTGATCACCAACATCGTGCCCAACCAGGGCGACTCGGTCGCAGCCAACGCGCTGCTGGCCACGGTGCTGCCGAACGGCACCAGCTTGCATGCGCAGCTGCTGGTGCCCACGCGCGCGATCGGTTTCATCGCGCCCGGCAACGGCGTCGTGATGCGCTACGACGCGTTCCCGTTCCAGCGTTTCGGCCAGTACCACGGCACGGTGGCGAGCGTCAGCCGCACCGTGTGGACGCCGGGCGAGAAGATCGGACCGCTGACCGCGCGCGAGCCGGTCTACCGGATCGACGTGAAGCTGCAGCGGCAGACGGTCAGCGCGGGCAACCGGGAGTTCCCGCTGCGGCCGGGCATGCTGGCGAGCGCCGACATCCTGCTGGAGAAGCGCACCGTGTTCGAGTGGGTGTTCGAACCGGTGCTGGCGCTGCGGGAGCGGCTGCGATGATTCAAGCCCCAGGCTGAATCCGCGATGTTGAGTCCCCGATGTTGAATCCATTCAAGCGGCGCGTTCCGCTGATCCTGCAAAGCGAGGCGCCCGAATGCGGCATCGCCTGCGTGGCGATGATCGCCGGCTATCACGGCTTCCGTACCGATCTTTCGGCGATGAGGATGCGGCTGTCGCCGTCGATGAAGGGCGTGACGCTGCAGCACATCGCCGCGATCGCCACCACGATGAAGATGTCGATGCGCGGCGTGCAGGCGCCGCTGCAGGGGCTGGGCCGGCTGCGGCTGCCGGCCATCCTGCACTGGGACATGAACCACTTCGTCGTGCTCACGCGGGTGGAGGCGAACCGGATCGTGGTGCACGATCCGGCGCGCGGCAAACGCGTGCTGGCGCTGCCGGAGGCCTCGCGCCACTACACCGGGGTGGCCGCCGAGCTGCTTCCCAGCGTCGGCTTCGCCCCGCGCGACGAGCGCGAAAGGATCACCGCCTGGCAGCTGATGGGCAGTCTCGGCGGGCTGCAGGGGACCATCGCGCAGGTGATCCTGCTGTCGCTGGTGCTGGAGGTGTTCGCGATCGCCTCGCCCTTCTTCGTGCAGATCGTGGTCGACCGGGTCGTGGTCGGCCGGGACGAGGATCTGCTGACGCTGCTGGGCCTGGGCTTTGCGCTGCTGGTGCTGATGCAGGTGGCGACCACGGCGGTGCGCGGCTGGCTGGGCGTGTACCTGTCCACCACGCTGAGCATGCGGCTGCTCGATGCGCTGTTCGGCCAGCTGCTGCGGCTGCCGCTGGTGTGGTTCGAGAAGCGCAACATCGGCGACATCGTGTCGCGCTTTCGCAGCGTCGACGCGATCCAGCGCACGCTGTCGCTGACCTTCCTGGAGTCGGTGATCGACGGCGCGATGGTGGTGCTGACCGTGATGGTGATGCTGTGGTACAGCCCGCTGCTGGCGGCGATCGTGCTGCTGGCGGCCGTGCTGTACGGCGTGACGCGCTGGGTGTTCTACGGCCCGCAGCGGCGGGCATTGGATGAGCAGCTGGTGCACGAGGGCCGTTCGGCCACGCATTTCATCGAGACGCTGCGCGGCATGATGGCGATCAAGCTGAACCTGCGCGAGGCGGCGCGCCGGGCCGCCTACCAGAACCTGGTGGTCGAGCAGGTCAACGCCGGCGTCGCCGTGCAGAACCTGTCGATCGTGCACCGGGCCGCCAACGGCCTGATCTTCGGGCTGGAAAACATCGGCGTCATCTGGCTGGGCACCGTGCTGGTGATGGACGGCCGCTTCTCGGTCGGCATGCTGTTCGGCTTCCTGTCGTTCAAGCTGCTGTTCCTGACGCGCGTGAACAACCTGGTCGACAAGGCGATCGACTTCCGGATGCTGGATTTGCACGCCGAGCGGATCGCCGACATCGCGCTGTCCGAACCGGAGTCGGCGCAGCCGGCCGGAGCGCAGGCGCCCGACGCCCCGCTGCAGATCCGGGCCAGGGCGCTGGGATTCGCCTACGGGGTGGAAGGCTTCGCGTTTCGCAACATCGAGTTCTCGGTGCGGCCGGGCGAGACGGTCGCGATCGTCGGGCCTTCGGGCAGCGGCAAGACGACGCTGGTCAAGGTGCTGGTCGGACTGCTGGATCGCACCGAAGGCCTGGTGGAGGGCAACGGGCGGGATCTGCGCGACTGGGACCGCTCGGCCTATCGGGGCCGGCTCGGCGTGGTGATGCAGGACGATCAGCTGTTTGTCGGCACGCTGGAAGACAACATCAGCTTCTTCGATCCGCAGTATCACCCGAACCTGGTGCGGGCCGCCGCGTCGATCGCCGGCATCGACGACGAGATCCTGGCGATGCCGATGCAGTACAACACGATCGTCGGCAGCCTGGGCATGGCCCTGTCGGGCGGCCAGAAGCAGCGCGTGCTGCTGGCGCGCGCGCTGTACCGCAAGCCGCACATCGTGTTCCTGGACGAGGCGTTCGATCAGCTGGACCTGGCGCGCGAGCGCGAGATCACCGATCGCTTGAAGACGCTGGGCATCGGCATGGTGATCGTCAGCCACCGGCCGGAAACCGTGCGCAACGTGGACCGGATCGTCCACGTCGGCCAGATGCCTCAGGTATTGCTGTCCGCCGCCGGGTAAGGCTCTCGCGTCAAAGCGGGAGGGCGGGGAGCGGACGGTCCCTTTCGAGGAACCTCAGCTTCGAAAGGCGCTAACTCAAAGCCGCGGCGCGGACGATCCGTTGCCGTTGAACTGCTTCAGCGCATCGGCGATCTTGCGGCGCGCCTGGATGAAGCGCGACTCGCGCGCCGCCTGCCCCAGGTACTGGTCCAGATCGCCGACCTCGCGCAGCAGGCGAGGAACCAGCGCCAGGAAGAGGTCCGTCAGTTCCGGATCGAACTGGCGGCCTTTGAGCGTGGCGATCGCATCGAGCGCGCTGTCGACCGACCAGGCTTCCTTGTACGGGCGGCGGTGCGTCAGCGCGTCGAACACGTCGGCCAGCGCGGTCATGCGCGCCGCCAGCGGGATCGCGGTCTGGCCGATGCCGAACGGGTAGCCGCCGCCGCTCCAGTGCTCGTGGTGAAAGCGCGCGATCTCCTCGGCCATCTTCATGTGCGGCACGTTGCTCTGGGCCAGGATCTCGGAGCCGATCATCGCGTGGGTCTGCATCAGCTTCATCTCGGCCTCGTTCAGGCGCCCCGCTTTGAGCAGAATGCCGTCCGGAATCCCGATCTTGCCGATGTCGTGCAGCCGCGCGGCCAGGTCGATCATGAAGATCGTGTCTTCGTCGCAGCCGTAGTCCTGCGCCAGCAGCGAGGCCAGCCTGCCGACCCGGTACGAGTGCTCGCCGGTCGTGTCGTCGCGCAGCTCGGCCGTCACGGCCAGCCGCTCCAGCATCTCGATGCGCGACTTCATCAGCTCCTGGTGCGCGACCTGCTCGACCAGCCGGTCGCGCAGCTTGACCTCGCG
>WNFR01012798.1_pt1 | contig 10739 bp, 8 predicted proteins | sample 5400221 | NCBI WGS metagenome assembly WNFR01 (sample SAMN13153357, study PRJNA577476) | soil metagenome | isolation source: 40 cm soil under Madrone tree | place: USA:California | collected 2016-06-14 | reverse complement strand
TGGCGCACTATCTCAATCTCGACGACGAACTGCTGCTGGGCAAGGAGTTGCCTCTATCCCCCGTTGACGGCGACGAACCTCGGTCAGGACGTGCGGGGACGAAACTGGCTCCAGGGCCGCGCGCACTCGAACGCGGCGGCGATACGCACAATCAAACCCTCGTCGAGCCACGGCGCAATAATCTGAAGCCCGATCGGAAGCCCCTCAGCGTCGAAGCCGCAGGGAATCGTGGCAGCCGGCAGCCCGGTCAGATTTACCGGCCAAGAGAACGGCGACCAACCTAGATGGCGGTCGACGGTGACGCCGTCGATCTCGTCAACGCCGAGGGCGCCGGCAGGAAACGCCGTCACCGCAACCGTCGGGCTGACGATCGCATCGACCTTTCCGAATATTTCCAGGAACGACATCCGCAGGCTGTTGCGGCGATAGCCGGCCTCGACATATTCAATGCCGCTGTAGGAAGCGCCCTTCGCCACCACATCGCGATAGTCGCTGTCGGAGGCAATCAGCGCATCGGCGCCGCGGGCCGAAACGGCCGCCGCCTGCTCGGTATAAGCGATCGGTTTCAATATCCGCTCGAGCATATCGGGTTCAAATTGAACGCAATCGGGAACGATGTCGGCGCCAAGTGAACCGAGCGTCTCGACCGCCGACTGAAATGCCTTGCGAACATCGGGCGCCACCGCCGCATAGCCGAAGTCGGCACTGCTGCCGATCCTGACCCCATCGAGCTTCGCTGGTATCGCGTCGAAGCGCCGCGCCGGCACCGGCAGGCTGGCGGCATCGCGCAGATCGTGGATCGCAACCGCTTCCAGAAGAAGGGCGGCGTCGGCAACCGTGCGCGCGATTGGGCCGGTGTGCGCCAGCGACGCCCACGACGGCGGCGAAAAGCCGGGCGATCTCGGCGAACCGACACCATCGGTGCCGATTGCAAGCGGGCCGCATCCGGCGGCGATCGAAGCCGCGGCGCCGCCACTCGATCCGCCGCTGGTCCGGTCGCGGTTCCAGGGGTTGCGGGTGATGCCGGACACCGGGCTGTCGGCGGTCAGTTTATAACCGGACTCGCAGGTGGTGGTTTTGCAGGTGACGATCGCGCCCGCCAATTTGAGCGCCGAAACCGCCGCCGCATCGGCAGTCGGCACCAGATCCTTGTTGGTGGGCGCGCCGCCCAGCGCCGGTAGCCCGGCGACGTAGACGAGATCCTTGATGCTGACGGGCACTCCGGTCAGTTTGCCCCGCGGTTGTCCAGAGGACCAGGCCGCCGTGGCGCAATCGGCGGCGGCGCGCGCCTGTTCGTATGCCGGGGTCACGACCACATTGCAGGAGGTATTGGTCACTTCCAGCGCTGAGATCACGTCCTCGATGACGTCGCGCGGCGTGAACCGTCTCGTGCGATAGCCCTCCAGCAATTCAACGGCCGAGAGCCTGGCCAGTTCATTCGCCTCAATAATGCCGTCGGCGCGGACACTTCCTGCTTTCACCACGCGCCTCACGATGCTTGGAGGGCTGACATCACGGCCTTTTTCGCCATGACGGTCACGAGATGGGCGCGGTATTCCGCATCCGCGTGGATATCGGAACTCAGGTTTTCAGCACCTAGCTTGATTGCCGCGACCGCGTCAGGCGTGAACGCGCGCTCTAGTGCTGCTTCCATCGCAGCAACGCGAAACACGCCTGGTCCGGCCCCGGTTACTGCGACCCGAACGTTGCCGGCTTTCTTCGCCACACACACGCCGACCACCGCATAGCGCGACGCCGGCGATTTGAATTTGGCATAGCCCCCGGCGGACGGCACCGGAAAGCGCAAGGCGGTGATGATCTCGCCCAGGTCGAGCGCCGTTTCGAACAGCCCCCGGAAGAACGCGTCGGCGGCGATCTCCCGGCGGTCGGTCACAACCGTCGCATCGAGCGCGAGCACCGCGGCCGGATAGTCAGCCGAGGGATCGTTATTGGCGACCGAGCCGCCGATCGTGCCGCGGTTGCGAACCGCGGGATCACCGATGCCGGCCGCGAGGCCGGCAAGCAGCGGTATCTTGCTGCGAACCAGTTCCGACTCCGCGACATCGACATGGCGGGTCATCGCGCCGACCGTCAGGCTGTCGCCTTGAGCCGACATCCCGGATAGCTGCGGGATCTTCGACAGATCGATCAGCGCTGCGGGCGCCGCCAACCGCTGCTTGATGGTCGGCAGCAACGTCATCCCGCCAGCCAGCGGCGTGCTGTCGGCGACACCGCCAAGCAGCGCCGACATTTCATAAAGGGTGGTCGGCCTGTGAAATGCAAATGACCTCATGTTCGCCTCCTCCTACTCTGCGGCGCGCGGCATCGTGGCGTTCTGAATGACGCGCCCGAGATGCGACAGCGCGTCGACGACGGAGTTGATAACGGCCGCCGGCGATCCGATGGTGCCGACCTCGCCACATCCTTTCACGCCCATCGGGGTGTGCGTGCAAAGCGTGGAGTGGGTCTTGATCGTCATATTCGGCAGGTGATCGGCGCGCGGCATGGTGTAATCCATCAGAGAGCCTGACAGCAGCTGCCCCGAAACGTCGTCATAGACGGCGTTTTCATACAGCGCCTGGCCGACGCCCTGAACGATTCCGCCGTGCAATTGTCCTTCGACAATCATCGGGTTAATGACGGTGCCGACGTCGTCGACCGCGGTGTATTTCTCCAGCGTCACGGTCCCCGTCTCGGGATCGATCTCAACTTCGGCGATGTGACAGCCGCCGGGATAGGTGAAATTGACCGGATCGTAATAGGCCTGCTCTTCCAGTCCGGGCTCGAGAATTTCGAGCGGATAGTCGTGCGGCACATAGGCAGCACCTGCGATTTCCTGGAATGTCTTGCTGCGGTCGGTACCCGCAACCGAGAACAGCCCGGCCTCAAACTGAATGTCCTGCTCGCTTGCCTCGAGCAGGTGCGCCGCGATCTTCTTGCCCTTCAGGACCACCTTGTCGCTCGCCTTCGAGAGCGCGGCACCGCCGACGACCAGCGATCGCGAGCCATAGGTGCCCATGCCGAACTGCACACGGTCGGTATCGCCGAACACGATGTCGACGTTGTCGAAGGCGACGCCGAGCTTCTCCGACACGATCTGCGCGAAGGTGGTCTCGTGCCCCTGCCCGTGATTGTGGGTGCCGATCAGCACCGTCACCTGCCCGGTCGGGTGCACGCGGACGGTGGCGCTTTCGTAGAGGCCGCCGCGGGCGCCGAGACGTCCGGCAAAGCGCGACGGCGCAAGGCCGCAGGCTTCGACATAGGTCGAATAGCCGAGACCGCGGAACTTGCCGTCACGTTCCGACGCCGCCTTGCGTTCCGCGAAACCTGCGACATCCGCTGCCGCAAGCGCACCTTCGAGGCAGCCCATCGGATCACCGGAATCATATTCGACGAGGACGGGCGTCTGATACGGATAGGATTCCTTGGCAATGATATTGCGACGACGTAATTCGACGCGGTCGATGCCCATTTCCTTGGCCGCTACATCCACCAGGCGTTCAACCACGAACGTCGCTTCCGGCCGCCCGGCGCCGCGATAGGCATCGACCGGCACCGTATTGGTGAAGACCACCTTCACGTTGCAATAGATCGCAGGTGTCGTGTAGACGCCACTCAACAATGGCCCATAGAGATTGGTCGGGATGTTGGGGCCGAAGGTGGAGAGATAACCACCCATGTTGGCCAATGTGACGACCTTCAGCGCAAGGAATTTGCCATTCTCGTCCAGCGCCAGTTCGGCCTCGGTGACGTGATCCCGGCCGTGCCGGTCCGAGATGAAGCCCTCCGAGCGATCCGCCACCCATTTGATGGGGCGGCCGACCCGCTTCGCCGCCCAGGTGATCACGGCCTCCTCGCCATAGTGGAATTGCTTGACGCCGAAGCCGCCGCCGACGTCGGGCGCCACCACGCGCATTTTCTGCTCGGGAATCTTGAGCACCAGGGCGCTCATCAGGAACCGCACCACGTGTGGAAATTGGCTCGTGGTCCACAGCGTGTAATGCCCGGTCCCGCCGTTGTACTCGGCGACCGCCGCGCGCGGTTCCATCGGATTGCCGATCAGCCGATTGTTGACGAGGCTGAGGCGCGCCACATGCGCCGCCTTCTTGAACGCCGTCGCGACGGCGGCCTTGTCGCCGAGCTCCCAGTCGCAGCAGAGATTGTTGGGAACGTCGTCGAACAGTTGCGGTGCGTCCGGACGAACGGCTTCGAGCACGCCGACGACGGATGGAAGCACCTCATAATCGATTACCACCGCCTCTGCCGCCGTGCGCGCGAGCTCCAGCGTATCGGCAATCACAAAGGCGACCATGTCGCCGACGAAGCGCACCTTGCCCTGCGCCAGCATCGGAAACGGCGGCTCCTTCATCGGCAGGCCGTCCGAGCCATGAATGCCCCAGCCGCAAGGCAGCGAACCGAGCCCGTCGGCCGCGACATCGTCACCGGTCAGCACGGCCTCGACGCCCGGCAGCGCCAGCGCGGGCGCCTTGTCGACGCCACGGATCAGCGCATGGCCATGCGGCGAACGGATGAACACGCCGAACGCCATGTCGGCCCGCTTGATGTCGGCAACGTAATTGCCGCGGCCGGTCAGAAAGCGGAAGTCTTCCTTGCGGCGCGGTGCAGCACCAACTCCGATCACGTTCGACATGGCTATTCTCCGCTTCCCGACGCGTGCATGGCGGCAGATCCGGCCAGCACCGACGCCACGATGTTCTGATAGCCGGTGCAGCGGCAGATATTGCCCTCGAGGCCGTGGCGAACCTCGGCTTCCGTAGGCGCTGGATTTTTCGTCGCCAGCGCCACCGCGGTCATCACCATGCCCGGGGTGCAGAAGCCGCATTGCAGGCCGTGATTTTGATGAAACGCTTGCTGCATCGGATGCAGCGCGTTCGAACCGCCCGGCCCCGAGAGGCCTTCGATCGTCGTCAGCGTGCCCCCGTCGAGCATCGGCGCGAGCAGGGTGCAGCTCTTCACCGCCTCGCCGTTGAACAGCACCACGCAGGCACCGCACTGGCTGGTATCGCACCCGACATGGGTCCCTGTCAGGTTGAGGTTCTCGCGCAGCAGATCGGCGACGAGCGCAGATGGTTCGATGTCAATGGTCCGCGACCGGCCATTGAGCGTGAAACTGACTATCATGGGTGACCTCCTGTCATGAGCGACATCAGGCGAGAACACGGGCGCGGCCCGCCGACCAGGTGGCCAGCAGCACGTCGCCGACATTAAAGGGATCGTGGAAAAAGATTCGTTCCGGAACGTAGGCGACGAAATCCTCGTCGGGGACCGTGTCGAGCATCACCTTGACGAACGAGCCCTGATATCCGATCGCGGTCACCCGGCTCGGCAGCGCCGTCGCGCCGTCATCGAGGCCGCCGGCATCGGCGCGCACCAGCTCGATATCGTCGCGCCGCACCGCGAGGTCGATGCGGTCGCCTACGGCCACCCGGACCTCGGCACCCAGCCGGACCTGGATTCCGCTGCGGTTCGGCTGGGAAAGCACGACAAACCTGTCGCCGACCTTCTCGACCTTGCCAGACAGCACGTTCTGCCCGCCCAAAAACTCCGCAACATAGCGGTCGCGCGGATACGCGTAGACGTCGCGCGCCGGCCCGGATTGCTTGATCTTGCCTTTTTCCATCACCACGACGATGTCGGCAAGCGCAATCGCCTCGAGCTGGGTGTGGGTGACGTGAATGAAGGTGATCCCGAGCTCGCGCTGCATGCGCCGCAGCTCCTGCCGCATCTGCACCCGAAGCTGCTCGTCAAGCGCGGACAATGGCTCGTCGAGCAACAGCACCCGCGGCTCGGTGATCGCCGCGCGCGCCAGCGCCACACGCTGCTGCTGGCCGCCCGACAGACTGGCTGGCAGGCGGTCCGCCAGCTCGGTCAGGCGCACCTTTTCCATCATCCGATCGGCGGCCTTGTAGCGCTCGGTCTTCGACTGCCCGCGCACTCGCAGCGCAAATGCGATGTTGTCGCGGACGGTGAGATGCGGGAACAGCGCATAGGACTGGAACATCATCGCGGTGCGCCGCTCGACCGGCGCCAGCCCGGCGACGTCCTCGCCGCCGATCACGATCTCGCCGGCAGTCGGCTCCTCGTGCCCGGCGATCATCCGCAGGATTGTGGTCTTGCCGCAACCGGATGGCCCGAGAAAGCAGCAATAGGCGCTGTCGGGAATCCTGAGATTGACGCCGTCGACCACGTTGGTGACGCCGTCATAGCTCTTGCAGAGACCTGCCAATTCGATATCGCCGCCGCCCGCGCGCATTCCAAAGACCTCAATGACCTGTCGCGCGCACGCCGCGGCGCTTGTTGATGACGATGATGGCGCCGATGCAGGCACCGATGATGATGAACGACACGATCGTGGTGACGGTACCGAGCGCATATAGCGACGGCGATGTCACATTGAGCGTCATGCTCCATATTTCGAGCGGCAGGGTATTGAGCGAGCCCGACGTCTGCAGCGTGCGGGCGAATTCGTCATAGGAGAGCGTGAAGCCGAACAGCGCAACTGCAACGAGCCCAGGCGCCAGCACGGGAATCACCACCAATCTGATGGTTTGCCAGCGGGTCGCTCCGAGATCCCGCGCCGCCTCCTCCCACACGCTGTTGAAGCGAGACATCACGGCGAACATCACGAGCACGCCAAACGGCAGCGTCCAGGACAGCTGCGCGCCGAGCGCCGACGTGTACCAGCTCGGGCTGATGCCGATCCACTGGAACAAGAGGCCAATGCCGAGGCCGAGCACCAGCCCGGGCGCCACGAGGCTGCCGATCATCAGGTAGAACACGACCGTGTCGCCGAAAAAGCGGCGTCGAAACGCCAATCCAGCCATCAGCGAGACCACGAGCGTGATCACCGTGACCAACACCGCAAGCTTGATCGAGCGATCGAACGATCCCTTCACGTCACCGGTGCGCACCTGCGTGAACAGATCGACGAACCAGTGCAGCGAGTGGCCCTTCATCGGAAACACCAGCCCACCACGGATATCCTGGAACGACAGGATGTAGATGCAGATCATCGGGCCGTAGAGGGCAGCGACGTAGAGGATGAAGACTGTAGCGAGCGCGTAGAAGGTCCAGGGGCGGCGGTCGCCGCGCGCGACCGCGGAAATGCGCCGGGTTCTGGTCATGGGCATATCAGCCTCGCCGAGAGCGACGGTCATTGCGTGATCTCCCGGCGAATATCGACGACGCGCAGGATCAGGGCGATCATGGCAATGAGAACCAGGGTCAGCAGCACGGCGCTCGCCGCGGCGATCGGATATTGCAGCACGCCGACATTTTCGTAGAACGCGCTGACCACCGAGGCGGAACCGCCGCCGGACATTACCTTGACCACGAAGAAGTCGCCCATCACGATCGAGATCACGAAGGTCGACCCGAGCGCAATGCCGCTTTTTGACATCGGAATGATGATGTAGCGCATCACGTCGAGCCGGCTGGCGCCGGCGTCGAGCGCCGCCTCCACCACCCGCTTGTCGATACGCGCCAGCGAATTGAAGATCGGCACCACCATGAAGATCGTCAGCTGGTGGACATAGGCGATGACAACCGCAAGTCCGGAATAGAGCAATACTTCAAGCGGCTCCCGGATCACGCCGATGCCGAGCAGCGTCGAGTTGACCAGCCCTCCCTTTCCCAAAAGCGGAATCCAGGAAATCATCCGGATGATGTTCGAGGTCCAGAACGGAATCGTGCAGACCAGAAACAGGCCAATCGCGAGCAGTTGGTTTTTGACGTGGAAGACGAGAAAATAGGCGACCAGGAAGCCGATGATCAGCGTGAAAAGCCAGGTCAGGATCGCAAATTTGAGCGTCGTCACATACAGAAGGAACGTCTGCGTCGATGTGAGCACTTCGATGTAGTTCGCCAGCGTAAACGTCGGCAGCAATCCGCCGAAGCCATCGGTCTCGAAGAAGCTCGCGACCAGCACGACAAGGGTCGGCAGCAGGAAAAACGGGACCAGCACCAGCATCAGCGGCGTCACGTACAGCCATGCGCTCAAATTCGGTCGCTGCATCACCTGACCTGACTGGACTTCATTCTGGATCTTTCGGAACGGCAGTTCGCGGCCGGCCGGCGCCCGTCCGGCACCGGCCAACCAGTTCGCCTCAAGCGATCTTGAAATCGTTCCAGCGCTTGTTCATGTAGGCCGCTTCGTCCATCAGCGTGTTCCAGCAGGAGATGTTCTTGACCCGGTCGAGGAACGAGCCGCCGTCCCGCTTGGTGCCGGCCTTCTCCATCGGTACGCCATAGGGATCGTTGATGACCGAGGGCGCGGGCTTGCCGTCGTACCAGAAGTCCCACTCTGCCGCGGTCAGGAACTTCTTCGCCGTCGACGGTACCGGGCTGTAATAACCGTAACGGCCGACGAAGCCGCCCTGCCAGCCCGACAGGTACCAGTTGAGATATTCATAGGCCGCATCGAGCTTCTTGCCGGACAGGTGCTTCATCAGGCCCATGCCATTGCACCAGCCGCGATAGCCTTCCTTGCCGTTCTTGACGTTGACCGGTGCGTAGACGCAAGGGATCTCCTTGACGCGGACGGCCGCAACCGCCGGTGACCACATCGACTGGATGACGACCTCGCCTGCGGCCATCAGCTGCACGGACTGGTCGAAGGTGGTCCAGGTCGCGCGGAACTGACCCGCCTTTTTCAATTCAATCAGCTTGTCGCAGGTGAAATCGATCTCCTGCCTGGTCATGTTGCCCTTGTTGCCGTACTTGATCAGGCCGGCGCTTTCGAAGCAGAGCGCGGCGTCCATGATGCCTATCGCCGGGACATCGAGGATCGCCGCCTTGCCCTTGAATTTCGGGTCGATCAGGTCCTTCCACTCGGTCACCTCGTGGCCGACCAGATCGGGACGATAGCCGATCGAGTCCGCGTTGTAGACTTGCGGCAGGAATGTCGCCCATTCGGTAACGCCGTCATGCAGATCGGTCGCATTGGGCTTTGCGATATACATCGCCTCATAGGGGGAAATGCCCTGCCGTGGAATTTTGTGGCCGTCGATCTCGCCCTTGGTAAAGATCGGCAGGATGTTGTCGAATTCCTTGATCTTCTTGACCTCGATGCCCTGGATCACCGAGCGCTTGGCCGCGAGCTTGGCCTGCCATCCCTCGAGGTCGGCGATATCCACCGAGTCCGGCTGGCTGATGAAGCGGTTGATCGCCGCCGAGGTGTCCAGATTCTGCATGGTGACCTTGAAGCCGAGATCCTTGGCAGCCTGATCGCCGATCGCCTTGACCACCGAATAGGACACGCCGACATGCCGTAATTCGATATCCTTGATCTCCTGCGCCCAGATCGTCGGAAAGCCGCGCAGCACGTCGGAGCCGATCGCCGCACCCGTCGCAGCCGCTCCGGCCTTCAGTATCGACCGTCGTGAAAGGCCTTTCTTCTTCGCCGCAAGCTTCGGCGAAGCGGCGCGCCGATCGGCACTGTCATCTTCAGACATGGTTCTCTCCGTTCGCGTGTTGATGGCGAAGCGTAGCGACGGAGAAATCCGATTGTAAAATCGGAACTGGAAATGCCTACTATAAAGGGGGCTAATGGAAATTGCGCCTGCCCAAGGCGGCGGCACATCGACCTAAAGTTTGGCCTTTACGTCCGAAATCGTCGCCGCCCGACGAACGCCCTGAGACGTTTTCGAGGTGAGAACCACCTCGCGGGAAAACAAGACGCGGGATGGCTTCAACGCAACATCGCGCGGGCATTCGTGCCGTCCTCCATCAGCGCACCGCTTCAAATCCCGCCAGCACCGCGGTCAGATTGGCTCCGAGAATCTCCGACAGATATCCGCCCTCCTGGACGAGCACGGTCGGAAGCCCCAGCCGCGCGATCGCCTGACCGACACGCGAAAATCCCTCTGTCGTCACCGCGAGACCGGCGAGAGGATCATGCTCGGATGCGTCAAGGCCAAGTGCGACGACCAGTGCGCCCGGTGCGAAGGACCGGATCGTCTGTCGCGCGACATCGAGCGCCTGCAGATAGCCGTCGTCCTTCGTTCCCTTCGGCAGAGGAATGTTGAGATTGGCGCCAAGACCTGCCCCCGCGCCGCGCTCATGGGCATATCCCCAGACGAACGGGTTGAAGAAGGTGGGATCTGCATGGATCGAAATCGTGAGGACGTCGGGCCGTTCGTAGAAAATGCCCTGAGTTCCGTTGCCGTGATGAACGTCAACGTCGAGGATCGCGACACGCTCATGCTTGAGCCGCAGATGGGCCGCAGCGATTGCGCTGTTGTTGAGAAAGCAGAAACCGCTGGCGAGATCGCGGTAGGCGTGGTGACCGGGAGGACGGCAGAGCGCGTAAGCCGCCTCCTCGCCGTCGGACACCAGTTGCGCTGCCGTCGTCGCCACATCCGTCGCGGCGCAAGCGGCGGCCCAGGTGCCCGGGCCGATCGGACAGGACGTATCGATCGTATGCCAGCCGAGACGCCCCACAATATGCGTGGGGTAGGTCGCGGCGTTGCGAACCGGATGCATGTTGGCGATCATCTCCGGGCCTGCATCCCCAAGCGCGGTCCAGGCGTCCCAGGCTTCTGCAAGAAAGCCTAGGTATTCCGGACTGTGGACCCTTGTTCGCGGCCCCTGCCCGAAAACGGTCGGCTCGACCAATTGATGCTTTCCTGCTTTCAATCCCGCAAGCAGCCGGTCCGCGCGTTCGGGCTGCTCGGTCGTGCGCTTGACGACGCCACGAACCAGAAAGAATTGCGGATCAT
>WNFR01007966.1_pt1 | contig 10741 bp, 7 predicted proteins | sample 5400221 | NCBI WGS metagenome assembly WNFR01 (sample SAMN13153357, study PRJNA577476) | soil metagenome | isolation source: 40 cm soil under Madrone tree | place: USA:California | collected 2016-06-14 | reverse complement strand
GAGGCCATTCGCGGGTTCATGTCGGAGATCCTCGAAATGCGCCACTACCGCCTCACGGATGTTCAATCACGAAAGTGAGTACGTCGGTCGCCACACTTCCTCCGCGGTATCGAGCATCGAGTCTACGAAGTAGATCGTAGATATACGGCGCTCCGGTGGCTCGGCCCAGCGCCGCACAGTAGCCTGTCGCGATGGACTCCCTGATCGCCGCCGCCGCGCGCGCCCTCGTCGTCGGCGACGCGCTCGGCGCCCTCAAGCGCGTCGCCCTGCGCGACGACCCGCCGGCGCTCGCCCTGCGCGGCATTGCCATGGCCCAGCTCGGCGAGCACCCGCGCGCCCGCGAGCTCCTCCGGCGCGCCGCCCGCGGCTTCGGCGCCCACGAGGAGCTGGCGCGCGCCCGCTGTGTCGTCGCAGAGGCCGAGGTGGCCCTCGCCATGCGCGACCTACGTGGCTCGCCGCGCACACTGGCAGCCGCGTCGGCCACGCTCGAGGCGCACGCCGATCGCGCCAACGCGCTGCAGGCACGCCTGATCGCGGTGCGCCGGCTGCTCCTGCTCGGCCGCCTCGACGAGGCCGCATCCGCCCTCACCCGCCTCGACGCGCGCGGCCTACCACCGTCGCTCCTGGCGGTGGCCGAGCTGGCCGCGGCCGAAGTGGCACTGCGCTCGCTGCGCACGGCACCCGCGCAGGCGGCGCTCGCGCGCGCCCACGAGGCGGCCGAACGCGCGCGAGTGCCCGCGCTGCTGGCCGAAGTGGCCGAGGCGCGCGCCGCGCTCGATCGTCCCGCCGCGCGGCGCGTCCACGCCAGCCACGAGCAACTGCTGCGGCTTGACGAGGTTGAAGTGCTCCTCGCCTCGGGCGCGCTGGTGGTCGACGCCTGCCGCCGCGGCCTGCGCGCCGGCGCCACCTGGCGGCCGCTGGCGCGCCGGCCGGTGCTGTTCGCGTTGGGACGCGCGCTCGCCGAGGCGTGGCCCGGCGACGTCGATCGGCACGCCCTGATCGCGCGCGCGTTCGGCGCCCGCCGCCCCAACGAGTCGCACCGGGCGCGCCTGCGCGTCGAGATCGGCCGTTTGCGCGCGCTCGCCGCGCCGCTGGCCCGCATCGAGGCCAGCGCGCGCGGCTTCGCGCTCACGCCGCGGGGCGAGCACGCCGTCATCGTCCTGGTACCACCCATCGATGGGGATCAGGCGTCGCTACTGGCGCTGCTCGCCGACGGCGCGGCCTGGTCCACCTCTGCCCTCGCGCTGGCCCTCGGAGCCAGCCAGCGCACGGTCCAGCGTGCACTCGTCGAGTTGGAGGCCGCCAGACGGGTGCGCTCCATCGGGCGCGCGCGCGCGCAGCGCTGGCTGTCACCGCCGCTGGCCGGATTCACGACGATCTTGTTACTCCCCGCCGCGCTGCCGCCCGGGTAGATTTGTCTTGCGGCGCCGTTCCGAAGCGCCGCGCAAGGAGCCAGGCGATGACCCATACCCGAGGCAGGAAAGCTAAGACGAAACCGCAAGCACCGGCGCGCGCGGCCGAGATCGTGCGTGAGTACGGCCCCTTTGCCGGCGCCGACCGCATCCACGGCGTCACCCACGACGGCCGTTACGTCTGGGCCGCCACCGGATCCAGGCTGGTCGCCTTCGATCCGGAGAGCGGCCAGCTCGCGCGCACCCTCGACCGCGCCGGCGACGCCGGCACCGCCTTCGACGGCACGCATCTCTACCAAATCACCGAAGCGCGCATCGACAAGATCGATCCCGCCACCGGCGAAGTAGTGGCGTCGATCCCGGCGCCCGGCAACGGCGGCGACTCGGGCCTCGCCTGGGCAGAGGGCAGCCTGTGGGTGGGGCAGTACCGCGATCGCAAGATCCACCAGATCGATCCCCAGACGGGCGCCATTGTGCGCACCATCGAGTCCAACCGCTTCGTCACCGGCGTGACCTGGGTCGACGGCGAGCTGTGGCACGGTACCTGGGAAGGCGACGAGAGCGATATCCGCCGAATCGACCCGGAGAGCGGCGCCGTGCTCGAGCGGCTGGAGATGCCGCGCGGCGCCGCCGTCAGCGGGCTCGAGTCCGACGGGGCAAACCTGTTCTATTGCGGCGGCGGATCGAGCGGAAAGGTCCGCGCCGTGCGACGTCCAAAAGGAGAGAAATGATGACCGACCACAAGACCGGAACACGTGAAGAGTGGCTCGCGGCGCGGCTGGAACTGCTCGAGGCCGAGAAGGAGCTGACGCGGCGTAGCGACGAGCTGGCGCGGCGACGGCAGGAGCTGCCCTGGGTTCGAACCGACAAGGCGTACCGCTTCGAGACCGACAAGGGCACAGCGTTCCTCGCCGATCTCTTCGGGGGACGCTCGCAGCTCCTCATTTACCACTTCATGTTCGGGCCCGAGTACACGGCGGGCTGCCCGAGTTGCTCCACCATCGCGGACGGGTTCGACGGGTTCGCCGTCCACCTGGCCAACCACGACGTCGCGCTTGCGGCGGTGTCGCGGGCGCCGCTCGCGAAGCTGCAGGCGTACAAGCGGCGGATGGGGTGGACGTTCCCCTGGGCGTCCTCGCTCGACGGGGACTTCAATTTCGACTTCAACGTCTCGCTCACGGAGGAGCAACAGCGCGAGGGGGGCGAATACAACTACCGGCGCGAGGCGCCGTGGAAGGTACGCGGGATCGGCGACTCACTGACGAAACGCGGCGAGGGGCCTGTCGCCGAGATCGCGGCCATGACCGGCACTGACACGGCCACGTACACACGCCAGAGGCCGGGCATGAGCTCGTTCGTCCTCGAGAACGGCGTCGTCTACCACGCCTACTCCACTTATGCGCGCGGACTGGACGGCCTCTGGGGCATGTACCAGTGGCTCGACCGCGCACCCAAGGGGCGCAACGAGACGGGCATCTGGTGGCGTCGCCACGACGAGTACGCGAACCACGGCACGGGCGCGCGCTGAGGCTGACGGGACACTACTAAGTCCAATGGAGAGCGCCATGTGTCCCGCCTGCATCGGATCCGCTTTTCTGCTCCTGACCGGCGCGAGCTCGGCGGGAGGACTTGCGCTCATCGCCTCGCGAGCCTTCGGCGCCGGGCTCCCGGCGACGCGCGCGGAGGACTCGGAAAACCTGAACGGGTCGGTCGACCAAGAACTGCGCGGAGACGGAACAAGTGCCCGCGATAGCGATTCAACGGCAGGGCAAGCGCAGGGTGGCAGCACACCGCTGCGCTCGTAAAAGCCTATCGACGAGGACGCGAAGCAAAGTCGGCCAGGGCTGCGTATGGGCGCCGATGGCGCGGCAGCGGGTCAGGATCTGAGTTCCACCGTCCAGGTGACCGGTGCGTCAGCAATAAGGGAGGAACGGACGCTGCAGTACTTGGTGATCGAGAGTTCGACGGCTCGAGCGGCTCTCGCTTGCGTGGTACCGGGCGCCGTAATGGTGAAATGCAAGATGGCCGAAGCGAGGCGTCGCGGGGTGGCCGCCACACGCTGCGCTTCGATCATCACTCGGAGCGCCTTAACCGGGGTGCGCTGCTTTTGCAGGATCGTGACCACGTCGGTGGATGCACAGGTTGCAATGGATGCCAGCAGCACATCAAAGGGCCCGGGTGCGGTCGTTGCATCACCGTCGATTCGAATCCTGGGGCCTCGCGGTCGACCGGCCTGGAACTCAAGGCCACCGACCCACTCTACTTCAATCGCTGCTGCGTGTGGGACGGTTGCTGATTGCGATTTTGACATTCGATTCAACCGGAGCGTGCGTGCTCACCGAATCAGCGCGTCCAGCTCGCCGGCGGGCTCGTAGTGTGGCACGCATTGTATATAAGGAACTCAGTGGCGGTCATCGTCCGTGTCGACGCATCACAGCGACCGCGCCAAGGAACGTCGCTGTAGCAGATGATATACAGACGGAATCACCAGCATCGAGAGAAGCGGTGCCGTGAACATGCCGCCGATCATAGGGGAGGCGATGCGTCGCATAATCTCCGAGCCCGTCCCGCTGCCCCACATAATGGGAAGCAGGCCTGCGATGATCACGGCCACCGTCATGGCGATCGGGCGTACCCGTAAGGCCGCACCTTCGACAATGGCCTGGGCGAGCTCCTCCTCGTTGTTCAGGCGCCCTGCCGCCGCCCGGGCGCTGATCGCCTGGTTGAGGTACACCAGCATCACAACCCCGATCTCCGCCGCAACGCCCCCCAAGGCAATGAATCCGACTGCCGTCGCAATCGACATGTTGTAGCCGAGCACGTACATGAGCCAAAACCCGCCCACGAGCGCAAGAGGCAGCGTGGTCATGATTAAGGCAGCATCCTGAAAGCGGTGGAAGGTCAGATAAAGAAGTACGAAAATGATCAGGAGCGTCGTCGGGACCACCACCTTGAGCCTCGCCATCGCCCGAGCCAGGTATTCGAACTGGCCGGACCAGGAGATGGAATACCCTGCCGGCACGCGTACCTCCCGAGCCACTGCGCGCTGCATGTCACGCACCGCCGAGCTCAGATCCCGTCCACGGAGATCCACGTACACCCACCCCGATAGCCGCGCGTTCTCACTCTTGAGCATCGGGGGCCCGTCGCTGATACCGATCGCCGCCACGTCCCCCAGGCGAATCTGCGCCCCGCGCTCAGTGAGTATCGGCAGGTCGCGTAGCTTTTGAACGGAGTCGCGTGTCTCGCGCGGATAGCGCACGTTGATCGGGAAGCGCTCCAGCCCCTCGACCGTCTCTCCGATGTTCTCGCCACCGATGGCGGCGGCGACGACACTCTGGATGTCGGACACATTGAGGCCATAGCGCGACGCGCTGTCTCGATCGATCCTCACATCGACGTATCGACCGCCCGAGAGCCGCTCGGCGAAGGCTGACGTCACTCCAGGGACCTGCTGCACGACGCGCGCGATCTCACTCGCCAGGCGATCGATCACCTTCAGGTTCGTTCCCGCGACCTTCACTCCGACGGGACTCTTGATACCGGTCGCCAGCATATCGATGCGGTTGCGGATCGGCGGTACCCAAATATTGGTCAAGCCCGGCACCTTGACGGTCTCGTCGAGCTCCTCGATCAGTCTGTCGGGTGTCATGCCGGGACGCCATTGACTGCGGGGTTTGAACTGGATGGTGGTCTCAAACATCTCGAGCGGCGCAGGATCGGTCGCGGTCTCCGCCCGTCCGACCTTGCCAAAGACGTTCGCCACTTCCGGGACGGTCTTGATGAGCCGGTCGGTCTGCTGCAGCAGCTGACCCACCTTGCCCGTCGCGATACCCGGTAGCGCCGAGGGCATGTAGAGCACGTCCCCCTCATCGAGCGGCGGGAGAAATTCCCCTCCGAGATGTGCGGCCGGATAGAGGGTCGCTACCAGGATCACCAGCGCGATCACCAACACGGACTTCGGGTGTCGGAGCACACGCGTTAGCAGCGGGTGATAGAGCGCGATGAGGCGTCGGTTGATCGGATTGTTTTTCTCGTCGGGAATCCGGCCGCGGATCAGATAGCCCATCAGCACCGGGATCAGGGTCACGGCCAGCCCGGCGGCCGCCGCCATCGCGTAGGACTTGGTGAAGGCGAGCGGAGAGAACAACCGCCCTTCTTGAGCCTCCAGAGTGAACACCGGCACGAAGGACAGCGTGATGATCAGGAGCGAGAAGAAAAGTGCCGGGCCCACCTGGACAGCTGCCTCGCCGATCACGCGCCACTGTTCATCGCCTTGCAGCTTCTCGCCGGGATGGGCGTGCCCCCAGGCTTCGATGTGTTTGTGTGCATTTTCGATCATCACGACCGCCGCATCGACCATCGCGCCGATCGCGATCGCAATACCGCCCAGTGACATGATGTTCGCGTTCACGCCCTGATAGTTCATGACGATGAATGCCATCAGCACGCCGAGCGGAAGGGAGGCGATGGCCACGAAGGCCGAGCGCAGGTGAAACAGAAAGACCATGCATACGAGCGCCACAACGACGAACTCTTCAATGAGCTTCTCTTGCAGGTTGTCCACCGCGCGCTTGATGAGGCTCGAGCGATCGTACGTCGGCACGATCTGGACCCCGGCCGGCAGGCTGGGTTTGAGCTCGGCGAGCTTCGCCTTAACGGCGCGGATGGTCTCGAGCGCGTTCTTGCCCGAGCGCATGATGATGACGCCGCCCGCGACCTCCCCTTCGCCATTGAGCTCGGCGATGCCGCGGCGCATCTCCGGGCCCAGCTGCACGTGCGCGACATCACTCAGCCGCACCGCAACGCCGGAATCGGTGGTCGCGAGGGGAATTTTGCGAAAGTCCTCCAGAGTCTGAAGGTAACCCGAGGCGCGCACCATGTATTCGGCCTCGGCGAGCTCGAGCACCGCCCCGCCGGTCTCCTGATTGGCCTTGCGTACGGCATCGATGACCCTCTGCTGCGTGATGTTGAATGCGCGCAGCCGATCCGGATCGAGCACGATCTGGTACTGCCGCACCATGCCGCCGAGGGAGGCCACCTCCGCGACGTTCGCGACCGTCTTCAGCTCATACTTCAGGAACCAGTCCTGCACGGCGCGCAGTTGCGACAGATCGTGAGTCCCGCTTCTGTCGATGAGCGCGTACTCGTAAATCCAGCCGACTCCGGTCGCATCTGGCCCCAGCGAGGGCTTCGCGGCGGCGGGAAGGCGCGATTGCACCTGGTTCAGGTACTCGAGGACGCGTGACCGTGCCCAGTAGAGGTCGGTACGGTCCTCGAAGAGGACGTACACAAACGAGTCCCCGAACAACGAGTAGCCGCGCACGGTCTTCGCGCCCGGCACCGACAGCATCGTTGTTGCCAAGGGGTAGGTCACCTGGTTCTCGACGATCTCGGGCGCCTGCCCGGGGTACGTCGTGCGGACGATGACCTGCACATCGGAGAGATCCGGAATGGCATCGAGCGGCGTGCGCAGCATGGCCCACGCACCCCAGCCCGCGACAAACGCCGTGGCCACCAGCACGAGAAAGCGATTCGCGATCGACCAGCGAATGAGCGTCGCGATCATCGCCGGCTCTCCCCGATCACCGGCGTTGCTTGCGAACTTCCAGCCTTGAGCCGGTCCACCGTGGACTTGAGATTCGCTTCCGAGTCGATGAGGAACTGACCCGAGAGCACGACCGACTCACCTTCCCGGAGTCCGGACAGGATCGGGGTCTTGCCGTCTTCCTCCAGCCCGGTGAATACGTCGACCACATCGAACGATCCGCCCTCCTTGGCGGTGATCACGACGCTTCGCTCCCCTGTGCTAATCACCGCCTCGCTGGGAACGACCGGCTGCGGTGGGACGGCGGGTCCCGTGAAGTCGAGCGCGACCCACATCCCCGGCGAGAGGCGGAAGTCGGGGTTGTCCAGGGCGACGCGCACGGTGAAGGTACGCGTCTGCGGATCCACTTGCGGGAGCAATGCGATCACGCGACCTTTGAACTCCCGGCCGGGCCAGGCGGTTGCGTGCGCCTGCACCGTTGATCCCGTAGGCACCATCGACACGCGGGCCTCGGGGATCTGCGCGTTCACCCAGACGCTTGTGAGCCCATTGATGCGGAACAGACTGGCCCCTACCGCAAAGGCTGCGCCCTCGCGCGCACCGAGCTCGGTGATGACCCCATCAATAGGGGATCGCACCATGGTCGAGGGGGTCGTCTGGCGTTTTTCCTCCAGGGTGCGAACGGCGGCGTCCGGCACCCCGAGCACGGTCAGACGCTCGCGGGCCGCCGCGCGCAAAGCGGGGGCGCTCTGCGACTGTGCATCGAGCAGCGTCAGATACTCCTGCTGCGCTTCCAGCCATTGTGGGGCGAGAACGGTCGCCAGCGGCTCACCGCGGCGCACGTGCACCAGCGGGGCCTTGACGTGCAGTTGAGTGATGTAACCATCGACGCGGGCTTGCACGAGCTGCAGCAGCCGCTCATCGAAGGTGACGCTACCGACGGCATGCAGTCGCGTCGGAAGCGATACTCGCTCGACTTTACCCAGCCTTATACCGAGGTTCTGCACGAGGGCGGGACTGACCCGCACGGTGCTCGCCTGCTCTGTCTCGTTGGCATATCTCGGGACGAGCTGCATGTCCATGAACGGTGATTTGCCCGGCTTATCGAAGTGCTGATTCGGCGCCATCGGGTCGTACCAATACAGGACCCTGCCTTGACCTGACGGGCCGCGCGCCGCCGGCGCACTCTCATTCCCCGTGCTCTTGTGCGCCCACCAATAGCCGGCAGCCGCCCCGGCGAGCAGCAGGGCTGCAGCGGTTGAAACCCCACGGATCACGCTCGCTCGTGTGCTGCTCATGGCGACACCCCCGAATCGTGCAGAAAGTGGAGGTAGGTCCAGGCGCGTGCGACCTGTCCTTCCAGCTGCACGTAGGCGAGCTGGGTGTCGATCTCCTGAGTCAGCGCATCCACGGCCCCGCGCAGGTCGCTCCGCCCAGCGCTGTAAGACGCGACCGCGGCGCGGGATCGATCCCGCGCAAGTGGCAGCAACTCAGCGAGGTAGTGCTTGAGGCGCTCCCGGCCGAGGCGCCATTGGATGAGCTCACCTTGAATCTCTGCGGTGTGCATGCGCACCTGGTCATCGCGCTCGGCCTCCTGCGCGCGTACCCGTGCGAGCTTCTCAGCGATGACTGGGTTTTGCCGATGCTCGCCAAAGAGCGGCAAACTGACATGAAACTCGAGTGAGACCATGTTGGAGTACGCCGGCCCGCGCTGCGCGTAGTCGGCCTCCACGCTCCAGTCGGGCCGCTTGTCCGCTCGGGCAAGGTCCACATCGGTTTGAGCCTGGGCAAGCCTCGCCACCACCGGAGCGAGGGGTGGGTGGTGCGGGACGGAATCGATGAGCGCCTCGGGTGTCACATTGAGCTCGGCGTCGGTCGGAATGCGCGCGGGCGGGCGGTCAGCGTCGACACCGATCCAGCGCGTAAGCTCGGCGCGTTGCATTTGGCGATCCTGCTCGAGCGCAAGAATTCGCTCATCAAGCGCCGCGACGAGGCTTTGCCCTCCGAGTGCTTCAGCAGCCGAGCCCCGGCCGCTTGCCAGAGCTGCGCGCCCGGCGGCCGCCTGCACGGCCACATCGGGCTCGAGACCCTTCAGTCGCGCGAGCGACTCCTCATCCACTGCGCGCGCGATCCAGGCATCCGCGGCCGCACGAGCGACCTCATAGCGGGTCTTGAGCACTTCTCCGTGCGCGACTGCGATCTCGCGATCGGCGCGCTCGCTCTGCAGGCGCCGTTTCTCACCACTTGGAAGGCTCTGTATCAGACCGATCTTGCGCATGGTCATGAAGTCACGGGTGAACGAGAAGCGCTCGGCCGTATCGACCGGCAGGTTGTCGACGCCGCTGACGAGCTCGGGGTCCGGCAGACGGCCGGCGCTGGGTGCACGGGCGACAGCCGCATCGAGCCCGGCAGCCGATGCGGCCACCCGCGGGGCCTGTTGCAGGGCCCGATCGACGGCTTCCTCCAGAGACAGGGCTCGATCTTCCGCGGCGACGATCATTGGCCAAAGGCCCAATACCCAAAGCATCGGGCGGCAGGTCCGCACTGGGCGGTGTTTGAATCGGTTCATGGTTGCTCAACGAAATTGCGCCAAGTCTGAAACTCACCCTCAGGAGCTCGCGGTCGCCACTCGAGTGACGGCAAGCGAGCGTGACTGGCGCCGTTGGACGACGACAGCTGGTCGAGGTTGAGATCTAGGGGACCGGGCTATCCGCGAGCCCGATCAATCGGCGACGGACTCAAAGGCGCAATCGAGCGGTCTGTAGATACGTCAACGATGCGTTCTCTCGATACGCCAGCACAGAAGGCGCGAGAGTGCCCCACGATCCATCGGGGTCGCGGGACACAAGCATCGATGGGGCAAGCGCAGCGGGGTCGGACGGCTGAGGGACATGACGAGCATCAGGGCGACCCGGTCCGTCAGCCGGCGAAATCATGACCGGCTGGGCTGGAGCGACCGCGCAACAAGCCTCCGCCGATGAGACCGGAGCGGCGCTCGCTGGAGCACCCCGGCCGAATTGCGAGAAGTCGGTCGGACAACAGTTGCTGCAGAGAGCGAATGCGCAGGCAACGCTCGGGAGAAACCCCCCGAGCAGGCTCGCCCAAACAACGAGAATTGCTGTATACCGTCGCATTACGACTTGCCGGACCCGCAGTCTTGCTGGAACAATCCTGCCACAAGGCACTGGATCTGTCGTGGGGCTGTGTGCACGTTCCCGGAATTTAAGGCAGCAGGTCTCAAAATGAGGCTCTCCCTCTCACCAGGCCCGCTATCACACGCCCGAAAACCAGTCGTAGCCCTGATTTTCCCAAAATCCGCCCGGGAAGATCCGAGTCACCTCGATCGCCTGCAAGTTCTTGGCGAACGACATCGTTCGGGGGCGCCGTGGGGTTACGGCTGACACGGCGATGCGTCTGGCGCTCCACTTCGGCGGGATGCGCGGTCCTGGCTCAATTTGCAGACGCTATATGACCTGCGCATTGCCGAGAGAGCGAATGCAAGCAGGATCGACCGGGAAGTTACACCCCTCGCGAAGCACCGCTACCTGAGGCTCAGTCGGCCTGAACGGCGCAAGGAGTCAACCGCAGAGTAAAACCGGCTAAGTCAGCATATTGGGCGCGCTCGCCGCTGCGGCCGCCCTAGGCCCGCAGCAGCAATGCGGCGCCTAAGGCCCTATTTCTTCAAGATCCCCCTACCCTCACGCTGGACGAGCAGATCATGCATATCATTCGCATGCTCTTCCTCCTGCGCCAGAATGCGCTCCAGCATCGTGCGGGTCGT
>WNFR01023819.1_pt1 | contig 10742 bp, 13 predicted proteins | sample 5400221 | NCBI WGS metagenome assembly WNFR01 (sample SAMN13153357, study PRJNA577476) | soil metagenome | isolation source: 40 cm soil under Madrone tree | place: USA:California | collected 2016-06-14 | reverse complement strand
AGATCGCTGCCTTTGGTTGGGTAGATCCGATTCACGGGGAAACCGCTTTTCTCCAGAATGTAGGCAAGGGGTGCATACTCGCGCGGATATTTCTGAACGGCATGTTCGTCGAGTTCAACGAACCCAGTTGGGAAGGTAAGCGTTCTTCACACGATCGTAAAACCGGGCATGTCCTTCGCAGCCCACCCCTAGCACGGCATTGTCGCCGACGACGATAGCATTCGTCTCTGCGATGGCTTTGTCACAGTTGAAGATCACGACCGGCGACGTAATGACGTGCTTGGCCTGAAGTCGGACGCGCCCATCTTCATCGAACCATCCACGAAATCGCCGGCTTTCCCTGTGAACCATGTGATGTCGATGGTTGCGTCCGGGTGAAAGAGACTCCGGAGCTGATCCCACTCGCCGAGATCCCGATGTATCCATCCAGTCATGAGATCCGCGATGCTGAGCCGCATCTTTGGTTCCTCCGATTCCGGCGAAGTTGAAGAGCGGACTTATCGCCTCTAGAATTCCACCATCGTTCTAAAAGCGAACACGACGGCGCGATTGCCAGATGATGAGGGATAGTCGATCGTGCCTCCGGTTCGTCGGCGGGGAAGACTTCCTCACAGTCCGACAGGCTATCGGCCACCGGCATCGGGGAAGTAGTATTTGACCATCGGGCGCGGCGACAGGACGACGCGCTGGCTGGATGACCCGGGCGTTGAAGCGCTGACGCGCCGGCGCCGGAACCTCGGGCCTCGTGCCCACGGGAGCCATTGAAGCATGGCGAAGACGACGGGACGACGCGAGTGGCTGTCGATGGTGGCGCGGGGAGCCGCCGCGGCCACGGTGGGCGTCCTCGGGCAGCCACGCGCGGCGGGGTCGGACGGCGACGGCGGGCATCCCTGCATCAAGCACATCGTCGTGCTCATGATGGAGAATCGCTCGTTTGATCACATGCTCGGGCTGTTGATGAACGAGATTCCCGACCTGCGTGGCGTTCGCGGCGGTGACTGGACCAACCTCGACGACAAAGGCAACGTGCACCCGCTCACCGACGGCGCGGCGTACCAGGGGCAGTTCCGCGTCGATCCACCGCACGATTTCTGGAGCGTGCACCAGCAGATCTACGCGCACCCGGGCCAGCCGGCGACGCGGCCGCCGCAGCCGGACATGCGGGGATTCGCCGCCACCTATGCGCGAGCCGGCGGCAACCCGGCCAACGTCATGAAATGCTTCAGGCCGGAGCAACTGCCGACCATCCGCGCGCTGGCCAAGAATTACCTCGTGTGCGACAACTGGTTCGCCTCGGTGCCGGGCCCGACGAATCCCAACCGCGCCTTCGCGCACTTCGGCACGTCCTTCGGCCGCGTCGACAACGGCCCCGTGTGGTTCATGATGGTCGACCGGCGCCTGGAACAGGGCATCTACGGTCGACTGCGCGATCGCGGCAAGACGGCAAAGATCTACTATTACAGCCAGCAGAGCGGGACGATCGCGATGACGTTCCTGCCGTCGTACTACTTCGGGCTCTATCGCGATTTCGTGAAGGACTGCAGGAACAACGCGCTGCCGGACTATGCGTTCATCGAGCCGCCGTACGTGGATCAGGACGACGGCACGATGGCCGCCGACCATCATCCCGACAACTTCGTCCTCGCGGGCGATCACTTCATCCGGAACGTGTATGAGGCGATCCGCTCCAGCGACGAGGTGTGGCGCTCGACGCTGTTCCTGATCGTCTGGGACGAGCACGGCGGGATCTTCGACCACGTGTCACCGCCGACACTGCCGTACGGCGACAGCTTCCGGTCGGCGGTGGGCTTCAACTTCGACCGGCTCGGCGTCCGCGTCGGGGCGATCGTGGTGTCGCCCTACGTGACGCCGAGCGTCTCGCACGCGCTGTTCGAGCACGCGTCGATTCCCGCCACCGTCACGCAACAGTTCATCGGACCACCCGACACACACGCGCCGTACCGCCGCGAGCGGCACGCGTCGACGCTGCAGCAGCTCTTGATCGACATGTCGCCGCGCATGGAGCGTCCCGACTTCGGCCATCCGCCACGGCGGAGCGAGTGGGGGCAGGAGCGCGTGATCCCGGCCTCGCTGTCCGAGTCTCGTACATCGGACCGCCGGACGTTTGGCCCGATGCGACCGGCGTCGTCACTTCAGCTACAGCACGTCCGCGACGTGCATCAGCTGCTGGCGTCGCGGAAGCCGACGCTCGCGCGCGCGCTCGATCCCCATGGCATCACGACACAGCGCGAGGTCGCGCAATTCATGCGCACGGCGCTGGCGGCCCTCCATCCCGAGCTGGAAGGCCGCGATTCCTAGGCTGCCGGCCCGCTGTCCGCTGCCGGTTGCGGTCGCCGTCTGGGCCCTGATCGCCCTCGCCGTTCCGCATGCGACCCAGGCGCAAATGATCAACGAGCTATCGCCCGAGTCGCTCGGCCTGTCCGTGTGTTCGAAACCATCCGTGGCGCAGAGCCGCATTGCGGTGACGCGCGATCTACGGACGGAGTACCGGGACCTGGTCTTCGACGTCTGTCGCGTGAAAGAAGACTACAAGGATGGCGGCCTCCGCGGCATGCTCGAACGACAATTCGGAACGGTCCAGGATCTGATCGCCGACGTCTTCACCGGTCCCGGCCTGCATCCGACGATCGGCAACATCGTGCCCGAGAGCGGGGTCGCGTTCGGCCTCGCGCTGAACGGCGAGTTGGACCGCACCGAGGCGCCCCACCTTCGGTTCACGAACAGCGTCGAGGGGCGGGCGTCGGAGAACGGATTCTGGGCGGTCGGCGCGGTGTCCCACATGCAGTTCGACTGGTACCGCGCGTACGACGTCGGCTCGCTCCGGATGCCGCAGATCACCGTCGCGATCAAGCATTTCGATCTTCCCGAGATGCCGTTCTTCGGCCTGGGGAATCAGACCTCGCGCCGCAACCGCTCGTTGTTCGACCTGACCGAAACCGAGGTGCCGATCCTGCTGGACTTCCCCGTGGCGTATGGTCTGACCTTGTCAGCGCAGCTCACCGGTCTCTCCGCGGTGTCGGCTCCGTCCCGGGGCTTCGTCAGCCGGTTCTCCGAGTCATCGGCGCCGGGCCTCCGGGCGCGCACGACATACATCGTTCCCGGACTGATCGCGGCCTATCGCTCTCCGGACGTGCTGTATGGTCTGTCCGTCGAGACCCGCGTGAGTTACGAGGCCTACGAGGCGCTCGCGGGTGGGCGGTTCTCGTTCGATCGATTCGAAGCGCGGACGGCCGTGCACTACGGTGTCGAGGATCAGCCGTTCGCTCAGGGAACATTCCCGTACTTGCGGAGTCTGCTCGGCTCGAGCCGCTTCAGCGGCGAGGCGAACCTGGTCATCAGTGAGCCGCGGGCACACAACAGGGTGCCGTTCTATCTGCAGCCGACACTGGGCGGCGGCGACATCCATGACGAAAATTGGCTGAGGAGCTATACGAACTACCGGTTCAGGGCGCCGAACATCGTCGCGTATGGCGTGACCTATGAAAGGCGGCTGATCGATCCATTCGGCGTCTTCATCTACGCGCAATGGGGAAAAGTGGGGCTGAACGTCGGCGAGCTCGATGTCGACCGATTGAAGCGCAGCATCGGTGTGGGCATCGCGTTACGACTCGGCGGCAGAGCGGTGGCGGAATTTTCGTTCGCTTGGGGTGGCGGCGAAGGTACCCAGACGTACTCGACGGGCAATACGAACAATGCGATCGGATTCGGAGCGCGTGCGGCCGGCACCGTCGGTCTTCGGGGGGTGTTCTAGAGAGGGCCAGCTTCAGAAACCGAGATCGGTCAATCCGGGGTGGCCATCCGGACGACGACCAAGCGGCCACCGATACCTCCGGTCTGATTCCCGGATGGGAAGATCATTGATGCACGCCAACCGCAATCGCATGAGGCCGTCCGCATCGAACTCCCAATTCTCGTTGCCGTACGATCGGTACCAATGTCCCGAATCGTCGTGCCACTCGTAGGCGAAACGCACGGCGATGCGATGTCCTTCGAAGGCCCACAGCTCTTTGATCAGACGATAGTCCAGCTCCTTCGCCCACTTGCGTGTAAGAAACGCGACGATCTCTGGCCTTCCGTTCACAAATTCTGCGCGGTTTCTCCAGCGGGAATCGACCGTGTAGGCCAGCGCCACCTTCTCAGGATCGCGCGAATTCCAGGCATCTTCCGCCAGACGGACCTTCTGGATCGCTGTCTCCCGACTAAATGGCGGCAATGGAGGCCGGGTCATATCGTTGAGACACCCGGCGGCCCCGAGCGGATTCAGAGCGCGCGCGGCGCGGATGCGCTACGCGTCGCGGCGGCGTGTCAGAAACTGGTCGAGCTGATTCGCGAACAGCTGCCGGTCGCTCTGTCGGAGCGGTGCCGGACCGCCGAGCAGCTCGCCTCCGCTGCGCAGCTCCTGCATGAGGTTCCGCATGGCCAGCCGCTCGCGGACGTTGTCCTCGGAATAGAGCTCGCCGCGCGGATCGAGCGCGTGACCGCCGCGCGTCACCACTTCGGCGGCCAACGGCAGGTCGGCCGTGATCACCAGGTCTCCAGGCTGCATCTCCTCCAGAATCCGATGGTCCGCGCCGTCGAACCCCTTCGCCACGCGGATGGTCCGGATGTACGGTGACGTCGGCGTACGCGAGAGCGGCATGTTCGACACGAGCGTCGTCAGGACCTGCGAACGCTCGGCGGCCCGAAACAGGATGTCCTTGACAGGTCTCCAGGCTGCATCGCCTCCAGAATCCGATGGTCCGCGCCGTCGAACCCCTTCGCCACGCGGATGGTCAGGATGTACCGTGACATCGGCGTACGCGAGAGCGGCATGTTCGACACGAGCGTCGTCAGGACCTGCGAACGCTCGGCCGCCCGAAACAGGATGTCCTTGATGACCTGCGGGCACGCATCCGCATCCACCCAGATGTGCATGGGTTAAGGGTCGTCGAGGGGCGGCACGGCTTTGCCGGGACGCCCCGAGCGTTGGGGGGTGTGGGGGGCCATTTCGGGGCCCCCCACGTTCATTAGGAGCTGGACGCCTTGAGCGCGGCCAGGACCTCGGAGGGCTCGAGCAGCATCGTCGGGTTCTCGAGCACCTTGACGTACTTCACGACGCCGTTCTTGTCGATGATGAAGTACGCGCGCTTGGGGTAGCGGAAGATCGGGCTCGCCTCGTCCGTCACGAGCGCGCCGTAGGCCGGCAGCATCTGGCGGCGGAAGTCCGAGAGCTGCAGGTGCTTGATGCCGATGTCCTTCTTCCACGCCGCGAGAGCCTGCCAGGGATCGCCACTCACGCCCACGACCTGGGCGCCGGCGGCTTCGAACTGCGGCAGCGCCGCGTCGAAGCCCGCCACTTCCTTCGTTCAGGTGCCGGTGAACGCGGCGACGAACGTGTAGAGGACGACCGGCCCCTTGGCCGTCAGGTCGGTCAGCTTCACCGGCTTGCCGTCGGGACCGCTGAGCGTGAAGTCGGGCGCCTTGTCGCCCACCTCCAGCGCGTGCGCTGCTCCGGCGAGCGCCAGACCGAGCGCCGCCACCACCACCATTCCGATCACGGTTCGCATGGCTCCTCCTTGGTGACGATTACATCAACGCGCGCCGCGCAGCCCCGCCTCGCGCAGGCGCGGGAAGACGACGTCACGGAACGCCGCGATCTCGGGCTCCGGCAGCCCGAAGGTGAGCAGCGGCATGAGGTAAAGGTTGCGCACGCCGAGCTTCGTCATCTCGACGATGCGCGCGGCGCAGTCGGCCGGCGTGCCCACGAGCCCGAGCGCGTCGCACAGCTGCGCGACCACGTCGTCGGGGACGAACGACGTCGCGGCGATGGCGGCCTCCCAGTCGTGGGCGTGGGACAGATCGGGATAGATCTTCGACACCGCCTCCGGGATCTCGAACTTCGGCAGCCGCAGCCCGGCGGGCTCGACCCAGTGGCCGCCCCAGCGCAGCACACCCCAGTGCACGGCCGTCGGCCGCGCCAGCCGCCGCGCCTCGGCCGTGTTCGCCGCCGTCCCGACGCGAACGGCCCAGACGATCTCGAGGTCCTCGAGCCGCCGGCCGGAGCGCTTGGCGCCGCGCTCGAGATGCTCGAGCGCCCTCTCGACGATGCCGCGGTTGAAGCCCACCAGCAGCAGCGCGCCGTCCGCAATCTCGCCCGCCAGCTCGATCGCCTTCGGTCCCGACGCCGCCATCACGATCGGGATGCGCCGCTTCGCCGCGTAGCCGAGGCGGCCGGACATGCCCGCGAAATCCACCGATTCTCCGGCGAGCAGGCCGCGGACGATGCCGATGCACGCGCGCATCTCGGCCAGCGTCGCGGGCTTGCGACCGATCGTGCTGGCGGAAGTGTAGCCGGTGCCGATCACGAACTTCACGCGCCCCGGCGCCATCTCCTCGACGGTCTGGATCGCCCCCGCCAGCACGGAGGGGTGGCGCGTGAACGGATTGGTCACCGCCGGAAACAGCGTCAGCCGCGAGGTGTTGGTCGCCGCCTGCCCGAGCACGACGAAGGTGTCGCGCGAGAGCATCTGGCTGTCGAGGATCCCGGCGCCGTCGAAGCCGGCGGCCTCGATGGAGCGCAGCAGCCGCATGAGGTCGGGCATCGGCGCCGTGCCGGGGACGCGCAGGTGGACCCGGATCGGCTCGGTCATCGCGCGCCATGGTATACCCATACCGCCATGAGCGAGCACGCCGCGGAGCCCATGCGATGACCACCCGCTACCTGCTCGCGGCAGGCGCCTTCATCGTGCTCACGCTGGTTCAGCCGGGATCGAGCGCGGGTCCGGCGCAGGCCCAGCCGGCGTCAGCGCTGACCGGACAGGTGACGTCGGCCGAGGAAGGGCCGATGGAAGGCGTGCTCGTCAGCGTGAAGAAGGCCGGATCGACCATCACGACGACGGTCGTCACCGACCAGCAGGGTCGCTATCGATTCCCGGGGCCGCGTCTGACGCCCGGACCGTACGCGATCTCGATCCGTGCGGTGGGCTACGAGCTGGACCGTCCGAACGTGGCCGACGTCGGCGCCAACGGGCCGGTCACGGCCGACCTCCGGCTCCGCAAGGCGCGCGATCTCGCCGCTCAGCTCACGAATGCCGAATGGCTCGCGAGCATGCCCGGCACCGAGGATCAGAGAAAGGCGCTGCTCGGCTGCGTCAACTGCCACACGCTCGAGCGCGTGCTGCGCACCTCGTACGACGCGGCCGGCTTGCTGCAGGTCCAGCAGCGCATGGGGACTTACGTGAACCAGAGCACGCCGCTGCACATCCAGCTGCGCCGCGCCGAGCGGCTGATGGAGATGCGCGGCGACGAGCGGCAGCGCGCGCGGCAGGCGCTGGCCGAGTTCCTGAGCGGCGTCAATCTCAACGGCCGCCCGTCGTGGCCGTACGAGCTCAGGACGCTGCCCCGCCCGACCGGCCGCAGCACACGCGTCGTCATCACGGAGTACGACCTGCCGCGGCCGACGATCCAGCCCCACGACGTCATCGTCGATCCCGACGGCGTCGCCTGGTACTGCAACTTCGGCGAGCAGACGCTGGGCAAGCTCGATCCCAGAACGGGGCGCGTCACGGAGTACCGCGTGCCCGAGCTGAAGCCCGGCTTTCCGACGGGCGCCCTGTCCGTCCGCTTCGACCGCGATAGCAACCTCTGGCTCGGGATGATGTTCCAGGGCGGCATCGCGAAGTTCGACCGCAAGACGGCGACGTTCTCGACCTGGAGCCTGCCGCCGGACGTGAACAAGGACATGACGCAGGTCAACATGACGAGCCCGCTCCACTCGCGCGTCGACGGCAAGGTGTGGACGAACAACAACGGCTTCGCGGCCGTCCACCGGCTCGACCTCGCCACCGGGAAGTTCGAGACGTGGGAGCCGTTCCGCGAGAGCGCCGCCCGGGGGCGCAACCACAACATCTACGACGTCATCGCGGATAGCAAGAACAACGCGTACTTCACCGACTTCCTGAACGAGCACATCGGCCGCATCGATGCGAAGACCGGAGCGTTGACCCTCCATACCATCCCGACACCGCGCTCGGCGCCGCGCCGGGGGCAGATGGACGCGCAGGACCGCCTGTGGTTCGGCGAGTATCGCGGCAACAAGATCGGGATGTTCGACACGCGCGCCGAGCGCTTCACGGAATGGACGGCGCCGCGGCCGTGGTCGCAGCCCTACGACGTCACGCTCGACAAGAACGGCGAGGCGTGGACCGGCTCGATGCTCGACGACCGGGTCCTGCGGCTCGACCCCAGGACCGGCGTCTTCACCGAGTACCTGCTGCCGCGCAGCACGAACATCCGGCGCGTCTTCGTCGACAGCTCGACGACGCCGGTCACGTTCTGGGTCGGAAGCAATCATGGCGCCTCCGTCATCAAGCTGGAGCCGCTCGACTAGGAGACCAACCCACCCATGCGCTTCGGGACCTTCTACTTCTTCCAGGCCGTCCCATGGCTGAGCCACGAGGAGGTCGTGCACCGCGAGCTCGAGCAGATGGAGTGGACGGAGGAGCTCGGCTTCGACCAGATCTGGCTGACCGAACACCACTTCATCGACTACGGCCTCGCCGTCGATCCCGGCACCCTCGCCGCCGTGGCCGCCTCGCGGACCCGGCGCGTACGCATCGGGCTGGCGGCGGCGATCCTGCCCTTCTATCACCCCCTGCGCCTGGCCGAGCAAACGGCGCTGGTGGACATCGTCTCGCGCGGCCGGCTCGAGGTCGGCTTCGGGCGCGGCAACCGGCCGGCGGAGTTCCGCGGCTACAACGTGCCGCAGCAGGAAAACCGCGACCGCTTCGAGGAGGCGGTGGAGATCATCACCCAGGCGTGGACCCAGACGGAGCCGTTCTCGTACGAGGGACGCTTCTTCACGGTTCGCGATACGCGCGTGATGCCGAAGCCGTTGCAGAAGCCGCATCCGCCCGTGTACCAGGTGTGCGGCAGCAAGGAGAGCATCGAGGGCACGGCCGCGCGCGGCTGGCCGATGCTGAACTCCGTGCTGCGCGGCAACGCCGAGCAGCAGCTCGCCACCAATCGCGAGGCGTACGTCACGGCGGCGCGCAAGGCCGGCCGCTCGGACGCCGACATCGCCTCGCTGCTGACGCGCTGGGGAGTCTCGCGCCAGATCTACGTGGCGCCCACCGACGCGCAGGCGCAGGCGGAGTCCAAGGATGCCGAGATGTGGTACCAGGAGTCCTTCCGCCGCTTCGTGGTCCCCGACCGCATCGAGGAGGCGCACCCGAGTCTGCAAGCGCACTTCCGCCAGCTCGCCGAGCGGCTGGCCAAGATCAACTGGGACGATCTGGTCCGCGAGACCGTCGCCTTCGGCTCGCCGGACACCGTCGCGCGCAAGATCGAGGCGATGCGCGCCGCCGGCGTGGGCCACGTGCTCTGCTGGATGAACTTCGGCGGCTTACCTCAAGACAAGATCCGACGCTCGATGGAATTGTTCGCGCGCGAGGTCATGCCGAACTTTCGCGGTTAGAGGTGGCCATGACGCTCGCACAATGGCTCACTCCGACGCTGGCTCTGACCATGCCCGGCGTCGCGAGCGCGATACCATGGCTGCTGGCTCTGGATGTTCTCATGGTGATCGCGAGCATCGTAGCCACAGCGGCACTTAGTCTTGTTGCTATTCGCCTGGAGATCCGCGAGCCGAACGTGGCGCTCGCGACGGCGCTCGCCACGCAATTTCGTCAGACGGCGGAATATCTGGCAAAGGTACGTATCGTGTTTATAGGCATCGCGGTGCTGACCGTGGTTAGTTGGGGCGTCCTGTCAGCTGTCTTCGGCATCAACGCCGAGTGGAATGAGTTATTCTTTTCACTCGTCCTCGGAGCGCTGGTACTTCCAATCTACGTTACCGTTACGGTGCTCTCTCGTGCGATGAGTCGCTCGGCCTCCGTCGCCGCTCAGAAGATCGATCGATATGAGGTCGCTAGGAGACAGTGACCGACGCTTCTTCATTTGCACGTCGAGCTTGACGCGCCGGCATGGTGTGTCGAAGATCCAGGTTCTAGACCAGTTCCTGTCGTGAGCCTGGGGCTCGTATTCCGGATGGGTAACTGAAATCGTCCCCGTACAGGGTCCTTCGAAGAGCGGCGGCCATATCACGAACCAGGTCGCGCGCTCCGTGACTCCCACTTCGTACTGACCCGCATCGTCCGAGCTGTCCGTCATGGTTCCCCCACGAAACCTGTCGACGACGACGATCCGAGCATTCGTGATCGGTTCTTGCGAATCGGCGTCGATCACACTGCCCCAGAAAACTGGCGACAGCGGTCGACGGTGTGGAATCGGCAACAACACACAGGCGTGGACCGTCATGCATACGAAGAGGACCCACAAGATCCGCAGCTTCATGAGTCGGCGGACGCCCGCAGCTGTTCACTCCGCCAGCCACACCGTGTCGAGCTGCTGGTTCAGGAAGTGGCTGGGCGTGATCGTCCAGCCCCGCACCTTGGCGCTGTGCGGGATGATCCGGTGGTTCTGCAGCGTGTAGAAGTAGTGGGCTTCCTCGTCGAGCAGCCGCTTCTCGAACGCGCGCAGGTACCGCTTGCGCTCCTCGGGGTCGAGCGCGCGTGACTGCCTGACGAACAGGTCGTCCAGCACCGGGTCCTTGTAGCGCGAGAAGTTGCGGTCCGACACGCCCACGGACTGGAACTTGTCGATGTCCAGGTCCGGCTCGACCATGAAGCTGCACTGGAAGTCCATGGCCACGTCGAAGTCGCCGCGCTGCAGCATCGGGTGAT
>WNFR01007965.1_pt1 | contig 10742 bp, 11 predicted proteins | sample 5400221 | NCBI WGS metagenome assembly WNFR01 (sample SAMN13153357, study PRJNA577476) | soil metagenome | isolation source: 40 cm soil under Madrone tree | place: USA:California | collected 2016-06-14 | reverse complement strand
TACCTGCTGAGCTTCAAGCTCGTTGTGTCCAGGAAGTATGTAATAACCATCCACCCGACCCTCATCGCCCAATGCCTCGCGCGCCTCCTCCCCTACTTGACCCAGGACATGTCGCCACCATGCGCAAAGACGAGAGTCGCTGAGCGGATGTTTCCCTGAGTGGTCGCTCGAATTTGGGAAGAGGTACTGTCCCTGCGCACGAGCAAAGAGTTGTATCCAGAGGTGTTTTGCAGCAACGGGACGCGATGCGGGGTCAGCGTACCAACGGATGAAAGCCTTGACGAGAGTAGTGGTGGGAGATGGACGAAGACCCTGGCCCGTCGAGTCTACCTTCGACACGTAAAGAATGGCACAGTCGGTGGAAGGGATGTGATAAAGGCGGGCCTCAATGGCTGAGACAAGAGCCCGGGGAGCATCGGGGTTGGCTTGCTCGGAGAGGAGGACGAGGATGTCTTGAGAGTATATGCGGGGACGAGGAAAGGCATATGGGTATAGAGAGTTGTCCTTGGTGGGTGAGGAGACAATAACGTGGATGTGAAACTCGCGCACATCGGACAGGACGTTGAGGGCGACCAGGAGGTGGTCTCGAAAGTTCATTGTGCTCGTGCCCATGTAGGTAGACCGTGGGAATATTGTTATCTATATATATATTTATTATAATATGTACGTTAACATCATCCTCATCACTCGAAACACCGCTCAAACACCGGTCACTGCGTGGATATAATAACGTATGAATCTCAAAGGCTGCCTCTATAAAGCAATCCTTACTACGCCGCGGTTTTTACCGTGATCGTGTTGACGTCTACACGATCGATTCAGACTTGAGGATTTGACTTTGAGAATGGATGACGCTTGTATCCTTGAGCGAACCTATTAATGTGGGAGTCGCGAGCGGGTGTAAGAGTCTCACCGGTTGCGGAACTTCGAGGGTAGGCTCTACGATATGGTCAGATTTGCTCTGTTCCAAATCCGATAGGGTCGAATAATGCACAGAGATCGTAACACAACTTTCTCTGAATTTGGAGCCGTAGGCCACGGGCGGTGGATCGATGCGGATGGAAGAATAGTTGAACGAGTTCTTCGTGTGGTCCGCAGATGAACGTTTACGGACGTAGTGCCGACTGTTCAACCTGAAAGTGAAGATGGTGAGCAGTTGAACCCGGAATAACACACCGAATTGACTCCGCACATAGCAAGCAAAGAGATTGCATGGCCTGTAGGGCAAGTGTCGATTGTCCATCTCTGCGCATAAATTACTGAAAAACGTACATTTACCCATTGGCCAGAAAAATGCCAGCCAAGTCAGATTCGAGGGTGCGATTGCAAACTTGCCATAATATGAGAAAATATAGAAAGCGAAAGATTGCGAAGGAAATGATTTACGCTGATAGTCATGCCGGTACCGAGGACGCTGCTTAGGTTAAGTTTGGATCCAATGACGAGCTTAGACGCGGGGCTCACCTTGTCAGCATACCTGAATTGATACTGTAGGCCATCAAGGTCATGATTATGGAATCCGTTCTGTGCATAAATGTCGTCTAGATCCACGGAATTAATGTCGAAAGACGAGCTTGCCTCGCGAACCCTGTCTTCCGACGGTAGAGAGCGTAACACATCGTCGCCGCGATCAAGATATCCGCAGAAGAGGCTACGCTCGTCCCGATACACGTTACCCACTACCAAGCCGTTAGCGTATCTGAATATGTTTAAGTCGGAACATACAAATAAGGAGTGGAACCTAGAGAAATGCTTGAGAGTGAACCTGACGTGTGTCAATTATTTGATCTATCCAAGGATGAACTATACATACTCTTCTGCGCTAAAAACTAGTACACGAGTACAAACCATTCACAAATGAATTGGTGAAAGCAAGGCAGACAACTCACAAAATCCGAGACCTGCAAATGGTCCGAAGACAATTATGGTGCGCAACCTGGTGATAACAACAGCAACAGCACTTACAGGTTTCACTGGCGATTAATACCACCTAAACATTCACGTTGAGTGTAAGCGGTATTCAATTAGTCAACTGCGATAACTAACGATGACGATCGGGAAGAAGATACTCTGGCTCACTGGTAGAATATCAGATAGTTGCCTGAAAGAACACGAACCAATAAAACTTACCAACGTAAACTCGTCTAGCGTAAAAGCTACGCGGAGTTAGGACAAACTCAAGTTAGGGATATCGTGGAAACGACGAACAACTGTACAGAAGAGCGGAGTATGGTCTACAGGATCTTAGTGAGTACGTTACAGATTATCGCATCCATGCAAGACGTACACTGATAGCGATTTGAAACTACATTGGAGGGACGTGCGTGAGTGGATACGGAGGTGATATGGTTCAGGGTTTCTTACGTTCAGGGCCCTGAGGTGGACATAAGAAACGACCCAGTTGACCAAATGCGGGTTCACTCACCATACACTGTAGTCCAGGTTCACCACGTTGCCGAAATTCAAGATCAGGTACCTACTGGAATGAGACATGGCACATAGAGTTCGTATCTCCATCTTACCAGTAGATCGCATATGAGCATAGAATCGTGTGTAAAGCGTCCACGACTCTGATACAAATGTCGTAACGTGGCAGATTGGTATAGACAACATTACGCACATTAAGAACCCGATGAAGAACTTGAGTGCGTGCCGGTCTCTATTCCGATAATTCCTGGATCGGGTCAGCATGATGTTGCATTTTCGGAGACAAGGAATAGTCACCAGAAGTATATCCATCTACAAGAACAAATTTGCGTAGGTCAGCGTGGGAAAAGAGAATGCGTTCACTTGGGCTTACGCCTGCACGATCGTCAAACCGAACAACCTGCAAGTTCATTAGCTCAGGAGATATACTAGTAAAGAGTTCAAGAAAGGACTGACGTAGTGCTGACAAGCAGCCCGACGAAAGCTGGCCCAAGGGAATTGCGGATGTCAGCAACTGGAAAGCCAGGCATGTCGATGCAATCAAGCCCGGGCGTGTTTTCGGGGGGTTATATATTCCCCACCTCAAATAAGGTTGATCGCAGCTTCGCAGAGAACATTGAAGAGGAAAAGAAGGGGCAGATCAGGGGAATGCGCAGTAGCACGAGGAGATTCGAACATCGGGCGCCATTTGATACTCATTTTTTGGGTTTCGGTGGATTGTCAAATTGTGGGGGTCTTCTCTATAATTGCGTGTGGTCATGACTCTTTTCGGGTTAGCTTGCTTTGGCCTCCTTAGGGTCCTGAGGCCTGATACTTAGATTCAGACGCTCAAGTAAAGTGGTGGAACCAACAAATTACCAGGCATTGGCAGAGACAGAAGTCCTCAAAGGATCCCATCTTTCGTTCCTTCTCGCTCTACAAAATGAAAATGAAAGCTGGAGATCAGGATCCACAACAGTGACAACACCTCTCTCATGGCCACATCGTGGGAACTAAAGTTACATAAGCCCTCGAAGCCATCGGAGCTCCCACGGCCGCCATCCAATGACATTTAACCACCAACATCACCTTTCCCCTTCCCCTTGCCTCCCCATGTAAAATTATTTACATGCTGTTGCGCAATATATCTGCTCCAAACATTCCTGGATGTGTCACGTAAAACGTTGTGACAAAAGAATCCGAGACTCGGTCATGTTCGGACGGCTCAGCGAACACTCTTCGCTAGGCTAGGCTTTGCGTGCTGTTGTAACGACGCTTCGACGCTTCGTATGTCTCAGTCCTTACTTGTGGTTATCAGCTCTATTCCACTGGTCATCAGAAAGGCCTTATCTAAAACTATAGTCAACTGAAAATTCGGGGCCAACAGACAATTCGGGAACCCCCTGTATCAGAGAGCCGTTGCGCCATCTTAGAAATTTCCCCAGTGATATTGTTAACCCGTCCAACGCCCCATCTTTACATATCATTGCCACTTGAACACATACCGCATCCCTACGTTGATCCAGCTCAAGCTGCGAGTTCGTGGCACTGGCCTCACGCAATAACCTGTCACGCGTAAGGAACTGGAGCAACAAGCAGAGTTGGCTCTCACTCGGGAAAAACGCACACTTTGAATTCCGCGATACCATGGACAATATTCGCATCAGTTCTTCTCCCGCGAAAATCGAGATGGCTTAAGCTCCTAAGGCACACTCGTTCATGGCCTATTTCGGTCATTACTGAATCTAGCTTCAACAACGTTTGCACGGTTCACCATTCCCCACCCTTCTCACCATATCACTTTGACGTCGATCGTTTCATCTAATGCTGTTGATGCCAGGGCGTGCAGTGGTAAGTTATAGTAGCGATCGCCTTGAGCATTCATCTTATGGGGCGGCCAGGTTATTATTTTTCCATGGCTGTCGCGTCACCGTAGCCCAATTCATTACCTGTCATCGGCACGACGTATTCCCGCAAATCAAATATGCATATCGTACCGTACTCATATCAGGTTGAATTCGGCTTCGAGTGCAACACCCACCCTGGCCCCCTCCAGACAACGCATACGCCACACCAATATTCGTTCTCACGTTATCCTCTACCTCTACCTTGCTGGTCCAATTTCGATTAATTTGGGCACCACTGGTACAGGGGTCCTTGTGCGCGCCTTCCTTCAATAGACTTGTATAGGGATAAATCTTGACGCCGCCTTTACCGCACAGCATGGGCAGACGTACCGGCTCGAAGGACGATTCAACTTACTACAGGCCGTCATGCGTCATGCAACCTCCAAGATACCGACGCCTTCCCCGGATCCCTGTTGACGTCTGATGCCTATTGTTGTCGAGGTGCATTTCCACATTCCCTGAGCAAGCGCCAGGCGCTCTTGCAGGCGCTGAGCTCAGACGTCACGGGAGAAGCATTTCTATATCTATTAGTACACTTCCAGGATCAACTTACTGGGGCTTTGGTTTCGGTCCGATCGCTTTCACCTGTATTTTCCCGGCGCTTCCACTGGCGGAATGCTAGTGCCAGTGCGGCTTTCCACCTTACTTTGACCAATCCGACCTCTTTTCCCGACGTCGCACTCATGATTTTTTTCTTATTCACCTGTCACGCAGTGTTGCGCGTTAGCGTGTGACGTGGTCACATGGTCACATCTGAGAATTGTTTTCCATTTTTTCCGATGTGTTTTCCATGATCCTTCCGCTTTTTCGTTGCTTCTTTGAGCAAGTCCCTATTTGGACATCAGTTTATACCTCTGTCCTCTGGTTCCCAGACTTCTCAGCACGCGGGAACTGTGTCTTTTGTCATCCTGTGTGTCATAGCTAGTTGAGAATTCGGTAGTGCCATTATTAGTACCCGACGAACATTGGGCGATATCGGGCCCATCGACATGGCAACTTATGATATATGATAGTTGACAATCAATCAATCAATCTTGGGTCTTGGTCTGCCATTCCGACGTCCGCAACCCGCAACAAAACACCAAGAATGACCAAGTCAAGTTGACGTCAAAATGTGAAATTCAATATGTTAGACAAATTCCACCAAACACTTGTCGAGTCAGCCGTCTCCGAGGTTACGCCCAATGTTGCCAATGCGGATCCGACACACGGACTGTCTTTGTTGAATTCAACTTTGCCAGTATCTATCGTTGGCAGCTGGATGGGGCCTTCAGTGAAAATTTGTTTTGGTATTGTCCTTATGGAGAAACATGCCTGGGAGCAATCGTTCCCCGTCAAGTGGCTACAGTAATAAAGCACTACAAGCATGTATTGCACCATAGCAATCTTTATGATACGCGGGTGATCACAGCGTAGAATCAACGCGTGCATCACTATTTTACTCACTTGAAAGGCAATCTATACACGGCGATGTCACTTTTGGCTCTCCCTCAGGAGGATATGGATGTACGTACCTTTCCCTGACCCACGATGATCGACCATGATGAACTGGTGCTGGTGACCCGACAAAGCTCGCTCAGGATATGCCAATGACAAAATATATTCTGATGGCGCCGAACAATTTACAAAGATCCACAATTAGGGATTTTGTGGTCGTTCCAAAAGGAACCAACGAGAGCGATCTTCGGCACTCGAGGCAGTACAGTAGCGAGGCGATCTCAAACTCGAGAAGATGGTACCTGAGTGAGTTTGATATTCCTAGTCGTTCTTTGATTACATTGTACAGACCCTGCCCCAGTCACAGGCGCATCTCTGACTATGACCTACATCATGATCTTAGCCGATCTTTGTGTTTCCCAAGTGTGATCAGTGGATCCACAAAACAAACTCCAGCAAAATGTTTGTTTCATTCTTATCCCAGGGATCGGAGCTAGGATCTTACCGAGATCCTCGATAGTGCAACATATGCGATTGTTCCGTCTTATCGCATGGGTTGACAAATGCCGTAGAGGTCGAAGTAGTTTCGACCTGATTCACTTCAGGTCATCCACTGCACTCCACAGCGCCTGTGGCGTACGTCTTCCGCCCTGAATGTAGGTTTTTTTTTTGTCTCAGACCGATGAACGGGTGGGCGATTTCTACTACTGTGTCAACGTTGTAAAAGATTGGTCTCGCCCTACCATTACGGCGTCTCATCACCTCCGAACTTCGGCGTATCTTGACTTGAGGGCAAAGTACTGACGTGTAACTTGCGGCCTGATGAGCGCCAGGGCGCGTGAGGTCTGCATTCATTTTCGAATCGTGTCGAACACCCACCACTTTGAATGGTTCTCCGGGAAGGGAGCGTTCAGAAACGTAAGTACAGTATTCCCGAGTGTATGGTCTTGGCTACTATTGACTTCGAACATTTGAACAGTCAACTGAATTATATTAGCAGTAACAGTATCACGCGCTTATCAATATGGCACTGGCAACCAAGTACGCAATGTAATGGGGCCATCTGCCACTGGTAACACCCGAGTGATAGACCCGTACCTTGAATGGATGAGCGCGAAGGTACTTGTCGAGGGTGGAAGAATCTTCATGTGACAACGAAGGACGAAGTTCGTCGCAATTCATGGGTCTACACGTTTGTCACAACCAACCGAAGCAAGGTAAAGGAAATGCTGGTCTTTATCAGGGCCGGAAAATGGGTGGGGAAGAGATTGGGTTTCTCGTGAGACGGCTCCTCAGGCCACTATGTAAACATTCCGTTTGCCTGAGCTAGGGGTTCTGATGGCTGAGTTAATTAAGCATCATGCATCGAGGGCAGAGTCAGTCCCGTCAGGAGACACCGAGTGTTGGGTAGAATATGAGTTTTCCCCGAAATCTGAAAGCCAAGTCACAGATGTGAAGAGAAAAGCCTGAGGCGCGGCGACCGGCGACGGCGTCACGGTTACACGCCACCGCTCCCGCCAGTCTCGGTCATCGTTCTCGGGCCATACCTGTAACCACCACCACCTTGTCTCCCGCGCCTCCTATACACCACATCTCCATGGCTGCTATGAGTCAATATCCTATGCCACCACCAACGGCGGACCTCGCTACGACATGGGCATTTCTCGAGGAAGGCGTGGACCATATCATGACGAAGCTCCAGACTGGCGTGTCCTATTCCAAGTACATGAGCTTATATACTGTCGCTTACAACTATTGCACGTCATCAAAAATGCCTAGTAACCCATCGTCAGAGCAGTCTGCGGCCGGACGATGTCAGTCTCTTTTCGTTGTTCCGTCGCCTCGTGTGCTAACATCCTCCTTTAGCTGGTGCTAATCTGATGGGATCCGATTTGTACAACAACCTGATCCGCTACTTTGTACAGCATCTACGGCATCTGAGAGACGTAAGTGGCGGTGTTGGGTCGCCAGGACGATGCGTGACGCCTTTTGCAGAATTCAGATTCCCTACAAAACGAGTTACTCCTGAAGTACTACGCTGGCGAATGGGATCGATACACGACAGGCGCGAATTACATTAACCGTCTATTCACCTATCTGAACCGGCACTGGGTGAAGAGAGAGCGTGATGAAGGGAGAAAGGGGGTGTATCCTGTATACACTGTACGCAACTCCTTTTCTTGTCTCTGTGTTTACTTACACGCGCACATTGTAGCTTGCTCTCGTGCAATGGCGCGCAAATTTCTTTCTGCATATACAAGGAAAGCAATCAAAGCTCGCTGGCGCCATCTTGCGCCTCATCGAGCTCCAGCGGAACGGTGAGACGATCGACCAGGGTCTAGTTAAGAAGGTCGTGGATTCGTTCGTCTCTCTGGGCATCGACGAAAGCGATTTGAATAAGGCATCGCTCGACAATTATAAAGAACACTTCGAGATCCCGTTCCTCAACGCCACAGATACGTACTATAAGCACGAGTCTGACTCCTTCCTCGCAGAGAACACCGTGTCGGACTACCTTAGGAAGGCCGAAGAGCGCTTGAAGGAGGAAGAAGACCGCGTGGAGCGATACCTACACACAACCACGCGCAAATTACTCATTACCAAATGCGAACATGTCCTTGTTCGTGCGCACGCAGACCTCATGTGGGAGAGCTTCCAAAGTTTGCTAGACTACGACAAGGATGAGGACCTCCAGCGTATGTATTCCCTACTTTCTCGCATCCCAGAGGGTCTGGAACCTTTGCGGAGGAAATTCGAGGAACACGTGAAGAGGACAGGTCTGGCAGCGGTTGCGAAACTTGTGGGGACGGACAGCGCGGCGATGGACTCACTGGAGCCAAAGGCATATGTGGATGCCCTACTCGAGGTCCATTCCAAGTCTTCCGACACAGTCAACCGCAGTTTCAAAGGCGAGGCTGGCTTCGTCGCGAGCTTGGACAGGGCCTGTCGGGAGTTCGTCAACCGTAATGCCGCAACCGGCTCATCATCGAGCAGATCACCTGAGCTACTTGCGAAACACGCGGACGCGTTGTTACGCAAGAACAACAAGGTGGCCGAGGAGGGCGATCTCGAAGGTGCACTGAATCGCGTGGCACGTGGTCCTTTTTCTCAGTCTATCATCACTAAGCGGTTGCTAAACCGCATCTCATAGATGGTTATCTTCAAGTATCTCGAAGAGAAGGACGTTTTCCAAACATTCTACTCGACAAAGCTATCAAAACGTCTGATTCATGGTGTATCTGCGTCGGACGAAGCCGAAGCGAGCATGATCTCGAAGTTGAAAGAAGCTTGCGGCTTCGAGTACACGAACAAGCTCCAGCGCATGTTCACTGGTATGCTCTCTCCATCTGTCGTGTGCGGGGCGATCGCTCATTGATGCCACAGATATGAGCCTCAGCAAGGATTTGACGGACTCTTTCAAAGAACGTATGGAGCAGAATCACAACGACGTCGAAATCAACTTCAACGTGATGGTGCTTGGGACGAACTTCTGGCCTCTCAATCCACCAAAGGATGGATTCATCGTCCCCACCGACATTCAACTAACCTATGACCGGTTTCAAAAGTACTACCAGACGAAGCATTCAGGTCGGAAACTTACGTGGCTATGGAATTATTCCAAAAACGAGCTGCGGACCAACTACCTTAATCAGAAGTACATCCTCATGACAAGCGCGTATCAAATGGCTGTTCTGTTGCAATACAACAACAACGACACTCTTTCACTCGACGAGCTGGCCGCCGCAACTAATGTTGGGAAGGATCTGCTCACGCAGGTCCTCCAACCTCTTGTGAAGTCACGCATCTTGATTAGCGAAGAGACTGATCAATACGATCTTAATCCGAGTATGCTTCATCCCTCGATCGGACTTTACCCCCGTTCATCGCAAATTCGCAGACTTCAAATCGAAGAAGATCCGCGTTAATCTGAATCAACCAATTAAGGCGGAGGTCAAAGCGGAGTCCAGTGATGTATTAAAGACAGTCGACGAGGATCGCAAATATGTCATTCAAGCGACCATTGTCCGGTTCGTCGTTTCTCCGCATTGTTGTGAGAATGCTCGTGTAAAATTGATATACCACGCACAGTATTATGAAGGCACGGAAGACAATGAAAAACCAACCTCTCATTCAAGAGGTTATATCGCAAATCTCGCAGCGTTTCACTCCTAAGATCCCTGATATCAAGAAGGTCTGTTTCTTTAACGTCCTTTTTCTTCCGAGAGCAGTGAAACTGACTTGCTGTACATAGGCTATTGATACGCTCCTAGAGAAGGAGTACATTGAGCGGGTCGATGGCACACGTGATACGTTTGCTTATGTTGCATAGAAGATCGTTTGGTCGTTGTCTACCCCCTTCTGTCTGCACTGTCGTGTTCTCCCTTGCCCAGTATTTCGGATTAAGAACTGTAGCATATGAATGCATCTAGTTGTGTACTTCACTTTTTCATTTCAGTTTCGTTTCAGCTCCAACCATCGCCCAATCAGGAAGCGAAAGTAGCGTGACCTGCCACGTTGGAGAACAAGCAAGAGAACAAGTATGAGCTATATTGAACAGCCCAGAAACGAGAATGATGGAACATTCGATCTCTACGATCTCCGCGTTGAGGTCGTATGTCCCCCTCGGGCACGTATCCTCTGCGGAGCAAAATCGGGCGACTACTTCACCCTGGAGGGCGAGATGCTCTACCTCCCTCCGGGGCAAGGCTTCTCGATGTATTCGATCGGTACGTGCAGTTTCCCCGCGCGCCTCCGGAATTCGACGCCAACCGCCGACGTGACGTGCAGGGGCTGTTTTACCCCTTCTAGCCGCGAAACAACGCGTGACTGCCCCCGCGGACTGGATGACGACGGATGCGGAGGTCGCTTGCCCTGATCCGAACTGCCCTTCGCGCCTTCGTAGCATACGGACGGGGCTACGCCGGTTCCGTCACAGCGAAACGACCGCAGTGCTGATGTCTGCTAGGACTCAAGAAACCTCATGATTACAGC
>WNFR01007964.1_pt1 | contig 10742 bp, 8 predicted proteins | sample 5400221 | NCBI WGS metagenome assembly WNFR01 (sample SAMN13153357, study PRJNA577476) | soil metagenome | isolation source: 40 cm soil under Madrone tree | place: USA:California | collected 2016-06-14 | reverse complement strand
GCGTCGCGCGACTTCTTCCAGCCGTCGCGGCGACGTACGCGTCGCGATCTCGATCTCGAGCTCGCGCTGCTCCTGCTCGAGACGGCGCTCGAGCTGGCGCGCCGTCGAGAGCTCATAGCCTGTGTGCACGACCTGCAGCCTTACCCAGACGAGCGCCAGGGAAACGACGAGCGCGGCGAGAGCGCCGACGCCGACGTGGCGCGCGAGGCGCCGCTCGGCCGGCGACATGCGGCGGCGGACCGCCGCGACGCCGCCGCGGGCGCCGCGCGGCGCGGCGGTCATGTGGCCGATCCAACTCGGCGGCGCGCCGACGACGCTCACGGCGTCGACTCCAGCACCTCGACGGCACGCAGGCGAGCGCTGCGCGCGCGACGGTTCGCCTGCACCTCGGCCGCCGACGGCGTCACGACCTTGCGCGTCAGGAGCCGCACTCGCGCGCGCGCGCCGCAAACGCAGCGGGGGAGCGCCGGTGGACAGCGGCAGGCCGTCGCCCAGTCTCGGAAGGCGCGTTTCACGCGTCGGTCCTCCAAGGAATGATACGCAATGACGACGAGGCGCGCACCCGGCCGCAGCCACTCGAGTGCATGCGCGAGGAACGCGTCGAGGTGGTCGAGCTCGCGATTGACAGCGATCCGCAAACCCTGGAACACACGCGTCGCGGGATGGAGCGAGCCACGACGAGGTGCGACACGCGCGACGAGATCGGCGAGAGCCGCGGTATCGGCGATCGGCTGCCGCGCGCGCTCGGTGACGATCGCGCGCGCGATGCGGCGCGCCGCCGGCTCCTCGCCGTAGCGCCACAGCAGCTCGGCAAGGGCGCGCTCGTCGAGCGTCGCGACGAGCGCGGCCGCCGACGGACCCTCGCCGGGGGTCATGCGCATGTCGAGCGGGCCGCCGGCGCGGAAGCTGAAGCCGCGCGCGGGGTCGTCGAGCTGGGCGGAGGAGAGGCCGAGGTCCAAGAGAATCCCATCAACACGATCCCAGCCGGCCTGCATGAGCGCCGTCCCGAGCTCGTCGAAGTTGCCGCGAAAGGTTCGGAATCGTCCGCCGAAGCTCGAAAGCCGCGCGGCGGTCGCGGCAAGCGTCACGGAGTCGCGATCGACTCCCAATACTTCGATGGTAGCGTCGGCTTCGAGCAGGCGCTGCGTGTGGCCGCCGTCGCCGAGCGTGCCGTCGATGTAGCGCGCACGAGGCCGCGCGTGCAGGTACGCGACGGCTTCATCTGCCAATACCGAAACATGTCGCGGACCGTCCGGCATTCCCCAATCCGATCCCCGCGCGGGGAACGGCCGAAGTTGGCTCGACACGTTGACTCACTTTCGGAACAGCGAGGCGCGCCCGGTGACCCCCCGGTCCGCTACTCCGGGCGCGCCCCTCTTCCTCCACCACCCCTCCGCCACCACCACTTCTTCGGCGGGCAAGCGTCAGATCCCGAGGTCCTGGTAGATCGCCGGATTCGCGACTGCCTCGGAATCGTGCTCACCCTCCACCTTCACCCAACTCTCCTGATCCATCAGCCGAAATCGTGCATGCACCCCGAGGAAGACGACATCCTTCTTGAGCGCGGCGTACTGCCTGAGCACCGGCGGCAAGAGGATGCGGCCTGCGGCGTCGAGCTCGCACCGATGCGAGCGGGCCAAGTAACCCATCTCGAACTTGACGGCGTTGGGACTGAACCGCGGCAGCGCCGAAAATTTGTCGAGAAGCTTCTGCCACTCCGCCTGTGGATAAAGGTCGAGGCAACGCTGTCCGTAGACAGTGTACGGGGCAACCACGAGCCGCGGGTCGCCGAGCAGCACGTCACGGAACTGGGCCGGAATACTGATCCGGCCCTTGCCGTCGAGGGTGTGGTCAAACCGTCCAAAGAACACTGGAAAACCCCACCTTTCGACGTCCTCACTCCCTTATCTCCCACTTCATCCCACCCTGACCCACGGGGCGTATTAGGTGATGTGTGACACGGATGTCAAGAACAATCTTCGTCCTGGGCAAAAAAGTTGAATCTGCGGCGTCTCGACGGCCGCGCCGGACGACATGTCTCTGCGCGACGGGGTAGCGGGTCGGCGGCGCGCGAGGAGCGCTCGCGCGGGGCACCGGGCATGTCTTAGACGTTCCGTACCCCGCGGCGGGGCAAAGACTGCAATGGCTCGCTCTTTATGCGCGCTCCGCCGACCCGCTATCCCGTCGCAGCACCGCCGGCGTTCGCCGCGGGCGCCGCGACACGAGGCGCGCGCTTCGCGTCGGCGTCGCTTCCGAATCGCTGCCGATATGCGGTGCCGACCCGGCTCCGACGTGCGGCCATCGCGTGCGCCGTCATTCGTCGACGCGCGCATCGGGGTGGCGGCGCTCTACGGGCTCGCGTCGACGATCTACCGCGGCGGCACTGCGTGCCGGGGGCGGCGGTCGGCGGAGCGCGCATAAAGAGTGAGCCACTTCGAGTTCTGCGATTCGGAGTACGGAATATCTAAACCGTGTCCGGCAGCCCGCGCGAACGCTCCTCGCGCGCAGCCGATCGCCGTCCCCGGCACGCCCGCGGCGGGCGATCATCGACGCGAAACCCGCGGTCAATCGCCACCCCCATGCATCGACGCCGCGATGAGGCGTTCGCCGCCGCGAGTCAGAACTTGACGGTGACCTGCACCGCAACGAGCTGCTCACCTTGCTGCAGTCCGCCGCGCTGGTGCGTGTAGCTGTATTGGAGCTTCGCTTGGAGGTGCCGATCCAAGCGGCAGCCGAGCGCGGCGTCGACGCGCGACGTGTCCTGGTCCCAGCTGCGACCCTGGCCGGCGTCGTTCTCGACGTCGCCGAAGAACTGCTGGTTCCAGCGCAGCGCCGCGAAGACGCGCGGCGTGAGCTTGTAGCGGCCCTCGACGTAGTACGCGACGGTGTCGGCGGTGCCGACGCGCGGCACCTCGAAGCGGCCGACGAACGTCTCGGCCCAGAGCTGCAGGTGACGCCGAGCATACGTCGCGTCGACGGCGGCGAGCTCTTGGTGATGCGCACCGACGCGAAATCCCGCGACGCGGGCGTCGACGTCGTCGCGGAGATAGGTCCCGCCGCTGAGTGATGCCCCGAAGCCCCACGCGGGGCCCGGCCGCCAGCCGACGCGTCCACTCAGGGTCGGATGCGCGAACCCGCGGTGGCGTGCGTCCCACAGCGCCGGTCGCGACGAGAGCGACGCATTCTTCACCTCGAGCGCAAAATCGGCCGCGCCACGGCGCATGAACACCGCGGCGCCGGACGTGTAACTCGGTCCCCACACGAGCGGCACCCATTCGCGTTTGTTGTCGGCGGTGCGCCTGCGGTCGAGAAACGCCGAGCGGCTCGGCGCCGCCTGCACGTCCGAGGCGGTCGTGACGTTCTCGTACGGCAACGGCGCGTTCACCAGCGGATTCGTCCACGAGTCGTGGCGCGCCACCCAGTTGCCGACGACCGTGGCGAACTTCCCGACCTGCGCGTGCAGCGCGCCGTCGGCGAGCGGCGTGTACCGCAGGAAGTACTGATCGAAGCGAAACGCCGCCGAATCGGCGCGCGGATCGAAGCCGCGATCGGCGCGCGCCTCGACGAACACGTACCATGCGCGTCCGATGCGGCTATCGACGAACAGCGAGAGCCGCGGATTCACGAACGACTCGCCGCCGCCGAAGAGCAGCCCCGGCGGCCGCTGATCGATGTAGTACCCCTCGAGGTCGAAGAGCCCGCTCAGCTGCACGCGGGCCCGCCCGCCGGCGACGTCGGCGACGAGCGGCCGGTCGAGGCGGCGCAGAATCGCCGTCGGTTCCGCGCTCGCTTCCGCGCCGACGGACCGCACCTCGGCGGCGCCGGCTCCCACGGACGGTACCTCGGCGCCGGCCGGCGAGCCGAGCATCGCGACAATCGCCATCGCGGTCGACGCGCGGCGCCAGCTCACGCGACGCTCTCGGCCGACGCGACATCGCGTAACCGGAAGACGGCGACGGCGGCGGCGAAGCCTTTCAGGCGCACGTTTCCGACCGGCTCGACGGCGACGCGCGCGTCGACGCGGGCGCGCGTCGTGTCGTCGATCAGGACCTGCATCGGTCCCGCTTGCGCGCACAGACGCGCGGCGAGGTTCACGCGCTCGCCGACCACCGTGTAGTTCATCCGTTGCGCCGAGCCCATGCAGCCGGCGACGGCGGAGCCGGAGGCGATGCCGACACCGATCTCGAGCGGCGGAGAGGCCGTCGCGTTCAATCGCCGGCGCGCGTCGACCATCTGGCGTGCGGCGTCGACGGCGGCGAGCGCATCGTCGCCGGTGGTGGTCGGGGCGCCGAAGACTGCCATCAGCGCGTCTCCGACGAACTTGTCGACGATGCCGTGGTGCGCGTGGACGATCGCGGTGAGCGCCGTCATGTGCTCGTTCAGCATCGCGATCACGTCGTGCGGCGGCATGCGCTCGCTGAGCGTCGTGAAGCCGCGGATGTCGCAGAAGAGGACGCTCACCTCCTTCATCTCGCCGCCGAGGGCGATCGCGCCGGCGAGCAAGCGCTCGGCGACCGCCTTGTCGGCGATCACGTCGAGCACGCTGCGGTAGCGTTCCTTCAACGCCAAGCCGGCGACCATCTCGTTGAAGGCCGCGGCGACGCGCCCGACCTCGTCGTGGCGGCGCACCGGCACACGCACCGTGAGATCGCCGCGCGCGATCGCGCCGGCGCCGGCGACGAGCGCGCGCAGCGGCACGGCGAGGGTCCGCGCAAGGAGCATGCTCGCCGCAAGCGCGAGCAGCAGCGCGACAGCGGCGACGCGCAAGATCGTGTCGCGCAGCCGGCGCTGCTCCTCGCGGGCGGCGGCGAGCGAGTGCAGCCCGACGAGGTACGCCGGCGGCAACCGCGACTCCTCGTGCAGCGGCCGGTAGAAGACGCGATAGGGGCGGCCGTCCAGCACGACGTCGAAGTCGCCGGTCGCGGTCGTCCTCAGCTCCTTCCGCCCGCTCGCCGCGTCGCCGCTCGCCGCCAGCCCCTTCCGGCGCCCGCTCATCGCCGGCTCCTCGCGGCGCCCGCTCGTCGCGTCGCCGGTCGCGGCCGGGATGCGCGTGCGCAGCTCGTCACGCAGTCGTCGCGCGCCGCGTCCGTGCCCGGCGTCGCTGCGGCTGCGCAGGTAGAGCCGGCGACCGAGCCATACGCCGCGCGGAATCTGGGCCGCGGCCGGGTTGCGCTCCTCGGCGGGAAAACCGATCGCGAGCGCGCCGATCGCTTTGTCGGCGAAGCGATCGACGATCGGCGTCACGATCACCTCGTGCAAGACGCGCCGGCCGGCGACGCGCGGATCGAGGTAGCCGATGTGCTGCACGCGATCGGCGACCGCCGCCCTCGCCGCCGCGGCGACTTGCGGCTCCCAGCGCGCGCGCCCCGGATCGTCGATGAGGCCTGCTTGCTGCGTCGGCGGCGGCAGCACGGCGCCGCGGCCGTCGAGCACGCGGAAGAACGTCGCCGGCGCGAGACCGCCGGCGTCAGGATCCGGCTGGAGCACAGTTCGGAGCTCGTCGACGGCGATCTTGTAGAGCAGCGCGACGTCACGCTCGTTCACCGCGGCGACGAGACGAACGGAGCGCGCGAAGCTGCGCACGCGGCTGCGCGCCGCCGCGAGGCGGGCTTCCTGGATCGCCGCGAATGCGTCCGCTTCGGCGGTGAAGCGCTCGCGCGTGACGCGCGCGTAGGAGCGCTCGACGAAGCGCTGCGTGACGGCGAGCGTCGTCACGGTCACCGCCGCGACGACGACCATCATCGCCAACAGGAGCTTGGCACGAAAGCTCAGCGTCGCACGCGCTGGCTGCGCAACGCCGGTCGGCGAGCCGTCGGTCACGGCGCCGGGAAGTCGACTCGCAGCGGCGCGTCGTCGCGCAGCTCGACCGGCTGCTGGCGGACGCTGTCGTCCTCGAGCCACGCTTTCAGCACCCACCGCCCCGCCGGCAGGTCAGTCAAGCGATAGCGGCCGTTCGCGTCGGTTTTCTGGAAGTACGGCGTATCGAGGACGACGATCGCGCTCCGCATGTGATCGTGGATCTCGCAATAGACGCGGACGACACCGGGTTGATCGAACGTGAGCTCCGCGGGCGTCTCGCCCTTGGCGTAGCGGCCGAGGTCGAAGCGTTTCGTCTTCGAATACGAGAAGACGCTGTGGTACTCGTCGTCGCGATTGGGGAACCGCACGATGCTGCCGGCGCGAATCGCCAAGAGACCGGGCGAGAATTGGTACGCGTGCTGCGCCATCTCCGCGACCGGCGGCGCGCCCGTCGACGTCGGGAAGTCGCCTTCCAAGTAGACGATCGCCGCCGGCGGATCCGGCGGCCCCACCACGTAGTTCGCGGCGGTCGGGTAGCGCGTGTTGGCGAGGGGCGCCGCGCTCGTCGGTGGCAACGTCACGACGCCCTCGATCGTCGCGGCGTCGACGATCGCCGACGGCGCGGCGATCGTCGACGCCGCCAGGACGCACAACACGGCGACGATCATTTCGGGGAACACGCGCGTGCGAGCTCGCATCAATGGCACGACTTCTACGCGGCGACGCGTTCCGATGCCATGCGCGCGCGCGCTCCGCGCACGGACACGCGCGATGCCTCGCGCGCGGAAACGATCCAGACCGGATCTGTAAGCCGGATTCTGTTCCTCCCTTGCGGGAGGCGACGGTCATTCCTCTAGGCCGTCCATTGCTGAACGGCTCCAGCGACCATACCCGAGGGTGTGAGGCGGGCCGCCGAACCCTCTTATTTGGTCTTGCTCCGAGTGGGGTTTGCCGAGCATCCCGGGTCACCCCGGGACCTGGTGAGCTCTTACCTCACCGTTTCACCGTGACCGGGAGCGAGCCCCCGGCCGTCTGCTTTCTGTGGCACTTTCCCCGCCTCACGACGGGCCGCCGTTAGCGGCCACTCTGCCCTGTGGAGTCCGGACTTTCCTCGCATCCGAAGATGCGCGACCGTCCGATCCGGTCTGGTGTCGGCTGCCGATCGTACCCCATCTGCTGCGTTGCTCGGTCGTTCGCTTGTGCGGCATAGCTCCCGCTATGCCTCCGCGCTCACTCCCTCGCGCCTTGCATCTGGGGCACGCTCGGCAGCCGACGCGTCTATCGGTACCGGCGAAGAGCGTAACATGTACCGCTTTCGGGTGCACGTTTCCGGCCCTGCGGGCCGGTCGGCTGTCGCATGAGGTTGCGCAGCAGCGAAACTTGCTTCGCGCCAACGCTGCCGCGGGCGACTGCGACTCGCGTCGCACGGTGCGTGCTGGTAGCAGGAGACCCGCTGCATCGCGGGAGGACATCGCATGACGGCTACATCTCGCTCCTCCGGACCGCTGAGTGGAATGCACGTGCTGGATTGTACGCATGTGATTGCGGGGGCGTGGTGCTCGATGTTGCTGGCGGATTTGGGGGCGGATGTCGTGAAGATCGAACCGCCGATGGGGGAGGTGACGCGCACCTCGCTGGGGCCGTTTCGGGCCTATGACTTCGTCAATCGGAACAAGCGGGCGATTGCCATGGACATGACGAAGACCGACGGGGCGGCGGCGTTGCGGCGGTTGGCGGGGCGGGCAGACGTGTGGGTCGAGAATTTTCGGGCGGGGGCGCTCGATCGCGTGGGACTCGGGTATGACGATCTCGCGCGGGTGAATCCGCAGCTCATTTACTGCTCGATCTCCGGATTCGGACACGACGGACCGTACCGCGAGCGCGGCGGGCTCGACCTCGTCGCACAAGCGATGAGCGGCATCATGAGTTTCGTCGGGCATCCGGGCGACGCGCCGGCGTCGACCGCGGTGCCGATCGCGGATCTGAACGCCGGGACGTTCGGCGCGCTCGGCGTCGTCGCCGCGTGGGCGCATCGGCAGAAGAGCGGCGAAGGGCAACGCGTCGAGACGACGCTCCTCGAGTCGGCGCTCGCCTACACCGTCTGGGAGGCGGGGATGTACCTCACGCTCGGAACCGTCGCGGAGCCGCGCGGCTCGCGACATCCTCTCGCGGCGCCCTATGAGGCGCTGAAGACCGGCGACGGGTGGATCGTCGTCGGCGTCAACAACCAAAACCTGTGGCGACGCTTCTGCGACGCGATCGGGCACGCGGAACTCCATGCGGATGCGCGTTTCGGCGACCCGCTCTCGCGCGTCATGAACCGCGCGGAGCTGAAGGCGGCCATCGAAGCGCATCTCAGCACCGACACGACGGCGGCGTGGCTGGAGAAATTGCTCGCGCAGGGCATCCCCTGCGGCCCCATCAACACGATCGATCAGGCGCTCGCCGACCCACAGGTGCACGCGCGCGGCGTCGTCGTACGCGTCGCCGGCCGCGACTTCATCGGCAGTCCGATCCACATGTCGCGCACGCCGCCATCCCTGCGCCGCGGTCCGGCGGAAATCGGCGAGCACAGTCGCGAGGTCCTGATGGAAGCCGGCTTCTCGGCCGACGAGGTGACGGATCTCCTCGCCAGCGGAGCGCTCGCGCAAGGAGCACGGGAATGAGCGGGACGATCCACCTCGAACGCGAGGGCGCGCACGTCGCGGTCCTCGCGATCGACAACCCGCCGCGCAACACGCTCGGCACGGCGATGCGCGCGCAGCTGCGCGAGACGCTCGCGCACCTTGCCGGCGACCTCACGGTGCGTGCCGTAGTCATCACCGGCCGCGGCAAGGCTTTCTGCAGCGGCGACGATCTACGTGAGGAGCTCGAGGCCGTCGCCGGCGGCGGCGAGCCGGGCGCGAACCTCCTCGACTTCGCCCGCCTTCTCGACCAGGTCGAATCGTTTCGCGCGCCGATGATCGCCGCCGTCAACGGCTGGTGCGTCGGCGGCGGCGTCGAGCTCGCGCTCTGCTGCGATCTCCGCCTCGCCTCTACGGAAGCGAAATTCGTCTGCGCCGGCGTCAACGTCGGCCTCACCGCCTCCGCCTACCGCCTCCCCCGCGCCATCGGCGTCGCCAACGCCAAACACATGCTCTTCACCGGCCAACCCTACGACGCCGCCACCGCCGCCCGCTTCGCCCTCGTGAGCGACATCCACCCCCCCGACGCCCTCCTCCCAGCGGCCCTCCACCTCGCGCAACAAATCGCATCCCGCGCCCCCCTCTCAGTAGAAGCAACCAAACGCCTCGCCACCGCCGCCCCGAATGTGTCTCCGCAAGAATCCCTCACCGCCCAAGCCACCGAGCTATCCACCCTAATCCGCACGAACGATCACGTAGCCGCCCTCCAGGCCTTCCTAGAAAAGCGCCCGCCAATCTTCACCCGCACTTAAAGGGCCGCCGCGGCCGCAGCCCCCGCGGCGCGCCCCAGCACGCGCGAGGCGGCACGCGTGAGGTGGCGCTAGCGGGCGGAGCCCCGCAGCGCATCCACTACCGTGCGCGGCGAAGCCCGCGCACACCCACGGCAGTCACCACGACGACCCGGCCGGCACGCGAGCGTGGCCCAGATGCAAGGCGCGAGGGAGTGAGCGCGGAGGCATAGCGGGAGCTATGCCGCACAAGCGAACGACCGAGCAACGCAGCAGATGGGCCGCGATCGCGCGCCGGCATCACGCGGAGACGGAATTCTCCGCGCGGGCATACAAAATACGATGGCAGTTAGGACACACGATCACGCGCTGATTGCGCTGAATCTCGTTGGAGAGCTGCGGCGCGACGCGCATGTGGCACCCCTGGCACGTGCCCCCACGTACTTCGACAACGGCAAGACCTCGCCGCCGCACGAAAATCGCTTCGTACTGGCGGCGCAGATCCGTATCGATGGCCGCCGCCAACTCCTCACGCCGCTGTCGCGCTTCATCGAGCCCCGACGACAACGTCACGAGCTCCGTGTCGGCCTTCGTCTGCTGCTCGGCGCGGTGCGCGTCGATCGCGTCGTGGTCTTTCTGCAGCTCGGTCTCGCGCGCGGCAACCGCGTCGAGTGCCTCGTAGACCACCATGAGATCCTCTTCGATCTTCTGGTTGCCCTCTTTGCCGACCTCGATCTCGCGCCGGACGGCCGAGGCTTCCTTCTCGTTGCGGATGCGATTGAGGCGCATCCGCCGATCCTTCATCTTGCTCTCTTCGTCGTCGAGCGCGCCTTGGAGCTCGCGGCGGCGGGTCTCGAGGTCGGCGCGCTCGGCGCGGCAGGTGTCGAGCAGCTTGCGTTGTGCGGCGAGCTCGCTTTCGATTCCGGCGAGCCCTTGCTGGAGGGCCTCGATCGCCTCTGTACGCTCACGGAGCTGCTGGTCGACGACTTGCAAACTCACCAGCTGCTCGACTTGATTCCCCAAGCGTTCTCCTCGGTCTGAAGTGGGCCCACCAGGACTCGAACCTGGGACCAACCGGTTATGAGCCGGTCGCTCTAACCAACTGAGCTATGGGCCCGCCGGTGATCACAGCGGTGTGGCCTCACACCACGGCACGCAACGTCGTCTGCATACAAGACGACGCCCCGCGCGTCAAAGTACTGGGGCGATTTGCGTCGCCATACTTCGTTGCTCGGTCGCTCCGCTGCTCGGCGTAGCTCCGCTACGCCTGCGCTGCTCACTGCCCTCGCGCCTCGTCTGGCTCGCTTGCCCTCGTAGGGCAACTCGCCCCAGTACCGCGGCGTCTCAATAAAAATCGCGGAGGTGATGGCGGCGCATGGGATGACGGAGTTTGCGGAGCGCTTTTGCTTCGATCTGGCGGACGCGCTCGCGGGTGACGGCGAATGCTTGGCCGACTTCCTCGAGGGTATGATCCATGCCCTCGCCGATGCCGAAGCGCATGCGCAGGATGCGCTCCTCGCGCGGCGAGAGC
>WNFR01056160.1_pt1 | contig 10743 bp, 8 predicted proteins | sample 5400221 | NCBI WGS metagenome assembly WNFR01 (sample SAMN13153357, study PRJNA577476) | soil metagenome | isolation source: 40 cm soil under Madrone tree | place: USA:California | collected 2016-06-14 | reverse complement strand
TCCAGAGCTTCTTTGTTCTTCGAATTGATCTTTAACGCGCTATCGGTCTCGGCCATAGCGTTTTGTAGGTCGCCGCGCAGTTCGTAAATGTAGCCCCGATAAAGATGATATTTGATCTCTCCCGGATTCAGCTTGGTTGCTACGTCGTAATCGGCCAGCGCTTTGTCATAATCGTTGATCCTCATTTCGACCGCCGCGCGTTGTTCAAAAGTCCGCGCGTCTCGCGGATTGATCCTTATCGCTTCTCCCAAATCGTTCAGTGCATCCTGGAACCTTTGATCGTTGGCGTAAGAAAATGCGCGCTGTTGATAAGCAAGGGCGAGGCTCTGCGTATATTTTCGATCCATCTCCGCGGCCTTGTGAAAACGTTCGATGGCCTTACTCCAATCCTGGTCCTTGGCCGCTTGCGAACCTTCACGGGCAATCTTCGCCGCTTCCGGATTTCCCTCTTGCTGGGCGGATTGCACACCCGAAAGTCCGAGCGTCGTAGCGAGGCAGATAGCAAACAATGTTTTCATGGTTAGCGATGTTGACGATTAGCTTGATCAAACAATTCAAAATTGGCGATCACAATTCTCGAGCGAAATGAGCCTGACTACGTCTGTTCCGGGTTCGGCGATCGTTCGTTGTCGATCTTCGGTTCGGGTTCGCCCGATGCTTGCACTGGTCCGGGCTCGTCTACACGTGTGATCCGCAGGGCGCGGCCGCTCTCTTCGTCCACCTCGACGAGCGCGCCATGCAAGCGAACTTCGCCCGCGGCGACCGGAAACGAGGCCGGCATGTTCGAAACGAACCGGTTCATAATTGGTTCGACCGCGCGGCCGAGAATCGAATTGACCGGGCCGCACATCCCAGCATCGCACAAGAACGCAGTGCCGCCGGGAAGAATTTGTTCGTCCGCGGTTTGCACATGAGTATGCGTTCCGATCACAGCCGAGACTTTCCCGTCAAGGAAACGGCCCATTGCGATTTTCTCGCTGGTCGTTTCACCGTGAACATCGACAATGATGTTTGGAGTTTCTGCGCGCATTTTGGCGACGGTTTCTTCCATCACTCGAAATGGATTCTCCAAAATCGGCTGCATGAACGTGCGGCATTGCACGTTGATCACACCGACCTTTCCCTTCGCCGTCTCGAGGACGATCGATCCGCTTCCGGGCGCCCCCGGCGGATAATTTACCGGTCGCAGCAAACGCGGCTCCGTCTCGATGAAGGACAAAATATCTTTCTGGTCCCAGACGTGATCGCCGGTGGTCACGGCTGAAACACCAGCTCGCAAAAGATCAATCGTGATTTTGCCGGTGATGCCGCGGCCGCCGGCGGCGTTTTCACCGTTCACGACAATAAAGTCCACATCATGCTGTTCCTTTAATTCCGGGAGTCGGGCAATGACCGCATTGCGGCCGGGTTCGCCCACGACGTCGCCGAGAAAGAGAACAGTCAGCATTTTGCGATCTTCGTATTAATGGCAGCAAAATCCAGCAGTCGATGCTTGATTGTATTGTGAACCGGTTCGTTGCCGCGCTGATCTACTTGTCAGTCATCCCCAGCCTCGCCTCGGCCGCCGATAATCTTGGTGTCCTCGGCAGTAAGCCGAAATGGAGCGTACTCGAAAATTATCAGGACACGATTACGCACGACGAATTTGCGCGTCTTATCAACGACGTCTATTGCACGCACGGTTTCGCCGCAGACTTGATCAAGATCGACAGCGATGCCGCGCAGATTCTGACCAATCGCGAATCGCGCAGCACTTTCATTCTGCGCTTCGCTTCGGATCCAAATTCGAAAGCGCGCATTCGACGGCTCTGGCGACCGGCGAAATCTCTGCCGCCCGCTAAACCGGACAAACCGCTGGCCGGGTTGCGGATCGCGCTCGACCCGGGTCATCTTGGCGGCAAATGGGCGAAGATGGAAGAGCGCTGGTTTCAAGTTGGCGACACCAAACCGGTGACAGAAGGCGATTTGACGTTGCGCGTATCGCGAATGCTCGCTTCGCGATTAAAAAAACTGGGCGCAACAGTTTTATTCGTTCGCAACAGCACGCAGCCGATCACTTCAAAACGGCCGGGCGATTTCAAAGAGCTCGCCCGAAAAATTCTGATCAAGAACGGCCTGCCTCAGCCGCGGCCGGATGTTCTCGATCCAAACGATCCCGAAAAACAGCAAACGATCCGGTGGCAGAGCGAGATGTTGTTCTACCGCTACAGCGAGATCCGGCGTCGCGCGGTACTTGTGAATACGAAGCTGCACCCCGATCTCACAGTTTGTCTGCACTTCAATGCCGAAGGCTGGGGCGATCCCGCAAATCCCACTTTGATCGATAATAATCATCTCCATTTGCTCGTGAACGGTTCGTATTTGCAAGACGAGCTCGATCTGGATGACGAGCGATTCGAAATGATTCGACGTTTGCTCAGTCGCGCTTACGACGAAGAACTCGCGATTAGCGACACGGTTGCCACTTCAATGGCCAAGGCGACTGGACTTCCGGCGTATCAATATCCAACTATGCTCACCACCACCAAAGTTGGATCGAGCGGTTACGTTTACACCCGGAATCTGCTCGCCACACGGTTGTATCGCTGCCCGGTCGTGTACTGCGAGCCCTACGTCATGAACAGCAAAGATGGGTTCGCACGGATTCAGGCCGGCGATTACGACGGAACGAAGCAGATCAACGGGGTCGATCGAAAAAGTATTTTTCGCGAATATGCCGACAGCGTGGCCGAAGGATTGGCTGAGTATTATCGCAACGCGAGAGGCCTATAACGCTTCCACCGCGGCGCGAATATCATCCATCGTCACATCGCGCGATAAATTTGCCGATCCTATTTTCGGCGTGACCACAAACCGGATTTGGCCGTGCTCAAATTTCTTGTCGAACTTGAGCGCGTCGAAAATCTTCTGACGCGGAAAATTTGTCGGGAGCCTTGTCGGCAACTGGAACTTCTGCAAAAGATTAACAATTTCGTTCCGGTCTTCCTTTGCCAGTCCCGCCTTTTTCATCGAGACACCGCACGCGGCAACCATTCCCAGGCTCACCGCTTCGCCGTGCAAAATCTTGCAGTAATCAGCCGCATGCTCGATCGCGTGCCCAATGGTATGCCCGAAATTCAGCAAAGCGCGCTCACCGTTTCGGTCGCGCTCGTCGTTCGCTATCATCCGCGCTTTGATTTCAACATTTCGAAGAACGAGTGGCGCCAAATCAACCTTGTTAAGATCGATCCCGCGGGGGCGGGACAGATGCTGGAACATTTCTGCGTCGGCGATGATGGCGTGCTTGACGATTTCAGCGAAACCCTGACTCAACTCGCGGGACGGCAGTGTTTTCAGAACTTCGACGTCGTCGATGACGAGCGTTGGTTGATGAAAGGCGCCGAGTAAATTTTTTCCCGCATTCGTGTTGACGCCCGTTTTGCCGCCAATCGAACTATCGACCATTGCCAGAAGCGTGGTTGGAATTTGGACGTGCGGAATTTTTCTCTGAAAAATCGCCGCCACAAACCCGGAGAGATCGCCAATCACGCCGCCGCCGAGCGGCTTGTTCGAGCGTCTTTGATTTTTCGCCCGCCGGAATCGTGATTAGCGTTGGTTCAAAGCCCGCGGGCGTTAAACTTTTTTGAATCTTGTCAGCAAAAAGCGGCGCGACATTCGTGTCGGATATGATCGCGCACCGTGACGGCGATAGTTTTTGTTGTATCGCATCGGCAACGGTCTCCAACACACCCGGGCCAATCAGCACACGATAGGAATGCTGACCGGCGCTAACTTCCGTCGAAATCACGGCGAGACGTTATTGGCTTTTGGCGCTTCGAAAAAGGAAAACCATTCACTCGCGAAGGCATTCGGAGTTGACAAAGCAGGCTTTCATCCTGTGTAAGTAGATTATGCCCGACGAACCGCCGCCTCCGCCACCTGCCTCCGACTCGCCAAAATCGACCGGGCTGCCTTCTAATATCGCCGCGGCGCTGGCCTGTATTCCTTTAATCGGAGGCATCGTGTTTTTTATTTTAGAGAAACAAGATCCATTCGTGCGCTTCTATTCGATGCAATCGATCGTTTTCGGTCTCGCTTGGTTTTTGTTCAACATTATTTCAGCGATCGTGCACGCGATTTTTGGCGCCATTCCGGGAATTGGCGGGATCCTCGTATTCTTTTGGGCCATCATCGCTGCGATCGTTCACATTGGCTTTGTAGTTCTCTGGATCATTGCCACGGTGAAAGCGTTCACCGGCGCGCGCTGGGATATTCCGTACGTCGGCCCAATCGCGCGCAAACAAGTCGGCGAAAGTTAAACTTCGCCGAGCAGCTTGTCAAAATCAGTTCGTGATCGAGCTGCGTCGTGACGAGTTGAAGATTTGCGGCAAGACAGGCCTGCATTCCGGTGACTAACTGTTCGGTCGAAAAGCGGTGCGCATTTTGCGCGGCGATTGCGAGAGTGTAGGCGTTGATTGAACCGTCTTTTTTGCGCGGCAAATGCGCAATCGCGCCGGCGGGCAGGCGATTGATCGCGGAAATAAATGGAAAAGGCGCGTGTGGCCGCGGCAAGCGATGCCGTTCCATTAAGTCTTTTGCGAGCAATAGATTCCGGACGGTCGGAAGAATTGCGGCGAGCAAGATCCCGATCGCGCTCTCGCCTTGATCGAGTAATTGCCGGACCAATTCGAGCGCGCGCTCGAGATCGTGCTCGGCCAAGGCGTTGCTCAAATCGAAAATGACTCCAGCGTGCGTGAGGGGCACCAGCTCGCGAACAAGATCGACATTCACCTGGCGCTCTTTGCCAAGGTAGATGTCGATCTTTTCCAATTCGCTGTCGATCTCGCGCGTGTCGCCGCCGGTGAGAAGGACGAAGACCTCGAGCGCGTCGTCATCGAACTGCAGCTTTCGCTTTTTCGCGCGCGCCTGGACCATCTCGGTTGCTTCCTCTTCCCAGCCGCCGCGACTCGAATCGAGTTTCTCGAAAACCTGCAGCTCGGCGCGTTTAGCGAGCGACTTGTAAAACGAGCGCCGCCGATCGACCTCGATCGCGCTTAACAAAAATGTAATTTCGGGTCCAAGACCGGCGTTAATCGTTTCAGCCAACTCTTCCAGCGCCGCCTGCACCGCCGCTGAGCGCGCTTTCTGATCGTCGCCGAGAAAATTGGCATTCTTCAGCCAAACCAATTTTTCGCAGCCGAAGAACGGAAGTGTTCGCAAGGCTTCGATTGTCGATCTTATTCGGGCCACGGCCTGGTCGGCGTTGTCGGCCGCACCGTCGATTGTTTCCAAGCCGAAATCGCCCGCCTCCGCCGGTTTCAATTTCTCGGCCAGTTCCGCCGCCGTGTGCTTTACTTCGACATCATCCGATCCGACGACGGCATAGACTTTTACGGCAGCAGTTTTTGCTTTCGTTTTTGGCATCGGCTCCGATGCCAATCCTATTCATTGCTGGCTTGTTGCAAAGAAGTTCCGAAATCTTTGGAGGCGTAGTCGCGGAATTTTTCCTCGAGCGATGCGGTATTTGCAAATTTGCCCGGGTAAGAACGGGGCAGCGCACTTTCGAATGGTTGATGCCGCGCAAGTGCGTCGAGCAGCGCGAGAAAAGCTGGCTTATCAGTCGCGGCCAGAAATCGCACCAGACGCTCTGATTCATCATAAAAAATGTGGACGCGATCTGAGAACGGATGAGTTGCGGCGGTCAGAACGCTGAGGGGGATCAAGTCTTGTGGCGCGATCGCGTCCGAATGTGGCTTGGAAACGTAACTGCGCGCACGCTGGTAACTGGCTTGGGCATCTTTTGAAATAAACTGAGCAAATCCTTCATTCAACCAACAGGGAATTCCATCGGCGTAGAAGCGGTGAAGAACGAGATGAACGATCTCGTGTCCAAGAAGATTATTGCTGAATTTGTAGGCTGGATTTCGTTGGATGAAGAGGCTGCCAGCAGAGTGAATTCCGCCGCTCCAGGGTTCTAGGTTTCCGAAAACCTGAAATTGCTGCCACTCCTCCGGCCGCTCAAAAATGTAAATGTGCGATTTGACGTCGCCGGCGGGCTGGTCACGCTCCAGTTCTTTCGCGATGACGCGGTAATGAAACTCCGCTTCCACTGACACGGGCGTAGCGACGTAACTGTGAACGAAATGATAGATGAAATGATCGGTCTCGGCGTGTTTCCATTGCTCCGGATGAATCGCGAGTGCTTTCTCGCCGAGCGGATTCGGATCGCGCTGGCTTAACTGCGAAAATTCGATTTCGGGGAGCGAGCTCGATTCGTTGATCTGGGCGACGGCCGCGGTCGCGAATAAAATCGACATCGCGAAGATCGACGAGCAGCGCATAGCTCCCCCGATGCAGCTAATTCTATGCGAGGCTTTGAATTGTTGTGGCCACCGCCCTGTGGGCCGTTAACCGTCGCGCACCGACGTGGCTGCACCTACACGCGCGAACGTCTCCGGCCTGAATTGCGCGTGTATTTCAGTCGCCGCGGCGACCGTTTTGGTTCGATCTTGGTGAGCCCGGCGCCGCTCTTTACTTCCATGATCTGATCGCGCAACAGGGCCGCGCGCTCGAATTCGAGATTCGCCGACGCTTGTTGCATTTCCTCTTCCAGCTCACGCAACAATTCGGTGAGATCAAAATTGCCGCCGGCTTCGCGAATGACCGATGATTCAATTTCTCGACCGCGCAAGATCGTGTGCAAACTTTCCTGGACCGCGCGCCGGACCGTTTGCGGCGTAATCCCGTGTTTCTCGTTATATTCCATCTGTTTGCCACGCCTATATTCCGAGATCGATATCAGCGCTTCCATGCTTTGCGTGATTTGATCGGCAAACAGCACTACCTCGCCATTGACGTGCCGCGCGGCGCGGCCGGCAGTTTGAATCAATGAAGTTTGGCTGCGCAAAAATCCTTCCTTGTCGGCATCGAGAATGCAAACCAGGGAGACTTCGGGAAGATCGAGCCCTTCGCGGAGCAAATTGATGCCGACGAGAATGTCGAAATCGGCCGCGCGCAGGCCGCGTAAAATTTCCACGCGCTCGATCGTGTCGATGTCGCTGTGGAGATAGCGCACCTTTAATCCAACGTCGCGCAAGTAATCGGCCAGATCTTCGGCCGTACGCTTGGTCAACGTGGTGATCAGCACGCGTTCGCCTTTATCGACGCGCTGGCGACAAAGCTCGATCGTGTCGTCGATCTGGTTCTTCAACGATTTGAACTTCGAATTTTTCGGCGGGCTCGTCGGTGCGCGAGATGTGCACTTCGCCGTGGAATGTTGAACGCTTTCTGCCAGGCAACGCAAACGGCACGAGTTCCCCTTCGCCGATGCGCTGGCGCCGATGGGGAACGTAGCCCTTGTTTCCGACCACGCTGTTTTGAATTTCGAACTCAGCCGGCGTCGCACTGACGTAGATTAATTGGTTTGTTAGTTTCATGAACTCATCGAAATTCAGCGGCCGATTGTCGAGCGCGCTCGGCAAACGGAAACCGTAATTGACCAGTACGGTCTTGCGCGAACGGTCGCCTTCGTACATGCCGCCGATTTGTGGAATGGTCGCGTGCGATTCGTCGATCACGACGAGAAAGTCTTTCGGGAAAAAATCGACAATCGTGTAAGGCTTCGAGCCCGGCGGCCGTCCGGACAGATGGCGCGAATAATTCTCAATGCCATTGCAAAAGCCCATCTCCTGCAGCATCTCGAGATCGTATTCGGTGCGGATGCGGAGCCGTTGGGCCTCGAGAAGCTTATTTTGCGATTCCAGAACTTTGATCCGGTCTTCCAACTCGGCCCGGATCGTCTGTAACGCTCGATTCAATTTGTCCGCCGGCGTCACGAATTGTTTGGCTGGAAAAAATGTAATCACACTGAGCGACTCGCGGGCGTGTCCGGTCAGAGGATCGAATCGGGTGATGGCATCGATTTCGTCGCCGAAAAATTCCAGCCGCAACGCTTCCTCGTCCGCGGTCGCGGGATAAACTTCGACCACGTCGCCGCGGACCCGAAATTTCCCGCGCGAGAAATTGATGTCATTGCGCTCGTAAAGCATATCGACGAGGCGACTGAGTACCGCATCGCGCGACGTATGCTGGCCGCGTTTTACGGTGAGCAGCATTCGTTCATAATCTTCCGGCGACGTGACCCCGTAAATGCACGAGACGCTCGCGACCACGATCGTATCGCGTCGCTGCAGCAGCGCGCTGGTTGCGGCCAGCCGCAAGCGCTCGATCTCTTCGTTAATCGACGAATCCTTCTCAATGTAAGTGTCGGTGCGCGGGATGTAAGCTTCGGGCTGATAGTAATCGAAATAGCTGACGAAATATTCGACCGCGTTTTTCGGGAAGAATTGCTTGAACTCGGAGTAAAGCTGGGCCGCGAGTGTTTTGTTGTGCGAAATCACCAGCGTCGGCCGGTTCAGCTCCCGAATTACATTGGCGATCGTGAATGTTTTGCCCGAACCGGTCACGCCGAGCAGCGTCTGGTGTCGATTGCCTGCTTCAACCGATTTAATGAGCTTGGCGATGGCCTGCCCCTGGTCGCCGCGCGGTTTATAGTTGGATTCGAGCTGAAACGGCATCGAACAAAGTAGCATCACGCGGCTGGCGCTGAAAGTGAGTGCGGTCAATTTGACTGCGCAGGCCAAGGCCGTGATAAGATCGACAATCAAATGTCAACTGACTCGGCACCGGACGTTCAGTTGGAGATTGGGCACGTCTTGTTCATGGACGTGGTCGGTTACTCGAAGTTGTTAATCAACGATCAGCGCGAGTTGCAGGAGCAACTCAGTGAGATCGTCCGCGGCACAAATTGTTTTCGGAGCGCCGAAGCGGCCGGCCGCCTCATCCGGCTTCCGGTTGGTGACGGGATGGCACTGGTCTTTTTCCACAGTCCGGAAGCACCGGTGCAATGCGCGATTGAAATCAGCAAAGCGTTGAAAAATTATCCGAACATTCAATTGCGAATGGGGATTCACAGCGGTCCCGTCAATCAAGTCCGCGACGTGAACGACCGCACCAATATCGCGGGCGCTGGAATTAACATTGCCCAGCGGGTGATGGATTGCGCCGATGCCGGACACATTCTGCTTTCCAAACGCGTGGCCGAGGACCTGGCGCACTCGCGCGAGTGGCAACCGTATTTGCACGATCTAGGCGAATGCGCAGTGAAACACGGCGTCAGCGTCTCAGTGGTAAACCTGTACACCGATGAGGCAGGAAATCCCGAGGTGCCGGAAAAGCTGAGGCGCGCACAGGAAGAACGAACTGCCAGAGCGGCCGCGAGTCGTCCACCGCCCATGCTTAGGCGGCGAAATGTCGTCATCGTCGCGGCTATTTTGTTCGCAGCTTTGGTTGGGCTGTTCCTTTACGAAAGGCGGCCATTTCTCTCATCAGCCGGTGAACCGATACCTGAAAAAAGTATCGCAGTGCTGCCGTTCACCAATATCAGCGACAACAAACAAAACGCATTTTTCGCCGACGGTATTCAGGATGACATCCTGACGAGCCTGGCCAAGATCGGGGCCTTGCGTGTGATCAGCCGTTCGTCGGTGATGCAATTTCGCGATCCGGCGGCGCACAATCTGCGCGAAATCGGAAAGCTGCTCGGTGTGACCAACGTGCTCGAAGGGAGTGTGCGGCGAGAAGGGGATCGAGTGGTGGTGAATGTGCAATTGATCGACGCCTTGAAAGATCGACATCTCTGGGCCAATCGTTACGAACGGACGCTGGCAGATTCGTTAGGCCTGCAAGGCGAACTCGCCGCAGAGATCGCAGAGGCGTTGCGAGTGACGTTAAGCCCTAACGAAAAGGCGCGCATCGAAACCAAGCCGACCGAAAATTCCGATGCTTACCTGGTTTATCTGCAGGCGAACCAGATTGAGCGCAATCCGGACACATTGCTCGGGGACTACAAAAAGGCGGAGCAACTTTACATGGCCGCTATCGGGCTCGATCCAAAGTTCGCTCTGGCCCATGCGCGACTCGCTTCCACGCGCGCGGCGATTTTTCATTATTACGAACCGCTGGATGCTTGGAAAACGAAAGCCCGCGTCGAAGCTGATATTGCCCTTCAGCTGCAGCAGAATCTGGCCGAGGCGCATCTCGCTCTCGGTCAATGCATGTACTGGATCGACCAGGATTACAATCGCGCGCTGGTCGAATTCGACACCGCCTCGCGTCTGTCACCGAACAACAGCGAGGCGGGCGGACTGATCGCGGCGATTAAACGACGGCAGGGGAAATGGCAGGAGTCGCTCGACAGCTATCAAAAGATTAGCAAGCTCGACCCGCAAAATCCGAACATTGCCCGCAATTTGGTCTTCACCCAGACCGCTTTGCGGCGCTGGCCGGAAGCCGCGCGCGGGGCCGAGCGAATGCGAGCAATGGCGCCAGCGTCGCTCGTCGCCAAGATCCAGAGCGGTTATATCGATTTTTGGTGGAAAGGGGACACGAAGTTATTGAAATCGCTGGCGGACCAGGTCCCCGCCGGCACGGATCCGGATGGGGTGATTACGAGTGTTCGATGGGACGTGGCAATGCTGGAGCGCGACTTTGCCAGTGCCAGACAGGCTCTGGAGAAATCTCCGTTGACCGATATTTCCTATACCAACGCCGGGGCAACGCCTAAAAGTTTTTTTGTTGGTTGTGTTCTCTTGGCGACGGGGAACAACGCTGATGCCGAGAAGGCTTTTGAATTGGCGCGTCCGGCGTTTGAGGCGCAAGTGAAAGAAGCTCCGGATAGTGCCGATCGGCACGCTAATCTCGGTT
>WNFR01007960.1_pt1 | contig 10746 bp, 10 predicted proteins | sample 5400221 | NCBI WGS metagenome assembly WNFR01 (sample SAMN13153357, study PRJNA577476) | soil metagenome | isolation source: 40 cm soil under Madrone tree | place: USA:California | collected 2016-06-14 | reverse complement strand
CCAAGGCTGTTAATTGATTGGCGACTAATTGCCATCTGGTCGGACCTCTTACCCAAATGTGGATACTCCGGTACTGGCCACTTGTCGATTGACCACTGTACTGTCCCTTGATTGTCACGCGGCTCGTCGCCACTGCGGTGTTTTGATGAATCCGGACCTTAAGCTCTTCCTCTTCGTTGATCGATTCCAGCGTGGTCGCGCCAGATTTAAGATTCACGGAGACGGATCGAAAGCTTTGACTTTCTCGTTCTTTATTTTGGGCTGACCTCTGCTTCCTGTAACAATCTAAATGAAGAGGATCGCGCGCTATTGCGCGGACAGATTTTCTTCAATCTCGTTGATCAACTCGGGAATATTGATCGGTTTGGCGAAAGATGGATGCCCTTGGATGCGGAGGCCAGTCTTTGTCTCAGGTTTCGTGATTAGCGCGGTGAGAAAGATAATCGGCGTTCTCTGCAATTCCGGATCGGCCTCGATTTGTGCCGCTACATCGCCTCCGTCTGTCCCTGGCATCATTATGTCTAGCAAGATCAGATCCGGCCTAAAATTCTGGGCAGTTTGATGAGCCTTAGCAGCATGGTTTTCTTCGAGCACGAGAAAGGAGCCAGTCTTTTCGAGAAGTATTTTGACCAGGCGAGTGCTTTCCCGGTCGTCATCAACAATCAGGATGCGTCGCTTTTCTTTAACCGCCGACCTGGCGATTGCATCGATCTCAGACTGATCGAACCAGTAAACGCGAGACAGCGGTGGATCCTGACTAACGATGTACGAAGCATTCACAGTGAATCCGTCCGCGTCTTCGATGACTTGCACTATACCTGATACTTCCAAATCTATTCCGTCTCTCACCGGCCTGAACGTCACAGTCTGTCCGTCGATCTTCTCAGGGGGCATCGGAAGCTTAACCGTTGGCGGTCTGTGTCTCATAAACGAGAAGATCAGACTGCACTTGGTTCTAGCAAGGCGATAATTTCACGAAGTCCAAAATATGGTTGGTTCACTCCCGCTTTTATTACTGGTGTGACTCCCAACGTTTAGTGATAAGATTTTGCATCTTTCCAAAAGATAAAAGCTGCAAAAACGACTGCACCGATTGAAAACCAGTCCGCCACGATCCATTGGGTGCGATCCAGAGGGAGCGGGAATATTGGATTAAACAAAACCGTCAGGGCGCAAAAAATCCCCAGCCACAACATGCGCTTCATTTGAAAAGATGTGACTGCAGAATAAGCAAAAACCGCACAGCAAATCCAGCGCAGCAATGTGTAAAAACTGTCAGGCTGTTTCTCAGCCGCAGCGAAAACGAGCATGACCGCTGCAATTAGCCAGGCGATGTAGAGTAGAAGAATTGTGCTCTTGGCTTTCATTCCTGCGGAAGCGAGGACTTTCCATTATCGCTCGCCAGTTGCAATCGCCAATCTAGAATTTACAATCTGAAAATTCGTTTCGGGGTCTTAGCTCAGTTGGTAGAGCGCCTCAATGGCATTGAGGAGGTCAGGGGTTCGAATCCCCTAGGCTCCAAAATCTCGCTGTGATTTTGGAGCCAAAGGGACGAGAATGGAGCGAGCTGGGAAGCCGCGACATGGACGGGCAGGCCGAGAGGCTGACTGAGCGGGAGCGAAGGAGTCAACTTGTTCGACCGGTAGGGCGCGGAGCGCATGGGTTAAAAGAGAAGCTCAAAAGCCGGAGCCAAAGTGGCTGCTTTGGATAATCCCCTAGGCTCCAGTCTTCGCTCGCAGCGTGGCGCAGAACGAAGACTGTCGCGCCGAGCCTGAGCGAAGGCGGACTTTGACCTTGCCACAATCGCGCAGCGAGCTACGACTCGGCAAGCCAGTCAGATATGAGCCGCTTTCAAATCCTCCTTGGCTTCGCAGTCCTTTCAGAGGAAACTTGCAACGAATAACCATTTAGCATGTTCAATGGTCGAAGGAAACTCATGAAACTATTCAGGATCTTGGTGCTCTGTTTGATCCCGGGGCTGGCGATCACAGTGCAGACCGCCCACGGACAAACAAACGGTCCGCAAAATAATAGCGCCGGCGTGGCGGTGAACGGAAACTCGCATACCAGTAACGGGCATCCAAATGCAGCGGCCTCTCACGGTATCGCTCGCGGGCCAGTGAGCGTTGCCCCTGGAATGATCAACTCGCACCCCGCCCGAATTGTCGGTCAATCTGCCATAAATTTTCGGCCGAATTATTCGCCCTTCGTGCGGACCCTCAATCCGACTCTGGCAGCGATGAACATTCGACAAAACCCGCGAACTTACAACCTGGAACCAAACACTGATAGGCCGGCGAGAAGCGAAATCGCGCAGACCATACCCATTACCAGCGATCAGCACGTGGTCAGAACTGACAATTCACAATCAATCACCAGCGGTTTCGCGCGGCGCGAGATGCCGCAAGGCTTGGAAACGATCGACGCTCAGCCCAGCTCGAGAAATTACAATGGACAACGATTTATCCGTAATCGCTTTAAGCGTGAAACGATGCAGAGCGCGCCAACGTGGAATAAACAAGGCAAAAACAATCGGTTCAGCTACTGGGATGCGCTGCGTTCTCATCGGCACGAATGGCATGATCGCGACTGGTGGAGGCAACATTGCACCAACATCGTTTTCGTAAGCGGTGGATATTATTTCTTGGATGGGAGCTATTGGTATCCAGCTCTGGGCTACGATCCGAGCTACAATTATTACGATCAGGACGGACCGATCTATACTTACGGCAATCTGTTGCCCGATCAGGTCATTGCGAACGTTCAGGAGGCGTTACAGGAAGCGGGTTATTACGGCGGGCCAATAACCGGCTCGCTTAACGTAGAGACGCGAGCGGCCCTTGCCAATTTTCAACGCGATTACGGCTTGCTCATTACCGGAGCAATTGACCAGCCGACAATCGAATCGCTTGGGTTGTATTAGCGTACTCTTTCGAACACAGCTGATTAGCAAAGCTGTTCCGTAAGAGACGTTATTTCGAAAGGTCGGGTGCGCCCTTTTTGCCTCTATGTTCGGGAAGTTTCCACACAAGGATGTTTTCATTTCGCCGAATCAATAGCGCTTGAAAACCGAAGTCGCGCGGTCGAAGCAATGAGGAGTTAATCGATGGCCGAAAATTCACCAGGTTTTATTGATGGAAAGATTGTTCGCGGTGAAGACCCGCTCAATCTCGAGATGCCTTTCTCGAAGGTGGATCAGTTCATCACACCGACTGAGTGGTTTTACGTCCGAACACATTTTCCTATCCCGAAGATTGAGAAGAGAGATTGGCGGCTGCGAGTTGAAGGCGAAGTAGAAAGGCCGTATGAGCTTCGCTACGACGATTTATTAAAAATGAAGTCGCGCACGATGGTGGCAACTCTGGAGTGCGCGGGAAATAATCGCAATTTTCTCGAGCCAAAAGTGAAAGGGGTACAATGGGAACTTGGCGCGGTCGGCACCGCGGAATGGTCCGGCGTGCCGTTGTCGATCTTACTCGATCGCGCTGAAGTGAAACCGGAAGCGTGCGAAGTAATTTTAGAAGGCGTAGATGGGGGAGAACTTCAAGAACCTAAGCGACCATTCGGCAACGTGCACTTTGCGCGGAGCATTCCGCTCACCAAAGCACGCGACGACGTATTGCTCGCGTACCAAATGAATGGCAATGAACTGCCGCGGCAACACGGTTTTCCTGTGCGTGCAATCGTCCCGGGATGGTACGCAATGGCGTCAATCAAATGGCTGCGCCGCATTATCGTCGCGAGCAAACAGTTCACTGGCTATTTTCAAACCATGGATTACGCCTATTGGGCGAAGCACGGTGATTTGGCCGAATTGGTCCCGCTTGCTGCGATGCAAATCAAAGCGGAGATCGCGCGTCCTGTGGCGGGTGATATTGTGCCGGCTAATTCTAACGTGCGCGTCCACGGCGCGGCGTGGACAAGCGATGCCGAAATTACTAAGGTCGAACTCGCGACGGATGGTGGATCGACATGGCGTGAAGCGAAGCTCATCGGTGAAGCCAAACCGAATGCGTGGCGGCTTTGGGAATTTGATTGGGAAACGCCTGCGAAACCGGGAAAACAAACATTGGTCGCGCGTGCCACCGATTCAAACGGCCGAACACAGCCAATCGAACGCGATCCCGATCGCGGCACGTACATGATCAATCATTTGTTGGCGATCACGGTCGAGGTGCGCTGATGTTTTCTTGTCTGGGGAGCACAGGCTGCCAGCCTGCGCTGCCAGAACCGAAGTTGAACTTCGTTAGCGCTTCGCGTTAAATCCCAACGATGTCGCTCGTTTTCAAAACCATTCAGACCGAAGGCATCGCCGAGCTTTCATATCTTATCGGAGATGATGACGAAGGCGTCGCCGCGGTTTTCGATCCACGACCGGACTGCGATGTTTACGTCGATATGGCGCGCCAAGCAGGTCTCGCGATTACGCATATTTTTGAGACGCATATTCACGCCGACCTGGTGAGCGGTTCCCGCGAGCTGTGTGCGCGTGTTGAATCGGCGAAGATTTTTGCGAGTAACGAAGGCGCCGCCGAGTACGGGTTCGAACATGAGGAAGTAAACGATGGCGATCGCTTCGCCTTCGGGGAGCTTCTCGTAATTGCGCGACATACTCCGGGTCATACGCCGGAGCACATGTCGTATCTTCTAGCCGATGCCGATCATCCGGACGATGCGTGGGGAATTCTAACCGGGGATTCGCTTTTTGTTTCCTCCGCAGGCCGGCCCGATCTTCTGGGCGAAAAGCACACGAAGCAACTTGCCGAGCAGCAATTCCGCACGCTACGCGATTTTTATCTCAAAATGCCGGACCACGTGATGATTTATCCCAATCACGGCGCGGGTTCTCCATGTGGCGCAGACATCGGCGATCGATTGACGAGCACGATCGGCTACGAGCGAAGATTCAATACGTTCCTGCAGTTTGATGAGGTTCAGAAATTTACGGAGTATGCACTTGCGACCGCGCCGCCGGTTCCAAAGTACTACCCCGTTATGAAAAAGGTGAACGCGCAAGGGCCGCGAGTGCTTGGAAATCTGCCGCGCGTTCCTGGTCTCCCGCCAAAGGCATTCAAAGAGGCGATCGAGAAGAGGAGCGGCGTCCTTGTCGATGTCCGGACGATGCTCGCGTTTGGCGGCGGTCATATTCCGGGCGCGCTCAATATTGGTGGTTCGCCCATTTTATCGATCTGGGCGGGTTGGATGCTCGACCCGGACGAACCGATTCTGCTGGCGCTCGAAAGCGAAAACGATCTCGAGCAGATTGTGCGGCTGTTTATTCGCACTGGTTACACGAAGTTCGCCGGTTATCTCGTCGGCGGAATGAAGGCGTGGGACGCAGCCGGATTTCCACTCGCAGAAGTGGGGCAGATGAGTGTGCACGAACTAAACAAGCGCGCCCGTGACCTGCAGATTGTCGATGTTCGCTCGCCGCGCGAATGGAAAAACGGACATGTTCCGGGCGCGCGCCACATTTTCCTGCCGGAGCTGCGCAAACGCATTGGCGAAATCGATCGCTCGAAGCCAACGGCCGTTTATTGCGGTAGCGGTTATCGCGCAAGCATCGCCACGAGCATTATGAAGCCAGCGGGCTTTGAGAAACTCTGGAATGTTCCGGGAAGTTGGGAAGCGTGGAAAAAAGCCAGGCTTCCAGTTGAAGGAACCAACGACAAATGAATGGAACGGCAGCGCTTCCGAGAAAAACTTCATTCGGCGAAACAATGCGCGCTGATGTTTGGTGGGCGCAGCCGTTGCTCGTTTTTTTGGGATTGTCGACCTTTATCGTCTATTCCACGTGGGCTGTGTTTCAAGGAACGCATTATTATTTCGGCAATTACATCTCGCCATTTTATTCGCCAGAGATTTTCGGCGGTTCGCCGCATAGTTGGTTTGGCCCGAAGCCAAACTGGTGGCCGGGCTGGCTTTTGTTTTCACCGGCGCTCTTCATCCTGTGGGCGCCCGGTGGATTTCGGCTGACCTGTTATTATTACCGCGGCGCATACTACAAAGCGTTTTGGGCGGACCCACCGGCATGCACAGTCGGCGAGCCGCGCAAAACTTATCTCGGCGAACGTTCATTCCCACTCATCATGCAAAACGTGCATCGCTATTTCCTTTATCTTGCGCTTATCTTCATCGTCATCCTCACCATTGATGTTTGGAAAGCACTTTGGTTTGTCGATCCAGTAAGCGGCAAGAGCTCATTTGGGATCGGCGTTGGTACGATCGTCCTCGCAATCAATGTTATTCTGCTGAGCGGCTATACGTTTGGTTGCCATTCACTGCGACATTTGGCGGGCGGCTTTCTCGATCAATTTTCAAAATTGCCAAGTTGTTACCGCGCCTACGCGTGTGTGAGCTGCTTCAATCGCCGACACATGCTTTGGGCATGGCTTAGTTTGTTCTGGGTCGGCTTTTCCGATCTGTACGTTCGCCTTTGCTCAACGGGCATTTGGCACGATGCGCGGCTCTTTTAGCCGCGGCGAAACGTAATTTGTTACAAATGTTAGAAGGTTAAAACCGTCTTTGTAACATTGTAACTCTTTTAACTTTTCACCTTTCATACATGACCGACTACGAAACACATGAGCACGATGTTCTCGTAATCGGCGCGGGCGGCGCCGGTTTGCGCGCGGCCATCGAAGCATCGGTGACTGGAGTTTCGGTCGGACTCGTTTGCAAATCGCTTCTCGGCAAAGCGCACACGGTCATGGCGGAAGGCGGGATCGCGGCCGCCCTGGCCAATGTCGATGACCGAGATAACTGGAAAGTACATTTCGCCGACACGATGCGCGGCGGTCAATATGTAAACCAGTGGCGCATGGCCGAACTGCACGCGCAGGAAGCCCCCGATCGTGTGCGCGAGCTGGAAGCATGGGGCGCGCTTTTCGATCGAACGCAGGACGGGCGGATTCTGCAACGAAATTTTGGCGGGCATAAATACCCGCGACTTGCGCACGTCGGCGACCGCACGGGGTTGGAAATGATTCGCACGCTCCAAGACCACGGCGTGCATCAGGGAATCGACGTTTACATGGAGCATACGATTTTATCGCTGCTCAAAGATGATAATCGCGTCGTTGGCGCGTTTGGTTATGAACGCGAGCGTGGTCGATTTAAAATTTTTCGCGGGAAAGCGATCGTGCTCGCAACTGGCGGAATCGGCCGCGCTTACAAAATCACAAGCAACAGTTGGGAGTACACCGGTGACGGACATTCACTTGCCTACGACGCTGGCGCGGAGTTGATCGACATGGAGTTCGTGCAATTTCATCCCACTGGAATGGTCTGGCCGCCGAGCGTCATGGGAATTTTGGTCACCGAAGGCGTGCGTGGCGAAGGCGGAATTCTCACCAACAAAGAGGGCCGCCGCTTCATGTTCGACGAGATCCCCGAGAACTACAAAGCGCAAACCGCCGACAGCGAAGAAGAAGGCTGGCGCTATTGCCAAGGCGATAAGAACGCGCGTCGCCCGCCGGAATTACTGACGCGGGATCACATTTCGCGTTGCATTGTGCGCGAAATCAAAGAAGGGCGGGGCAGTCCGCACGGCGGCGTTTATCTCGATATTGCATGGATCAAACAAAGACTTCCGAACGCCACCGAGTATATCAAAAAGAAATTGCCGAGCATGTACCACCAGTTCAAGCAACTGGCCGACATCGACATTACCGAGCAGCCGATGGAAGTCGGGCCGACAACGCATTACGTCATGGGCGGCATTCATGTCGATCCAGATACGCAAATGTCGCGTCTACCTGGCTTGTTCGCCGCGGGTGAATGCGCGGCCGGTATCAACGGCGCAAATCGGCTCGGCGGCAATTCGCTTTCCGATCTCTTGGTTTTCGGAAAACGCGCCGGAGAATTCGCGGCGAAATTCGCGAAAGAAAATTCGTTAGGCACAATCGACAATGAGAAGATCGACAATGCAGCGCGCGCTGCGGTCGAGCCATTCGAACGAAGTAAGGGCGAGAATCCGTACGAAGTTCAACGTGATTTGCAGGAAGTCATGCAGCACAACGTCGGGATTGTGCGCGATGAAGGCGAGATGCGGTCGGCTCTCGATCATTTGAAAACATTTTGGGAACGCGCCGCCAGGGTTGGTGTCACAGGCAATCGGGATTTCAATCCGGGCTGGCACACCGCGCTCGATTTGAAGAACCTCCTGACGGTTTCGGAAGCGATCGCGCGCGCGGCGTTGGAGCGCAAAGAAAGTCGCGGCGCCCAATTTCGCCAAGATTATCCAGAAAAAGACGAACGCTTTGCCAAAGTAAACACGGTCATTCGAAAAGCGGAGGACAGCTCGATGGAGGTTAGACTGGAACCGCTTCCGGAAATGCCAGACTATTTAAAGCGGGTTATTGAAGAGAATCGTTGAAGGGATGAAGAGTTAAAGCGATGAAGCGAACCGAACAGTCGACGAAATATCAGACTTTCGAAGATCTTGAGGTCTATCAAGTAGCTCGCGAATTTCGGAAGTCGATGTATCGCATGGCAAAACGGCTGCCGGGGGAGGAGAAATTCGGGTTGGTTAGTCAAGTTTGCCGCGCTGCTCTTTCCTTTACCAACAATATCGCGGAAGGGCACGGCCGTTTTCACTTTCTGGATCAGGTAAAATTCATGCTGCAGGCCCGCGGCTCGCTGGAGGAGTTAATGGATGACTTAAATGCTTGCGAGGATGAATCCTATCTGCTCATTGCTGAAATCGACAAACTGAAGCAAGAAGCATGGGGTATTCATAAGCTAATTAATGGTTACATTCGGTTTCTACGCAGCCGGACCGCCGGAACTTCTTTGCGAGTTCAAGAATCTCCTGATTTGGACTTAACCGAAGACGAATTGAACGATCTGATTTCTGGCCGCTTCAACTGTTCATCGCTTTAACGCTTCAACAATGCCTACTGTCACCTTCAAAATCTGGCGCGGCGATGCGGGAGGCGGCGAATTTCGTGATTACACGACCGACGTTTCCGAAGGCATGGTCGTGCTCGATGCAGTGAATCAAATCCAGGCGACCCAAGCAAACGACCTCGCGTGTCGATGGAACTGCAAGGCAGGGAAGTGCGGTTCGTGTTCGGCGGAGGTCAACGGGATGCCAAGACTGATGTGTATGACGCGCCTGAGTGAGCTTCCTTTGGAAAAACCGGTGACGGTTGAGCCAATGAAAGCATTTCCGGTGCTGAAAGATTTGGTTACGGACATTTCCTGGAATTTCCGGGTAAAGAAAAAAATCAAGAAATTCAAACCGCGTCCGCCTGATGCGCCGGACGGGACCTGGCGAATGCAACAGGAGGATATCGATCGGGTGCAGGAATTTCGAAAGTGCATCGAGTGTTTCCTCTGCCAGGACGTTTGCCACGTGCTACGCGATCACGGGATGTACCAGAAATTTATCGGACCGCGTTTTTTAATTCACGTTGCGGCCCTGGAGATGCATCCACTCGATACGGAAGATCGCATCGAGGAATTGCGAAATGCGCAAGGTATCGGTTACTGCAACATTACGAAATGTTGTACAAAAGTTTGTCCGGAGAGCATTGAGATCACTGACAACGGAATCATTCCGCTGAAAGAACGGGTAGTGGATGAATTTTATGATCCGCTGGGCTGGATTTGGAGGACGTTAAAGCGATTAAGCGATAAAGGGTTGAAGCGATGAAGCGGCTTTTGCGCGAGACTTTTTCCGCTTCAACGCTTTAACTGTTCAACGAAATCCCATGTCCGAACTGAAATCGCTTCACAAAGAAGCCATTCCCGCTGCCATCGAGAAGGCGATGCGGTATCGGCTGCTAAACGAACCGGCCGAAGCAGAAAGCATTTGTCTCGATGTGCTAAAAACCGATCCCGAGAATCAGGAAGCGATCATCACATTGCTGCTCGCGTTAACCGATCGTTTCGCGAAGGGCTACGGTGTGAGTGACACACAGGTAAAGGAGTTACTCGTACGTATTCGCGGCGAATATGAGCGCGCTTATTACGCCGGAATTTTTGCCGAACGCCGTGCCAAGACAAAGCTGATGCAACACATACCCGGTTGCCGATTTCAGGCGTATGATCTTTTCCGAGAAGCGATGAGTTGGTTTGAAAAAGCGGAAGCAATCCGCCCGCGCGGCAATGATGACGCCTTGCTCCGCTGGAACACATGCGCTCGGATCATTGAGCGAAACAGGCTCGTCCCCCGCGAGGAGGAAGAGCGCGTCGAATTTCCACTGGAATAACGGCAGGCATTTCGCTTCGGCTATGAGAAAAGGCGCCGCAGAATTCACTCGCTTCGAACACGAAGGCTGGGAGCGCGTGGCGGATAAATACGACTCTGTTTGGTCGTCGCTGACGCGGCAGTTCACTCCTCATTTGATTGACGCTATTAGAGTATCAACGGGAATGTCGGTGTTGGACGTCGCGTGCGGGCCCGGATACGTATCTGCGGCGGTCAAGAAGCTCGGAGCAAATCCTACCGGCATCGATTTTTCCAGAAAAATGGTTGCGATCGCGAGAAGCATGTTTCCGGAAGTCACTTTTCGCGAAGGCGACGCACAACAATTGCCATTTACAGAGGCGGGTTTCGATCGTGTCCTGATGAATTTTGGGTTGCTCCATTTGTCGCAGCCGGAAAAAACATGCGCAGAAGCATTTCGCGTCTTGCGACCGGAGGGCAAATTTGGCTTCACCATCTGGGCGGAGCCGCACGAAAACCCCGGCGGCAAAGTTGTAAACGACGCCATCGAAGCGCACGGAGATCTAAATGTC
>WNFR01007959.1_pt1 | contig 10746 bp, 6 predicted proteins | sample 5400221 | NCBI WGS metagenome assembly WNFR01 (sample SAMN13153357, study PRJNA577476) | soil metagenome | isolation source: 40 cm soil under Madrone tree | place: USA:California | collected 2016-06-14 | reverse complement strand
CCAGCCGCAAGACGCGAAGCGCATTCCAACGGGCGCCGATGGCAAGAAAGCCGGCGTATTTTTACTGCACGGCGGCGTGTCCGATTTCAAATCCGTCGACCGCATCGCGCGCACGCTGCCGTCGAAGTTCGGCATCAAAGTCGTTTCGATGACCTTTCCCGGACGATTCTATTTTGCCGCCGCCGATCGGGATTGGCCCGGCGACGTCGAAAGCGGCGACGGCACGGCGCGCACGCCGCTCTGGACCAAGGAAATGCAAATCACGCCGGACCAGTACACGATCGTCCAGGACACTTCAAAGCGCGAAGATTATGGCACGCTCATTTCTCTGTCAGCCAAGGAAGGCACGGAATTTTTCCAGCGCATGGCTGCCTGGCCCGCCGCGTTTGAACAAGCGATCAAGGAAACCGCCAGGCGCCATTTTCCTGACGGCGAATTCTCGATTTATATTCACGGCCACTCCACCGGCGGCCCGTTCGCCATGATGGCTTCGCAGCGAGTGACGAATATCGCCGGCTTGGTCGGCTATGGCAGCTCGCCTTTCGGTTGGATGTATCCGTTGATCAGCGGCGACGACTGGGAATTTCCGTTCAATCAATTGCGCCTGCGCACTTGGCGCGACACCGCGCGCTACATGTACGAAGGGATGAAAAATGAAGACATCGGCCTGCCCATGCTCATCGAGCTCACTTTTGAACGCTGGGAAAGCGCGAAAAAGCGCCCCAACTTCAAGGCCGAAGACTTCGTTCACAAAAATTCGACCAAAGCGTTGGAAGCCGCCGCGCGAGTTGCGGCCGAACGCTTGAAGCTTTCGCACGATGAGACCGGGAAATTGGTGCGGCGCTATCTCGGCTACACGCGCGAGCTCAGCGGCCCTGGCGTAAAAGCCGTGCCGAATTTTCTCTCGATCCACGGCATCAACGACGACACGGTGACGCTGCAGCGCTGCGAAAGATCGCTGCCGCTATTTGCCAGGCTCGACCCAGCGCCGAAAGTAAAAAGCATTTCCCTCGGAGCCGGCATCCACTCCTGGGGCTGGACGAATGCGCAACTGCCGCAAGGGATCGTAACACCGGTGGCCAAACTCTGGCACGATGCGATCATGAGCGGCTTTTTTCTGCGCTAAAGAAAATTACGGGGATCCGCGGATCTGTCCCGTATGCATCGGAGGGTTGGCCATCCTACGTTGGAACATTTGAACTGTTTGAACGAATTTTCTAGGGTATTGCTATGGCAGATAAGGATCATCTCATTCTAACGGCCATCGGTCCCGATCAAGTGGGACTGGTGCAAAAGATCTCGGAATTCATCTCGCGGCACGGCTGCAATATCGAAGACAGCAAGATGGCGGTTTTTTGCGGCGAGTTCGCCGTGATTGTGCTGATTAGCGGCGATGGTACTAATCTCGTAAAGATCGGCCGCGACTATCGCGCGATCGAAACCGAGACCGGCCTGGCGATTTCGATCAAAACGCCAGTGACGCGTGCGGCCGCTGGCGCGTTTCTCCCCTACAAGCTGACGGCGTCATGTATGGACCACCCCGGCATCGTCTATCAAATTAGCGCAGTGTTAAGCAGCGTCGGCGTCAACATCGAATCGATGGAAACCAAAACCTACGCGGCGCCGATCAGCGGCACGCCGATTTTTCACCTTGAAGCCGTGATCGCCGTACCCGCGCGAACCAATATCAATCAGCTGCGCGCTCGCTTCGCCGAGATCCAACGGGAAGAAAATATCGATATCGACCTGGCCGCGGCCAAATCCTAGCCCTCGGTATAGCTTTCCCCGGGACTGTCCGTCGTTTCCGTAACGTTTGGAACGACTTGAACGGCTTAAACGATTGGAACCTTATTCCCGAGCCGACTCCAGCCTAGCCTGCGCGCGCCCGAGCCAGAGTCCGTTGACCAGCCAGGCGATGGACACCGGCACCGCAACGATCGAAATGCCGGTCAATGCAATTCCCACTGCGCCGAGACCCGCGTAAGACCAGGCGCCGACTTGGTCACCCAATCGATAAATGACCGTATCGATAAAACTCTTAGCCTTGTACTTGTCCTCGCGCGGAACCACGGTGAACAGAACTTCGCGGGTCGGCCGCGCGAAGGCGAAATTGCCGGCGCGGCGAATCACCTGATAAGCGACTACCACGGCGACGGTCGGCGTCAGCGCCAGCGCGCCGAAGCCGGCGATGCTCACCAGCGGCAAGAGCGCCAGCGTCAAGGCAACCCCGATCAAGCGCAACACTTGACCGGTCAAGAACAGCTGCGCGCCGAGTGTAAGAACGTTCACCCACAGATCGACGCGGGCGAAGAACGCCGTGCGCGCGCCACGGTCGGCGAAGCTTTGTCTGACGATATCGGCCTGCTGAAAATACAAAAACGTCGATGTGACCGCGAACAGCAAAATGTACACACTGACGTTGATCAGGTAAACGGAATTGAACGCATGGCCCAAGCCGGCAAGCATCGAGCCACCGATCAGCGTTTCCCCGTCGCTCCCCGTCGGCCGCTGATGCAGCGCGTCGGACAAACGCGAGAGTCGCCGCACACAGAAAACCGCGACCTCCAACAACAGCGCGGAAACAAGCAAGAGATAAACCGGCGATATCTGTGTTGCCAACGATGCGGTGACGCTCGAGCCGAAGATCCCGCCGAGAGTCGCTCCCGCAGCGATTACACCGAAGAGCCGCTTGCCTTGATCGGCGTCGAACACGTCGACCATCATCGCCCAGAACACCGAAACCACAAAGAGATTGAAAACTGAAGCCCAGATAAAAAACACGCGGCCGATCCAGATGTCCTGTTCGGCGGTGGCCCAGTGAAGCGCCACGGCAAAGAGCAACAAGTTGCCAGCAAAGAACCGATAGCTGATCGCGATGAATTTCACTCGTGGCAAGCGCGCCACCAGCGCGGCAAACGGCGGATTGACGGCGAGCATGCCGAGGAGCGTGCCGGTAAACAACCATTGGAGATTCTCCACACCACCAGCGACGCCCATCTCGTCGCGGATTGGACGGAGAATGTAATAGGAAAATAGCACGGCGAAGATAAACAGCCACGACCAACCGAGGGCGCGCATCTCGGCCGGACGCACGTCGATCACACGCTTGAGCAGCCGGTGCGATCCGCGATCGGCGCCGGACTCAACTTGCGGCTCATGGCTCACGGGTTATTCCTCACGCGCGAATCGTCCTGCGCTGTCTAGACGTTGTCGATGAATTGTTCCATCTTGCGCCGCGTGGCGGCGTCAGGCAGCCGGCCGCGCGCCGCGCCGAGATTGTCGACGACGTATTTCGCCTGTGCCATGCCGGGCACCGCGCAGGTGATCGGCGGATGCGAAACGATGTATTTGAGAAAAAACTGCGCCCAAGATTGGCAATCGAACTCGCTCCCACTCCGGTAGTTTCTTGCCCTGCACCGCGTTGAACAAGCGCCCGCGTCCAAAGGGCAAATTGATCATCACCGCCATGCCACGATCGGGCGCCAGCGGAATGATCCGCTCCCCGGCGTCGCGGTTGTCCAGAGCGTAGTCGACCTGAATGAAGTCGAGGGTTTCCTTTTTCATCGTCTGCTCGAATTCCTTGTACTGATTGTCGAACGACGTGGTGATGCCGACGTAGCGAATGCGTCCCGCCTGCTTCATCTCACGCAGAGTGCGCAGTTGCGTGTCGGTATCGCGCAGGTTATGCACCGCGATCAGATCGATCTTATTGGTCCGGTATTTTTTGAAAGACTCCTCGATTTGCTTGATGCCTTCCTCCCGCCCCACGTTGCGCAGACTGACCTTGGTGGCGAGAAACAGGGAATCGCGAATCTTGAGACCGTCGACCAGTTCGCCGACCACCGCCTCCGCCGTGCCGTAGGATGGCGAACTATCGATCACCTTGGCGCCGAGCGTCTGGAATTGCCGGATCGTTTCGCGCAGCGGCGCTTTCTCCGTGTCGTTCTTGATTTCCTCGTAACGACGCGCCGTGCCGAGGCCGATGATCGGGATGCTCTCGCCCGAGGAAGGAATCTTCTTCTGCAGGAGCGGTTGCGTTTGCGCCAGAGCCTCTGCAGGCCGCAACAGCAAAGAGGCGCCCAAACCCAGACCCGCTTTAATCACGGTTCGACGATCGCAATCCATTTACAACTCCTTTGCGCGCGAAGAATTTATCTTATATCCCGCCGCAGCGGCACGAAAAACCGCCCCACCACCACAGCAGAACGATTCGCGGCGAGGAGCGCGAAACCGCGGACGGATCAAAATACTTTGGGGCCGTAGAAAGGCACCATTTTTCTCTTGTGCTTCCTTGATAGGGGAATTACCATGCGGCCACTTAAAATCAACTGCACCTAAAGCAAAGTAGCATCATGAGCGAAAACCGGGATCGAGTCCCAGGGCGAAACCCCCGTTGTCGCGTGCGCCCGCGAATCGCTGGATAGGATAGAGACGTTTTAGAGAGTTTGAAACCTGGCAATGGTACGCTTGGCGTAGGAGCAAATCATGAACACACGTTATGGGATCGGCGTTGCGGCATGGGCTGGAGCGTTATTGCTTTTTGCCTCGGTATTTTCCGATAACCTGTTCGCCCAAACTCTCGACAGGATACGCCTCGGCTACAGCGGCACAGGAATCAGCAGCTATTCGATGGAAATCGGCAAACGCTTGGGTATTTTCCGGCGCAACGGACTCGATGTGGAGGTCGTCTACGTCAACAGCGGTTCGCTGCTCAATCAAGCGCTGATCGCCGGCACCTTTGATGTTGCGTTGTCACAAGGCTCGGAAGCTATGCTCGCGAAAATGCGCGGTGCCGACATGCGCATCGTCGCCGTCATTGCCAATCGATTCAATCACGTCTACATCACCGCCCCGTCGATCACATCCATTAAACAATTAAAAGGCAAAAGGATCGCGGTCAGCCGGTTTGGTTCGGGATCACACTTTCAAAGTAATCTAGCGCTCAAAGACGGCGGCTTGGACCCCGATAAGGATGTGACCACCTTGCAGATTGGCAATTCCGGCGCGCGCATGGCTGCCATCCTGAGCGGCACCGTCGATGGAACCATCATGGCAGCGGATTTCGTGCCCAAGGCGAAAAAAGAAGGCTTCAATATCCTTACCGATCTCGCCGACACCAAGATCGAATATCCTTTCCTGTCACTGCATATGATGGGGCCTCACCTAGACCGCAATCTAAAAATGGCGAAAGCGCTCATCAGGAGCATGTCGGAATCGATCCGCGCGCTTCAGGCCGACGCGACGAATGCAAAAATAGCGATCCGCGCGTCATTGAAAACCGACGACGTAGAAACCATCGACTACGCGCTTTCACGCAGCGTCCGCGTGCTTGATCCCCGCCCGTTCCCGACGCCTGGCGGCATTCAAACCGTGCTCGACGAGATCGGCAAAGAAGCCAAGGGCAAAACTTTCCGGTATGACGACTTCGTCGACATGCGGGCGCTCAGAGAACTGCAGAAGGAAGGGTTTTTCAAATAGCAGCGCTAAGACAGATTGATCTGCACGAGAACCAAGGGCGCATCGCCTTCCGCGCCTTTGCCTTTGCTCTGTAAGAGCGGCGGCGTCAGGGCCGGTCGGATCTGTTCAATCTCTTTCCAGGTCTGCTCCGGCATGATGAGGTAATCTTTGCCCACGCCGATCTTAGCTGCAACCTCGGCGAGTGGCCGCTCTAGCGGCTCGATCACCTTGCCGTGATAAAAGACCACGGGGTCGCTGTTGAATTCGCCGAAAAGATAGACCGCCGTTTCCGGCTTTATTCGCTGCTCCATGTTCATGACAAAGTCGCGATAACTTTTGCTGGCCGCGATCACGGGGATAACGATGGCCCGGCTGATGAATCCAAGCGACACGCTGATGAATACGAGCAGCAGAGCTGCTTGACGGATCTTGCCGAGCCAAAACGCGCGCCCGAGCGCCAACCAAAGTACCGCGGATAAGAATGATACTGCGGTGAATACAGCGCCAAACGTGTCCAAGGCATCTTGAACGACCAGCAGGTTGGCGCGGTCCTTCGGTTTGAGCAAACTGGCAATCGGCCCGAAGAACCAGCCGGGCTCATGATTCCAAATCGCGCCTATGGTGATGACCAATAGTAGTGCACCGGTCAAGACGGCGATGCCGGCAACGATGCGATAGAGTATCAGTCGTGCGCCGGTTGAAACGCTATGGTGATAAACCCAGGCCGCGAGCAATAGCGCCAGCGGCGGATACAAAGGCAAGAGGTAGACGGGTCGTTTCCCCGCCGACAACGAAAAGAAAACGAACATGACCAGAAACCACGACTTGAAAAACAGCCGGTCATCGTCGCCGCGTGCGCCCCGCTGAAACACGTCCCAAAGCATGAACGGCAAAAAAAGACTCCACGGCAATCCCAGGCTGAAAAGATAAGAGAAGTAATAATAAACTGGATGGCTGTGCCCAGAACCGCCGAAAAATCGTTTGAGGTTTTCCTGAAGCAATTGGCGATCGACGAATCCCTCCCCGCCCCGGGTAATCGCCAGCCCGTACCATCCGACAGCGAGGAGGAGAGTTATGATCACGCCCGGGTGAAGGGCGAACTTTAGGACCAGATCCCATCTTCTTTTTACGGCGAGAAACACCGCCATCACCAGTCCCGGCAAAAGTATTCCCAGCGGGCCCTTTGCCAGCGTGCCGATGCCGACCAGCGCATACAACGCGAAATACCACAGCGAGTGGGTTAGAAAGCCGCGATAAAGCGCATAGAAAACAATCAAACTGAGGGTTACGAAAACACACAGGGTCATGTCGACGCGCGCGCTCAAGGCTTGATCGCTGTAAACCATGGTTGTGGCGAGTATCGCCCCGGCAAGCAGCCCGACTGCCCCGCCATATAACTTTCTGCCAAGAACATAGACAAAGAGAACACCGAGCGTGGCATAAAGGGCGGACGGAAACCGGATAGTGGTCTCGTCCAGTTTACCTGTGACTTTGGCAACCACCGCCGCCGACCAGTGAAACAGCGGCGGCTTGGATGGAATCGCGCTCGCCCGCTTGAGCGGAAACAACCACTCGCCGCGCTGCACGATATCTTGCACCGCCAGCGCTTCTCTCGGCTCGCCTTTATCGAAAAACGGCGTATTGCCGAGATAAGGGAAATATAAAATGCCGCATAACCCAACGAGAAGAAGAAAGTGCCACGTCGATGTAGTTTGGTCGCTCATTCGTAGATCCTTGATAATCGTATGACTCGCTCTTCTATCGACTCCATGCGCGATATCATCCGAGACAAACGCCGCGATACAAATGCTGCGCAATGGGTCATTCTGAGAAATCTCAAGCGTCAGCGCGCTGATCCGCCGAACCGGCCCGCGAAGCCGCGCCGAGCAGTAGCAACAGCGCTGGCAGCACCACCAAAACTAAAGGAAACTGGATCGCAAGCCCGGAGACGATCGCGATCGCCAGCGGTTGCTGCATGGCGGCGCCTTGGCCGATGCCCAACGCGAGCGGCAACAGGGCGAATATCGCAGCCAACGTCGTCATGGCGATCGGTCGCATGCGGTTGTTGCCGGCTTTGATCAGCCGAGATAGCGGATCGTCCTCGGCGCTGAGATCGGCGTATTCTGCGAGATAAAAAATCGCCACTTCCGTAACGATACCGACGATCATGGTCATTCCCATCATCGATGATATATTCACTTCCGTGCCGGTGAGCCAGAGACCGATCAAGTCCGCCGACAGCGCAAACAGCGTCGTCACGAGCACCGCAATGGCGACGCGAAAACTTTCGAACAAGAAGAGTAGCAAGAGAAAAACCAGAGCCACCGCTCCCAGGAAAACGGCAATGAGACCGGCGAACGCGCTTTGTTGTTCTGCGTAGAGACCTCCCAAGTCGTCATAGACCCCTTGAGGCACGACTCCCGGCCGAGCCAATGCCTGTTTAACTTGAGCAATCACCGAGCCGATGTCCCGGCCGCTGATTCGGCCGGTGACGGCGACCATTTGCTTGAGATTGTCCCGGGTAATTTCCGGCTGACCGGTTACGGCTGTGAGACTTGCGACCCGCCTGAGCGGAAATAAGTGGCCGTCCGGCGCGCGCACGCGCAGATCCTCGACGTCGTGTTGGGTGACTCGAAGGCTATGCGGTATCCATGCCCGCACGCCGATCATCTTCGGCCCGCTCTGCACCTGAGTTGTAACGATTCCGGTAAGATGATTTGACACCATTTGCGTGATCGCATCGGGATCGACGCCTTCCAGGCTGGCTTTGACTCGGTCGATCTGAATGTCCAGGGCGTCACCCGCCAGCACGATACCGCTCTTGACATCGACTACGCCGGGAATTTTTTCGATAACCTTAGCGACTGCGGGTCCGAGCTTCAACAATAGATTGCCGTCATCGGAGTAGAGTTTGATTTCGATCGGCTGCGGAACCGCAGTCAGATCGCCGATCAGATCCTCCATTAATTGCGCCAGCTCAATCTCCAGTCCGGGAACCTGCCCTTCCACCTTCTGACGCACCTCGTCCATCACGGCCTCGATGTTGCGCCGGGGAAACGGTTTGAGGCGCACGAAAAAATCCCCCGTGTTGGCCTCGGTCAATCCGCCGCCGAGCTGCAGACCGGTGCGCCGCGAGTAGGTGTCCACCTCGGACGTAGCGCGCAGAATCCTTTCGACCTGGCGCAGCAAGCGATCGGTTTCGCTGAGCGACGTCCCTGGCTCGGAACGGTAATCGAGAATAAAACCTCCTTCATCCATCGACGGCATAAAACCGGAGCCAATATTTCGGTAACTGAGGAAGGCGGCGCCGAATAAAATCGCAGCAATTAACAAGACAACCCAAGGACGCGCCAGAACCCGATGCATCGTGGACCGATAATCACGTTGGATGCGCGCGCTGAATCGCCCGCCTTCTTCCTGCCGAGCATCGTTCTCATTGAGGAAATGATCCGCCAGCAGCGGAACCGCCAACCAGGCCACCACGAAGGAAATAATCAGGCTGGCCGCCATCGTCAGAGATAATGCCTTGAAAAAAGCGCCAGTGACGCCGGATAGAAACGCCAGCGGCGCGAATATGACGATCGTGGACGCCGAGGAACCCGCGAGCGATTTGGTAAATTCCGCGGCCGCTTGAAGAACTCGCCCGCGAGGATGCGCCGCGCCTTCGCGCACCCGTCGCACAATATGCTCGACCATGACGATCGCGTCGTCGATGATCAGCCCCACCGCGGCCGCCATGCCGCCGAGAGTCATCATGTTGAAGCTCATGTTAAAAATATAGAGCAGCAGCACCGTGGCCGCGAGCACGCCGGGCACGGCAATGGCCGCGATCAGCGTGACTTTCAAATTGCGCAGGAAGAGCAAAAGGATGAGCACCGCGAAAACAACGCCGACGATCATCGCATCGCGCACGCTGCTCGCTGAGGAGACGATCAGCTCGCTTTGATCGTACCAGTTGGCAACGTTGACGCCCGGGGGTAACTGCTTGCGAAATTCAGCCAGCTTGGTTTTGATCTCTCGGGCGATCTGCACTGTGTTGCCGCCGGGCTGCTGATGCACCTGAAAAATCACCGCATCGTGGCCGTCGGCCGTCACGCGCACCCACTGGGGCACCGTCCCTTCGCCGACCGTCGCCACGTCTGCGAGCCGCACCAAACCCGCGGGACCCGAGCGGAGGATCGTGTTGCGGATTTGCTCGAGGCTGAGAAGACGCGTGTCGGACATGGCGAGATAAAGCTTATAATGATCTTCCAGGCGGCCCACCGCCTGAATCACGTTAGCCGCCGATAACGCCTTGGCGACGTCGCTTAAAGACAATCCGTAAGAATCCAAGCGCGCCGGATTGACGATCGCTTGATACTCTCTCTGAGCGCCGCCGAGAACTTCGATCTTGGCTACCCCGCCGATCGTCGAAAGCAAAGGCCGAAGCTGGTACAACGCAATGTCGCGAAGTTCGACCAACGAACGCGCGTCCGAGGTCAGGCTGTAGGCCAACACCGGGAAAACGGTGGGATCCATGCGCCGAACATTAGCGGTCGTTCCTTGTGGCAAGTTTGGCATGACTTGGTTGATCGCCGACTCGATTTGCAACAGGGCGGCCACCATGTCTTCGCCCCAATCAAAATTGATCGATATTTCGGCGCTGCCGCGGCTCGTCGTGGAGCGAAGATTGCGCACGCCGGGAACCGCTCGAACCGCCTGTTCGATCGGCAGGGTCACCTCGATCGCCATGCGTTCGGCCGGACGATCGCCGGCATCGAGGCTGACGACGACTCTGGGAAAGCTAATGTAAGGAAAGAGCGCCACGGGCAGATTGCGGATCTCCGCCACACCACCGATCATCAGCACCGCAATTAAAAACAAAAGCGACGAGCGATGTTTCTGTATCCAGCCGGCAAAGTTCATCGAGACGCGTCGACTTTGACGGCCATCCCGTCTTTTAGCTCGTAATTTCCCAGAGTCACCACCAGCTCGCCGGGCCGGAGATCTTCACCCATAACTTCCATTTCTTTTCGATCCTGCAAACCGACGCGCACCGTGTGTTCTTGGGCGCGACCTTCTTTGGTGGTGAAGAGAATGAAATGATCCTCTTCTGGGAGAACTGCCGATCGAGGAACGATCAGCCCGCGCGCGGATGCGATGGCGATTTTTCCCAATACATATTCTCCTAAGAGGAAGTTGGAGTTTGCCGGCGGCTCGGCAAAGATCTGCACGAGACGAGTCGTGGCATCGGCGGCACGCGCAATTTTACCGATTCGGCCGGAAGTTGTTTTGGCGCCGGACGCGTTC
>WNFR01007957.1_pt1 | contig 10747 bp, 11 predicted proteins | sample 5400221 | NCBI WGS metagenome assembly WNFR01 (sample SAMN13153357, study PRJNA577476) | soil metagenome | isolation source: 40 cm soil under Madrone tree | place: USA:California | collected 2016-06-14 | reverse complement strand
TGCTGTTAATCCTGGACGAATCAGGTCCTGATCCTAACCAGGCGTCCGCGCTTGATTCATTGTTATTGCTCAGAGATCCTTTCCCAGTTCAAAGTGTCGCCTCATGGTTAACTTTTGGACCTGATCGAAACACCAGAGTGATGGTGTTTGTGGCGAACCTGCAACTGAACCCAGGGGAAACAGCTTCGGCGGTCGTAGTCAATCTGATCGACTCTAACAACCAAAGCTACGACGTGCTGGCGCAAGATGTGCGACTTAATCCGATCACCGGCTTTGCCCAGGTAACCTTTAGGTTACCGGATACTCTGTTCATCGGCGTCTGTACGGTCAAAGTGAAAGCACACGGCCACGCCAGCAACTCGGCGATTATTCGGATCGGGCCTTAGATAAGTTCTGACGGCTTAAGATAAATCAGGCCGGAGTCTTTCAGCCGGATGCCTGGTGGTATTTTCCGTCGCGCTGTCTGGCAGCGTGCTGGCAAGGTCCGACGTGTCCAACAACTTTGAGGTGGCGGCGGATAGAGATATCTTGGGCAACCTTTGGGCCAATCTTCTCGTACCTATTTGAAACGGCCAGGTTAAGTGAGGCAAGGCCAATTATCCCCCTGGAGGTGAGGCGCGAATGAAAGAGTTTTCGATAAAAAGTAAACATAATCCGGTTTCAAGCGTCTTTATATTAGCCCTGGAAAAAAATGAAACGGAACCGAGGCTTTTTGCACTAACTAGACAGGCACAAGAAGGTCAGGAGAGATGGTGATATTGAAAGTACTCTGCAGGAATTTGGGTGCTGACTTCATCTCACAGGCATTTGAGATTGTTTGGGTCGAGAATTTTGACACGAAACCTGGTCGGGTGGTGTTGGACTAATAGAGCTTGCGTTAATCAGTCAGGAGAGATGGTTATGTTGAAAGTACACGCCAGGAATTTGGGTAATGTCGCATTTCTTTGTATGCAAGGCCAGATAGTGACGGGTGAGACGGAAATTCTGCGCAATGCCGTTCGCTTCCAGTCAGAAGCACAGTCAAAGGTCAGCACAGTCGTTCTCGACCTGGCAAAGGTGACTACTGTCGATGCCAGAGGCTTGGGCGTGATGCTGGAGTTGCGCCAGCAGGTTCAATCAAACGGAATCGCCTTCAAAATAATGAATGTGAACAAGCTGGTGGGCAGGGTTCTTGAAGTCACGCATCTGGATTCTGTTTTCGAACTTACGTCCGGAGTGGAATTTTTCCCCGCAGTCTCGCGGCGCCGGCCGGCGTCGGAGATGCGGTTTGCAACCTGTGCCTAGTTCAACCCGCAAAGCGGGTGGCGGCATCAAGCCTGGGGCGTGAGCCCCAGGAACACATCCACCACATCAATCGAGCCCGTGGTAACGGGCGACAGTGCGATCGAGTCCGCTGTCGCCCCGCTACCACGGGCTCCGCTTTATGAACGACCTTTCCCGGGTCTGATGCAGGCTTTATGCTGGCGATTGCGCGCAGGCTGGAAGAAGCGGGTTATTGTTACAATCATTACTTAACAAACCAATCGGGTATGAAGACGCTATCACATTACGAAGACTGAATAACATCTAGTCATGCCGATCACCCTCGACGATCTGCGGCGATTTACCGTCGCGCGAAACTTCTTCAAGCCCACTACGCTTAAGCGCGCGCTCCACAAAATGGATTTTGTGCAGGCCGATCCGATTCGCGCCCCGGCACGAGCCCAGGATCTGATCCTGCGTCATCGCGTTACAAATTATCATGCTGGTGATCTTGAACGCCGCTACGCGACACTCGACATTGAAGAGGACTTCTTTGTCATCTACGGCTTCGTGACGAAGTCGTTACACGCACTGATGCATCCGCGCTTGGAATCACGCGTCCCCTCCAAAGACGTTGGTCTGCCCTGGCCGGCGGCACAAAGGAAACGGGCGCAACTCCTGCTCGAGTTCGTACGCGAAAAGGGTGTCGTGCACCCGCGCGAAGTAGATGAACACTTCTCGCACGGCACGGTGAAGAACTATTGGGGCGGCTCGTCGAACGCCACGACGCATCTGCTGGACGAGATGCATTACCGCGGCCTCTTGCGTGTGATGTGGCGGGAGAAGGGAATTCGGATTTATAGCGCGCGCGAATACGATCCCCCATCCAATGCGGGCGAGGTCTACGCTTCCGCGGCCGCGAGGCTCGATGCCCTCGTCGATATAGTTGTTCGCATTTATGCGCCGTTGCCCGGTCCCAGTCTGTCGTCCCTGGTGGGCCGGCTGCGCTTTGCAGTTCCGCAGTGGCGCAAAGAGTTGCCGAGGGCATTGCAGCGAGCAAAGGAACGGCTCTCGCACGCGCGCGTTGACGGTGGGGACTGGTATTGGGCCAAAGAGGACGCGGTACGTGACGCACCGCAAGAGTCAGTGCGTTTACTCGCGCCTTTCGATCCGGTAGTGCGGGACCGCGCGCGCTTCCAGCTATTGTGGGGGTGGGAATACCGTTTTGAAGCCTACACACCGGCGCGCAAACGCAAGCTCGGTTATTACGCGATGCCGCTGCTCTGGCGTGACCAGGTGATTGGCTGGGGCAACCTTTCAGTGAAGGCCGGTGCGCTCGACTCTGAGTTCGGCTATGTCGGATCTCAGACGCGCGATCGCGCCTTCAAACGCGAACTCGAGGCGGAGTTAGATCGCCTGCGAGTCTTTCTGAATCTCGAATCCTGAGCACGGTTTCGGTGATCATTTCCCATGTCTTGAAATAACAGTCGCGCTGCTTAACGATCTTACTACTCGAGATCAAGCATTTGAATTCTGCGCAGATGACGCCCACCTTCGAACGGCGTCTCGAGCCAGGTGCGCACGATCTCGAAAGCGGCTTCCTCAGTTATCATCCGCTCACCTATAGAGATGACGTTGGCGTCGTTGTGCTGACGTGCCAGCCGCGCGGTCTCAGTATTCCAGCAGAGAGCGCACCGCACGCCTTTGACACGGTTCGCGGCCATAGCTTCACCATTGCCCGAACCGCCGAGTACAACACCGCGATCGGCCTCGCCCCGGGCGACAGCAAGAGCCACCGGACGAATGAAGAGAGGGTAATCGACCGGCTCTTCCGAATCGGTGCCAAAATCATCGACTGCATGTCCCAATCCGGTGAGGAGCAGTTTGATGCTCTCCTTGTACTTATATCCAGCATGGTCAGAGCCTATTGCGATCTTCATTTGGAGTTCCTCTTTCGACCGTTTGTAATCGCGCTGCCTCTACTGTGGGTCATAGATATCTCCGTTTTCTGCTCCGGGTGGTTCAGCCGTTCGCCAAACCATCACACGCGATAATGTAAGCCGCCTCGGGAAGCAAGGCAAACTCGATCGGAACTGAGTCATATTCGTGGAGGCCCTGGCTTTTATGGTGTTACACTGGCGCGCGTGTGCGACCCGGAATCACACTTGCCAGGGCACGGCGCATGAGAGGTCCCTCCTGTTCACCGCACGAGATTACCCAGTTGCTTGCTGAATGGAGCAACGGAAATCAAACTGCGCTCGACAAGTTGTACCCACTGGTCTACGGCGAACTTCATAAGATGGCGCGGCGATATATGAATCGGGAACGACAGGGACACACCCTGCAAACCACGGCCCTGATTAACGAGGCTTACGTGCGCCTGGTAGATCAAAAACAGGTCCATTGGCAGAATCGCGCGCACTTCTTTGCGATCTCTGCGCAGATCATGCGCCGCATCCTCATCGATCACGCGCGTCGCTACGATTACGCAAAACGCGGCGGCGGAGCACAGAAGATCTCCCTGGATGAAACCGCCATCATGGCCGTCGAGCCCGCTGCGGGTTTGGTCTTGCTTGACGAAGCATTGAGACGTCTGGGCGAAATTGATCCGCGCCGCAGTCAGGTAGTCGAGCTACGATACTTTGGCGGCTTGAACAATGAAGAGATCGCCGGGGTGTTGAAGATTTCGGAAAACACCGTGACGCGCGATTGGAACATGGCCAGGGCCTGGCTCTACCAGGAATTGAGGGAGACTGTGGCTTGATGCAGCCTGAGCGATGGCAGCAGATCAGCGGGATATTCAAATCGGCGCTCGCCCTGGAGCCGGAAGAGCGGGCCGCTTACGTCGCGGCAGAGTGTGGCGCGGACGAGTCTCTGCGCCGAGATGTTGAGCTGCTGATTGAGTCGCATAACCAGGCGGATAAAGACGATTTCATAAATTCGCCCGCCGTAGAGGAAGTAGCGCCCTTGCTGATCGCAGCAGACAGCGCTGCCGAAGTTAGCAAAGACAGATTAGAAAACGGACAGCAGCTAAGTCATTACCGCATTATCAAGAAACTTGGCGCGGGCGGAATGGGTGAAGTTTACCTGGCTGAGGACACGCGACTCGACCGCACCGTAGCTCTGAAGATCCTGCCTGCTGACGTCGCTTCCGACAAACGGCGGATGCAGCGTTTCAAACAGGAAGCAAAACTCGCTTCGTCTCTCAACCAGCCGAATATCCTGACAATTTTTGAATTTGGCGACACAGAGTCGCTGCACTTTATCGCCAGTGAGTATGTCGATGGCGCAACGTTGCGCGAGCGCATCATCAGCACGCCAATCAAGCTGCCCGAAATAATCGATATCAGCGCGCAAGTGGTCGCGGCCCTCGACGCTGCGCATGAGGCCAAGATCGTCCACCGGGATATTAAGCCTGAAAACATCATGGTCCGGCGGCGTGACGGTGTGGTTAAGGTCCTGGACTTTGGCTTGGCGAAACTTACAGAAAAAACCTCGGGGCAATCAGTTGGCCGGTCTGATAGCCAGGTAAATACCGAGCTATTATTGCGGACCAGGCCGGGCACTGTAATGGGGACCATCACATACATGTCGCCCGAACAGGCGCAGGGATCGCACATTGATGAGCGCACGGATCTATGGAGCACCGGCGTCGTCATCTATGAGATGGTCGCCGGTTGTGTCCCTTTCGTGGGGTGACAAGCAGCCACACGATTGTCAACATTCTCGAGAAAGAGCCCGCACCGCTCGCAAAAATGGGCGCGCGCAACGTGCCTCCTGAACTGCAACGAATTATTAGTAAGGCCTTAGCGAAGAATCGCGACGAGCGGTATCAAACAGCAAAGGACATGCTGATCGATCTGCGAAATCTGAAGAAGCGTTTGGAGCTGGACTTTGAGATTGAGCGCTCAGCCGGACCTGATTTGGTCGCGCCTTCAGCGACAAGAGGCGAAAGCGTGAGCGGACCGGACTTAATAGAAGGAGAGCGATCTGGAGCCGTACAGAGCGAAAGCGACCAGCGCCATCGCGGAAAATTAGTTCCAGCCATCTTGCTAATGATCGTTCTCGGTGTGGGTCTCATCATCGCTTTGAACTGGTCACGCTTTCGGCGTGCCAACTCCCCAGGTCAGGCCCCGGCTTCGGTTGCCGTTGCCGAACGCAAACTCAGTTACTGGATGACGGTGCAGAAATATAGAAATGGCCGCCCCTTCGAAAAAACTTTCAGACTTGCGGGTGAGATAAACTTCGAGAAAAACTACCGCGTCAGGTTGAATGTAAGTAGTCCGCAAGCCGGATATCTGTACATTCTGAACGAAGGGCCTCCAGCGGGAGACGGTTCATCTTCATTTGTCAGTCTGTTTCCTTCAACGACCTCCAATGCTGGCTTGTCTCATCTGGCTGAGAATCAACGGGTCGAAATTCCAGAACAAAGCTGGTTTACGTTCGACGCGGAAAAGGGTACGGAAAAACTCTGGCTAATATTTTGCGCGGATGCGGTACCGGAATTGGAAGCAATAAAGCAGTTCGCGAATCGGAAAGATCAGGGCCTGATTAAGGACGCTGGCCTGAACACTCGCGTCCAGGAATTCCTAAGAGCCCATTCTGGTGCGAAGCCTACGCTCGAGAAAGACGACGAGCAGACCATCCTGAAAATTCCGGGGACCGTGCTGGTCCACGCCATCAAACTCGAACATCATTGACACTCCTGGTTTAGAGTTCAAGCTTTAGCTAGTCCGGGCTGGGACGCAATCTGAAGTTTAACCCTGAACGCATTCCCTCGATCGTGGCGTGCTGTATCCCAAACCCCAATATTCGATTGACCTTCACCTGTCTCGGGACTATGATGCCGCCATTCAAGGTTAGCTTGACAGCCTAAACAAACCGGCCTTTTACGGCTCAGCCAGCCTCGGCTGTTTTTACTGGTCATCCAGCGCCTTGGTGGTTTTCCACACGAATTCTCGCGTTAATGGACAAGGGAAGCGAATAACCAGCGGCCACTCGCCAGTGGCTTAACCAGAACCTGCTTTCTCGGTTATTGACGCCAACTACTTTCGCTGGCACTCAAAGCCCAGAGGAGGAACGATGCTGCCCAAAGCCACAGCTACTGCTCCAGGATTGCAACCGGAAGAATTCTCAGGCGTGGAGATGCTTGATCTTTCAATAGCTGACCCAATCTCCACCAGGCATCTGTCGTTGACTCAAAGCAAGGATGCGGCTTTCACCGAGGCGAACGATTCCTGGTCCGTTCAACCCGGCGGGTCGATGCAATTTTGTCTGAGCCTGCCCGATCCCATACCCACTACGCTTCATGGTCTAGCTCTTATTCTTCAATCATGTAGCGGAGCGCAAACCGAAGACTCAGACTCAGCGATCGAAGTCAGCGTTAACGACACGAAGCTGGTCGAGAATTACTCCCCCGCTGCAGACTTCTCTGCCTTCTCCTGGTACATCGAGGAAACCATCCTCCAGCCAGGTAAAAACACAATCACCGTTACGGTGTCCACTGGGACAACCGATCTCAAGTCTGTATCGATTATGAGTTTCTACACAGAGATGCAGTTTCAGAGCGACTGGTGCTGGGCGGCAGTCTCCAGGAATGTCTCGTTCTTCTTTGACAGCGGCTCTCCCTGGTCTCAGTGCAAAATAGTCAACAAGTGTTTTGCGGCGACACTCGGAAAGACGGATTGCTGCCGGGATGGTCTCAGTATTCTATGCGATCGGCCCGGATCTCTCAGTCAGGCCCTCACCACCGTTAACAATTTCGCGAGCTTTAATAGCGGCAGCCCGATGCTCGATGACATCCGGGCGCAGATCAGCTTGGGCAAACCAGTGGGCATCATGATCAATTGGAGTGGCGGCGGCGCGCACTTCATCGCCGTTACGGGTGTGGGGCCGGATCAGCCGGCCGCAGCGGACCAAACGATGGTGGCGGTGGAAGATTCGCTTAACGGCCCTTCCTATATTACCTACGCAACGCTCATCGGCAGTTACCGGGGCGCTGGAACTGTGTCTCATTACTACTGGACTGAGAACGTGAACTGAGGAAGCGGCCATGGCTATTCAGCAGCAAACACCACCCGTCGAATCGCTACAGGCTTTGGAGGAAGCAGCGGACCACCTGCACCCGGCGCACAGCGCCATCACCGATATGCTCAACCAGGCCCATGACCGCCCGTCTGAGCACTTGCCGCATCCGGTCTATGCGGTCGGTCTTGACGATATGGCGTCAGGGGACGGTCTCAAGAAAGCGCGGGTCATTGGCTGGAGATATCTTGCCGAATCAAGCGGAGGGCGTAACTACCTCATCGAAGTACACCAAACTCCAGATGGATTCCATCGGTTCGGCGGAGTCGAGAAAGGACCGCTGGTCGAGGCGATGTTGAAGGTGATCGATGAGGCAAAACTTGATCAGAAGATAAGTAGCGGCGTGTACACGCTGGCGGTCCTGGCAATTCAGGCGCTTGGTGTTTTCGCGCTCTGGCTTAATGCGAACGAGGTTGATGCAGAAATCGTAGTCGTGCCACCTGCGCCAAGGGGTCTGCAGCCCTGGCCGACAACTTACACCGTGGAGCAGTTTGAGGAAGCGCTCCGCGTCGAGGCACAGAGCAAGCTTGCGTATGATGTTTCAGCGTTTGTCTAGCGCCTGCCGCTGCTGGCGTGAGCAAGAGGGCAGAGTGGAAGAGTCGAAGATTCGCGCGGCCAGCGGCAGTACGCTAACAAGTAGTTTCAACGTTTAGAAAAAAGGAGAGAAAGATCATGCCATTGCCAACAGATTGGTTCTTTGACTTAAACCTCACTGACATAAGGTCTGGCATACAGAATCCGCCCACGGGCGACCCTAACCAGAACGCAAACGCACAAACAGGAGCTAGTTTGACGGTCCAGGGGTTACTGCATTTCTACAAGACCTTGTCGGGTGCAAACTCCTACGCGGGTACAATCGGCCTCCGATCTGCTCCGCTCAATCTCCAACCGGTTTACTGGCCCGTTTTAGTCAGCTATAACGCGAACGGACCGAGCCCCAACTTCCAAGTTCTGGGGCGTGGTATCAACACTTTCCTCCAGATGAAGCTGGGTTGTAACCTCGACAGCCCTAACCCGCCGCCTTACAGTTTTAAACTCGCGGGTGACTGGGACGGCACCACGACCTCCATCAACAACCCGCCCGGCAGCGGCGCCGGCAGCGGCGCGTGGATGTCGGGGCAGTGGCTCGATTGGGCCGAAGCCGGTACTGCGCCGCCCAGTTCAACGAATCCGGCGACTACAACTTGGTACAAAATGTCGCTGTGGGACAACAGGTCAGGGAAAAATCGTTACATCAGCGTGCCCTTTATGCTGAGCAGTAGCAGTCTCGCGCAGTCAACCACCACGAACTACGCGGTTATGGGCCTGCCCGGTCTCAGCACACCACCTGCGGGCTGGCCGACGTTGACTTATTGGGCCACAAGCGTCTTTGTCGCGAACTTGAATGCAAGCGGCTACCACCCTCAGTTGGAGGGCCCATCAGCCTACCTCGAAGCATTGCTCAACATCACCATCCCCGGCAATGCGCGCTTCAAGTTCTGGGCCCAGCAGACGAGACAAAGCCCGCTGCCGCAGGGCACGGCCGCCGTGCCGGACCAGTGGCTCGACTCAATACCCGCTTCGCTATGGACGAGTGGGACGCCGCCGGTGATTTCTGGAAATCCCTCCAATCCCAATCTGCTTGACAACGTGGTCTGGACAACCGCGGTTGACTCTAATTTCGGCAACTGGCAATAGCCGGACGAGTGCCGCTTGTGTCGGAGAGGTCCGGCAGCCGCCGCTGTCATGGAGGACTAGCAACTTTTGCAAAAGGAGAATGTGAGATGGAAGACGACGATGCCAAAAGAGAACTGCCACACCTGAAGACCAAACCCGTGCCGCCTCCGCCGGATGACGATGATGAGGGCGGAGGGGATGATCCTCCTAACGCCTCTTGGGGATCGGGGGGAGGGACCTAACCCTCGACTCAATAACATGGGTTATTCGTCGAGATGAACAACCCATACTGATAAGACTACGCCGAAGAGAATGAAAGGGGTGAAGATGTGAGCAGACAAAGAATTACCGGTATTGCTCGGCGACTTGCCCCTTTCTTTTTATTTGTCGGCTGCGCGCTGGCCACGGCGACTATTTCCGCCTCACCACCTCGCGAGTTCGCTACCTCAGGCGTCGCCTCCGTCCAAAAGCCTGGGCCCCAAGCCCGGCAGGAAGTTATCCCAAGACTCGAAGCTGGGAAACCTATCGAACGTCAGATGGCAGGCGGCGAGACGCACATCTACGAAGTATCGCTAACCGCAGGACAGTACACTCAAGTGCTGGTAGATCAACGCGGTGTCGATGTGGCCGTGAGTCTGATTGCGCCTGACGGGCAAGAAGTAGCGGTGATGGATTCCCCAAATTCTACGCAGGGAGCCGAGATCGTCTCAGTCATCGCTGAGCAATCGGGACCGTATCGCGTCGAAATTAGTTCGTCCAAAAATGTGCCAAAAGGGCGATACGAAGTGAAAATTACAATCCGTTCGGCAGACGCACAAGACCGGAAGCGAGTAGCGGCACAAACTGCTTACCTCGAGGGCAAGCGACTGCAACGACAGGGCACGGCGGAGTCGCGGCAGAAAGCGATTCCGCAACATGAAGAAGCATTGGAGGTGTGGCGGGCCACTGGGGAAAAAATCATGGAGATCCATACCCTCTCGCTTGAGGCCTCGGCTTATTGGCAACTCGGACAGCTTCAAAAAGCTCTGGGACTCTACAACCGAGCGCTCGAAGTTTCGCAGTCGGCGAAGGACCGCCGAGAAGAAGCCGCCACTCGCATCAGCATCGCCGTACTTTACGGCGACATGGGCCGACCGCAAGAGGCACGAAAGCACTACGAGCAGGTGCTCAAGCTGTGGGAAGAGATTGGCGACGTATTCCTCACGGCAAAAACACACAACAATCTGGGCTTCGCATACGCATTGATGGCCGAACCGCGAAAGGCGCTGGAGCATTACAACGCGGCGCTCTCAGTCTGGCAAGAAACCGGGAACCGGGAACAGGAAGCCTTCACCGTTCACAACATCGGCGGAGTCTATGAAGTTCAAGGCAACATACAAGAAGCGCGTGACCATTACGCTCGGTCTCTCGCTCTCTTTCGATTGGTGGGAAATCGCGGCGGCGAAGCTGACGACCTTAATAGTATCGGTAATACGTATAAGTTGACGGGAGAATTTCAGAAGGCTCTGGAAATTTTCAATCAAGCGCTAGTGCTGTGGCGAACGGGAGGAAACCGCCCCAGACAAGCGTTAGTTCTCACCAATATTGGTGACGCCCATGCCGCGTTGGGCGATCCGAAGAAGGCGCTGGAGAACTATGACCCGGCGCTCATGCTGTGGCGCGATATCGGCGACCGTCGCTTTGAGGCTCTGACGCTCGAAAGAATTGGCACTCTACATGCCGCCGAATCTGAACCGCAAAAGGCGCTGGAGTTTTACGCACAGGC
>WNFR01007955.1_pt1 | contig 10747 bp, 7 predicted proteins | sample 5400221 | NCBI WGS metagenome assembly WNFR01 (sample SAMN13153357, study PRJNA577476) | soil metagenome | isolation source: 40 cm soil under Madrone tree | place: USA:California | collected 2016-06-14 | reverse complement strand
TCGGGGGTGTAGATCTCGGTCAGCCCAACGAGGCCGGCATTCATGGTCAGCACATTGTTGTTGAAGGTGCCGGCATGCTGGAAGGCATCCGGCCGGCGCGGGTCGAAGCGCTCCATCAGATCGGCGCGCCCACCAAAGGCGCCAAAGCTCATGCCGCCGCCGACATATTTACCGAGCGTCGTCAAGTCCGGCAGGATGCCGTGCACCTCCTGCAAGCCGCCGGGTGCCAGTCGCGAGGTCATCACCTCGTCGAAGATCAACAGCGCCCCGGTTTCGCTAGCCAGTGACCGCAACCCGGCGAGAAACGGGCGCTCGGCCAGGATGCACCCGGTGGTGCCCTGCATCGGCTCGATCAGGATCGCCGCGAGCTCGGCCCGGTGCGGCTGTACCAGCGCCTCGACCTTCTCCAGGTCGTTGTAGGGCCCAAGCAGAAAGTCGAAGGGCGCGTTGAGCGCACTGCCATGACCCCGGAAATAAAAGACGCCGCCATGGTAACCGCCCTTGAACACCAGGATCTTTGGCCGGCCGGTGATCGCCCGTGCGGCACTGACCGCCATCAGATTGGCCTCGGTGCCGGAATTGGTAAAGCGCACCAGCTCGATCGAGGGGAAGCGGGCGCAGATCGCCGTGGCAAAGCGCGCCTCGGTCGCGTTATGCGCTCCGAAATTGAGCCCCTCCTCGAGTGCCGCTTCGATCGCCTTGCGGATCGCCGGATGCGAATGCCCGTAGATCCCGGCGGTGAACTCGCTGAGGAAATCAATGTATTCGTGCCCGTCGATGTCCCACAGCCGCGCCCCCTCGCCGCGCGCGATCGTCAACGGAAACGGGTCGACGTGGATCGCCGAGCGGGTGTTGCCGCCGGGCATCGCGGTACAGGCCTCGCGATGCTGGGCAAGGCTCCGCGGGTTGCGCGCCCGGTAGAGCTCCTCCGCCTCGGCGAGCGCCGCTCTGATATCGATGTTAGTCGCCGTCATCTGGCGTCGCTCGCAAATAGTTCAGCCTGGATAGGCGCGGCGGCCTTGGTCGCGCATCCACAGGCGGACGAGGTGGCGCTTGCGGTCGGAGTCGGGGTGATCGACAAAGGCCGTGCGGCTGTGGCCGAGAGCCCGGTTGTGGACGAATTGCATCTGGCCCGGTTCGAGATCGAAATCGACCGAAAGGTCGTCATCGTCAAAAATCTCGAGCATCGCTGCGATCGCGGCTTCTCCTTCGCTGTCGATCGGCTCCCCGCTCAGTGCATACCCGCCGGTGATCTGGTGCACACTGAACCGGGCCCGTAATTCTCCGGTATCCTCGAAGACCGGCGCGGCAAAGATCGGGTCTTCGCCCGGACGATATTCCCGCTGGCGGTCGAACCAGAAGGGTCGGTAGAGCCGCTGCAGCTGATCCCGATGCGCCGCAAGCAATCGATTGTGGACGGTGTGGAAGCTGAGGACGCGGCTGTGTCCGCCGCTCTGCGCCTGGCGCAAGCACAAGAGACCGACATAGTCGGGTGGCGTGTGATTGTAAGCATTGTCGTTGTGAAAGCGGATTTCGGTGTTGGTCTTGTCGGGCCGAACACCTGATCCGGGCAGCGCCTGCTGCCCGGTGTCGAGAACATCGTAGACCATGGTGCCGTCGAGTTTCTGCGCGACCGGGCGCGAAACCATGCTCGACAGAAGCCAATAGATGGCTGTCGCCTCCTCGCTATCCATGTCGGCGACAGGCAGGCGGTCGACGATCGAGAAACGCCGGCCGTGATCGAGAAAATCTCGCACCCGAGCCATTTCCCGGCGGCAGGCCGGCATCGCGAAAGCATCCGGCCCGCGCAGGATGGCGGGCAACGGAAAAGCTCTGATCTCATCCACTGCCCGGCGGATCTCGTCGAGGCAAGCGGCGGAGAGCTCGATGCGGTATTCCTCGGGGCGGACATCACGCCGCGCCCAGACGCTCGGCCCTTCGATGGGCATGTTCATTTCAATCATTTTGTGTCCCCGACTCCGATCTCGTTCAGATATCGCAATGCTCCAGGATGGATCAGCGAGCATGTGCGTCATCAAAACACAAAAGCCAAGTCCTGTCGCCGGCCGCCCCTCACCCTCCCGCTGAACCGGGGCACCTCCCTCTCCCCGCAAGCGCAGGGCTGTCCGGGGAATCGAACTCGGTTGCGAGTTAACACTCGTGTGCAACCAAAGAGTATCCCCGTGGCCGGGCTGGACCCGGCCACCCACGCCTTCGTTGCGCACATTACGGCTGAGTCAAGACGTGGATGCCCGGGACAAGCCCGGGCAAGGGGCTTTTGGAGGTGAAACTGGGAGCCGAACTCACCACAAGACCGCGGTCCAATTTTCCCCGGATAGCCCTGCCGCAAGCGGGGCGAGCGGTTCTGACCGCTCCCTCGCCCGCTCTTGCGGGGAGAGGGTTGGGGTGAGGGGCAGAGTTCTGCTCGCGCTCGCTGCTTCGAAGCTCAGCCTTGCCGGTGGATCGGATCGATCCAGCGAACTGCTTCCGGCCGCTCCGCCGGCTCGATGTCGAGGTTGACGACAACCGCCTCATTGTCGCTGCGCACCAGCACGCATTCGAGCGTCTCCTCGGTCGAGGCGTTGATCTCCTGGTGCGGGACATAAGGCGGCACGAATATGAAATCGCCGGGACCCGCCTCGGCGACGTATTCGAGATGGTCGCCCCAGCGCATCCTCGCTCGCCCTTTAAGGACGTAAATCACGCTTTCGAGGTGCCCGTGGTGATGGGCGCCGGTCTTTGCATTGGCGTGGATCTTGACCGTGCCCGCCCAGATCTTCTGGGCTCCGACCCGGGCCAGATTGATCGCCGCCGCACGGTCCATCCCCGGGGTCTGGGCGGTGTTCGGGTCGAGTTGATCGCCAGGGATCACCTTGACGCCGTGAATCTTCCAATCGACCCGCTCATGCTCGTGCCTGTCGCTCATCTCGATCGCCCTATCCGCCTGTGGTCGGGATGATATGGGTCTAGTGAGAGCCTCTCAACAGCCGCGTTTTCCCACTTGAAATAGATGCGGTTACGATATATCTAAATCTCGACATATCGAAAGTTTAGGAGTTCATCATGATCAAACATCGACACACAGACGGTGGAAGGCGGCATGCAAGAGGCGGTTTCGCCTTAGGCGGCGGACGGTTCGGTGCTCATCACCGCGGCGGCAGCCGAGGCGGGCGGCTCGGCCGCGTCTTCGACCATGGCGATCTGCGCTATGTGCTGCTGCAGCTGATTGCCGAAAAACCCAGCCACGGCTACGAGTTGATCAAAGCGATCGAAGAGAGGTTCGGCGGAATGTACAGCCCCAGTCCGGGGGTGATCTACCCGACCTTGACCCTTCTCGAAGAGCTTGGCCACCTGCGTGCCGCAACCGGTGGCGGCACCAAGAGGCTCTACTCGATTACCGAGGAGGGCACGGCCTTTCTGGACGCCAACCGCGCCCTCGTCGACGCGATTTTCAGCAGAATGGCCGAGATGACCCGAGTGTTCGGCGGCGGCCCCGCGCCGGAGATCCGACGCGCAATGCAGAATCTGGAGACGGCTCTATCGATCCGGCTCGGCAGAGGCCCGCTCGATGCAGGACAGCTGCGCACGATCACCGAAGCGCTCGACCGCGTCGCGGGCGAGATCGAGCGCAGCTGACGGAGCTCAGCTCTGCCGATCCCGGTTATCGAAAGCTCTATCATGATCGCGGTCGCGATTGCGATACTGCTGGCGCTGCTGGTGCCGCCGTCGTCATGACCGCATGCGCCGAGCCCACAGTCATAACTCTGGTCGTAACTCTGATGGTGCTTCGATGAAGCTCGCCGTGCCCGACCTGATCTCGAATTCCTATTTCCCGGCGGTGGCGGCGGTGGAGCTCGGGTTCTTCAAGGCAGAAGGGCTAGACGTGTCGCTGGAGCTGATCTTTCCGGTCGACAAAGCCTATCAAGCGATGCGCGACGGCGCGGTCGATTTTGTCGGCGGTTCGGCGCATTCGGCGCTCGCCGCCTTTCCCGAGTGGGAGGGGGCCAAGCTGCTCTGCGCCCAGGCCCAGGGAATGTACTGGTTTCTCGTCATGCGCGCCGATCTCGGCGCCGCGCACGGCGATGTCGGTGCGGCTCGCGGACGGCATATCGGGGCCGCGCCTTGGGTCGAGATGGGTCTGCGACGGCTGCTGATCGAGGCGGGGATCGACCCGCAGCGCGACGCGGTGACGATCGCTCCGGTACCGGGAGCCTCTGGGGCCGCGGTGAATTTCGGGCTGACCGCCGCAAAGGCGCTCGAAGACGGCAAGATCGACGGGTTTTGGGCGAACGGCATGGGAACCGAGGTCGCCGTGCGCCGCGGGGTCGGCACCGTCATCCTCGATGTGCGCCGCGGCGACGGGCCGAAAGCGTGCTTCAACTATACGATGGCCTCTGTCGCGGCGACCGACCGGCTGATCGACAACTCTCCCGAGACAGCCGCCGCTGCGATCCGCGCCATCGTCAAGACGCAAGCCGCGCTGAGAGAAGACCCGGCGCGCGCCACAGAGGTCGGCCGCAAGCTCTTTCCGCCCTCCGAGGCGGCGCTGATCGCCGAGCTGATCCGCCGCGATCTGCCGTTCTACGATGCTTCGATCTCGCCCGACTTTGTCACCGGCATGAACCAATTCGCCCGCGACATCGGCATCCTGCGCGGCGCGATCCCCTACGACAAGGTCGTCGCTACACGGTTCGCCGGGCTCTGGCCGAGGTGACAGCAGATATCCGACGGGACGGCCCACCGGCTTTGCATCAGGTGCCAAGGATCTGCTGTAGGATCTGAAGCAGCCAAACACCTGTGGGCTTGGCCGCAACCGCCAATACGCCGATGGTTGCCGCGCGGGGCGTCATCACAAAACCCAGCGCAACCAAGCCCCGCCAACCCTTTCCGCGGAGGTGACTTTTACCAAGCCTGAAATCGTAGTCGCCAACCACAGCTGTCACCCGCGGCTCCTTTTGCAACCAATCCGAGGCATCCGGCTCCTGTCAGAGGCGTATGTGCACCATACAGCATTTTACCGTTTTGTCAATATTGGTTAATTAGCAATATCAGCCGAATAGTGCTCGAACGCAGTCGGACGATTCACCGAGTGACAGTAGGCCCGGTCCGAAAAGTCGCAAAAACTTTGTCACACCGGCGAAGGCCGGTGCCCATCTCAAGGATTGATCCCGGCCTTCGCCGGGAAGACGAGAACGGAACACCGCGGCTGGTGAGCACCAAATTTAGCGCAATTACGGGCTAGTGCCGAAAACGATCCGCTAAGGTCTTCCGCAGGTCGGGCATTCCGGGTCTTTGGCGATCCGGATCGAGTGGAAGCGGGCGCGCAGCGCGTCGTAGAGGAGAAGCGTGCCGTCGAGGCTTTCGCCGAGCTGCAGCAGCTCTTTGAGGGTTTCGACCGCCTGCAATGTTCCGAGAACGCCCGCCACGGCGCCGAGGATGCCGGCGGTCTCGCAACGCGGGACGAGGTCGGGGGGCGGCGGGTCGCGAAAGAGGCAACGGTAGCAGGGGTGGCCGGGACCGAGATACGGTTTGAAGGTCGAGATCTGGCCCTCGAAGGGGGACAGCGCCGCCGCCACGAGCGGCTTCTTCAGACGAAAGCAAAGGTCGGTCAGCAGGTAGCGGGTGTCGAAATTGTCGCTGCCGTCGGCGACGAGATCGTACCCACCGATCAGCGTCTCCGCATTCTCCGGCCCGAGCCGCAGCGGGTGGGTTTCGACCCGCACACCGGGATTGACCGAAGCGAGCGCATCGCGCGCGCTGTCGACCTTGAGCGCGCCGACGCGGTTGGTGGCGTGCACGATCTGCCGCTGCAGATTGGTGAGATCGACCCGGTCGGCGTCGGTGATGCCGATCGTGCCAACGCCTGCCGCAGCGAGATAAAGCAGCAATGGCGAGCCAAGTCCGCCCGCGCCGATCACGAGGACGCGCGACGAGAGCAGGCGGATCTGCCCCTCTTCGCCAACCTCGTCGAGGATCAGATGGCGGGCGTAACGCTCAAACTGCTCCTCGTTGAGTTCCGTCGTGAGTTCCATCGGAGGCGCCCGCTCACAGCCCCTCGAAGAGCGCCGTCGACAGATAACGCTCGGCAAAGTCAGGCAGCACCACCACCACCGTCTTGCCGGCCAATTCGGGCCGCGCGCCGATTTCGAGGGCGGCGGCTAGGGCCGCGCCGGACGAGATGCCGACCGCGAGACCTTCGAGGCGGGCAGCCTCGCGCGCGCAGTTGATGGCGGTGTCGTTGCCGATGCGGACGATCTCGTCGATCAGGCTGGTGTCGAGGATTTCCGGGATAAAGCCCGCGCCGATCCCCTGGATCCGGTGCGAACCCGGGGGACCCCCCGATAATACCGCGCTGTCCTCGGGCTCGACGGCGATCATCTTGAGCCCGGGTTTGCGCGGCTTCAGGACCGACCCGACACCGGTCAACGTGCCGCCGGTGCCGACGCCGCTGACCACCACATCGACCGCGCCGCCGGTATCCGCCCAAATCTCCTCCGCGGTGGTCCGGCGATGGATCTCGGGGTTGGCCGGGTTCTGGAATTGCTGCGGAATGAATGCGTCGGGCAGCGAGCCAACGATCTCTTCGGCTTTGGCGATGGCGCCGCGCATTCCTTGCGCGGCCGGGGTCAGCTCGAGCTCGGCGCCGAGCAACAGCAGCATTTTGCGCCGTTCCAGCGACATGCTCTCCGGCATCGTCAAGATCAGCCGGTACCCTTTCGCGGCGCAGACAAAGGCGAGCGCGATCCCGGTATTGCCGGAGGTCGGCTCGACCAGCACGGTCCCGTTCTTGATGCGGCCGGCGGCTTCCGCCGCCTCGATCATCGACACCCCGATGCGGTCCTTGACCGAGTCGAACGGATTGAAGAACTCGCACTTCGCCAGGATATCGGCCTTGGCCCCGGCATTCTGCGCGAGCCGGTGGATGCGGACGAGCGGGGTCGCGCCGATCGTATCGATGATGCTGTCATAAACGCGGCCGCGAAACTCGACGCCCTGCGTGCTGGTGCTGGTGGCAATATCCATCAGGCTCTTCCTTGGCGATTCGATGCTGATGTAGGCCGATTGCGGACGCGCTGCAATCGGGGCGGAGTTGCGCTAATCCCGGGCCACGGGCGATCTCAGAGGAGAGTGATCGGGACTTCACCGTGACCGGACAGGCGTAGGCCAGCGGGTTCCCCCGATGCCGCCGACGAGCACGAAAATCGCCGAGGCAACTCCGGCTGCGTAAGCTCTCCATCGCTTATCAGCGCAACCGTCACCCCAAAGATCCTCCGAATAACCCAAGCGCAGTGTCATCTCCAAAGGGCAGACAGAGTGACATCTGGCGCCTACAGCGCTAAGTCGCAGTCTGGGCGATATGGAAAATTCACACCGCTTCGGTGATGGCTCTAACCTTTAGAGATGCGCGACGAGACACCCGCCGATATCGAAATCGCTTTTAGCGAATCGTGGATCGCAGCAATATAACCAGTTACCTCCGCATCAGCTACTTGACCTGAAATTGCAAATGGCTTCCCTTTGCTTGTGTCGGAGTCAATGAGAGGGCACACATAAACCTCGTCTTCGTCGATTTCGGCATACACCATAGACCAATCGATAGTGGGCCACGACGGAATATTCTCCTTGAATCTTTCTATAATTTCCAGCGCGCGAGCTGAAGTCATAGGTGGATGTGGCTTCTTTTTTTGAATGATGATGATGCCAGGGTTGGGAGATACGACAGCCGCTCTGCTATCGTCTACAATGGTGCGATCTATGGTGACAAGTGTAGTATTACGCGAAAAGACAACGGGAAGCATTTCGTGATCAGGTGTTCCCTTCAACTCGGGAGGACATCTATGCACAGTGCACTTGGCCGCCGCGTTGCAAGCTCGGGCGAGGCGCTTATCATCCAGACACTCGTCTAATTGAAACGTGGTCACGTGCGTGGTCTCTCCGCGAGCAGAGCCAAGCCGTATAGAAGTTCTCGGATTGTCTCTTCATTTAGATCAAACCGATTTGCAACTTCTGGCACGCCAGCGCTGTCGGCGAGTTCGGCAAGTGTCTGACCCACGGTGAAACGGGTTCCCTTTAGAACAGGGATTCCCCCTCTTCGTTTCGGGTCAATCTCGACCGCGTTTTGAAGCGCTTTGTCACCCCATAGGACGCATTCGGAGAACCATTGCTCTAGCCGAAAGCTTCGAACGCTTACCGATTTGATAAGCGTCCGCCAACCGGGTTCCGCCCAATGTAGTTCCTGATCGATCTGGGTGTCGCGCTCTAAGCCTCCCACCATCGTTACGTTTGTCGTCGTAGAAACAGCACCAGCGAGATTCCTTCCGTGCTCTGGGCCGTTGTCTGAGAGGTTGATGCTGTGATAGTGAAAGTAGTCAGGTTTGTTCATCGTCGCTCAAGATCTCTGTTACCCATGGCAAATTGCCTAACGAATCCTTCAATACTTTTGCTTTCAGTATGGCACGGTCACACGCCTTTTTTAAGTTCACTAGATCGCGTGCATCCAGTACAAGGTGGATATCAGTATTTCTGTGATTACTGTCGTGTTGGGTAATAACCAATTTGTGTTGAATTATCATTTCCAAAATTTCGTCCCCCTTCATCGTGTACACAGGGCGCGCATCGGTGAGTATCTCAACATCCATAAATATACGTTCATATGAAAAGCTAAGTCGTTGTGCTTTGAACGAAATCACAGCGGGATGATCGGCAGCCAGCAACCCCAATATAGATTTTATTACGGGTTTCTTGTTAGCCCATTGTTCACGAACATCTGGACTTAAGCGATCTGCGATAAGCTCGAATGTTTTTTCGTTATCGCCAGTCTCTTGATCTACCGTTAGCAGGTTCTGAAATGCGCTTAGCAATCGGCCAGCATCGTTGATTGATATTGACAAGCGTTGTGCGAATAAACGGGTGAACACCATCGCTGAGGTGGACGGCCTTTGGGCCTTGGTCTCTTGAAGAATGCTGAGTATTTTTTCAGCGTGTTCGGCCAGTCGGAGAAGATCAGCCCGGATGTTATCCGGAATTTGGGGCAGACTGGCAAAGGTGAAGGCCACAGCAACCTCCGGGCCGGTAGAACGCGGGACAGTCGCGAATTGGCGACCACGAAACGTCCCAACTTGCCATGACAACGGTCAGAATCAAGTGGGGATTTGCTAACCGGCTGAGCGCGACCCCAAACCCAAAGGGGTAGGGGGGCCCCACTCGCTCAATATCTTGTGTTTCTGCGCCGGTCGGCGGTTTCTGTCAACGTCGCATAAATGCGAAATTTTCTGCCAGTCGAAACCAGTCCTCACGCTTAGGATTTAGCACAGAAACACGCGGGCGGCAAAGCCCCAATAAAATGTGGCGTCGCTTAGGCGCTGCTTTACTTGATGTGCCGCGCGATTACGTGGGGCGCTAAAACACAAGATATAGAAAAAGCGCGAATTGGAACGGTACCTCGTCCCGGCTAGCTGCGGCTGAAGCCTTCGAGCTCGGAGGCCGCCCAGGCGATCGCCTGATCAATTGATTGACCGCCCACGGTGCATTTGGCGATCATCTTCGGCCCAGTCGCTTGCGCGTAGATCTGGTTGGCGATCTGGGCTGGTGCCGGACTGTAGGGGATGACCATCTCGACATCGCCGCGCGGCGGATAGTGGTAGACCGTGCCCTTCGGCGGCGCCTCCTCGGCCCAGGTCTTGAAGTCGTGCAGCCCGCTGAAGGGTGGAATGTCGTAGCCGTGGCTCGCCGCCACCGTCTGCTCGACCGAGGAGCGCTGGCACAGAAAGGTCAAGAGGCTCTTCGCCGCCGATTTGTTGGGCGAGAATTTCCAGGTGCCCCAGAAGAACGGCACCGCCGCATCGAAACGCCCCTTCGGGCCCTTCGGCGTCGGGAAGGTCCACAGCTGCTCGGCGACCTTGGGAGCATCGCGCACCGCCACCGCCCAGGCCGAGGGCGGGTTGAAGATCAGCGCGCCCTGACCGGAGATCAGGTACTTGTTGTTCGAGGCGTCGTCCCATGCGAAGGCGTCTTTCGGCAGATATGGCACGAGCTTCTGAAACCACTCGAGCACCTGCCGGGTGGCATCGGATTTGACCGTGATGTTGCCTTCCTGGTCGACCAGCGCAGCGCCGTTGCTGCGAAATACCGGATCGACCCAGGCGACCGAGTCGTTGGTGCCGCCAAGCCCCACGCCGATCAGATGACCCTGACCCGCCTTGAAGCACTTTTCGGCCGCGGTCAGAAAGAAATCCCAAGTCCATTTGTCGGCAAGCTGATCGTTGGCCGGCTTGCCGGCCGGGTACATTTCGGTCAAATCGACGCCGAGATATTCCTTGAACAGGTCGATCCGAGCGCAGGACGGCAAGGTTGGGCTGCCGACGCAAGACGGCACGGCGATCCAGTGACCCTTCTGCTTGGCGACATATTCGATGCCCTGGCTGATCTTCCCGTTTGCGGCGATCAGCGGCGCCATGATGTCGTCGACCGGTTCCAGGTTGTCGGTCTGAGCCGCAGCGGCCCAAGCCAGAAAGCTCAGAATGTCGTGCCCGGAGCGCGCCTGCGCCTCGGCCGCCTGGGTCAGATTGAGCTTGTCGCCCTGCGAGGTGATGTAGTCGATCGTGATCTCGACTTTTTCCTTGTCCGCCCATTCATGGCACAACCTGGTCAGCGTGTCGTTGGCGCCCGGAACCCAATGGTCCCAAAAACCGACCGAGAGCTTGCCCGCGGCGAAGGCGCCGCGGACGAAAGGCGCCGCCAGCGCCGT
>WNFR01007954.1_pt1 | contig 10748 bp, 7 predicted proteins | sample 5400221 | NCBI WGS metagenome assembly WNFR01 (sample SAMN13153357, study PRJNA577476) | soil metagenome | isolation source: 40 cm soil under Madrone tree | place: USA:California | collected 2016-06-14 | reverse complement strand
GTGCCGCTTGAAGGGGTGAAATGGGCGAAAGCGCTCGCGGGACCGACCAAGGGCAGGACACCGGTGAAGGTGTCGCAGGTGCTCGAGCCCGGTGACATCATTTACGTCGAGGCGCTGGCCGGCAAGGACGGCCAGTTCCGCCTGCGCCAGGTTCCCGAGGTGTCCGGCGCCATGGTGGTGATGGATCCCTGGACCGGACGCGTGCTCGCGCTGGTCGGCGGATTCTCCTACGACCAGAGCCAGTTCGACCGCGCCACGCAGGCCATGCGCCAGCCGGGGTCGTCGTTCAAGCCGTTCGTCTACGCGGCGGCGCTCGACAACGGCTACACGCCCTCGACCGTCGTGGTCGACGCCCCGATCGAGATCGACCAGGGGCCGGGGCTGGGCATGTGGCGGCCGGAAAACTATTCGACGGGCAAGTATTACGGTCCGCAGACCTTGCGATTCGGCATCGAGCAGTCGCGCAACGTCATGACGGTGCGGCTGGCGCAGGACGTGGGCATGCCGCTGATCGGCGAATATGCCAAGCGCTTCGGTGTCTATGACAGCCTGCCGCCCTATCTGTCCTTCGCGCTCGGCGCCGGGGAAACGACCGTGCTGCGAATGACCGCCGCCTATTCGATGTTCGCCAACGGCGGGCGCCGGATCACGCCGACGCTGATCGATCGCATCCAGGACCGCTACGGCAAGACCGTCTACAAGCACGACCTGCGCGAATGCAGCGCCTGCGACGCGACGAAGTGGCAGAACCAGCCGGAGCCCAGCCTGATCGACCGGCGCGAGCAGGTGCTTGATCCGATGACCGCCTACCAGATCACCTCGATGATGGAAGGCGTGGTCCAGCGCGGCACCGGCACGGCCGTGCGCGAGGTCGGCAAGCCGATCGCCGGCAAGACCGGCACCACGAATGACGAGAAGGACGCTTGGTTCATGTCCTTCACGCCCGACCTCGCGGTCGGCATCTACATGGGCTACGACAAGCCGCGCCATCTCGGACGCGGCGCCACCGGCGGCCACCTGGCGGCGCCGATCGCGCGCGACTTCTACAAGGTGGTGCTGGCCGACAAGCCGGCGGTGCCGTTCCGCGTGCCGCCCGGCATCAAGCTGATCCGCATCGATGCCAAGACCGGAACGCGCGCCGGGCCGGACACACGGTCGGCGATCCTGGAAGCCTTCAAGCCCGGAACGGCGCCGCCCGACAGCGCCGCGATCATCGGCAGCGCCGACGGGCCGGGCGTCACTCCGGACGCGGACCGGGCCGTGCGCTCGGGGACCGGCGGGCTGTATTAGCCACCCAGCGATTGACGGTTTTTTGCTGCGCGCGGCTCTCCGGCGCTCGGCATCGTGGTAGCTTGCCTCGGGGCGACTTGCCGATCGTTGCTTGGGGGGAGGGCTTCATGACATTTTGCCGGCACATGGGCGCGCGGGCGCTTTTGCTCGCGGTCGCCGTGACGGCGGTCGCCGGTGCGTGCGGCGCGCAGGCCGAGACGGCGCTCGAGCGTGGCAGCTACCTGGTGAATGCGGTGATGGCCTGCGACGGCTGCCACACCCCGCGGCAGGCCGGCGGCTTCGCGATGGAGCGCAGATTCTCGGGCGGAGCGCAGACCTGGGACACGCCCGCCTATACGGTCAAGGGCGCCAACATCACGCCCGATCGCGACACCGGTATCGGCGCCTGGAACGACGACGACCTCAAGCGCGCGCTGACCGAGGGCATTCGTCCCAGCGGGACTCCGCTCGCGCCGCAAATGCCCTTCGTGTTCTACAAGATTCTGACGCCGCGCGACCTCGACGCGGTCGTGGCCTATATCCAGTCGGTGCCCGCGGTCCGCAGCGAGGTGCCGCCGCCGAGCTACAAGGCGGCGATGAAATTCGCCCTGATGCCGGGCGGCGAGAAGCCGATGGCGGACGAGGACTTGCGCGATCCGGTCAAGCGCGGCTTCTATCTCGCGACCATCGCCCATTGCATGGAATGCCATGCGCGCCGGCCGGACGGCGTGCAGGACTACGCCACCTGGTTCGGCAGGGGCGGTTTTGAATTCCGCGACACCTGGGGGGCCGCGGTGGCGCGCAACATCACGTCGCACCCGGCGGCGGGTATCGGTGGCTGGAGCGACGCGGAGATCAAGCGCGTGCTGGTCGAGGGGGTCGGCCGCGACGGCCGCGCCCTCAAGCCGCCGATGGCGCGCCACATCTACTTCAAGCACATGACCGAGGCCGACGTCGGCGCCATCATCGCCTGGTTGCGCACCCTTCCGCCGCTCGACTAGGCGGCGCGCGACGGGATCGGCAGCATGGTGGCGCGGCGCGGATCAGGCCGGGCGCTCCCACACCATGCGGCGCACGCTCATCACGCCGTCGACGGGATCGGGCGAGGGCGGCGTCTCGAGCATGAGGCGGCCGCCGGCAAGCCGGAAACGCCGCGTCTGCCGCGTGCCGGTCCAGATTTCGTTCCACGACACCTCGACATGATGGGTGATCTCGTCGCCGTCGATCGAAAATGTGCCGGCGTAGCTGACCAGGCTTTTCATCAGCGCGTCGGCCTCGGCCGGGGTGATGCGCCCGCCCGCTGGCTTCCGACGGTCGCCGCGCGCGATCACCACCATCATGCGGTGGTCGGCCGAATAGGTGATGTAGCCGATCGGATGGGGGCCGAAGAAATCGACCTCGACGCAGCTCCGACTGTCCTCGCGCAGCACCGAGACCAGCTTCCAGGTGCCGAGGAGCCATGCCGGGACGGAGTCGCTCACCGGCCCGCTCGCGCCTTCGGCCCGTCGGCGCATGGTCGCGACCTCATGGGCATCGTGACATCCAAGGGGTCGGCGTTCCGCTTGCCGTGACCCGGCCGTCCTTCACGATCGTCTGGCCCGCATTGGCGCCGTCGCGCGGACGGTTCGCCATGGTGCGCAGGCGCCCCTTGTGTATCGCCACCACGAGATCCTGGGTGGTCTCGCCGTTGAGCCTGATGCGGATGGACACCCGGTCGCCCGCAATTCGCTTGGCATCGAGCACCTCGTAGACATTCTCGCGGAAGCTCGTGCCGAACGTCTCGCTGAAGCCGACCCCACCGCCCGGCGTGGCCGACGTCGTGCGCAGGCTGTTGCCGGGGCTGGGCGGCTGGTCGCAATCGGGCGACCACCGGCCCAGAAAGCCGAAGGCCTCCAGCACCCGCCGGGGCGATTCCGCGGCCATGACCGGGAAGGCGAGGCCGGCCGTCAGGGACGCGATCAGGATCGTGGCGCGGACGAAATCCATAACTTGCCTCGGCGTGTCGCCGGCACTGTAGGGCGCAACGCCTGCGATCGGCAATCGCGCCGCGCCGGCCGGTTGCGCGGCTGCCGCCGGATCGCTACATCGTGGCGGCCGGGCGTGAATCGCGGCCCTGCGGCTCGAACGGATGAATTCATGCGCGCCGAAATCGAAAAGCTCCTCGAGGAGATCAAGCAGTCGGTCGGGCTGCTGAGGAGGCATCTTTGACGTCGACAAGGCACGCGCCCGTCTGGCGGAGCTGAACAAGCTCGCCGAGGAGCCCGGACTGTGGAACGATCCGCAAAAGGCGCAACGCCTGATGCAGGAGCGCACCGCGCTCGATGATCAACTCGCAGCGCTCGGACGCATCGAGCGGGATATCGAAGACAATATCGGCATGATCGAGCTCGGCGAGCAGGAGGGCGACCGCAGCGTGGTGGCTGACGCCGAGGCCGCCCTCAAGGCGTTGCGCGCCGAGGTCGGACGCCGCGAGCTCGAGGCGCTGCTGGCGGGCGAGGCGGACGCCAACGACAGCTATCTCGAGGTCCATGCCGGCGCCGGCGGCACCGAGAGCCAGGATTGGGCCAGCATGCTGCTGCGCATGTATGGCCGCTGGGCCGAGCAGCACGGCTACAAGGTCGACTATCTGGAAGAGACCGCCGGCGAGGAAGCCGGAATCAAGTCGGCGACCATCGAGGTCAAGGGCCGCAACGCCTTCGGATGGCTCAAGAGTGAAACCGGCGTGCATCGCCTGGTGCGCATCTCGCCCTTCGACTCCAATGCGCGCCGCCATACCTCCTTCGCGAGCGTCGGGGTCTTTCCCGTGATCGATGATCGCATCGTCATCGACATCAAGGAATCCGACGTGCGCACCGACACCATGCGGTCCGGCGGCGCCGGCGGCCAGCACGTCAACAAGACCGAATCGGCGGTCCGCCTGACCCACATCCCGACCGGCATCGCGGTCGTCGTCCAGGCCGAGCGCTCGCAGCACAAGAACCGGGCGGCGGCCTGGAAGATGTTGCGCGCGCGGCTGTACGAACGGGAGCTCAAGAAGCGCGAGGCGAAAGCGGCCGCCGATCAGGCCGCCAAGACCGATATCGGCTGGGGCCACCAGATCCGCTCCTACGTGCTGCAGCCCTACCAGATGGTCAAGGACCTGCGCACCGGCGTATCCACCTCGAATACCGGCGCGGTGCTCGACGGCGACCTCGACGAATTCATGCAGGCGGCGCTCGCCCAGAAGGCGTTCGGAACGGAGCCGACCGAGGTGGAGGACGTCGAGTAGCGGGCGCGTTACTGGAAGCTTCCCATCCGGATGCCGGCGCGCAGGAATTTCTGCGGATCGACCGCCTCGCCGTCGATGCGGGTTTCATAATGCAGATGGGGACCGGTCGAGCGGCCGGTCGAGCCGAGCCGGCCGACGATCTGGCCGATCTTGATGGTCTGCCCGATCGTGACGTCGATCTCCGACAAATGGCCGTAGCGGGTCGCGAGACCGTTGCCATGGTCGACTTCGACCAGCCGGCCGTAGCCGCCGTTCCAGCCGGCCAGCGTGACGGTGCCGGACGCGGTGGCGCGGATCGGATCGCCCTGCGTGCCGTGGAAATCGATTCCGGTATGCATCGCCGGCCGGCCCAGGAACGGATCGATGCGCACCCCGAAACTCGACGTCATATCGATCTCGCCCGTGACCGGCTTGCGGATCGGCACCGTGCTCATGGTGCGGGTGAGCTTGTCGGCTTGCGCCCGCGCCACGCTGATGCGGTGGACTTGCCGCTCGAACGCGTTGGCGGAGGACGCGAGCCGGTAGGGCACGAACGGGCCGCCGCTCGGCGGTTCCGAGGTTCGGCCGAGGCCCAGCTCGGCCAGCACGCCGCGCATGCGCTTGACCTTGGTGTCGTAGCTTTCCTCGAGCGTGTTGAGCGACCATGTCTGGCGCGCCTCGACCCGGTCGAGCGAATCCTGCAGGCCCGCGAGCGCGCCCTCCAGGCCGCCGCTGGTCGCGGCCCCCTTACGGCGGCTCGCCGAGGGCGCCGCACCGCGCAATTCGAAGCGGGCTTCGCGATCCGGCGGCGCGGTGAAGACCGCTTTGTCGCTGATCGGGGATGGTTTGGGCGGGGCGGCCGGCGAATCGCCGGCGCCCGGGCTGCGCGCGTTCGGCTTGATGGCGCCGGTGACGGCCGGATCGGCCAGCGCGCCGAGCGAGGAGGCGCGCGCTTCGAGCGCGGCCTGCCGCTTGAAGAGCTGGTCGAGCCGACGCTCGAACTGGTCCTGATCGAGCAGCTGGCGGCTGGTCACGCGGTCGACTTGCCCGCGCATCTCCGCGATACGGTCCTCGTAGGCGAATTGCATCTCCGCCTGGCGCGCGATCAGGCGCGTGAGCACGTCGTCGTGGAAGGCGAAATAGGTCGCGGTCACCGCCGACCAGCCCGCCATGATCACCAGCGTGCCGACGCAGGTCCAGAATGCGACCGGCCCGATCCGCACCTGTCGTCCGGCATGAAGGAGCGTGTAGTCCTTCTGCTGGGCAGGGCGTCGGGGTTGGGTGGCGGGATGTCGTCGAGGGGCGGGGTCTGCCCTGGGGGGCTCGTCGTGGGGGATGTGGCGGTGCGCGGCACGATGCGCGTAGCGGTCGTCGTCATGCCGGTCGCGAGCTTGCCCGTAGGGCTCGCTCGCTTGCTGATGGGACGCAGACCGTGGCGACATCGACGCTCCCGCGCCGTGCCCGCGTACGAGCAGCCGGCGCCTGTTGCGGCGAATTTGGTCGCGACGTGGTTAATTTTCAGCAAACGGCGACGGATATGCCGCCAACATGGCTGAAGCTCTCGACGCCGTCCCGAAATCCGTGGCGGCAGCGCCCCGACCCTAGAGGGCCTTGGCGGCCGCCAGGACTTCTTCGGCGTGGCCTTCGACCTTGACCTTGGGCCAGATGCGGGCGATCAGGCCGCCTTTGTCGATCAGGTAGGTGGCGCGCGTGATTCCCATGAAGGTCTTTCCATACATGGATTTTTCGCCCCAGACCCCGTAGGCGTCGAGCATCTTGTGGGTCTCGTCGGAGGCGAGCGGGATCGCGAGATCGTGCTTGGCCTTGAACTTGTCCTGCGCCGTCACGGGGTCGGCGGACACGCCCAGCACGGCGGTGCCGGCCTTGGCGAAGGCCTTGGCCAGCGCCGAGAAGGCCTTCGATTCGAGCGTGCAACCCGGGGTGTCGGCGCGCGGGTAGAAATAGACGACAAGATTTTGTCCCTTGAAATCCGCCAGGGAGACGGTTCCGCCGCCGTCGCGCGGCAGGCTGAACGCGGGGGCCTTGGTTCCGGGGGCGAGTTGGGGCGGCATATGCCTTCCTTTCGACTCTTTCGCACGGTCATTCTAGGTTGGCCTCAAGGTTTGGGGAGGGGCGCCGGCTGGTCAAGGATTTTCGCCCAAATCCCTGACCGTCCTTGGGGATGCGTCTCGACCTGTGGCACCATTGCGGCAGACAGGCGGGGGATGCCGATCCGGCATGAGGGACTGCATCAATAATCCAAGGCTTGCGGCGCTACGCGGCCTGGAAGAGTGCCTGCTGTCGCACCACCGTGCGACGCCTGGGGAGCCGCCGCCGCGCCGCTTGTCGGGTTTCTGGCGCCGCGCCGGGCTGCGACGATGGCTGCGTTTTCCTGAATTTTTGCGTGGCCGGCGCATGCGCAACCTCGGCGTGGCGGTGGCCGCCGTGGTGGCGGTCGTCGCGGTCGTCATGGGGGCATTGTTTTACCGGCTCTCGAGCGGCCCTATCGCGCTCGATTTCGCGACCGACTGGCTCGCGGCGGCGATCAAGGAAAATCTCGGTGATCGCTACAGCGTCGAGGTCGGCGGCACCGTGCTCGAGCGCGACGAGAACGGGCGCACCGGCTTGCGCATCCGCGATATCATGGTGCGCGACGGCGATGGGGTCGTGGTCGCGAGCGCGCCGCGCGCCGAGGTCGGACTCGCCGGCTTCAGCCTGCTGACCGGCCACCCGCGCGCCGAAAGCCTCAATCTGGTGGGCGCCGAGCTCTCGGTGCGGGTCGAGCAGAATGGCGACGTCACGATTTTTGCGGCGGCCGACAAGCGTCCGCTGGCGCGCGCCCCGATGCTGGCGGCCGCCGAGGCGCAGCCGCTCCGGGATTTTGCGACCCCCGGGCTTGGCGCGTCGTCGCCGGCCTCGCCGCGCGGCGGCCTCGACAATCTCGCCGCCGTCCTGACCTGGCTCGACAGCGTGAGCGCGCTCGGTCTCGACGGGCGCGACCTGAGCGAGGTCGGCCTCAAGAGCGGAAGCCTCGTGGTCGAGGACCTGCGCAACGGGCAGCAGTCCAAATTCGAGAAGATCAATCTGAGCCTGACCCGGCTGTCGGCCGGCGAGGTGGTGCTGCGCATCAGCTCGGACAACCCGGATCGCCCTTGGGTGTTGCTGGCGGGCGTCAAGCCGCTCGGTGAAGGCCGGCGCGCGGTCAGCATCGAGGCGCGCAAGATCATGATGCGCGATCTTCTCCTCGCGTTGCGTCTCGGCGACGGGCAGGTCGATTCGGATCTGCCGCTGTCGGTGAGCTTGCGCGCCGAGCTCGCGCGCGATGGCGCGCCGCAAATGGCCTCCGGACAGGTGCTGTTCGGCCCCGGAACGGTGACGGACGCGAGCGATCGCGAATCGCATGTCGCGATCGACCGGGGCGACCTCACCGTCGACTGGGACGCCGGCCGGCGCACCTTTGCGGCGCCGTTCCAGATCGTCTCCGGCAACAATCGCATCACGCTGGTCGCCCGTGCGGAGGCGCCGCAGGAGGCGGGCGGGTCATGGAAGCTCGGATTGACCGGGGGGTCGATCGTGCTCGGGCCGCTGGCGCCCGAGGACGACCAGCTCCTGCTCAATCGCATCGCGGTGCTCGGCCGCTTCGATCCGGCCAAGCGGCTGCTCAATATCGATCAGGCGGATGTCGCCGGCAAGGACGTCGCCGTCGCGGCCTCCGGCTATGTCGACTTCTCGACCTCCGATCCCCGCCTGGTGATCGGCGCCGCCGGCCGCAACATGACGGCGGCCGCGTTCAAGCAGATGTGGCCGGTCTTCATCAACACGCCGGTGCGCAATTGGACGCTCGAGCATCTGCTCGCCGGATCGGTCGAGCGGGTCGAGGTCGCCACCAACGCGCCGATGTCGGTGTTCAAGGCCGGCGGCCCGCCGGTGCCCGACGATGGATTGTCGGTCGAGATCGTCACCAGCGGGACGGTGATCAAGCCGGTCGACACGCTGCCGGCCATTCGCGACGCCGACGTGATCACCCGCGTGTCCGGACGCACCGTCGTGATCAGCCTTGGCCGCGGGGTCGTCGATCTGCCGTCGGGCCGGCGGCTGACCATTGCCAACGGCGTGTTCGAGGTTCCCGATTCCCAGGTCAAGAAGCCGCCCGCGCGCGCCCGCATGCGCATCGAAGGGCCGGTGCCCGCCGCCGCCGAGCTGCTGGCGATGGACCGGCTGCGCGAGGCGTCGGGCTCGCCGCTCGACCCGTCCGGCAGCAAGGGCGCGGTGACCGCGCAGGTCACGCTCGGGCTGGCGATCGATCCCGACATGCCGAAGGGGAGCGTGAATTACAACGTCGTCGCCGACATCGCCAATTTCTCGGTCGATCATTTCATGATGGCCCAGCGGATCGAGGCGCAGACGCTGCGCGTCACCGCCAACCCGCAAGGCTACCAGGCACGGGGCGACGTGCGGATCGGCGGCATGCCGGCGATGGTCGATTACCGCAAGCCGCGCGGCGACGGCGAGGCCGAGCTGCGCCTGCAGGCGACCTTCGACGACGCGGCGCGCACCCGCTTCGGTTTCGATTTCAACGGCGCGGTGAGCGGCCCGATTGCGATCAAGCTCGGCGGCAAGATCGCGGCGTCGAGCGAGCAGGACAGCCGCTTCGCGATCGAGGCCGACCTCGCGTCGGCCAAGGTCGACAATCTCCTGCCGGGCTGGATCAAGCCGCAGAACAAGGCGGCGCGCGCGGCCTTCACCATGACGACCCGCAAGGGCGCCAATACGCGCATCGACGACATCGCGATCGACGGCGGGGGCGTATCGGTCAAGGGATCGGTCGAACTCGACGGCAATAGCGACGTCGTGGCGGCGAATTTTCCGGCGTTCGGAATGTCCGGCGACGACAAGGCGAGCCTGAAGGTGGAGCGCCTGGCGGACGGGCCGATGAAGGTCACGATGCGCGGCGACGTCTATGACGGCCGCAGCTTCATCAAATCGATCATGAGCGGAACGCCCGACGCGAAGGCGCGCCGCGGCATCGCCGACCTCGACCTCGACGTGAAGATCGGCGCCGTCGTCGGCTTTCACGGCGAGGCGCTGCGCGCCCTGGATCTCAAGCTCTCGCGCCGGAACGGCCAGATCAAGAGCTTCGGCATGGGCGCCAAGCACGGCGTCGACGCCGTGCTGTCCGGGGATATGCGCGGACGCGCCGGCGGCCGCCAGGTGCTCTATTTCGACAGCGCGGATGCCGGCGCGCTGCTGCGCTTCACCGACACCTATCCGCGCATGACCGGCGGCCATATGTGGGCCGCGATGGACCCCCCGGCGCTCGAGCAGCAGACGCCGCTGGAAGGCCTTCTCAATATCCGCGACTTCGCCATCCGCGGCGAGGCGGCGCTCGACCGGGTGGTGGCGGGCGCGCCCGGGATGCAGGCGGCGGGCGTCGATTTCTCGCGCATGCGCGTCGATTTCCTTCGTTCGCCCGGCAAATTCACCATTCGCGAGGCGGTCGTTCGCGGACCGGCCGTGGGCGCCACCATGGATGGCGTGCTCGACTATGGCGCCAACGATGTGCGGTTGCGCGGGACCTTCGTGCCGCTCTATGGCCTCAACAACATGTTCGGGCAGATTCCGATCGTCGGCCTCTTTCTCGGCGGCGGCGACAAGGAAGGCCTCGTCGGCATCACCTTCGAGGTGGTCGGGCCGCCGGGCGCGCCGGTGCTGCGGGTCAATCCGATCTCGGCGGTGGCGCCCGGCCTGCTGCGCAAGGTGTTCGAGTTTCCGAGCAGCGTGCCCGGCGAGCGCTACCCCGATCCGCGCTCGAGCTACGCCGATCGCGATCGCTGAGCGGGCGTCACACCGGCTTCAGCAGCACGTGACGCTTCCTGCCGAGCGAGAGCTTGATCACGCCCTCGGGCGTGAGGTCGCGCGACGTCAGCACCATCTTCTCGTCGCTCACGGTCTTGTCGTTGACCTTGAGGCCGCCCGCCTTGATCTGACGCCGCGCCTCGCCGTTCGAGGCGACGAAGCCGGTCTTCTCCGAAAAGGCCGTCAGCACGCCGATGCCCTTTTCGAGCTCGGCCGGCGCGATCTCGACGGTCGGCAGGCTGGCGGCGAGCGTACCTTCCTCGAAGGTCTGCCGCGCCGTCGCCTCGGCGGCCTCCGCCGCCGGCCGGCCGTGGATCAGCGCGGTCGCCTCGGTCGCCAGCACCTTCTTGGCCTCGTTGATGTCCTGGCCCGCGAG
>WNFR01011553.1_pt1 | contig 10749 bp, 9 predicted proteins | sample 5400221 | NCBI WGS metagenome assembly WNFR01 (sample SAMN13153357, study PRJNA577476) | soil metagenome | isolation source: 40 cm soil under Madrone tree | place: USA:California | collected 2016-06-14 | reverse complement strand
ATTCTTCGCATCATGCCAAAGCCATCGAGGTGCACAAGAACAGGCTCATCCTCTATGGCTGCGGTGATTTCTTGAACGACTACGAAGGCATCACGGGCTACGAGGAGTTCAGGTCCGACCTGGCGCTGATGTATTTCGCTAACCTCGGTCCCAGGAACTCCGATCTTGTTGCACTCGAGCTGGCGCCTCTGCAGATCCGACGGTTCCAACTTGTACGCGCAGCGCGCGAGGACGTGAACTGGCTGCAGCGGACGCTGGATCGCGAAAGTCGGCAGTTTGGTACGCGCGTTCGGCTCGCCCCCGAAGGGTGGCTTGCACCGTCCTGGTCTTCGTAGACCGAAGGCGGGACGAGAAACATCACCAGGTCGTGGCCCTTCAGCGCCGATGGCTCCGCCGGTGCGCGGTGACCTTCCTGTTCTGATCATCGGGCCATGTCCGGTTCGTGCCAATTGCTGCCATTGGCACGGCACATATGAGTTGGTATTCCTTGCACGACGAGGACACTAATGCCTAAGCCCGTAAGTGCCAATTGCTGCCATTGGCACGGCACATATGAGTTGGTATTCCTTGCACGACGAGGACACTAATGCCTAAGCCCGTAATTGCCGGCTTGTACTACGGTGGTGTCGATCATTTCATCGCACCGGACGGCCGTCCCATGGTGACCGGGATTAGAAAACGACCGGCGGCAACAGGGTTTCTGGGGACAAAAGGCTTTCCCGATGATGCGAGCGCAGAGCCCGCTCATCATACCCAGGACAAGACTGTTCATCTATTTTCGAACGAGAACTACCGGCTTCTTGAGGCGAGATTGGGAGTCGTTCTGCCGAGGCCTACATTCGGCGAGAATCTTACGACGGCCGGGACGTTAGAGAATAACGTTTATGTTGGTGATCATTTCCAAGTAGGCAAAGCCGTCATTTGCGTGACTCAGCCGACCGAGCGATGCAAGACAATTGGCAGAAGCTTGGGTGTTCCAACAATTCTGAAAGCGCTGCACGAGCTAGAGGTTTGCGGCTTCTACGCGCGCGTAGTCCGCCCAGGTTCTGTCGATGCGGGCGATATCGTAGAACTTTGTGAAAGGCCGCAGGTGGCGTGGTCAATAAAGCGCCTGCATCAAATTATGTTTCGTCAACTTTCGGACGACCAACTTGTCGATCAAGTTCTGTCCATCCGTGAGCTTTCAACCGAATGGAAGAAACGACTCGAAGTTATGCGAGGACGGCTCAGACGCGGCGAGCCGTTAAGCAGCAATCTAGTTTGATTCAGCCCATTGCGATGTCGCCTTTGGCAAAGTCGGAAGTTGGCTCGCTTGGAGACGGGCGGGCCGTCCGTCCAGACGCCGACGCATACAAGCTTTGGAACGCGATTGATTGAACAAGGTTTTGTGGGCGAACTTAGAGGCGAAGCCCACCTTGCCTTTGAGCCCTCCGGCGTCGTTTGCAATCTTGATATTCCATTGGCGTCGCTCGCGCCTGCAAAGCCATTAGCCAACGCCGTCTAGAAACTTGATACGGTCGTCCCTGATCGACTAGCAGTCAAACGTCTGCACTGGGTCAAAACCGGAAAAGCTCCATGCGAGCATATGTTTTCCGCTGTTCACCCAACAACGGACATCGCCAAGATACTTCGGCATGTCCGTTTCGTGCCAACAGCGGTCATTCCGCAACCGCGTAGATGAGTGCTGCCCTCACCGGGAAGCGAGGCGGCGCGTCGGGTGGAGCAAGCCATTTGAAGCGCCTCGCCGTTACGTTTTCGGTACACAGGCTTGACCTTGACGCCCGCGCGTCGCAGGTTTCGGGGCGCCGCGCACGGCTCGCGCGCCCAACAGGCAGGATCGATCTTTCATGGCATTCGTGCAGTTCACGCAACCGGACGATCAGCCCATCGTCATCAACACGGACGACGGACAAGGCACGCGCATCACCTTCAACAACGGTGGCCATCAGGACGTGAAGCAACTCATCGCTGACGTGCTGCGGCAGTTGAACATAAGCGCGTAGGCTCAGGACATCGCCGCCTGGGCGAACCATTCCGCCGATAGTGAGATCGTGCACTTTCTTGAGTGCTGCCCAATGTCGCAGATGGGTCAAAAGCGCCGTTTAGACGGCCGGTTGGCGACTTCCAGTCTTCCCCCATGAACAGACATCGTCAGCGTTAGTCGGCATGTCTCAAAAGCGCCAACAAGAGACTCTTGATCCGGCCGTCTTGCTTTCCAGATAGACCGGGCGGCCGCCTTGGAGCAAATGTTCTCTGGACTCGCGCGATCATCCGAACTGCGGTCGAGGGCCGTCACCGTGACAGATCGAATCCTTTAAAGCGGCCCATTGGACCAAATCGCAGCCAAATCCCGCGCAATATATCGACCGAAGAAACGTTGAATTTCCTCTATACTCAGGGCTGGGCGAATTCGGCGAGCTTCAGTCATCGTCGCGCGAGCCTCCCGCTCACGCCCAAGTCGCAAGAGGACAAATGCGGCGATCACGCGTGCTCCGTACAGTCGTCCGTCCCGCCGGCACGAGTTCAAGCTCTCGTCCAAAGCTTCCTGCAAACGGTCGGCGCGGGCAAGGCCGGCGGCGAGAACCATGCCCCAGAAGGGTAATGCGGCATCGCGGGGGCTTAGCCGGATTCCATATTGCATGGATTTGATGCCAGCTTCGAGTTCACGAAGCTGGACCTGGGTTGCCCCCAGAGCGACGTACGCTTGCGCATTGCTCGGATCTATCTCGATGGCCCGCTCCAGCCACTCACGGCCCCGGGCTAACTCACCGATATCGCCTAACGCACAGCCCGCATAGCCGAGCACCTCCGACGCATTCGGATCGAGCGAGACCGCTGTTTCGGCGTCGCGCAATGCTTGCTGTTGCGCTGCGAACCTATTCTCTGCGAAAGACATGTTCGCTCCGATCGCGCCAAACAACGCCACCGTGGCGTACGCCAAGGCAAAATTTGGATCGAGGGCGATCGCGTCACGCAGATGTGTGGTGGTTTTGCGTAAAGTCTCTTCGTTCCAGCCATTGAGCGCGATAGCACCACGTGCCTGACGATACCGGCTCCAGGCGCCAAGATTATCCGGTCGCTGCCGCTGGATGAGCGTGAGTTCCGCTCGGGTCAACTCTGGCTCAAGCTCTCGGATGATCTGACGTGCGATCTCGTCCTGAAGATCGAACGTCGCTCTCAGTTCCACGTCAAATCGTTGCGTCCAGATTTGTTTTCCACTTTCCGCTTCGACGAGTTGAGTCGAAATTCGGGCACGTTTGTCGGAAGCGCGGATACTGCCTTCGACGACATACCGAACGCCCAGTTCACGACCCACATCGCGAACGTCCTGCGTGGCACTGCGGTAAGCAAAACTCGATGAGCGGGCGATGACAAAAAAGCCAGGCACACGCGCCAGCAAAGCGATCACGTCTTCAACAAGACCATCGGCGAGCAACTTGAGGTTACGATCTTCTGATAAGCTAATAAAAGGCAACACAGCTATCGATGGCCGGTCCGAAATGAGCGGCGGCAAGGTGAACCCTTGCGATCCTTCGACACGTCCGCCGACCCGAAAGACATGGACGGGGCGATCGATGTTCTTGAGGCTCTGCTCGCCCAGATCGGCGAACTCAACCGCGTCAACCGCATCGACCACCGACGGAAACTCCAGCAACACGCCGTCGCCCGTGGTCTTGACGATCCGGCCACCATGCTTTGCCACTAGTGCGTCGGAGACGGCGCGGTGTTCGCGGAGAGTGCGGGCGGTGCCGACCTCGTCGAGGCCCATTAGACGCGAAAAGCCAGCCACATCAGCGGCTACAATAGCTGCTAGTCGCCGCTCGACCCGATTGCCGCTCAAGGTGACCCCCATGCTCGGGGAACTTGAACGCTTATATAGCAGGATTGTGGGGCCGATGTCCGGCTATGCCCAAGTCCGAAATGGGTCATTAGCGTCGGTTCCGCGGGGTCCGCGCTGAGTCCGTTCAGCCCCCAGAAGCGGACATCAACCCGGTGGCCCTATTGAACCATCAAACCATCGGACCCTAAGTTACCCCGCGAAGTAACCGTGGAATGGTCCAGGGGTATGATGCCCGACCGCACAGGCGAACTTGGCGGGGTCGTTACCTCTGAGCTAACCCCACTTGATGGTGTTATGGTTCGATGGTGCGAGCCCTAGGTTAAACTTTCACACGCATTGCACCCGAGATGCGCGGCCGCGACCAGTTATTTGGCGTGATCGCACTGGGGTCCAGCCGAGTTCAACCATCAAACCACGCAATCTCTCGGCTGCTTCCCGAGTGCGCTTTATTGGTGACACCTCAAGCCTCTCAAAATCGTTTCGATAGCGATACGCTCAACGTGGTTTATCCGATCTGACCTTTGATTTTTCGCAGGCGACCATCCAGGGGCCGATGGTTTGGTGGTGTTTCGGCTGCATAGGCATTTGAAGACGCTGCTTAGCTCTACCCGGAAGAGGAGCAACTTCATTTCGGGTGACTCCACGGGGGCGCAGTTAACTCTTAGGGCCAACGGTCACCTTCCAAATATCATTCTCGATCAGATCAAGCTGTTCTTTAGATAGTTCCCATCGATATTCGCGTTCCCATTTTCTGCGATTTAGCTGAGGGGTCAGGTCAACGATCTTGGAAGGAGGAGCTCTCTTCGCTGCCTCCATATCTCGATACGTATCCAATGCCTCAATGGCGCCGTTCGCCAAGGAATGAACTAACCCTTTCTCGTCAAATCGCAGATAAGAACCTGTAAGGCGCCTTATACCAACGGGTATTTTGCTATCCAGTTCAATCCACACCTCCACGACTTTCTGCGTTGTTCCAGCAAATTGCGGCATTGCCTCTCGTCCGCGACATAGCTCCCCCATAAGCCTTTTTGAAACGCGTTGAAGACCTTTGTTAGTGAAAAGATAGTATCGAAAGGAAATACTCACTGAACCCTCGATTGATGAAGCCTTGGGCCACGTTTGTGCATGTTGCACCTCTTTGTCAAAGGCAAATCATACAGCCTGGCTCCACGACCGCACCATTCGCGCGAACACAGACCTCGCCATCGAGATTCATGCGGCGTACGAAATTTTGCCGGGGACAGCGCTACGCTGATCGTCTTCAGCCCGGTCAATGCCATCTCCATCCAGTAGCAACTTGCGCCTTAGCTGTCTGAATTTGGCGCACTCATTCGCGCATATCCACGCACTCGCGCTGCACGGCCGCGGCTCGTTACATGCCGTGACCGAACCGGTGTCCAGCCCAGATCTACCATAAGACCCTTTAACCTTTTGGCGGCCTCAGGCGTTCGCTTGAGGGGTGGAAGATCGAGCTGCTCAAAGACAGCATCGGTAGCGATCCGCTCGACGCGGTCGTGACCGACTTGACCTTTGATCTTTTTCAGGGTGCTGGTCCAGGGGTCCGATGGTTTTACGGATTGGCGAGCGACTTGCAGATGCTCGACGAAGGATAGGTTTCTCATCTGTTTTCCTGGATCAAGTGCATCGGCCGAACCATGGTATCACGTTGGGCTTGAACAAGAATGCCGTGGACGCGCCGGGACTCTGCAATACGGCGTACTGATTACGCTGCTACCGCAAAAAAACAGACGCAAGGCGCTCTCCAATTCCTGGTCCCAGATAGGGAACCGCTTACCGACCATCGTAACAAGTAGTTCCATTTCGTCCTCGTTCAGATAGTCCATAATATCGTAGAGGCCCGGCGAGCCCCGCAGCTCTGCGACGCGACAAAGCTCAACAAACATTTCCTCTTTTTCCTCGAATGATGGAACCGCCATCGCATGGCGAGCGAAAAATTCCCCTTCAGGATAGTCTTCGAAAGTCCGCATAGTTTTATCTTTCAAATTTCGAGTTCGAGCTGGTCAATCGCACTGATGACGGGGATCTGCAGTCCATTTCCCCGACCGGCCTCCACTTATTTCATCCGTCCTCCAATATTGTTTTGTACTGTTGAAGGAGAAATGGGGTGCATATCCCTGTCATACCTGCACGCTCCTCGTGTCCTCAATCGACCAAAGCGTCTTTCGGCCCTTTCGATTGCGGATGACGTGCCCCTCGATCACACGGCCATTATTCGTGCGGAGCCACTTCGCGAGCCGGTCTTTGTCGATGTTGCCGCGAAGTCCGCCGATGTCGAGCACGGCGTCGCGAAGTTGCTGATTGGCATATTTGCCCGACGGCGGGTTGGGGTTGGCTGGATCAAAAGGTGGTTTTGCCTCGGCAGCTTCGATTAGATCGTCCACGGTTCGGTCCTGACCGCCAAGGGCAGCCCACATGCGGCAAAACTCAACGCGCGCCTGATGGTCCGGGTCTTGATCAATGACCCGCTTCATTGTCTCTACTGGATCGGCGCGGCCAAGCCAGGTTAACGCTGAACGGATCGTATCGGACCACGCCTCGAACGACGCCAGCGGCGCCAACTTGTTTGGCTGGCCGGCCTGCATGTAGGCCGCCACAACCGTGAGCGCGGCGGCAATGTAACCCCCCCGGTCAGCGAAAACGATATCGGTTGGTTTGCGCTGGAACTGCCGCAGCTCGGGTCGATCGATGCGTGGATCCAGGACGGCGACTAGCGCCCGTCGGGTGACGTCGCCTTTCAAAATCAGGTTGTTGCCGGTGGCAAAGACCGTTGCTCGGTTCTCAACCTCGAAACGATCCGACTGGCCGAGGCGACGGACGGAAGCCAGCGGTCGCTCGACCGTCTGGCAAATCTTGTCGCCGCCGAAATCCATCGAGATATTGTCGATGGCAATAATAGAGCAGCCGTCGAGAAGCGCGCCGTCAATCCGCTTCTCGTTCTCTTCCATGCTCGGCGACCAGGTAAAGACCGCCGCGAAGTTGCCATTCGCGATGGCTGCGATTACGTCGATTAAGTAAGACTTACCCGATCCGGGCGTCGGGGCCGTGATGGCGTGCATCGGCGCTACGGGGAAGGCGCCCCGGCAGACTGTAGTGAGAATGCCCGAAAGGGCGACCGACCGCGATGCTGTGTCCTCGAACGGAAATTCGTTGAGAAGGTTATCGAGGGAAAAGAGCGCGCGCGCCGCATGTTCCTTGGTTAGCGTTGCAGGGATGGGAGGCATTCGCGGGATTTTGGCTACGTAGAGCTTGGTTGCTGGGTCGTAACCCTCTGTCGCCAGGATCGAACCATCAGGCCGGAGTGTCGGCGAGGTAATGACACCGGCGACGCTCGGAAAGAGCCAGCCGTCCTGCCCGGCTAGGATACCGCGGGCCACCTCTTCCGGGGGATTCATGGGCTTCTCGCCGTCTCTAGTGGGTCGCATGAAGATTGCCACCTGTGACAGCATTCTTACGAGCATAGGGACAGTTGCCATGCGCAGGAGCGATTGATGTGTTACTCGACCCTTAAACCCCGTGGTCTCGGCAACTTCCGGGCGGACGAGGTTCGATCCACGCCGGAAGGTTTTTGCGCCGCCATCGATCAGTGCGGCTTCGGCCTCTTCGGCTGCGCGGGCGATTTCTCCCGGCACGTAGGGGATCTTCGTACGCTGTCTGTTGTTCGCTACCCCCAATGCACTCGAACGGGCCGCCGTCGCCAAGGGGCTCTTGGCTGGATCGTGCCATCCAAGCTCTCGGGCCGCGGCAAAAACCGATCCAAGCGTTCTGGGGTTATTCACCTGCGAACTCATTGAGGAGTTCCACTGGGCTTCATTGTCAGTGGTATCGCCACCCGCAAGCGCGGATACTTCGTCGTAGAGCGACTTCAACTCAGCCTCGTCCTCTGGTCGTAGCTTTGACTCCTCGCTTAATGGAAACAGCAGTAGGTCGCGCCAGCCACCCCGCTCGGTCATTTTGCCTGCCCGAGCTAAGATTTCGTATGCGGAGCGCAGCCGAAGATTGTCTGGCGGGGGCAGCTCGATCCCAGCCGACAAGGCGTTGTCAGCTGGCAAGTTCGAGAAGCGCGACGAGAGCTTGCCGTCGGGGATTTTAAAGATCGGCACTGATCCGCGCGCCTGCTCGCCGGCACCAATAAAAGGCGCGAGCTCGAGACCCTCGATTATCTCGTCAAACGAGTAGCGGGCGGGTCCGCCGAGTTTGAGTTTGACGAGCTGCGGCTCGCTCTTCAGATGCAAGGTCCCAGGAACGCGCATGACGCGAGGAAGGTCATAGACCTGCGGGTCTGTCCCAAACTTCGCGATCAGCGCTCGCTGTACCCGCTCAAACTCACCGAGCCGGAAGGTATCATCCACCCACCAATAGAATTGCGCGCGACCACGCGATGACTGAACGATAGCGCTAGGCGGAAGGAGCCCCCGCAGGCGTGCAGCTACCTCGGCAAGGTTTTGGTCTACATCGCCGCAGACGGCGCGAACACGAACGACATTCTCACGCTTGCGTCCGCCAAAATCAGTCGCATTGATGGCGACGTAAGCTCCGTACCCATGCTCCGGCGTATTCCACTTCCTGGCCAAAGCACAGGCCTCGTCCGCGGTACAGTGATGGATCAATCGCAGGCCGCGGGGGTGGGGTTCGTCTTTCCGATGCTTCGGATCGCGGAAAAGTTGCAATGTGAAGCGTGTTGTTGTCGCGTCGAGGGCTTTGAAGAACGCGTGCGTCAACAGCGGACTATGTGGGGGCATCGTCAGGGGTTGAGTAGGCGCATCCCGAGCGCTGTCACCGACGCCAGTGTTACTATGCTCCACATCGAGAGGGGTCGATGAATGTGAAAAAGGCGGACTGATTTTCATGAGTGGCTCCAGGAAAGTGGAGCCCGCCGATTGCCAAGCGATGCCGAAAGCCTTATAAGAAGCGTGCAAGAGACTTCGATTTCGGCGCTCGCCAAACATAATTTGGCGGGCGTTTTTTTAAGCGGCGCTATCCAGCGAACAGGTTCCGCCAGCGCGCTCACGATCGGCCAACCACGCCCTCACGTCACTCGGGCGATACGCGAGCCTGCGAACACCCAATACGATGAAGCGCGGTCCCTTTCCTGCCGCGCGCCAGCGCGCGATCGTTGGAAGACCAATTCCAAGAAGCTCACAGAGCTGCCGTTCAGAAATTAGCGGTTCGATGTCGTGCCGTGAGGAAACGGAAGGATTATCAAGCAAAGACATGAGCGTCCTCGTGTTGTTTGGATGCTCATCTCTATCGGGATTTTAGGTTTCACCGTCGTCTCAGGCGAATTAGAAAAGATCAAAATCTAGCGTTGGCAAGCCACCGTCGAAAGCAAAGCGGCCCTATTCGCCGTGCCGACCTGCTTAGTCCGTACCTACGATCTGGGAAACGACGTCCGCCCACGCATTCAATGCAGCTCGTTTTTGATCGCGATACGCTGCGCGATTGTAGACTCCAGCCACGCCCGCCTGCGCGCCTTCATGCGCAAGAATTGCCTCTATGATATGGGGATCTGCGAGTCCTCGCTCGTGTGCCATCGTCGAGAAGGTGCGGCGCAGGTCGTGCAACCCCCACGCAGGGAGTGGCGCCTCGGCTTCCGCAATTCGCTTGTCGAGTCTCCTCTTGGCCGCACTCCAACCATCAAATCCGGCGGCGCTGATGCTGAAGACACAACAATCGCCGTCCGCGCGCTGAGGCAGCTGAGCCAGCGCGAGCGAAGCTAAAGGTACCTCATGGGCGCGGCCGCCCTTCATCCTTGCCCCAGAAACGACAAGCAAATCGTTCTCGATCTCGCTCCAGAGCGCCCCGCCGATTTCCTGGCGTCGGCACGCCGTGAGTAGCAAGATGCGGACGATCCGGTCGTAGTTGCTTAGGCCCTCGGTGAACTGCCAGATAAGTTTAATCTCCGCCGGCGTGAGAACCCGATCGCGTTCCTGTTCAGTGAATTTGGGTACATACGCGGCGGGATTGTCGCCGGTGACTAGGCCCGTGCGCAGAGCCCAAACCCAAGCCGCGGATATTGATGCCAGGACCCGATTAGCTTGGACACGCCCCGCATCAGTTGCAAGCCGTTGGTGTAGGCTGGAGACGGCTGCCCGGTCTATGTCGGTCGCAGCCTCTCGGTGCAGCCGCGCCGCGTATTTTCGTAGGTTCCTGCGGGTCTGGTCGAATGAGGAGGACCGCTGTTCCTTCTCGGCATGGATGAGGTACGTCTCGAATACGTCCGCAACAGTCGCAGCCTTGCGCGCCTGACGCCGCTCGGCCGAAGGGTTCGCTCCCCCTGCGATCCGCCTTAACTGGTCACCAGCCAGCTTTCGCGCCGCCGCGGGAGCGATCGATGGTGCCTGCCCGAGCGGGGTGCGACGCGTACGTCCCCCAGCATCACGGTACTGCAAGATCCAAGTCTTGCGTCCCGACGGATAAACACGCAGCCCGAGTCCTTTGACGTCCGCATCCCAGTAGAAGGCTTCAGTCTGTCCAGCGGGGCAAACGAGCTTGCCCACGATTGTCTTCGTGAGCCGCATGGGTGCGGCCACACGCTTGACTCTCACCGCCGTGTTCAGTGGAATGACGTTCGCGAGGCTCGGAAGCAAATCGGAAGCAGCCGGAAGCAAAACGGGTGAGGGTTTCTGAAGGGTCATGATGGTTCCTAGCTGCCGCGCACTAGGGATAAGTATCTATCAATTAAGGAGATTCAATGAGGGGCGAGAGAATATGAGTTCTCCCGAGTGTACAAGACAATCTCAATTGTCTAGTCTGGGAGACTAGGGGTCGGAGGTTCAAATCCTCTCGCTCCGACCAATCAATTCAAGGGATGTCAAGGCTCGTGCAGCATTGGCCCGGCCCGGCAACGCGGCCAATTCGGTCACGGGCAAATTTGCCCTACCGGTTGA
>WNFR01023344.1_pt1 | contig 10750 bp, 14 predicted proteins | sample 5400221 | NCBI WGS metagenome assembly WNFR01 (sample SAMN13153357, study PRJNA577476) | soil metagenome | isolation source: 40 cm soil under Madrone tree | place: USA:California | collected 2016-06-14 | reverse complement strand
CCAAATCTATCCCGCGGCGTCGACCCGTCGACGCTGGGCAGGGGACGTATCCGCACCCCGTAGGTGCAGCGGGCTGGCTTGCGGACAGACAGTCCGCGCCAGCGCAGACTTGTCGCGCTAGCAAGAGAGACGGTGCGAATGCCGCACAGTAGTCGTGCAGTCTCGTTGCTTGTGAAGAGAAGTCCGTGACCTTATGCCGAACGACAACATGATTATCAAGAACTTCGCTGAACAAAAATGGGACACCTGGCCAAGACCATGCGCCTCGTCCCTGCGCACCCCCTCGGCAGAGGTTGGAGCGAGCGGCGGGAATTCACCAATGAGTGAGGTCGCCGGGCGGCGCGCCCAGCTGCCGAGGCCGGTTCCTATCGAACTGGCCGCTGATGGCGACCCGATGTTCGGGTCGCCGCGGGACCCTCATGGTCTCGCGGCGTCACCCCGGTGCCTCCCGAAGTTCGGCGTCGCTACGGCGACCCGAGGCGCGGCGAGACAAGACCATGCGCAGATCCCAGCCGTCACAAGTCCAGGGGGTGGCTGGTAGCCGGAGGGTGCAGGTCTGGATCGCCGGCTCCTGCCGGCGAAATCAGCAAATCGTCACCGGCTCGACTGCCGCAAGATCGTTCTCACCCACATGAGCGCGGACATGCTGAGCCGCCGGGACGAGGCCGACATGGAGTGCGCGGGAGATGAGGCCGAGGTTGAGGGCCGTCTCCCGCGAGAGGATCAGCCGCCCCCGGTCGACCGTCAAGATGGTCGTGCCGGACAGCATGCGACGCGGGGGCACCCCGACGATCTTCTGCCCGACCCGGCACATCAGGACGAGGTCCCCGCGCCTGACCACTTCCACGTTCTCGAACGTGACGCTCCACGAGCCGTCCCCCATAAGAGTGCCGGGACGGTACGCCCCTTCTGGTCCCGAGCGCAATAGAAATCCGCTGGTCTCCCCCCCTTGTGGGTCGACCCTGGAGCGCCGCCCCGACGTCGATCGCGGCCAGTCGGCCTGGTGGGGCTTTAGGTGGCGTTCCAGCGCCCGGGTGAGCGCGGTCGGATCCGTCCCCAGGTCGACGGCGAGCGTCGGCCCAACCCGCCGTTAGACGAGCCCGAGATTGAGCGCGACTTCCCGGGAGAGGACGAGCCGCCCCCGGTCGCCCCTGCGTGCGACCGTCGTGCCTGGCAGCATCCGCCGCGGGGGCACCCAGACGACCCTCTTCCCAACGCGGCAGCTCAGGATGATGCCGTCGCTGGCAACTTCCACGTTATCAAACGTCACCCGGTCCGAGCCATCCATCATGACGGTGCTCCCCCGCTGCACCACCGACCACGACGACCTCTACGACCACGACGACGGCACCGCCGACCACGAACAGCACGTCCAGCACGACGACCACAACCAGCACGTCCACGAGCACCTCGTCCACGACTTCGACCACGCAGGTGACGACTACCACCACGTCCACGACGATAGCGGCGCCGACCACCACCACGTCCACGAGCACCTCGTCCACGACTTCGACCACCCTGGCGACGACTACCAGTACGAGCACGACGACGGCGGCGCCGACCACCACCACCTCGACCAGCACGACGACGACTCCGCCGCGCCGCCCGACCACCACCACGTTGCTTCCGTGTGGCGGGGTGTTTCCCCACTGCGGCGGAAGCTGTCCCGGCGGGATGCGCTGTGGTACCTTCGGGCGCACGAAATCATGCGTCTGTCGGTAAGGGCTATGCAGGGGCCGGCTGTTAGGCGCCCGACCACCTCCTCGACCTTGCCGGCACCTACGGCGATCCAAACGCGGGCGACCCGATCCAGTACGACGAGCTACGCATCGAGCACGACCAGGGCGCTGTCGAGATCGTCGTGTACAACCGGGCGCTCCTGTTGTTCATGACTGACAGCGAGGCCGTGAGGCGGGTTCACCGGGTGTGCTGCCCGCTCGATGGTCTCGCCACACGACACCGCCGGTCGTAGCTTCCCGCCGTCCAGCCTCCGGTGGTCCCTCCGGTGGTCCAGCCCTTGCCCGGAGGGCGTTTCGGATGTAGTGGGCGACTTCCCGTTCGGAGGCGACCCATGGCAACGCGCAGCGGCAGCAACGGCGGCGGCGAGGCGAGATGGAGCCCGCTGGCTACGTTGCCCAACTTCGGCAGCCGGGTACTCTCGGTCTCTGCGGTCGTCGCCTACGTCGCGGTCGGTGCCGCCGCGATTCTGAGCCGGTCCATCACGGAACCCGAAGGGTGAGCTGGGGTTCCGCTTCGGCGAGCCGCCCGACGTCGACGGCGATGATCACGCGGACATCGCCGCCGGGGCCCGCTTCACCAGCCGGCGGCACACTCCCCGGGACCTCTCTGGCGGAAGGTCATCGATCGGGAGCCGGCTGAGCAGTGCCACGAGGTTTCACCGGTCATCACTGTCCTCGCCCTCGGAGGCAGGCACGGACGGGCTCACCGGGACCAAACTTCCCGACAACACCCAGCCCTTCTGACTCGGGGCGAATCGTGGTGCCAAGAGGCCGTCGTTGATCTCCCGCGTGACGGCGAAGCGATCGAACTGCGTCGCAGGGATGAACAACCGCGTGTTGTCGGGAAACCCGTCGGACGCGGTGTCCACGTCACCTTCGGCGGCCGAGACGACGCCGTCGCCGTTCGTATCGACCCGTGCGACTTCTGCAGCGTAGGCGTCGAACAGGCGCGTGTTGAAGTCGCTGGTGGCCGGTTCGAACGAAGCCAACCTCTCGTAGACGTCCAGGAAGATCTCGTTGGCCAGCCCGCTCGGGATGAACCGCTGGCGAAATTCTCGTTGGGAGTCGTCCTCCGCATCGAACTTGTCGGGATCGCGAGGGCCGGAGGCCTGGATCACACCCTTGTTGTTCGGGTTGTCGCCGTACCGCACCGGGTCATTGTTGATGCCATGGGGCCCGGAACCAGGAACGATGGACTGGAGCGCCCCCACCTGCCCCGCCTCGAACGTGCCCGGAATGCCGCCCGTGAAGGGGAGCTCGTACAGGGGGTGGATCCAGTTGGTGGTGTAGTTGAACTCCCAGTAGGCATGCCCGTCGCTCTGCTGGAGCGTGTTCCAGGCACCCATGCTCAGTTGAATCGGGACGACATTGGTCTGCGTATCCGGAAAGTGGTCGGTCGGGCTGGGAAAGTGATGCGCGTTGCCATCCGTCGTGAAGATATTGCCAGGTACGTTGTTGCCGGTGCCCATGGCCATCAGTGCGTTGGCGTCGGCCTGCAGGATGGTGCCGAACTGCGCGTGGCCGTCGGGGCGCGGGGTGTCATTGACGGGGGCGACCCGTATTTCGTGGATCATCCACCCCTCGTACCAGCCGCTCTCGTTGTTGATCACGAACAGGCCCGAGACGTCAGTGAAGATGTCGATGAACGCCCGCACGTCGTTGGGATCGGTCGGCAGGCCGGGCTTGGGCTCCAGAACCACGCGAACCGAGCCGATGGTGGACAGGCCACAGTCCGGCCCCGTCGCGGTGAGCATCGCGGTGTCGTTGACCCCGGGTATGAGGCTGGTGAACGGGTTCGCCTCGAAGCCTGTCGTATCCAACAGATAGTACTGGAAAAGCTGGCTGGGCTTGGGCTTCATGGGTGGTTGGGCAAAATGCGCTTCTGCGTATGCCTGTGTCGGAAGCTGGCTGTGCGGGCGGCCCGCCAGTTGAACGAGCCGATCCTGGAGCGGGCCCGGGAGATTGCGAATGTCGCCCCGGTTGCGAACTATGGCCATGTCGAGATTCGCGGACGGATTCGGGTGGCACGGCGGCGGCGGCTGTTGTGCCTGGGCAATAACGGGTGCCACAAGCAGGGCGAGTGACAGTATTCCACTTCCAGTCCCGATCATCTTCATGCTTTCCTCCTATGGTTCCCGCCCTGTTCCCGTCTCGGCGCGAGCGTGGTGGCGATCGCTGCGAGGCGGAAAACAGAACAGAGGTCCACCAAGCGACGACAGGTCGCGCCACGGATGCTTCTCGGCCCGTCGCGCGCTCTTCCAAGCCGGCGCGAGGGCCTCCTCTCTCTCCTAGTATTGGGTGCCTGAGCGGCAGTTGTTACGGCGTCGCCCGATGCGCCGGCGCGGGGAACCACGCCCCGAGCCACGCCGTACCGGCGATCGCCGAAAGAGCTGCGCCGACCACGACCGGAAGGGCGTGCGCCGCGAGGACGTGGAGCGAATCGTCGATCGGACAGGAGAGGCGGGTCGCCGCCACCGCAACAAGCACGGCCGCATCGCCAGCTCCGGGGCCGCCGGACGCTTCTCGCCTTAGAGGCCCACGAGCAGCGCCGCCAAGGTCTTCAGGCTCAGGTAGATGCTCGTCGCGCTCACCCGACCAGCCCTCGCTCAACGATGCCTGTCCTTCCGGGCGCCCGCCTTTCTTCGCCGGAGCGGCTGTGGCTCCAGGCTATCCGTACCCGGCCTACGCCTACCCCGCCTACCCCTCCCGCTTCCCCCGGCACCGAGCCTCGGCTTCGGCCGGGGCGGCATCTACGGGCACGTGTTCGTCGGGCGAGACGAGAGCATCACCAGGTACACGTTCCCTGGCCGCGATAGCTGGCAGTAGTCGGGCACGCGCCGCCACCCCGTCCGCCCCGACCGAGGACCGCCTCCTCGTCACCGCCGACGCGGCGTCCCGCGTCAGGGCGGGATGCCCTGGACCGCCCCGCTTTCGCGAGTTCGCCCTCGTGTGATCGGGGGGTGCCCACTTCGACCCACTGTTTCAAGGCGACACGGTGCGGTGCTGGGGGCGGACGAATCCAATTCGACGCCCCCGGCGTAACCCTTGTGTCTGGATTGGCATCGGACTTGCGAAAGAGCCCCACAGAAGGAGGAGCCGACGATGGCACGGGACGTCACGTTGCTCGATCTGGTGACCGCCATTGCGGCATCGGCGGGCTCGGACGCCGAGGTCGTCGGGAAGGTCGTGTACCTGGTGAACACTGGCGAGGTTCGTCTGTGCGGGACCTTTCGCGGTGCACGGTTCGACGTGGATGCGTTCGAACCGCCCGGCGCGGTGAACCGATGAAACCGGTTCGCCATCGTCTTCGGTCCGGAGCACGTGCGATCGAGGTGTGGGAGAATCCCGACGTCCCCGTCGAGTGCAGCGCGGAGGAGTTCGAGCGCTGCGTCGCGGACAGCGACTGGGTGCGCGACTGGGTGCTCATTTTCAACGCGCTGACGCTCAGCGCCGGGCGTGTCTACGTAGCGTAGAAAAGACTCGCGGGAATGCTCTCGGTCAAAAGCCGTTGCTGCGGAGAGCGGTTGGAAGGGACCGCTTGACTCGCAGTCAAGTGAACGGCGCGAACTTTTGCGAGTTGGCAGGGCAAGAGGCGCAGACGTGGTGTGGGGAGCGCGAGCGTGTGAACGCCGATCGCCGCGACGAGGGCGATCGTGACGGCGCGTCGGTTCGTGAGCCAGCGAGAGAAGCGACCGAAGCCAGTCGCAGCGCGAGACATCCGCGCACCTCTTACAGGGCGGCTTCGTGGGATGCCAAACGCGGGCCGTGTCACGGGTGACGCCGGTAGGATGGGACCGGCCTGAACGGTTGAGCTATGTAATGGTGGACAGCGAGACGCGATGAAGGGGCTTGTCGCAGCGATCCTGATCCTGGTCACGCCGCCGCTGGCAATGGCTGCACACGGCGGGGGCTTCCATGGCGGCGGTTTCCATGGCGGCGGTTTCCGTGGCGGCTTCTTCTTCGGTCCGTTCGGGTATCCGTACGCATATGGGTATCCGTACGCCTATCCGTACGCGTACCCCTATCCGGAGTACTACCCCCCGGAGTACTACCCCTCGGAGTACTACCCGCCGACTTCGCCCTATTCCGGCTCGGCACCACCGCCCGAGTCGCCGTATGCCGGGCAGGGCGAGCAGGGGCCGAGCGCCGAGGCAACGCCCGAGGACGCGCGGCGCGCCGACTACGGCCTCGTCAGCCTGCACGGCGTGCCGGACGGCGCCGCCGTGGATCTCGACGGCCGCTTCTGGCTCACTGCGGAGGCCCTCGAGCAGCGTTGGCTGGCGCTGCCGCGTGGCGCTCACACGCTCACGGTGCACGTGAGCGGGGCGCGGCCGATCGAGCGTCGCATCCAGGTGAAGGCCGGCGCCACGCAGGTCCTCCGCTTCGCGAAGACCGCCGGCTGAATCCTGGGCGAACGAGCACCGACCTCCATGCTCCCGCGGGCCGCAGTGACCGCGGTCCTCGTCCTGCTCGTGGCCGCGTCGGCAGGCGCCGCGGCGACGGTCTGGCCCCATCGAACGCTCCAGTGTCCAACGTGAAGGCGTCGCTCCATTGCGAGCTGTGGGGGGCGGAGACCGTACCACCCGGAATACTGATCGAGCCGAAGAGCTGTCCGCTGGTACAGCCGTCGACCGTAAACGGTGAGAACAGCCGAGCGTCGGAGCCGCACCCATCGGGGGTGCTCCACCGCCCTTCGGCGATCTGCCAGCTGCCGACAAACCACGGTGCGCACAAACCGGGGAGCGTCGTCGTCGTGGAAGGTGCGAGGGTGGTGGTCGGCGAGGGAGGAACGGTCGTTGTAGCTGGCAGGACGAAGGGGCAGAGTGCCGCGCCCCGGGCGATGCAGTCGGCGCGCAGGACACGGCGACAGGTGGCGCGGGGGAATCCCGCGGCACGACAGCGCACGATCTCCGGACGGCACAACCTGCGACACTGGCTATACACGCCCGCCGTGGCGGAGACGGTGAAGAGCAGGGTGCAGACAAGACCCACCCCGACGCGGTGACGCATGAAGCGCCTCCATGGGACCTATCGGGCCGAAGGAACCCGCAACTTTAGGGCACTTTAGGGCGCGCTCGGGTACGCCTACGGAACGCGTCCCGGCGTGCCCGGGCGGCGTGAACCCCATTTCCGACGCGCGGATGGGATTTGTAGCCTGCACGAGCCTCGATGAGCAACTTGGCGGGGAGGTCCGTCTGTGGCCGCGACAATCCGTATGCTTTCGACGAACCGCGTGGCTGATGCGGAGGTCCTGATCCACTACGGCCCTGACGTTCTGGCGATGCCACGAGTTCTAGCGGCGACGGCGCCTACTCGTGCGTTCGATTTCCTGTCTGCAAGAGGGGTGGCCTCTGTCCCAAAATCACCACGGGGACGGCACCGGCCGGCGCCACGCGCGTCCCGCGGAGCGTGACCCGTAATGGTTCTTCCGCTGGTAGGGCGAAAGAGTGTTTTCCGTAGCATCCTCAGGGTGGCCATGTGAGGCAGAGTAGCGATCCTACGCTGAATGTCACAGCGCAAACGTCGCTCCCTACCTGCGCCCCCGCACCTCGCTGATCAGCTCCATCTGGATTTCCTGGATCTCAACCAATCGTTCCCACTGGTGCGATAAGAGATGATCCATCTTCTGGTGCAGGTGACGAATCTCCAGTTCCGCCTTGAGGTTCACCTGATAATCGCGCATCGCGTGCAGACGGGTCCCGGGCTTCTTGGCGGTTCTGGCTCATCATGATCACCGGAGCTTGGATCGCCGCCAGACAGGACAAGATGAGATTCAAGAAACTCGCAAGCCGGCACATCAAGCAAAAACACATAGCCGCGGGGCTGTTGCCCGCTCGCCTGAGCGACGCGCCGCGCCCGTGTGGTCACTTCAACCGTGAGGGCGCGACGCCACGAGGCCGAGCGCCCCACCGCCGTTCTTGACCGACGATGATGCCAAGGCGACCGTTTCGTTGCCCCGTCTGCGGCCCCGCCGGCCATGGGTAGAACTACGCATTGTCACGCGACTTGAAAAAGGCGTAGGCTCCGCCTGCGAGCCCGTTTCAAGCCCCGCAGCGCGACGAATCCAGGTAGGGCACTCCAAACCCTCCCCACGCGTGCTCGGTGCGGACTCCGGAAGGAGGCCCACCGTGGAGCTGACTCAAAATGGAAGAAGCGCCCACGGCGCCCGGAAGAGCGCCGTGTTCGGCAATTCCGTCCGGTCCCTTATGCTCGTGCTCCTCACGACGAGCCATCCCGCCTGGCTCCCGGTCGCCTTGGCGCAACCCGTGCCCGGCGGGCCGGAGTACACGACGAACAACCAGTTGTTGCCACCGGTGGCGATGGACAGCACGGGCAATTTCGTCGTCGTGTGGGAGAGCTTCGGGCGCGCCGGGACGGACACGGGCAAGTACAACATCGGCGTCCAGGGGCCGGCGCTACGCCAGCACGGGAACGGTGACCCGAACAACCAGGCGGAGCCAGCGGTGGCGATCGACAGCGCGGGCAACCTCGTCGTGGTGTGGCTCAGCCATGGGGAGCCCCGGGTCGGACACCGGAGTATGGCCCTGCTCAGTTACTCTGCGGGCACCTCGCCGGGACGTGAGGGACACGTGGGACGCGAGATTCGGGAGACTTCCGCTCAACCCCCACACGCACGGGAGTTTACGAAAAGTTACGTCCCATCCGTCCCTATCCATCCCTCCCCCTCATCGAGCTGGACCGGCGGGCGTCTGCCGTGACGACCTCCGGGAGGGCTACGTTCGCTACTGGTTTCTTCGCTGGCGGCGAAGCCCACGCCAGAGACCACCGTCACGAGGCGCACTGGTTCAAAGAAGCGATTGCGAGGTCGCCTAACCGGCGCGAGGTCGATTCGCCGCCAGCATGGGCGAGGTGGAACCTCGAAAGGGACGGAGGATGCAGCCTAAAGCCGAAGAGGAACAATCCGCCGGAAGCCGCGCAGCGCTCTCACGGTGCCCTCGCCGCGGCGGCCCATACGCCGTGGATCATCGTCCCGCCGTGACTCGCCGCTGCCGCGCGACGCTGCGGATCGCCCTCGCCCTCGGGTTACTCGGGCCCGCTGTCGCGCTCGCGGAGGAGCCTGCGGGAAGCTGGTCCTACCTCGTCGAGAAGCTCGCCGCGGACGGGATCGACCGCACCCGCGCCGTCCGGCTGTTCGCCGACCCGCGGATGCCGCCCTTCACCGGTCTCGACTTCTCGCTCGGCGCCCATGAGTCACGCGCGCTCTACCGGCCGCTGCTCAAGCCTCGCAGCGTGGTCGCCGCCCGTCGCTGCCGTGAGGAGTTCGCGGCGTCGTTCGACGCCACCGAGCGCGCCACGGGCGTTCCGGCGAGTGTGATCGCGGCGATCCTGCACGTCGAGACCGGATGCGGCCGTAACACCGGCTCGAGCCCGATCGTCTATCGGCTGGCCCGCCTGGCCATGGCGAACGAGCCCGCGAACCTGCGCGCGAACATCGATCGGGTAGCGGGCACGGATGCCGAGCGCAACCGGCGGATGCGCGAACGTGCCCGCTATCTGGAGGACACGTTCTACCCGGAAGTCCGCGCGGTGTTCGAGCTCGGCGAGCGGCTCGGGGTGGACCCGCTCACGCTCCGTGGGTCGACGTCCGGGGCGTTTGGTGTTCCCCAGTTCTTGCCGACGAGCTACATTCGCTATGCGACCGACGCCGACGGCGACGGGCAGGCGGACCTGTTCGATGTTGCGGACGCGGCGGCCTCCTGCGCACACTACCTCGCGGCGGAAGGATGGCGGGAAGGGCTCTCCTTGTCCGCGCGGCGAGCGGTCCTCTGGCGGTACAACCGCTCGGATCCCTACGTCGAGACCGTGCTCGCGATCGCGCGTGCCATCGACGATTCCACGACCCGGACGCACGCCGTTCCCGCCCAGGTAGCGAGCGGCGTGCGCCTCGCCCGGCACGTGGTGAAGCATGCGAGCAGTGGGCGCCCGCGGACGGCCCGGCACGTGTCACGGCGGCGACCCGCGGCGACTACGGCGGCCGCCACGAGCGGCTAGACCGTGCCCCCCGGCTGATTCGCGGAGGCGCCGCCTGCGCAGCCGGCGGCAAGAACCTGGACCACTGGAATCTGTGAGGCGATCGCCCATCGAGCGATCGGAGGATCACCTGCACTGCCAGCCCGCCGTTGCCGATCTGGCAATGCTTGTGCGCTTGCTCGACAGGCGTGAACGCCCGCGCGCGTCGGGGTCGTCAGGCAGCATGTCCAAGATCCGGCCTCGCTGCTGAGCGGGCACACTTGAAGTTAGCGGTCGTCGTGCTACGGATCGAGACCGCGAGGAGGCGCGATGCCGGACACGATGATCGATGGCGTCCAGATCCACTACAACGAAACGGGCGAGGGTGAGCCGCTATTGCTCATCATGGGGTACGGCATGCCGGGCGACGCGTGGCTCGGCTCCCTCCCGTTTCTGAACGCGTATTGGCTACTTGCTCCATCCGCGCTACGCCGCACGACGGTACTGGTGGTGCAGGCCGCCGAGAACAGGGATCTCTTCGACCGCTCGGTCGGCCGTCGGCGATGCCGGTGGCCCGTCGGGAACCCGCTGGCGGATGCCTTGGTGCGGCCGGGCCGTGTTGAAGTACGCGCAGTAGATGCGGAAGGTGGCGCGCAGGTGCCCCTCGCCCAAGACGAGCACATGGTCGAGGCACTCCGCGCGTACGCTGCGGAGGAAGCGCTCGCAGACGGCGTTCGCATTCGGGGCCCGCACCGGCGCGCGGACGACGTGAATACCCGTCGCCGCGGCCACCGGGTCGAACCCGCTGCCGAACTTGTCGTCGTTGTCGCGGATGAGGAACCGGGGTCCCGCGCCCCATGCGGTGGACTCCCGGAGCTGCTGGGTCACCCACGCGCTGGAGGGGAAGCGCGTCACGGCGACGTGCACCGCCCGCCGGGAGCCGAGTTCGATGAGGAAGAAGGCGACGAGGGGACGGAAGAGAAGGTCGTACGCCTGCAGGAAGTCGCAGGCCCAGATATCGTGCCCGTGGTGGCGCAGGA
>WNFR01016482.1_pt1 | contig 10750 bp, 16 predicted proteins | sample 5400221 | NCBI WGS metagenome assembly WNFR01 (sample SAMN13153357, study PRJNA577476) | soil metagenome | isolation source: 40 cm soil under Madrone tree | place: USA:California | collected 2016-06-14 | reverse complement strand
CAGGCATCAGCATCGTCAAAGATTGTCCTATGAGTTCAGTGCGGGCATAGCCGAAGATTTTCTCGGCCGCGCGATTGGCGAAAAGCATCGTGCTGTCTTCGTCGATAGTGATGATTGCGTCTGAAGCTGTATCGGCGATAACGCGGGTAATCTGGTACTGATCATTAAGTGGAGCTTCGAGATTGTCAGCCGCTGGTTCTTTCATCTTGATGATCGAAAGCTAATCCTATTTTTGATCGCGAGTCAATTCCCCCGCCTAAACTTGTGTGTCAGAGCCGACCGTGAGGGAGGGCAAGTCTAGTCGTAACCGATCAACTGCCGAAGGATGCCCTCCCTCATCGTCGGGCTGCTGACACCGATCAACTTTGACATCTGTCAAACGGAAATCGACAATCATAATCGAAAATATTTTGTATGTATCCAATAGGAAACCTTTTCATCCCATCGCCCCACGGACAACTGGAAGCTATTCTAAAAGCTCCCCGCAGTGGGGTTCGTGGTGTGTCCCTGGTACTCCATCCGCATCCGCTTTTCGGCGGCACGATGCACAACAAAGTCGTCTTTCGCGCCGCCGCCGCGCTCCACGATGCGGGACTGGCTGTCCTGCGCATAAACTTTCGCGGCGTGGGACAAAGCACCGGCGAGCATGATGAAGGCCGTGGCGAACGCGACGATGCGCGAGCGGGACTCGAGTATCTGGCGGCCAATTATCCGGGACTAGAGATTACGCTTTGCGGATTCTCTTTCGGCGCGCGCGTAGGCCTGGAAGTTGGAATTGATGACGAGCGCGTGACGCGATTAGTCAGCATCGGCACTCCGGTAGACAAATACGATTTATTCGTCCAGGGCGATCGAGACGAGTTCGGCGCCGTTGCGCGATTGCGGGAGCTGGTGGCAAAGATCAACGCGCCGGCGCAATTGAAAATCATCAAGGGCGCGGGTCATTTTTTTGATAATCAACTGGATGAGTTGAAGCAGGTGATTACCGAGTGGGTAGTGAGAGAGATGGGGCAGTAGTACGACCGAGTCTCAATGCTAATTAAGGCGCAATCTCGAAGTAGTCGCAGTGGTTGGGTCGAAAGATTGTGAAGTGGCGCCGATCGACGGTAAGCACCTTCTTTAGATTCAAACGCTCGGCCATCGCCACGATCGCACAATCGACGAAATCAACTTTATTATCAGCATACTTTTCCAGCAGTTCCGCGGTGCGCGCAAGATCTTGGGGATTTGATTGAGCTTGAGGCAGTTCGCCAGCGGCAATGGCCCGCAAGAAGGCCGTCAGTGCCGGATACCCGAGTTCGCGAAGCACTAAATATGCGAGTTCGGGCAGGACTACATCAGGCAGATCGGATTAGTCTCGGATTCGAGCGCTGCGGCGCACAATGCATGCAGATTGTCATCCGCGTCGATCACCGCCAGGAGGAAGCCCGTGTCGAGCAGTGCCGCCATTAACGCAAACTCCACCCCTCACGCCGATCGGCAGTATCCTCAAGAATCGATTCCGCTTGAGTCGAGAGCGAGCCATTCCCGCTCCGAGCAATGCCGACAAACGAATAGCGCTTCACGTCGTTGTCTGACGGCCTTGGCTTGAGGCTCTCAACAAAGGCCATCACTTGCCGTAGCTGATCATCGGTAAGCTCTCGGATTTCCTCTTGAATAGCTTTTTCCAGGTTTGCTGACATATCGTCTTCGTCTTGTGGATCAATCCTACGACCGCGCGGCGGTTGATGACAAGCCCTCCCTAACGGTCGGGCTACTGCCCCGTGGCTGGATCACTTCAACTCATCAGTCGTATCGAGATAACCAACAATGGAGTCGCGAATCAGTTGGTAGCAACTTTCGTAAACACGGGCGCCGCAGCCAAAGGGATCGGCGATCTCCGCGCCGCGTTGCTGTGGGTCATAGGCGCCCAGCAAACTGATCCGCTCTGGTGAGATGCCATAATCGCTTGTCAGCACATCTGCGTGAGCGTGTTCCATCACAAGAAAACGATTGATCGAGTCGAGCGGGAGCTGACCTACCCAGGTTGGGGCTTCCTTGGGCGGCGGTGTGTTGTGCCGCATGCAGGTCATCGTAGTCTCATCCAAAGAAGGAGCGTCTGAGAAATCAAAGACGCCGGCAGAATAAATTTCAACTGATAGAGATCGTTTTCCGGCTTCGGCCACAAAGATCGCGTGAGCCATCACACTGCGACACCTATTCGCTGTGCAGATCAAAGCAACTGAAAACATGAGTGCAAACGAGATGAGTAGCTAGTTCGTCGACCTGCCGCCACGGGAGATCTATCAGGCTGATAAAAAACTGGACCACGATCCACGAAACACCACTAAGCAATGCTAAGAAGATTCCTACTTCGAGTCTTTTCGTGTGATTCGTGGATCGTGTTTGCGCCTCCTAACCAGCTCTACTGCTTTTTAAGCGGCCTGGGATACGCCAACCATCCAAACTGTGTTGGGCTACGCTTGACACCGCGCTCAAAATTACAAGTAACCGCGCGCCAGCAGCAACTCGGCGTTCAAGATCGCCGCGCCCGCCGCACCGCGAATCGTGTTGTGACCCAGCGCCACCAGGCGATAGTCAAGCACATTGTCTGGGGCGATCCGTCCGACGGTCACGCTCATCCCAAGTCCCGCATCCCGATCCAGGCGCGGTTGCGGGCGATCAACTTCGTCGCGAATAATAATTGGCTTAGCCGGCGCCGAATGTAATTTCAACTGCTGCGGCTCAGAAGTAAATGAAGCGAGCGCCGCGCGAACTTGATCGAGCGAAACCCGCTGAGATAGCTTCACGCGCATTGCGGCCAGGTGGCCGTCAATCACATTCACCCGATTGCATTGCGCGCTGACCTTCATCGGCGCTCCTTTGATTGTCGCCCCATCGACCCGGCCGAGGATCTTCACGGTTTCAGCTTCGATCTTTTCCTCTTCACCGCCGATAAACGGCAAGACGTTGTCGGTAATATCGAGCGAAGCCACGCCGGGATAACCGGCGCCGGAGATCGCCTGCATCGTCGTCGCGACGCATGACTCGACCCCGAAATTCCGATGCAAAGGGACCAGAGCCATCGCAATCACTATCGTCGAACAATTCGGATTAGTGACCATGTAACCGCGCCCGAAGCCGCGGCCGTCGCGCTGTGTGGCAATTAGTTCAAGATGTTCCGGGTTTACCTCGGGAATCAACAACGGCACGTCGGCATCCATGCGATGTGGAGATGAATTCGTAATGACCGGAAAACCAGCGCGCGCAAAACTCTCTTCCGCGTCACCCGCAATTTCTCCCGGAAGACTCGAGAACAAGAAATCGCAATCGATTGGCGGCGCCGGCGATTGCACGACGATCTGTTTCACCCCCTCAGGCGTTTCCCCCGGCAGACGCCAGGTGCACGCTTGGGCATAGGTCTTTCTCGATCAGAGGCCGCCAGCGCCGTAACTTCAAACTGAGGATGATGTTCCAACAGTTGAATAAAGCGCTGACCCACTACACCGGTTGCGCCCAGAATACCTACGCGTAATTTCCTGTTCATTGAGTCGGTCATGTTTACCCTTGCTCAGATCTAATTTACCGCAAAGGGCGCAGAGGACGCCGCAAAGGGACGCAAAGATTTCCTCTGCGTACCTTTGCGAAAACCTCTGCGTCCTCCGCGTCTAAAATATTCTTACCCCAGCGACTTCAACGCCTCGCCCAGACGCCGCACGCCTTCCGATAATTTATCTTCATCGGCGCAATACGAAATACGGAGAAACCCGTTGCCCTCACTACCAAACGCCGATGCCGGAATGGTGACTACCCCTTGATCGAGTCCCGCTTCCGCCACGCGTAACGAGTCGCCATAACGACTGACATCAACCATCGTGTAGAAAGCGCCTTCCGGTGTCACGCATTTCAAGCCGAGTTCGTTGCGCAGCAGCGCGAGCAGATGATCGCGCCGCCCATGATAGATCGCGCGCATCTCTTCCCGTGCGACACCCGCTTCATCGGTCCACGCGGCCAGCGCCGCTTTCTGGGATATGCTCGACGCGCAGGTCACGACATATCCGTGCAGCACCAACGCCGCGCGCATCACAGCTTCCTCTCCGGCCAACCAACCGATTCGCCAACCCGTCATCCGCATCGACTTTGAAAGTCCGCTCACGACGATCGTCCGCGGATAATACTCAGAGATCGAGGCCGGACGTTCCAGCGTGTAATACAGTTCGCGATAAATTTCATCGCTGACAATGAACGCATCTGAGCCACTCGCCGCCACGGCCTCAGCCATCGCTTGTAAATCATCATCGGTCAAGGCGCGTCCCGTCGGATTCGAAGGGCTGATGCAGATCACGACCTTCGTTAGCGGTGATAGTTGCCGTTTGAAATCATCAAGGTCAAAACTAAAGTCATTCTTTGCCGGCAGCGCGTACGACACGGCGCGCCCGCCGGTCATCCGGGCAATCACAGGATAAGCAATGAAGCCGGGATTAGGCATTAGCACTTCGTCACCGGGCTCGATCAATGTCATCAAGACGAGGTAGAGAGCTTCCTGCGATCCTGCGGTAACTATCACTTGCTCCGTCGAGAGATTCAGGTGCGGATAGTCCGACGCGATTCGCTGGCGCAGCGGAAGAATGCCTGCCTGCAAAGTGTATCCGCTTTGCTCTTCCTGTATGACGCGCACCGCTTCGCGCCGAATCACCTCGGGCGTAGGCAGATCGGGTTCGCCCAATCCGAGACTGATGCTGCCCGGCCTGGCGCGATCCGAGATCTTTCGGATCATGCTTTTTTCGATGCCGCACAGGAACGGGGGTGGATGGAATGGTTTCAAGGAAAGTGAGTCTCAGCACCTTTAGAAGTCAACTGCGAACCCTTCAGTTGTGAGTTCAACTACTCTGCCACTAAGGTCATTTCGTACATCCCATGTGTTTGACGCTCTGCTTGCATCTCTTCCTTCATCGATTGCGTTCGGGTCTCCGGCAGTGGCAATTACTAGCCTCACCGATAAACCGCCTTCAAAGGCTTGCCTCAGATGGTTTTGGAGACGAGATTTTCCGTAAGATCCGTAAGAGTTGAGAACCCAGCGGGAAAACTTGTCTGCATAGCGAAGAGCGCCACATGGACGAAACTTAAACCGATGGCCCCAGCAACTGAGGACTAGAGATCCGTCTCTAGCGATTGCCGAGTAAGCCCGCCTATGATCTCTAAGCGTCGCGCTATAGTATGCGAATGCTTCGGTGTATTTCACAAAACCCCCGAACAGCTGGCGCCGATTCAGACGACAGGGTACTGACATAAACTTGAATAACATAAGCGTATCCGGATTCGCACATGCTCACAAGATTCGTGAAGACGCCTTCGATGCCAATCACAACATACGGCTGCCCAAACGTCAGGTCCCGGTAGCGCGTATTCCTTTTCTTCAGTTTGACGATCAAGGTTTTACCGCGACGAAGCAGCCAACAAGGTTTGTTCGACGGCCTGTGGCAACTGTACGGGATGAAAGCGGCTGGCCAGGAACGCATAGTCCTCACCGCTTTCGTCAACTACGCGAAGATAGCCTTCGGCTGCTGCCTCTTTATCAGGAATGACACGATACAACTTGCCGACTTCGAGTGAAGCCGGATAGTCAGAGTTGTCGAGACAGACCGCAAAATGAATGGCTTGATTCTCCAAATTACTCATAACTAATCCAGAAACGGCAACTTGATTTTAAACTCTCTTTTACCGAGGCCATGGGCCTCGTACCAATGAATCTCGGCCAGACGTATCCTACCACTAACCAGACGAACGTCGGCAATTCCTTTCAACTTGCGCCATCGCCCTTTGCCGTATCGTTTCCGTAAGCGAGCGCGATCACGCACGCTTGGTCCCATAGCGATGGTTTGAATCTTGCTGATCTCGCTAACGATTTCAAAATCAATCACGATGTTGTTGAATCAGATAACCTTAATGCCGTGGGTTGTGATCAGAATATCAACCTGACGCAGAGACGCTTTGAGACGTTCTTTGAAGTCTTTGAGGAGCTTCTTTGTTATCTTATCCCCAGAAGCTCTTCCCTGATTTGCTTGATTTTCTCTGCTTCAATTTCCTTGCCGTGGTTGTACTTCAAAGGCAAGTAGATTTTCGTACTTTCTCATACAGCCAGGGTGGGCCGAGTGAGGCTAATCTTACCGGCTTCCAGTTTCTTGAAAGGAATTCGCTTACGCTTCAAGAGCTTGAGATGTTCAGGGTGGACGCCATACGTGTTTTGGGGCAGGCAAGATACTGGGACGCCGCTCTGCGCCAAAGCCAGAAAGCCCTTTGCATCGTACTTCTCAGAAATCTGAATGTAGGTTATTGGAAACATCAAGCTCAAAATAGGCCAACTATCTTGACGCGTCAAGTAATCAAATTTGCAACGCTCACCGCAACAAATCCTCCAACTGCGTGGCCGCATCCGTCTTCTCATCACGATACTTCACGATCACCGGGGCATAGAGCGACAACCCCCACTCACGTCCTTTTTCAGTTTGCACAGCACGCGCTCCCGGCACCACGACCGCGCCCGCAGGAATCTCGAGCGGCGCATCGCCATTCCGCCGATAGACTTCTTCGCGCACCAAATCGAAGACCGGAGTCGAGCCGGTAATAATCACGCCCGCAGCCAGCACGGCGCGCTCGCGCACAATCGCACCTTCATAGACGCCGCAGTTGCCGCCCACGATCGCGTCGTCTTCGATAATCACCGGCATTGCGCCGGCCGGCTCGAGCACACCGCCAATCTGTGCCGCAGCCGAGAGATGCACGCGCTTGCCAACCTGAGCGCACGACCCTACCAGCGCATGACTATCGATCATTGTTCCCTCGTCGACGTAGGCGCCGGCGTTGACGAACATCGGCGGCATGCAGACCACACCGGGCGCGATGTACGCGCCGTCACGAATGCTCGAGCCACCCGGAACAATACGCACGCGGTCACCGGTGGAAAACTTTCTGATTGGATAAGTGTGCTTGTCGAGAAATTGCAGAATCGCTCCAGGCGGCGATATCTCAACAATTGAGCCCATGCGAAAGCCCAACAGAATGCCGCGCTTGACCCAGGCATTCGTGTGCCACTGGCCGTCTGCGTTACGTTCAGCGGCGCGTATCTCACCACGATTGAGTGACGCTTTGAATTCGTTGAAGAGCGCGAAGTCCGCTTGCGAATAGTCAGCGCCTTCGCGATTGGCTAGTTGTTCGATCTGTTCACGCAGTGACATAGAATCGCTACCTTACGCCCTTTAGACTCATGATGAACCGCGCACGGCTATGCCGCTTGATGTGCGGAAAGCCTATGGCTTTCCGATCTGCGCGCTCTTTTTCTGAGGCTGCGCCTTAGCTTGATGCCCTGGAGGCATAGCCTCCCCGGATAAAACGGAAGAGTCTCGGAAAGGCGCAGCCTTTCCGCACATCGGGCGGCTAAGCCGCACAAACTGGCAGCTTCTTCACGCAGTCGCATGCACACTTTCCATCAGCCCAAGTTCGGTGATCACTTCGCGGATCAGCCCACGGCTCTTTTCTTGAATCGGCACCAGCGGCAGACGAAAGTTCTCTTCCAATAATCCCATCATTGCCATGGCTGCCTTTACCGGTCCGGGGCTTGATTCGATAAAGTTAATTTCCATCAACGGCAGGAGGCGGTAATGCAGCGCCCGCGCCTCTGACCAATTGCCGTCGAGGGCCAGTTCAGTCATGCGTGACATCAGATCAGGAATTTCGTTGGACGCCACGGAAACGATTCCGTCCGCGCCCAGAGCGATCAGTGGCAGTGTCACCGCGTCATCACCCGACAACACTCGAAAGTTCGCCGGACGCTCACGCAAGATCTCCATGATCTGCGAAAGGTTTCCTGACGCTTCTTTGATCGCCACGATGTTTTCGCAATCGCTCGCCAGACGCAGGACTGTCTGAGCAGCAATGGTCGAAGAAGTGCGACCGGGAACGTTGTAAAGCATGATCGGCGTTGCTGGAATCGCTTCGGCGATCGCGCGAAAGTGCGTGTACATACCTTCCTGTGTCGGCTTGTTATAGTAGGGAGCGACCTGCAGCATGGCGTCGGCGCCCAGATCCCGCGCCCTTTGTGAATACTCAATTGCCGCCGCCGTCGAGTTGCTGCCGGTGCCCGCTATCACGCGCGCACGACCGCGCGCGACCTCGACGGTGATCGCGATCACGCGTTGGTCTTCGGCTTCAGACATGGTGGCGCTCTCGCCCGTGGTACCGCACGGCACCAGGAGACGGACTCCCCCATTTATCTGTCTATCGACGAGCGCACGCAGCCGATCTTCGTCAATCGCGCCATCGGCTTTAAATGGAGTCACCAGCGCCGTCGCACAACCGCGCATCCAATCGACCTTCATCGTCATCTTCGGAGTTCCTTTCGCTTAACGTAATGAATCTTGTTTAGAGGCGGGCTACAGCCCGCCGGTACGGAACCGCTCACAGTAGTGAGCGGGTCGATGGTCACTAGCGCAAGAACCCGGTCGCTACCGTCCCGGTTCTGTATCTCGCGGCTAATCGTCCGCATGTGCTTTTATTATCTCATCGAAAACTTCCGAGAATTCATAGACCCCTTGGCGGCCAACAATCCAGCCTGCCGCGACCAGCGCGCCCGCCGCAAATCCTTCGCGCGAGCGGGCCGCGTGCGTCAGCGTGATCTGATCCGCCGCGGAATCAAATCCGAGTCGATGCGTTCCGGGAATGTAACCGGCGCGCGTGGAAGTTACGGGAACGTCGCGGCCGAGACCGTCGCTTACGAGCTTACCCAACTGAACCGCAGTGCCCGATGGTGCATCACGCTTGCGCTTGTGATGGGCCTCTTCAATGAACCCGTCGTACGATGCGAGCCCGCGAAATAACTCAGCCGCGTGAGCGGCGATCCGGTAAAAGACCTGAACACCCACCGAAAAGTTCGCCCCGTAAATCAAAGCGCCGCGGTGCTGAGTCACAATCTTCTTAATATCATCCAATTCACTGTTCCAGCCGGTCGTCCCCTCAACCAAAGGCACGCCGGCCCGAGCACAAGCGTCTACATTTCGGCCTACCGCGGCGGCGACCGAAAAGTCGATCGCCACGTCACAACCACGCAGAGAATTTACGAGGTCTTCAGCGCTGCGGTCTTTGTCTATGGACGCGAACGTCCCCGCGACTTCGTGACCTTGCTCGTTCGCCAGCTTCGCGACGAGTTGGCCCATTGCGCCGTATCCGATCAGGGCTAGTTTCAATTTTCAACTCCGTATTCAAGCACCGGTCGAAGTTAACCACTCAATGAAATCCGCAAAGCGGATGGCAAGATAATAGCCCAGGGTGGAGTGCGAAGCGCGGAACCCTGGGTTCACCGCAAGAATAAATTTCAAAGCGGCTACCCAGGGTTTCGTTCGCTTCGCTCACTTCACCCTGGGCTATTTTCTTCCGTCCGCTTTGCGGACTCGTTGTGAAGTCCTTCCACGTTAACGAAGTCCAATCGATTCTTAGACAACAGCCAACAAACTCTGAACCAAATCCTGATAGATATCCACGGCCCGCATTAACTCCCTCTTCGCCACCCGCTCATGTTCAGTGTGCGCATCCAGGATCGAACCTGGCCCGATCAAAAGGGGTGTGCCCCAGTTCGTCAGATATGGAATGTCCGTGGTGAAACGCACGATGGTTGTTTCAAAGCCGTCAAGCGCAAGCAACCTGATCGGATCGTGGACAGACTTGTATTCCAGTAAGGCCCGCTCGGCCACCGCGCGCTCGAGTAAATCTTTTGCTGCCTGGGCGCCCACGGCCAGACGGATTTGCAAAGTCGTCTGGGCTGCTTCGGGAACGACATTCGCCCGCGTACCTCCGGAGATTACCCCGATGTTGCAGGTCGTTTCGCCAAACGTCTCATCTGTTGGCCAGTCGATCTTGCGCACGTCATCCAGGACATTAAGCAACTTCACGATCGCCGAATCACCCTGCTCCGGGTAAGCCGAGTGCGCCGCGAGTCCTCCGGTCCTAAGTGTTACTTGCAGCGAGCCCTTCGTTCCGATCGCCAGTCGATTGTCGGTCGGCTCGCCGTTAATCAGGTAACGACACGAAGCAGCGAGCGGATGTTCGTTCAAAGCCCTGGCGCCGGCGCTGGTTACCTCTTCATCGACGGTAAAGAGGAGACCAAGTTCATTCACGCCGCGCGCCCGCAGTCTCTCGGCCGCGGCGATCTGCGTCGCGATGATTCCTTTCGCATCACAGGAGCCCCGGCCATAAATGAATTCATCATCCTCGGTGGCCGCAAGATACGCAGGCACGGTGTCCATGTGCGTCGAGAGCACAACCTTTGGCTGGTCCCCGGTCGTCGCAATCACGTTTGCCCGGTCCTTTTCGACCTCTTGCAGCTCAACCCGGTAGCCATGCCGGTTAAGCAATTCAGCGAGCGACGTCCCGATATGAAACTCTTCCCCGGTAACCGAAGGAATATCGATCAACTCGCGCGTGAGCTTGAAAACGTCTACCGGCTCAGTCAAGCCATGACCTCCTCGGCGCCGGCGTAATCGGGGCAGTAACTCGACTCCGGGATCCCCGGCCGGGCAGCCCGGCTGGGTGGGGCGGTAAGGGAGGGCTCACTATTTTCATGCTACGACCTCCTCGGCGATATCATTCTCAACCGAGCGCCTGTCGGATGCGCCTTCAAAGCAAACATAATGCAGACGCTTGATAGTCTCAGTCGCGCGCGACTCTTCAACCATAAAAGTGAGATTGACGCTCGACGCGCCGACCGAAATCATCGCCACAT
>WNFR01011747.1_pt1 | contig 10750 bp, 8 predicted proteins | sample 5400221 | NCBI WGS metagenome assembly WNFR01 (sample SAMN13153357, study PRJNA577476) | soil metagenome | isolation source: 40 cm soil under Madrone tree | place: USA:California | collected 2016-06-14 | reverse complement strand
TTCATTACAAAAAGTGGAAACGCGAGCAGGTCGTCCAATACCTGCGCGACCATTCCAGCCAAAACGAAGCCTACTTCCAGGCAGAAACGGATCGCTACATTGCCTGGCCGGCGCAGGCGTTGGCCTACAAAATCGGCCAACTCACAATTCTGCGACTGCGCGAAAAAGCTCGCGCCGAGCTGGGCGACAAATTCGACATTCGCGGGTTTCACGACGAAGTGCTCGGTGCGGGTGCATTGCCCCTGGATGTGCTGGAGCAACGCATCGACAGGTGGATCGCGCGCGTGAAAGCACAGCCGGCGGATTAGTGTCGCGGGTATGGCTGAATGATCGCGTAGGGCTAAGCCGGCGAGGCAACAACTTTAACCACCACGGGCGTTACCAGTTCGTGAAAGATCTGGTCCATACGTTCGGGTGAATACGGCATCCCCTGGTCAAGCCACCACTTGAGCAACGCAAACAACTCGGTAGCTAAATAATTCGCGACGATTGGAATGGGCAAAACTGCCGAGCGATCTTTTAAGAGATCAGTGATTGAGTTTTCAATAAGCTTTCCAAGGTAGTTGGCGCCGGTCTTAAAGACAGCTTCAGCCTTTCGCGATCTTACCAGCCCCCGGTAAAACTGTTGGTAGTCCTGCAAATGTTGAAAGAGATAGGCGACGGGAATGAACGAGCCGCTACCTGCTTTTTTCCAATCGATGTGCTGGGCAAAGTCATCGAGGAACCGTTCCCAATCCTGCTGAAACAGATCTTCCTTATCGCGAAAGTGAGAGTAGAACGTCGATCGGCCTACATCCGCGCGCTCGATAACATTTTGCACCGTGATGTCGTCAAAGCGCTTTTCCTTTATCAATCCGACCAGCGCCTCGCTTAAAGAACGTTTCGTGCGATGGGTGCGGCGATCTTTCTTCTTGACTGACATGGTGACGAATTCTCGAACAATGTGAGGGCGTTTGTCCATTATCAAATTTCAAACCGCTATCTCTTGAAACCAACGGGTGCCGCGTTCGTACACCCTCGCGACAGATCATCTCTTGAAAACAAAACCAGTAGGAGACAATTTTATGCGTTTGAAAATCGTAATGGGCTTAGTTGTAAGCGCGCTGATAGCGGGCATGTCCCTGGTGTCTTTAGCGTCGGGGGCAGCACTGGACGAAAGAATGGATGTTGATCCAATTTCCGGCGAGTGGAGCGTTTCGTTTTACGTCCAAGGCACGACCACACCGGCAACATTCAAACTAAAACTCGACGGCAACAAAGTGACGGGCAAAGTCGATTCGGCTCATACCGGACCCGGCACGTTGCGCGATGGATCATGGGTGGAAAATAAACTCAGCTTCACTGTTGATTTTGCGAAACATGAATCGATTGCCATCAGCGGTCATCTGGAAGGCGACAAGCTGATTGGTGAATTTACTACCGAAGGCTTTACCGCCAAATGGGACGCCAGGAAAAAAGCGGACAACAAAGCTACCGCTGCGGTCGCAGCGCCGATACTTGCTGTTGATGCAATTAGCGGTGAATGGAACGCGACCTTCGAGGCGCAAGGTACTCAGGTTCCGGTTACCCTCAAGCTGGAGGCTGATGGCAACAAGTTGACTGGCACTTCCGACTCTCCTCACTTAGGTTCAGGCAAAATAACAAACGGCACCCGCAACGGCGACGCCTTAAGTTTCACCATTGATGGACCGATGGGCACCATCAATGTCGGCGGCACATATAAGGACGGCAAGCTGGCAGGTCAGTTCGAAGCGGGGCCGATGAAGGGCACTTGGCAAGCCAGCAAAAACTAGGAAGGCAGGCCGGGACCTGCCGAGGGCAAGTTGCTGGAACCTCACTCCAGATCGGTCATGATAGGTTCAAGAGGACAAACACCTAATGAAACAACGCATGCTCTTAATCTTGCTTGTCAGTCTCATTTGCTTCGGCACGATCTGTCACAGGCAAATGGCGGACTTGCGGTTGCCGGTGCTGTTTCGGGTGCCTTCGTTCGAGATGCAAGCTTTACGGTTTCCGGCTTAGAGGCTTTCTCGCAGCCGGTCACGCTCGCATTGCCAATCGGCAGGTTGGCGTCGCGTCTCGGTCAGGATTTTGACGGAATCATTGGCAGCAATTTCATCGAACAGTTTGTCATTGAAATTGATTATCAAACGCGCACACTGAGACTATATGACAAAGACAAATTCACTTATACCGGTCGTGGAGAGACAGTTCCCATCAAACTCAATTCGGGCGGTCATCCTGTTATCGACGCCGAAGTGACTCCGCTCGGCGGGACACCGATCCAGGGAAGATTTGTCGTTGACATTGGCTCGTCGCTGGCCCTGGCGCTCTACAGCCCGTTTGTCCGCGACCATAAGTTGCTCGGTTCGAACTTAAAGACAATCAGGTCGCTGGGAGGCGCTGGTGCCAGCGGGGAAACAAAAGGACAACTTGGCCGCGTGGCTGAGTTAAGGATCGGCAGGTTCAAGATCAATCAACCGATTACGTTGTTCTCGGAAGATGAGATTGGCGCGTTCGCGACCAACGAGGTGTTGGGCAACATCGGCGCGCAGATAATGAGCCGATTCAAGGTGGTGCTCGATTACAAGCGAGATCGAATTATCCTCGAACCAAATTCGCGGTTCGGAGCTGCGTTCGACCGGGCGTTTGCCGGTTTCAGCGTTGAGGCCCAGGGCCCCGATTACCGAACATTTCGCATCACTCAAATCCTGGAAAACTCTCCCGCATCCGAAGCGCAACTGCAGAGCGACGATGTGATCACAGCGATCGATGGTAAAACCACAGCGCAGTTGACGCTGACGAAGCTCAACGAGATATTCGAGCTCGCTGCGACGTACAAGTTGCAAGTGCGCCGCAAAGATCAAACAGTCAACGTTACCTTAACAACCCGTCGGATGGTGTAGTGCTCATCGTGTCTTATTGGCATAGACTTTTAGTCTGTGCCCGCCCGCAAACACAGACTAAAAGTCTGTGCTACTGCCGAACGTTAGCCGAGTACGCAACGAATGCGTTACATTCTCAGCCATAGAGAAAACATTTATCTCATGAGGAGCAGAAATGAAACGTAAAGCGTCAGCCGTCTGGCAGGGCGGCCTCAAAGATGGCAAGGGAACTATTTCGACCGACAGTGGCGTGCTCGCCAACACACAATACTCTTTCAGCACTCGTTTTGAAGATGGCGCCGGCACTAATCCGGAAGAGTTGATTGCGGCCGCGCACGCGGGCTGCTTCTCAATGGCTCTGTCGGGTCAATTAGGTGCGGCCGGATTGACAGCGGAAAGCATTAACACCACTGCCAGCGTGAGTTTGGAAAAAACTGACGCCGGGTTTGCCATCACTAAAGTGCATCTTGACGTTACAGCAAAGGTGCCGGGCGCCGATCAAGCGGCATTTGAGAAAGCAACAAACAATGCCAAGTCTGGCTGTCCGGTGTCGAAAGTCTTGAAAGCAGAGATAACGATGAATGCGATGCTTGAGCAGTAGACGAAACGGCCTTAAAAAGACCGGGCTAGACTCACACGACGCTACGCGTCGAAGAGAGTCGATCAAAAGTCCGAAATTTGTCGCTCAGTCGAAATCACCAGGAGTAGACACATGCTTCACCGCAAGACTTTGCAGGCAGGCTTGGTAGTCCTCTTCCTTTCTCTCTCGAGTTTCTGCTTCAACAGCTACGCGCAAACAGACACCAACCTTCACGAGCTAAAACAAAAGGTTGCCGAACTAACCAAACAGACGCGCTATACAGAAGCCTTGCCACTACTCGAAAAGATTGTGGCGGCTGAACCGAATAATGCGGAAATGGTTTTCCAGCTCGGTTTCGCATTAGTTGCCCGGGCGAATGCCACGATTGAGACCTCAGATAAACAGGCATTGCGAGTCAGGGCCCGTAACGCGTTCATCAAAGCGAAAGAGCTTGGCATCGGGGAGCCAGTAGTTGAAGCGTTGATTCAGAGCCTGCCTCCGGACGGCTCAGACACGAGTTCGTTTTCGCCAAACCTGCTGGCAAACGCGGTGATGATTGAGGCGGAAAGTCTGTTCGGCCAGGGCAAGCTCGACGAAGCGCTGAAAGATTATCAGAAGGCGCTGGGTCTCGATCCCAAGCTGTACCACGCTGCCTTGTTCTCGGGCGACGTTTATATGCAAAGGGGCGATCTTATCCAAGCCTCTGCGTGGTACGAAAAAGCGATCGCGATTGATCCAACAGTAGAAACTGCCTACCGCTATTCCGCCACGCCGCTGATGAAGCAGGGCAAGACCGACGCGGCCCGCGAACGCTACATCGAAGCGTTTATTACCGAACCCTACAATCGCTTTGCGCGCGCCGGATTGATCCAATGGGGACAACTGACCAAAAGAACGCTGGGCCACCCGCAGATTGATATCCCTACCAACGTCACTTTTGATGAAAAGGGGAACGCGCAAATCAATCTCGATGCCAGCGCCCTATTGGGCGGCAAGGACGACGGCTCGTTCGCGTGGATATCTTATGGGGCGACGCGTTCAACCTGGCGCAAAGAAAAGTTCGCCAAAGTGTTTCCTAACGAACGAGTTTACCGCCACTCTTTGGCTGAAGAAGCCGATGCCTTGAGAAGTGTTATTGCGCTCGCAACCGCCGACAAGAAAACTAAAACACTTAGCCCCTCGCTGGCGATGTTAAAGCAGTTGGATGATGAAGGATTATTGGAAGCTTATATTCTGCTGGCCCAGCCTGATGACGGCATTGCCGCCGATTACGCAGTATACCTAAAAGCAAATCGCGACAAGCTGCATCGTTACGTAGCGCAGCATGTCATTGGGCAGAGCGCAAAACCCTGAACCAGTCCGCCTAGGGATTCAATTTCTGTACTTCTTCGTCTCTCTTCCTGACGTAAATCTCACCGCGCGGTGTCAGGCCGGCCTTTTTGGCCAGTGTATACAAAGCCGAGTCAACGATGCCCTGGTTTTCCAGACGAAAACTGCTAGTGCCGCTAACAAGCGTGTCAGGATCGCTGAATTGCACTGTCAGGTAACGCACCCTGGTTTTGATGAGGCCGAGGGGAAGTCCAAGATAAGGAACATTGCTGGCAACGGTGGCAGCGGAGGGTCTCTTTTTCTGGGTGTCGGCAAATGCAGAATTCACTGCCTTGTAGGGAATGAAGAAAGCTTCTTTGCCATCCTTGCTAAAGACTAAGCGGGCGTTGTTGTCGTCAAAGCTGAGTGTGCCGTCCATGGTGTGGTTGTGGCCGAAGATGCCGCCCTCGTACTTCGCTTTCATTGTTTGCGGCGCCGGAGCAGGTGTTGCTTTCGAGGCATCCATAGCGGTGTCGACAGCACGCGGACGCTGGCCAAAAGAGGCGACACTTGCCGCTGCGGTCAGGAATAAAATAGCTACCAACTTCATTAATTTACCTCCCGAAATCATTTAGCGAAGGGTCGCACGCGCTCAGCCGATTCCTTAAAATCAGAATCATTCGGAGCAAGACTCAACCCTTTTTCATAAGCGGCCAATGCTTTCGCATATTGTTTCGTAACTTCGTAGGCGTAGCCGAGTTCGCGGTAGACATTGACGTCGTCCGGCGACTTTTGACTTGCCGTTTGCAAGGCAGCGATTGCCTTGGGGAAATTCTTCGCGCGCGATTGCGCCACTCCCAACAAATAATAGGTCACACCTTTTGCGTCGGGTTCCAGTGTCGCGCGTTCCAACGCCGCGGCGGCCCGCGGGTATTGCTGTGAACCGATCAAGGCTTGTCCAAACAGCGTTACAGCTTCCGCGTCGGTGCGCACTTTGATCAAGCCTTCACCAGCGCGAACCGCATTCAAATAATCGGCAGCGGATTTTGTGGTGTCAGTACCGAGCGCAGCGCGGCGCAAATAGGCTGAGGTCAATAATGTCCAGGCGGCGGCGAAATGCGGATCGATCACTGTCACCCGGTTGAGCGACGCAATCGCGCCGTCCAGATCGTTTTTGCCGACCGAGATCTGTGCCAGGTAAAAGAGTGAGGCTGAGTCTTTTGGGTTCGCCTTGACGACCGCGTTAAAGCTCCGTTCTGCGTCAACAAGTTTGCCGGTTCTGTATTCAGCGAGTCCGCGGTAGTAAAGCATCGCCGGATCGGGTTGGGTACCCGGGCGCGTAGTTGCAGTTACCAGCAACGGCAACGCGCGGTCGAATTTTTCGAAGAGCACATAAGCCTGGGCCAACGCGTCCGCCGTGTTAATGTCTTCGCGTTTGGAAACTTCCTGGAGGTTCAAAGCCTTCTCGAGATCGTTAATTGCCTGGCTGTACTGTTTCAAGTTCAGCTCCGCAAAGCCGGCGATCTTCCAGACTTCAGGATCGTTGGGAAATTGCACTGCGAGGGCTTTTGCTTCTTTAGCAGCTGCGGCAAACTGTTTCTGTTGCAGCAACTGATATGCGTGTGACGTGTCACCGGTGCCGACTGTATTCACGACCGGCTTCACCGGCTGCACGTCAATCAGCGGCCGGTCTACATTGTTGCGTGCCGTCGGACTCGGCTTTGGCTCCGGCCGTAACAAAGGTTCCTCGGCAGGCTTAAGCGGTTGTTTGCTGACGCGCCGCGGCCGGCTGGATTGAGCGACTACGGTGCTGACAATCAAAAGCGAAGAAGCAGCTAGCAAAAGCGTCTGTTGAAAATATCGATTAGGCATAAAGAGTATTAGGGAGTAGTTTGAAATCGCTGACCGGTAAACTGAGCGGCCTGGTTTCGGATGCCCCAGGCCGCTTTTTAGTTTGCCCGGTTCCACCGAAAAGACTACTAACTAAGGCCGCAAAAGAAAAGCGAGCGGCGTGCTGAGATCTGAAATTTGAAGTCTCAAATTCAAAGGGACAGGCACGAACGCCCGTCCCTGAGATTGAAATTGAAAAAGGACAGGCAGAATGCCTGTCCTACCTTTTAGAAATTCAGTTTGAATCCAAACTGAAACTGTCGCGGGTCATACACCGCGGTCGGCTGGCTGTAATAACGGCCGTTGCCCGCGCGCTGGTTGAATGCACCCACGGCACGGAAGTCTGGATTCGCGGCCGCTTCGTTGAAACGATTGAAGAGGTTAAAGCCCTCGGCAATCAAATCCAGTCGCACGTTCTCACTAAAGCGAATGCCACGCATCACGCGTAGATCCAGAGACATGTAACCGTGCGTAATGCCGCTGGTGCGAGGCAGGTTGCCAGCGGTGAACGCGGTCGTCGGAGCGAATAGGGTGCCGTCCGCAGCGAAGCTCGGACGATCTGTTGAGCCTTGCAAGTCGCCGTTGGTATCGGAGCCCGTGAGGATGTTGAAGGGACGACCGGAAGAAATTTCCAGAATCGGCGCGACCGTAAAGTCGGACAAGAAGTGATGCATCGTGCTCGATGAATTGCGCCAGGCAATTGGCGAACTGAGCGCACCGCTAAAAACGAACCGGTGACGCTGATCAAAAAGTGAGTCGGCGCGTTCAGCGCGGAAGTTACGATTGTCCTGCGGCTTGAGCAGCGTTTGCAGGTCGCTCGAATCATCGATTGAATGCGACCAGGTATACGAAGCAAGAAAAGTGAAGTTGTTTGCGAAGCGTCGTTTCAATTCCAGGTTCAAGGCATTGTAGTTTGAGTTGCCATCCGATAACTGCGCGTCAACTTCACCGAAGGGCGAAATCAAACCGGGTGTGCGTACGGTGGTTCCCAGCACACTGTCGAATAATGCCTTGCTGACACCATTGGCCGCCAGGAAGAAATAGTTCGGACCATTGGGACGGAAGAAATTCGCAGCAATCGGACTGACAACCCCTTGACCTAAAGCATTAATGCCAACGAGGCCGGGAATGACGACGGTATATCCCGGTGGGCAGCCGGCACCCGGACAAGCAGTCGGCAAAGCAAAGAACTCGGCCGCGCCGCTACTCGGCGGGTTCGCTCCGGCGAAGCGCCGGAAATTTTCAATTAACAGATCAGCGCGTGGCGCGTTGACATCTTCGGGGTGCGGCAGATGATGTGCCCCGACGAAAATCCAACCTGCCGAAAATGACATGTTCTTCGTCAGTTGATGTTCAATCGTAAAGTTTGCCTGGTTGGCGTAGGCATATTGGAAATCCTTGGCAACGCCCAGTGTAAAGGGAAACAAGGGACCGAAGCCGACAAACGTCTGATCATTGAAGCGCACGCGTCCAGGAAGATATTGGGCTGAGGTGGCGACACCAGGCGTGGTAAGACCAGCCGGACAGAGGGCGTTAGTCGTCGCCGTCGAACAAATAGTTCCCTGGAAAATTTGTAGCAGGTTGATTGACGCAGTAGACGCCGGGCTACCCGGTAAGACGTTGAAGTATTGTTGTTGCTGTGCGGCATCCGCAATGTCCGAGTTGAAGGCTACGGCCAATAGCGGGTGATCGTAGAACAAGCCGTAAGCGCCGCGCAGCACCGTCTTTCCTTTGCCGTTGATGTCCCAGGCAAAGCCGACGCGCGGCGCAAAGTTGTTTGTATCGCGCGGGAAGCCCTGTTGCACGCCCACCGCGTTCTGGGCCGCCAGCAGGTCGGACGCAGAGAGCGCGATATGTGTCAACGGATCGGTGAAGGCTATGGGCGCAATCGTATCAGTCAGTTCAACGTCGTAGCGAACGCCGTAATTGAACGTCAAGTTTGGACGTACCTTCCATGAATCCTGGGCAAAGAAAGCCAGCGGCCGGTTTTTGATCGCGCTATTCGGATTGCCGAAGCCCTCGATGAAGGCGCTGGGGAATCCTAAACCATAGGACTGAACCGGAGTTATCGCCGGCGCGGCAGCCGACAGGCTCGGGATAAAGTTTGCCAGGGTGCTTTGCGGCACGCCACCAAAGTTAAAGAGTCCGGGGAAGTTCAACTCAAAGCGCGCCTTAACCTTTATCAAACTAAAGTCGCCGCCAAACTTGAACGTGTGATCGCCATGAATCCAGTTTAAGTTATCAGTAATTTCATAACGGTTCTCCGTCCGATTAACCGGCGAGAACGGGTTTGAGCCGAGGAAAGCTGAGCCGATGATCTGGATAGCTGTCCCCGGAATCTGCGAATCGAAAGTTGCCTTGCGGCGGCCAAAATTAAAGCGCGCCTCATTGACTGTTGTGTTTGAAAGCGTCGAAGCGAGCGACGCAACGAAAGAGAGATCGCGTATTTTTGAAATGCCGGTGCGCGAAAAATCGTTTTGTCCAACCGTCTGGTTCTGGGATTCATCTTGTATCCCCGTTAGATCGCTTGGGTTGTAACCAAACCGCAGTGTCATCAGTTGGTTGTGATTCAATGCGTGATCGATGCGCCCGGATAAGAATGTCGTCTTTTCCGAGATCGGAAAGACGCGTGAAAGACTGTTTAGTCCGCGAAAAGCAATCGGCTGACCATTCGCATTTACCGTTGTAAAGCCTGGGAGCGCGCCGTTGTTTGCAAGCGTAGGAACGGGAGCGCCGGAGATGAAGAAACGTCCGCCAATGACCTGACCAGCTGGAATCGCGCCGCCGGGACTCACCAGCGTGCTGGCGCCGTTAAGTCCAATTTGGCCGCCCGACGACGCGAACGTCGCATAGGTAATGGCGCGACCGATGCGCGCCGCATCCAGGCTCGCGAGTTCGCCGCCAATGAAAGCCACTTGCGCGGCTGTCAGGTTGTTGTAAACGTTGGTGAACGGTAGAAATGGAGCACCGATAGTAATGCTGCTGTTCAAACCGGCGCTGACGTTGCTCGTAAAAAATCCTGACTCCTGGCGTCTTCGTTGTTCGAAACTGGTGAAGAAGAAGGTGCGATCCTTCACGATTGGCCCGCCCAGCGTGGCGCCATACTGCACGCGCGTAAAGCCTGGTTTCTTGTTAGGGTCGTTATCGATTATCGGCGCCAGCCCGTTGCGCGCCTGAATTGATTTATGACGCAGAAAGCCAAATACATTTCCGTGAAAATCGTTGCTGCCGCTCTTGGTGACAACGTTGACGATTCCGCCTGTAGCTCGCCCAAACTCAGGCGCGTAGGAATTCGTCGCTACCTGATACTCCTGTACGGCCTCCTGACTCACCGTCGAGCGTGCCGCGTTGATGGAGTTGTCCGTATAGTCGGCTCCGTCAACCTGCACCAGTGTCGAACGTCCGCGCTGGCCGCCGATATTCAAGCCCGACGTCGGCGCTGGTCCAATCGGGCGGCCGTTGTCACGTCCAACGGTTGAGATCGTCAACGCGAATCCGGTTGCGCTGCGTTCATTAATCGGCAGATCGTTGATGCGTTTCTGATCGATTGTGTTTGAGACCGTGGTGCTCGACGATTCGACCAGGGCAACCTCGGCAGTGGAAATATCAACGGTTGCGCCCACCGCTCCCACCGTCAGTGGAATGTCGAGATCGGCGCGCTGACCAACGGTTAAGGTAACGCTCGGGATTCTTCCCTTTGCAAAGCCGCCGGCTTCGACCGTTATCTCATAACTTCCAGGCGGAAGATTTGTGATCTGGTAATAGCCTTCATCGTTCGTGGTGACGTCACGCGAAAAGTTTGTAGCCGGATTTCGCACAGTCACTGTTGCACCGGTGACGGCAGCTCCAGAAGGGTCGCGCACGTAGCCCTGAAGATCGGCGGCGTTGGATTGTGACTGACCAAACGCCGCGCTCGCGCTAAGGAGAGCGGAAATTACTACGACCAGGAAAGTGGATATGCGAACGGAAGTCTTCCGTGAGTGCGTAGGGGACGCAAACATCATTTCATTCTCCTTAGGTTAAGAGCAGGTTCGGTTAAATGGGTGAACTGTCAATTAAACTTCGACTCGCGCTGTACCGATAATTG
>WNFR01007953.1_pt1 | contig 10750 bp, 11 predicted proteins | sample 5400221 | NCBI WGS metagenome assembly WNFR01 (sample SAMN13153357, study PRJNA577476) | soil metagenome | isolation source: 40 cm soil under Madrone tree | place: USA:California | collected 2016-06-14 | reverse complement strand
TGAGCGCCAGGGGCAAGTAGCAGCCAAGAATATTCTTGGCCGTCGCGAAAAGTTTGATGCTGTTCCATTCTTCTGGAGTCAACACTACGACGTGGCTATCAATTACGTAGGCCACGCCGAGAAGTGGGAGGCTATCGAAATCGGTGGGAGTCTCGATGCGCGCGATTGTGCCGTGGCGTACAAGAAAGGCGGTCGCACTCTCGCTATCGTAACCATCTCTCGCGATTTCCAAAGCTTGCAGGCTGAGGCCGCCATGGAAGCTGAAACACCGCCGCAAAGACGAGAGGTCGCCTGAGCGGCTCCGCTCCGCGTTTCGACAAGATCGTCAGGATGGTGCGATTCTCTCCAAATGTGGGTGTCCGATTTGGGTCTGGTAAGCCGGGTCAAAGAACTCATTAGAGGATCAAGAACTGGACTGAGCAGGGGGATGTTGCACACCGGATCGATCTCACGCGAATCGTTTGCGCGAACGGTTGGGCGATCAGTGAGAAAAATTGATATCTTCTCATCTCATCCAACCGGACATCGAATCCACCAAGGGAGCGCTTAAGATACCAAACACAGGAGTAGCAACCAGACAGGCGCCTATCCACTCAGGTTTCGGACCCACGACTACGGCCCGACAGGTCCTGAAGGGCGTCGATCTGACCGGCAAAGTGGCGATGGTCACAGGCTGATACGCGGGCATCGGGTTGGAGACCACGCGGGCGCTCGCAGAAGCAGGCGCTGCGGTAATTGTCCCGGCCCGCACCCCAGACAAGGCACGACAGGCCCTCAGCAACATGTCACGCGTGGAACAGGGCAAGCTGGATCTGCTTGATCCGACTTCCATCGATGCCTTCGCAAGCGCGTTTCTTGCAAGCGGTCGTCCGCTCCACATCCTCATTAACAACGCCGGCATCATGGCAACGCCGCTGGCACGTGATATTCGGGGATATGAGTCCCAGTTTTCCGCGAACCATCTCGGGCATTTCCGATTGACTGTGCGTCTCCTCCCAGCACTCGGCCGTGCGCAAGGAGCGCGGGTGGTTTCCCTTTCTTCGCGTGCTCACCAGCGCGGCGGAATTGACTTCGACGATCCTAATTTCCAACGTCGCCCCTATGAGAGGTGGCAAGCCTACGCCCAATCGAAAACCGCGAATGTTCTGTTTGCGGTCGAACTCGATCGGCGCGGCGAAGCGAGGGGAATTCGCGCCTTCGCAGTTCACCCGGGGGCGATCGTGACAAATCTCGGTCGGCATATGACAGACGAGGAACTCAACCGATATGGCCTTACACGAGGGGTCAGAGTCGGTTTTGTGCCGGCGGGAAAGTCCGTTGCCGACGGAGGCGACTTCAAGACCCCAGAACAAGGTGCTGCTACGTCGGTCTGGTGCGCCACGAGTCCGCAACTTAGCGGAATGGGAGGTGTCTATTGTCAGGATGTGGATGTCGCCCCGATTCTGCCGCCCGACTCCTCCAACAACGTTGGGGTGCGGGATTATGCAATCGATCCAGTTGCAGCAGGACGGTTATGGGTCCTAAGCGAAGAACTCACAGGTGTGAAAATCTAGCTCGCGAAGCGTGCGGACTCTCCTTAGGTGCGGTTCAAGGAGTATCGGATCAGGCCTTGTCTGCCGGTCGAAGCGTTCGGCTCCCTCAGTCGTGCTCACCCAATTTGTTTGAATCTAGTCATGAATAGGACAATCGAAAGCTAAGGCTAAGGGCGATATCGCGAAACCCAGTCGAACCTAGACTAGGGCGCGGTGGCCTATCGATGATTCGAGAAAACAATGGGTACTCAAATTGCACCGGATCCGGGACGATCTTGATGTCAAGATACTATTGTCAGTAGCTCGCCATGCCGCACGGAAACGGGGTTCGAACGATTGAGCAGCTATTTCAAAAGGATGTTTTATGACTCGAAATTCAGTCTCTAATGAAGCGAAGGCAGTTGTGCGTCGCAACACCGAGGAGGTTCAAGGCAAAGGGAGATTTGACGTCTTCGAAGAACTGTTTGCAGATGGTTTTGTAGACCACACGACGCAGCCGGGAACAACGCCAGACAAGGCCGGCGTACGGCACCTTTATACGTACATGCGGAGTGCCTTCCCTGATTTTCACGCCGAAATCCACTGGCAGCTTGCCGACGGAGATAGGGTCACGACGTACAAGACCTATTACGGCACGCACGAGGGCCCGTTTCTTGGAATTGCTCCGACCCATCGCAAGATTCATTTCGAATCGGTTGATGTGATGCGTGTGCAGAACGGAAAGATCACCGACCATTGGGGCGTCGGAAACCTGTTGTCACTGATGCAACAGATCGGCGGCTGGACGCCGCCCCCATCTGCTGAGGTCGCACGATAGCCGGAGGCCTTCATGCATCGCCATAGTACAATCCTGGCGCTGGTTTGTGTTTTGCTGGTCGCCATTACTTCGGTCGGATGCTGGCGGGACCGCGTCGCCGGTCACGACGCGGAACGCGAGCGAATATTGCAGGAGAGAATGGCCCGGGACGAAACAGCGATCCGAGCGGCTTCTGCTGGCTGGAGCAAAGCCGCTCAAGCCAAAGATCTCGAGAGATCGCTCACCTTTTTCGCCGATGACGCTATCATGCTATCTCCAAAAAGTCCCGCAGTCCAAGGCAAGGAGAACATCCGCAAAGGATGGCAGCAGATGCTGGCACGTCCGGGGCCGGGCTTGAGCTTCTCGGCCGCAAGAGTCGAGGTGGCACGCTCAGGCGATCTCGCGTGGGAACAGGGGACCTATGAATTCGCCACGAGCGACAAAAAGGGCAAGACCACAACTGAAAAAGGAACATACGTGACAGTCTGGAAGAAACAGCCGGACGGCACCTGGAAAGTGGTCGGCGATATCCACAATACGAACGCATGAAGCAAAAGAATGAGAGTTGAACTCAAGTACCCGATTCTGTCACAGAGCCGCGCCTTTTGGTGCGCATCAGCAGGTTCTCGCCATGGTTCTGGATCGCGGTTGCAATCGCAATCATAGATTACGTCAGAACCTTGTTGACCTTGCGCAAAAAGTAACCTGGGAATGCAGAGCACGGCGGTGGCAGCGGGAACCGCTTATGCTCACGCCAGCTCAGCTTTCGGATCGCTGAAGCAGCCAAACAGTACATGGCGAGACAACCAGAAATTCCGAGCCTCGCGCGTCCATTGCGTACCCCGATCTTTCGGAACTTGCTCGTCGCGGACGTCGTGTCCGACATCGGTGCGTTCATGCAGAGCACGGGTGCCGCATGGCTGATGGTTGCGCTTAATGCCGGACCGATGTATGTGGCACTTACGCAGACTGCCTCCGCTTTGCCTTTTTTCGTTTTCGCGCTGCCTGCTGGAGCCATCGGCGACATCGTCGATCGCCGAAAACTGATCCTCTACACCGAGACGTGGATGGTCGCTATTGCTCTTGTGCTTTCTGTCTTAACGCTCGCCGGGTTGATCACCCCGTTATCGCTCCTGATTCTGACCCTCGCGCTGTCTGCGGGAGACGCATTTGAGACACCCACCTGGCGCGCTGTGCTGCCGGAGGTAGTTTCCAAGGAGGACCTTCCGGCGGCGTCAGCGCTCAACGGCATCGAGTTCAACTTTGCGCGTGCGATCGGTCCGGGTCTTGCAGGGCTTGTGATCGCCGCCGCGGGCGTCGGCAGTGCGTTTTTGCTGAACGTCGTGTCGTTCGCCGGTGTCATCTTTGTTATCGCGCGCTGGAAGCGAGCGGTTCCCAGGCGAACAAGCCCACCAGAGACCATCATGGGAGCGACCGTAGCGGCAATTCGCTACGTTCACTACTCACCGGCTATCCTAACGTTGCTGGCTCGCACGGGACTGGTTATGTTCTTTGCCAGCGGGCTGCTCGCGCTGCTGCCTTCACTGGCTCGCGTCGTGAAAAACAGTCCGACCGCTTACGGTCTGTTGCTTGGATGTTTTGGCTTGGGAGCAGTATTGGGCGCCCTCGTAATGCAACGTGCGCGCGTGCATTGGTCAACTGAAGCTGTGGTCGCTGCCGGGGTGGCAACTTTCGGATTCACCACGTTGGCCGCAGGCACATTGCGATCTCTGCCAGCACTCAGCATTCTCATGGTGATCGCAGGATCTGCCTGGATCGTCTTTCTTTCCCTTTTCAGCGTGCTGGTTCTGAATAACGCCCCCGACTGGGTGCGGGCCCGCGTGCTTGCCGTTTCCACATTGGTTTTTCAGGGAGCCGTTGCTGCTGGAAGCGCGACATGGGGCGCCGTTGCCTCGCGGCATGGTATCAGTACGGCATTGGTGTATTCAGGTGCCGGTACGGTCGCTATGACATCCTTAGCTCTGTTCCTGCGGCTCCCGGACGCGACGGTTGATCTTACTTCATGGAATCATTGGCGATTGCCCACTGTGGAAGAAACCGTCAACCCGACAGACGACCACTTAGGTCCTGTATTGGTGACAGTTGAATATGAAGTCGGTCTAGAAGAATCAACCGATTTTCTTAAGGCAGTTCGTCAATATCGACGGATTCGACGCCGCGACGGCGCACGAAGGTGGGGCATCTTCCGCGACATGGAGAATGCAAGTCGTTACGTCGAAACCTTCATCGTTAGGTCGTGGGCGGAGCATCTCCGTCAGCACGAACGGTTCACGCGCGCCGACCTCGAGACAGAGGAGCGGGTGCAGCGCTACGTCGTATCCGAGCCAAAAGTGCGGCACCTGATTTCGCTCGATTAGCTGGCGGTGCTTGTCATTGATCTAGGCAGAACGTTTCGAAGAGAGATACATTGGTGATCCGGAGGCTTCCTTGGCCAGTCATCCCAAAATCTCCCCTGCACTCAAGAGGCGCGCTGCGCAAATTAAGGTGCTTCTCATGGACGTGGACGGCACAATGACAGATGGCGGCGTCAGCCTCCTGTCCCAAACCGAAGAGATCGCCCTCGAAATCAAAACCTTTGACGCCCACGACGGCCAAGGACTCACACTCGCGCACACCGCTGGCCTTCGCACTGGCTGCATCACGGGCCGGCAAAGTTCTGCACTACTTCGGCGCGCGCACGAAATGAATATGGAATTTATTTATATGAAGCAGCCGTTGAAAACGCCGGCCTATGAAAAAATTCTCCAAACAACGGGAGTGTCCGACTCTGCTGTCGCGTATATTGGCGACGATCTCCCGGATATTCCCGTGATGCGCCGCGCTGGCCTCGCCGTCGCGGTGGGCAACGCGGTTCCGGAGGTTAAAAAGGCAGCGCACTACACAACGAAAGCGCTCGCCGGCCACGGCGCGATCCGCGAGACGGTTGAACTCATTCTCAAATCCAAAGGCATCTGGGAGGCGTTGATCGACAAGGCGCGCGCGTGACGCAGTTTCCAGTCGTTTCATTTTCAGCCGGACCCAGCTCCCGTGTTAGCACAAATGCGGGTCAATAGAGAACGTACCGGGTGGTTCCGCCCGAGTCAGCAAGCCGGAAATAATGCCTCCGGTTGGTCCAGATAACGCCCATCGCGACCGCTATTCGTTAGCAACTCCCTTCGCTTGCCATCGCAACCTAGAAGCCGGCTTGTCGGTACCGATCTGGAGGTTCCACTTCCGGATGACCAAAGATCGATCAGTTTTGGGGGCTTTTGGTTCGAGTGAGATCTGGAAACCTAGACTCTCAAAAAGCTAAACCGTTGAGGTTCTCTCCGCGGCGCTGAAGCTTCTTCCGTATCTCTGATCAGGTTCCCAGCAGGTTGATTTGCAGCTTCTCGTAGCCGTGCTCGCGTGCCCATATATCCAAAGGCATTGTCGCCAGTTCATCTACTACGGCAACTGCCAATCCCGTCTTCGTCAAATCGATACTTTTCAGATACATGTGGCACGTGTCGCAAACGTCCACCCGGACGTGAGCGATCTCCGGCGCCGAATAATACGCCATCTGCGGTTCTCTCTCTTCTCCGCATGCCGGACAGTAGATTCTTCGAAAAGTCCATTCATGCGCGCAGAGCATGCACACCAGCGACTTTTTGGCACCGTCACCTTCGCTCCGCAATACGCCGACGATAGGCTTACAGCCGCAAAGCGGGCAGGTCGAAGGAGTTCCATTCACAATCTCGATTTCGCGGTGATCCGCCAGATATTCAGCGTACGGCTGAAGAAAAATCCACGCGAGCAGCCGATCGAGAGCAGTTGCATTACGCGAGTCCGCGGACTGGACTGGCTCAGTGTCCTCGCCGAGTCCAGCAAGTTCGGGATCGCGATGCCAGAAGTCCTCGATCGCGTGCTGCCATCTCGGCGGCCCTTTCTGTGCCAACTCGGCCGCAGCCTGTGCAACCGGCTCTGGTGCAATCTGCTCGATCATCGACAGGAACCCGGGGAACTTTGGCACGAGCAGGAAAAGATCTAATTCGTCTCGCAGGGGACGATCGGAGGAAATTTTCGGGGAATTCGCGAGAGCCTTCTGAATTTCCTCGTAAAAGGTTTTCTGAAATGTTGCCACTTGCGCATAGAAGCGCAGTCCCTCCGCGGCGAATGGGTAAGAAGAAGTCAGTTTCTTCGCGCGAGAGATGCGACGGTCCCACTTCGCATCGATCATTGCGCGCGTCGGGACCGGCCGCTGACCTGCTCATACCAGGAGCGGTGGAACGTCCAGGCCCAGGCGCGTGTGACATAACCATGAACCATGGATCCAAAGCTGCCCTCTTCGAGAATCGCGCTCATGTACACGTGAATCAGGAACAGTCCAATCGTTATCAGCGCCACGCTTGCATGGAAAAGGATTGCCGCGTAGCGCAAGAACCGCAGGCTCCACGGCAGCGCTTCCGTGTACCATAAGGCGACCCCGGAGAGCAGTAGAAGGATTACGCCGTAGAAGATCCCCCAGAAGAAAAGCTTCTGTCCGTAGTTGAATCGTCCCACCGGAGGCAGTTTGTCATCCTCATTCTGGATGTAATTGGGAATAGCCTTCGCCCAGGCACGATCGCTTTCATCCACTTGCATGTCGCGGCGCCACTCCTTAAATGTCCAAAAGACTGACGCAGAAAAAATTAGTCCGACCCATGGATGCCAAGCCCGCGCCACCGGCCCACCGCCCACGACGGCAGCCAGCCAGTAAAAGTATGGTGACCAGAATGCGAGGCCGGTGATCAACAGGTAGATGTAAGAGAACGCGCCGATCCAGTGATTCACGCGCTCGGCAAGTGTGTACCGCGGGACCATATCTTCGTTGTGAGCAGCACTAGGGCGCGAAACGGCGTCAGTTGTCATCGCCGCCTCCCGTCCTCATCCGGCTTGATTTCTTCCTCTTTCTTCGGCCCAAATCGCATGTAGTGGAACGCCATGCCGACGATGCCGCCGGCAATCGCCAAATTTCCCAACCATTTCAAGGGCCCTTTCCACAGCCGCACCGACAGAGGCACGCGCGGATCCTTCGGCAGCCCGCCATACAACTCAGGATTCTTGGCATCGTGCAGAACGTAAATCACGTGCGTTCCGCCTACCCCGGGCGGATCGTAAACTCCCGCATCGGCGAACCCGGATTGCTCACGAAGTTGCTGCGCCCGCGTCTCTGCCAATTCCTTCATTTCTGCCTTCGTCCCGAAATGCAGGCAGCCTGTAGGACACGCCTTGATGCAAGCCGGTTCCAGACCCTCCGACACTCGGTCGTTGCACAGCGTGCACTTAAAAACTTTGCGCGCCTTCGGACTGAATTTTGGAATATTGAACGGGCAGCCTGTCATGCAATAGCCGCAACCAATACAGTTCGCTTCCTGAAAATCGACAATGCCGTTCGCGTACTGAACGATTGCGCCGTCCGCAGGACACGCCGCCAGGCAACCGGGATCTTCGCAATGCATGCACTGATCTTTGCGCATCAGCAGCATCATGCTGCCGTCTTCGCGCTCGTGCTCGTTGAATTTGATCAGGTTCCAGTAGTTCCATGCCGTTTCCGGCATGGTCTGGTAGCTGTTGTCGAAGGTGGTTTCGCTGAAGGGATAACCGTTCCATTCCAGGCATGCCACCTCGCATGCTTTGCAACCGATACACGTGGTGGTATCCACCAGTTTGGCGACCCGGAATTCACGGTTTAGACCAGCACCCGGGACCGCGCCGACGTGACCAGAAATTCGGATTAGCTCTGTTGCGGCTTGACTCATTGTCGTTCTCTACGCTTTCTCGATCTTTACCAGGAAGCCCTTCGACTCGGGAGTGTGCGCGTTCGGATCGCTCACCGCCGGGGTCAACAAATTCGCCGGCGTACGTGCGTCTCTGCCTTCATCTTCGGTGATCCCGCGAAAGCCCTGGTGAATCGGCAGTCCTATCTGGTAAACCTTTTTGCCATCGATCATCATTGGCTTCAGCCGGCGCGTCACGAAGGCCTTTGCGATATAAGTTCCCCGCGCGCTGATCACCTTGATCACGTCTGTTCCACGAATTCCTTTTTCGTCCGCCAGCTCCACCGGAATCTCCACGAACGGCTCCGGGATCAACTGGACATTCATCGGATTATTTTTCGTCCAGTAGTGATATTGCTCCGTCAACCGGTATGTGGTGCAGACAATGCTGTACTCATCGGGATTTCCAAACTTGTCGTACGGCGTTTTGAACTTCTTCACCAGCGGATTATTCGACTGATCGGGATGAAACGGATTCTTGATGGGGCTCTCGATAGGTTCGTAATGCTCCGGGAACGGTCCATCCGCGAGCACTCCGATGGGCGCGAAGAGCCGTCCGACGCCTTCCGGGTTCATGATGAACGGCCCCATGTGGTCTTTGGGAGGAGAGTCCGGCTTGAAGTCCGGCACGTCGTTACCTGCCCACTTTCCCGCGGCTTCGTTCCACCACACCTGTTTCCGTTCAGGGTCCCATGGCTTTCCATCGGGATTGCACGAGGCGCGATTGTAGAGCACGCGGCGGTTAGCAGGCCACGACCACGACCAGTTGGGATAAACGCCCAGGCCAGACGGATCTTCCGTACCTCGCCGCTGGATTTGCGATCCCGCTTCGGTCCAGCAACCGGAGTAGATCCAGTTGCCGCACATGGTCGTGCCGTCGTCTTTCAACCAGGCAAAACCGGGGAGCTGCTGACCGGCTTTGATCACTTGTTTCGTCGCTGGATCTGTCAGGTCCGCGAGGGCCTTACCGTTCAGCTCCATGGCCACTTGGGAAAGTGATGGGTGAGACGCGTCTGCATAGGCCCAGTTCAGATTCAAAATCGGGTCAGGGAATTTTCCGCCCTCTTTCTTATACAGATCGCGAACGCGCAGGAATATCTGCGCCAGAATGTCCTGATCGAGCCGCGCCTGTCCTGGAGGTGGGACCGCTACAAATTTCCACGTCACCCAGCGCGCCGAGTTGGTCATGCTCCCATCTTTTTCCGCAAAACCCGCGCATGGCAATCGATAAACCGTAGTCTTGATATTCTTCTGTTCGTCGGTCGTGGTGCCCGGCGCTTTCCAGAACTCGCTGGTCTCATCCGGATAAATTTCGCCAACCACCAGCCAGTCCGCTTTCTTCAGCGCATTGATGTTCTTGTTCGTGTCGGGACCGATCATCACGCCGTTCATTCCGAACGCCATCATGCCTTTGATTTTGTCGTTGTACATATCGTCCCAGATGTGGGTCCACGAATAGTCGCGGTCGATTTTGGGCAGGTAATCGAAGGCAAATCCGTTCTGTTTTGTGGCAGCATCGCCGTACAGTGACTTAAGCAGCGAGACGGCGAATTTCGGCGTGTTCGAGTAGTAGTTCATCGAAGCCCACGGCGAGGGCTTGGATGGCCCTGGCGTGGTGCGCTTCAGATAAGTCGCAAGGTCAGCATCGGCTGGAACAGGCGCTTTCAAATATCCTGGGAGGCTGTCGTACAACCCGGCCATGTCCGTTGCGCCCTGAATATTTGAATGGCCCCGCAGCGCGTTCACTCCGCCGCCGGCTCTCCCAACGTTGCCGAGAAGAAGTTGAATCATGGCGGCGGTCCGAATGATTTGGGTCCCAAACGTATGTTGCGTCCAGCCCACCGCATAAATGATTGTCGCCACTTTCTTCATGTCGCCGTCTTTACGGACGGAAGTAAACAGGTCGACGGCCTTGAGATACTGCTCCTTCGGAATGCCGGTGATCCGCTCGACGGTTTCTGGCGTATATCGGGAATACTGCTGCTTCAGCAATTGGAAAACACAGCGCGGATGCTGTAGCGTGAGATCGTACGCGACGTTGGCAGGCAGAGAGGGAGGTGGTGTCGCTCCTCCAACTTTGCCCGGCACCGGTTCGGGCGCGTGACCAGTCGCGCCAGCTGGGCCTCCAGCACCTCCTGCTCCTTCATAATTCCAGGTGGATAGATCGTACTTACCCGCGGCAGCGTCAAATCCGGAGTACAGTCCGTCCTCCGGCAGCTTAAAGCCTTCCTTAACGATGAAGGCGGCGTTGGTGTAGTTGACCAGATATTCGTGGGCGATCCGGTTGTTTTCGATTGCAAAGCGGATCACTCCGCCAAGAAATGCGATGTCGGTGCCGGCACGAATCTGTAGGAAGAGATCGGCGGTGGCCGACGTGCGGGTGAATCGTGGATCAACGGAAATCAGCTTGGCGTTGCGGTTGCGCTTGGCCTCCATCGCCCACTTGAACCCGCAGGGATGGTTCTCGGCGGGATTTCCGCCCATGATCAACATCATGTCAGTGTTCTTGATGTCGATCCAGCCATTAGTCATGGCCCCGCGTCCGAATGTTGGTCCCAAACTTGAGACCGTGGGGCCGTGTCAAACACGGGCTTGGTTTTCTAAATACACCAAGCCCAGACTCC
>WNFR01015846.1_pt1 | contig 10751 bp, 11 predicted proteins | sample 5400221 | NCBI WGS metagenome assembly WNFR01 (sample SAMN13153357, study PRJNA577476) | soil metagenome | isolation source: 40 cm soil under Madrone tree | place: USA:California | collected 2016-06-14 | reverse complement strand
GTCACGGTGAGCTGCACGGTGGCGGGCGGCGCCGCGAAGGCGACCGCGATCGCGGGCAGCGACGGCAGGAACATGTCGATGGACAGCGCGCCCAGGCCCACCACCGCGGTCAGCAGGAACTCGACGCGCACCTCGCTCGTATATCCCACTTGGAGGCTTAGGGGTAGACTGTCACGGGCTCAGGCCCGGAAAGGGGTTTCACCCATGCTTATCCCTTCGATCCTGATAGGGGCGATCCTGATGGCGGCCGCGGGGGCCGCTCCCGCCGCGGCCCAGGGGCCGATCAAGATCGGGTTCCTCTCGCCGCTCTCCGGCGCCATCGCCCAGGCCGGCAAGGACATGTACAGCGGCTGCGAGCTGTACTGGCAGGAGCACGGCATGCAGATCGCCGGACGCAAGCTCGAGGTGATCCTCGAGGACACCGAGGGCCAGCCCGCCACCGCGGTGGCGAAGCTCCGGAAGCTCATCGACAGCGACCGGGTCAACCTGCTCGCGGGAGTCATCCTCTCCAACGTGGCCTACGCCCTGGTGCCGCCGATCGAGGCGGCCGGCATCCCGACCATCTACCCGATCAACTCGGCGGACGACCTGACCCAGCGCAAGCGGCCGAAGTGGCTCGTGCGCACCGGCTTCTCGGCGGGCGGCAACATGCACCCGTTCGGGGAGTACGCAGCGAAGACCCTCAAGTACAAGAAGGTGGTCACGATCGGGCTCGACTACGCGTTCGGATGGGAGACGGTCGGCGGCTTCCACAAGTCCTTCGAGGACAACGGTGGGCAGGTGATCCAGAAGATCTGGGTGCCGCTCAACGTCCAGGACTACGCGCCCTACCTGGCCCAGGTGAAGCGTGACGCGGACGCGGTCTTCGTGGTGGCCCTCGGGCGCTGGAGCGTGCTCTTCTCCAAGCAGTACGCCGACAGCGGGCTCAAGGGGCGGATCCCGCTGATCGCGGGCGGCACCTACAACGACGAGCACGTGCTCGCGCAGCTCGGCGACGAGGCGATCGGGGTGATCAGTGCGCACCACTACTCGGCGGCGCTCGACACCCCGGCCAACCGCACCTTCCGCGCCGCCTTCGAGAAGGCCTACTCGCGCCCGCCGTCCTTTTACTCCGAGAACTGCTACACCGGCGCGCGGGTCATCGAGGAGGCGGTGAAGGCGGTCGGCGGCCGCGTGGAGGACCGGGCCGGCCTGATGGCCGCGCTGCGCCGGGTGGAGATCAAGGACGCCCCACGCGGGCCGGTCAAGATCGACGAGTACGGCAACCCGACCCAGAACATCTACATCCGCAAGGTCGAGAAGGTCGGCGGCGCGCTCCAGAACACGGTCATCCACACCTATCCGGCCGTCAGCCAGTTCTGGACCTACGACCCCCAGAAGTTCCTCGAGCAGCCGGTGTACTCGCGGGAGTTCCCGCCCTGCCGGCACTGCTAGGCGCCCGCGCCCGGTGACCGCGGCCCGCTTCGACTTCGACCTGGTCCAGACCGGCCGCGGCCCCGATCTCCTGCTCCTGCACTCCCTCCTGACCGACCGCACCGTGTTCGACCCGATCGTGCCGCGGCTCGCGCGGACGCGGCGGGTCACCGCGCTCAACCTACCCGGCTTCGGCGCCTCTACCCCGGCCGGCCCGCGCATCGAGGACTACGCGGACCGCGTCGCCGATCTCTTCGCGGTGCTGCCGCTGGCCTCGGGGGCGGACGTGGTCACCATGTCCTTCGGCGGGTTCGTGGCGACCGCGCTGGCGGCGCGCCACGGTGCCCGCATCCGCCGGCTCGCCCTCGTGGACACCGCGGCCGCGTTTCCCGATGCGGCCAAGGCACCGCTGCGCGGGATGGCCGAGCGCGCGGTCGCGAGCGGGATGGACGCGGTGGTGGACACCGCGGTGCGGCGCATGTTCAGCGAGGCCTTCATCGCGGCGCGGCCCGACGTGATCGAGCGGCAGGCCGCGATCCTGCGCCGCGCGCGGCCGGAGGCGTTCGCGACCGCCTGCCGGGCCCTGGCCGAGCTCGACCTCCGGCCCGCCCGCGCGGCCATCGCCAGCCCCACCCTGGTCGTGGTCGGCGCCCTCGACGTCACCACCCCGCCCGCGCTGGCCCGGGAGCTCGCGGCCGGGATCCGCGGCGCCGCCCTGGTCGAGATCCCGGCGTGCGCGCACTGCCCGCCCATCGAGAAGCCGGCGGAGCTGCTGGCCGCGCTGGAGTCCTTTCTCGACGCCCCCGTCCCACGGTAGAATGCGGCCGTGAACCCCGGCCTCTCCACCCGCGACGCCCAGCTCCCCGCCGCCTACTCGGCGCGCCTCGACGCGCTCGCGGTGGCCCCGCTCTGGACGGTGCTCCACTCGCTCCTGCCGCACGAGCGGACGACACGCGTCCTCCCGCACCACTGGCGGTGGCGCGAGCTGCGCGAGCCGCTGCTCGAGGCCGCGCGCCTGGTGCCGATCGAGCAGGCCGAGCGCCGGGTGCTGATGCTGTGCAATCCCGGCATGCCCGGCAACGCCTCGGCTACCGCCACGCTCTACGCCGGCTTCCAGATCATCCTGCCCGGCGAGGCGGCCCCGAGTCACCACCACACCGCGGCCGCGCTCCGGCTGATCGTGGAGGGCGAGGGCGCCTACACTACGGTGGACGGGGTGAAGTGCGTCATGGAGCGGGGTCGCGCTACGAGGAGACCGGCTACCCGCAGGTGCGCTGGCCGTGGCGGCAGGTGCGCACGGCCCTCGCCGCGCTCGCGGCCACCGCGCCCCGGCGCACGCCGGTGGTGCTGCGTCACGTGAACCCGCGTACCGGCGAGTACCCGCTCCGCACGATGGGCTCGGAGGCGCGTTGGCTGCGCCCGGGCGAGGACGCCCGCCCGGAGCGCCGCACCGGCAGCGAGGTCGTCTCCGTGGTCGAGGGGCGGGGCGAGAGCCGGATCGGCGACCGGGTGATCGCGTGGGAGGAGGGCGACGTGCTCGCGGTGCCGCCGTGGCACTGGGTCGAGCACCACAACCGCTCCGCCGACGGCCCCGCCTGCCTCTTCCACTTGAACGACGAGCCCGCGCTGCGCGCACTCGGGCTCTGGCACGAGGAAGTCGGCGCCTAGCCCGTCGTCCCGTCGGAGAGTCGAATGGAATCACGCTACGAGGCGCTGATGGACGTGATCCGGGGCCGCATGACCAACCGCGCCTTCGCCCCCGCCGAGATCCCGCGCGCGCACGTGGAGATGATCCTGGAGGCGGCCCGGCACGCGCCCTCGGGGGCCAACGCCCAGCCCTGGCACTACGTCGTGGTCACCGATCCTGACGTAAAGCACGCGATCGGCCAGTGCTTCGTGGACGAGCAGCAGCGCCGCGCCAAGCTCCGCATGGGCTTCCCCACCCCGAACTACAACGGAGTCAAGACCGCGCCCGGCCTCGTGGTGGTGGTCGCCGATTTCCGGTTCGTGCGGGCCTTCCCGGTGCTCGACGACGGCTCCGAGACCGATCGGCGCTACCGGCAGAACGCGGAGCGCATCCTGCTCCAGTCGGTGGCGGCCTCCACCATGTCCGCCCACCTGGCCGCGGCCGCGCTCGGCTACGCGGTGTGGTGGATCACCGCGATCGGGCAGGACGATCTCCAGCAAACCATCCGGCCCCTGGTGGGCGTGCCGGAGTTCCTCTCCATCATCGACGTGATGTGCTTCGGGCCGCCGCTCAAGCCGTCCTACAAGCGCTGGAAGAAGCGCCTCGACCAGATCGTGAGCTGGGACCGCATGGACCCGAACGACGTCATGACCGACGAGCAGATCGACGAGTGGGTGAAGACCACCCGCCACAAGGTCATGTACCGCGACGAGGCGAGAATCGACTGATGCTGTCCCTCACCCAGGTCGATCGCATCTCGGTCACCACCGTGGTGGACAACTACGTCGATCTGCTGAGGCAGGACGAGAAGGTCGCCCGGCGATTCGGCGCGTTCGCGGCCCGCCAGATGCCCGACCTGCGCGCCGAGCACGGCCTCGCCCACTACGTCGAGGTCTCGCGCGGGAGCGAGACGGTCCGCATCGCCTTCGACTTCGGGTCGTCCGAGAGCGCCTTCGCCCACAACTTCCGGGCCCTGGGGCTCGACGCCGCGGTCATCGACGTGCTCGCGCTGAGCCACGGGCACTGGGACCACTGGGGCGGCCTCGGCGGCCTGCTCCGCGCCTACCGCCGGGTCATGAAGAAGCACCTCACCTTCTACGGGGGCGAGGACCACTTCCTCCCGCGCTTCACCCAGCGGGGCACCGACCGCATCAGCATGGGCCGGCTCCACCGCGACGAGATCGAGCGCTACGACATCCGGATCGAGTCGGTGCGGGCGCCCCTGATGATCGCCGACGGGGTGCTGCTCAGCGGCGAGATGCACGAGCAGGAGCTCTTCGAGCCCATCCCCGACAACCTGAAGGTGGAGCGGGACGGCGCGATCGTGCCCGACTCGTTCCTCGGCGAGCAGACCCTGATCGCCAACCTGAGGGGCCGCGGCCTCGTGATCGTGACCTCGTGCTCGCATCGGGGCATCGTGGGCATCTGCCGTCACGCCGCCCGCATCACCGGGGTGCCGAAGGTGCACGCGGTCATCGGCGGCTTCCACCTGAGCGGGCTCAAGGAGGAGCGCGTGACCCGGGTGGTGGATGCGTTCCGCGACCTCGAGGTGGACTGGATCGTGCCGCAGCACTGCACCGGGCTCGAGGCGATGGCCAGCATGATGCACCGGCTGCCGCAGGAGATGGTGCCGAGCTCGGTCGGCTCGGTCTTCACCTTCGGGAAGTAGCGCCTAGAGATCCCGCGCGGCGGGCAGCCCCGCCACCCCGGTGGCCGCGCGCACGCCCCGCACGATCGCGCGGGCCACCAGGTCCGCCAGCGCGCGGCCCAGCGCCTCGACCGGGGCGTCTCCGGTGCCCACCGAGAGGCAGAAGAGGGTGTCGCCGTCGGTGGCGAGATGCGGCGGCGACAGCGCGCGGGTGAACCCGTCCATGGCCAGGCGGGCGACCCGCCCCGCCTCCACCTTGTCGAGCGCGGCGGTGGTGGCCACCAGACCGATGGTGGTGTTGACCGGCCGGAACGCGGGAGCCGGCACGCCCGCGGCGAGGGCCGCCGCCGTGTCGATCAGCCGCCGGCCGTCGGCCGCGTCGCGGGCGCCCGCGATGAGCCGCCCGGTCTCGGGATCGCGCACGTCGCCGACCGCGTTCACCGCCATGATCGCGCCCAGGTGCACGCCGTCGAGCTCGCCCACCGCGCAGCCGAGGCCGCCCTTGGTCGCGCGCGCCACCCCGCCGAGCTTGCCCACGGTGGCGCCGGTGCCCGCGCCCACGTTGCCTTCCTCGACCGGACCGGGGCGCGCCGCGGCGGCGGCGCGGTAGCCCATGGCCCGATCGGGCCGCGCGCGCGGATCGCCCACGCCCAGGTCGTAGAGAATCGCGCCCGCCACGTGCGGCACCACGGTCTGGCTCGTGCGGAAGCCCACCCCGCGCTCCTCGAGGTACTGCATCACGCCCCAGATCGCCTCGAGGCCGAAGGCGCTGCCGCCGGCCAGGACGACTCCGTCGAGCGTGGGCACCAGGTGGCGCGGGTCGAGGAACTCGAGCCCGTGCACCCCGGCGGCCCAGCCGCGGATCTCCACGCCCCCGACCGCGGGCGCGTCGCTCAGGATCACGGTGCAGCCGGTGAGCGCGGTCGCGTCGGTGACGTGGCCGACCCGCAGCCCGGGAATCATGAGCGCGTGCGCCGCGACGGGGCGCGGCTGACGTCGTCGAGGCGCGCGCGGCCGAGGGCGACCTCCGCGGCCATCTCGAGGCCGCGGGCGGCCAGCGCCCGCACGAAGGGGATGGTCGCGGCCGGGCGGTCGGCGTCGGCGAGCGCGGTCGCCACGGTGCGCGCGAGCGTGGCCTCGTCGGCGCGCCCGGTCATGCCGAAGATGTCGGCCATCTCGCGGAGCCGGCCCGCCCAGCGGAGGCGCGCCGCGGCCGGGAAGTGCACCTCGATCACCCCGTCGATGATGGCCGCCTCGCGCTCCGCTTTGATCTGATCCGACACCACCAGCCGGCTCTCCCGCGCCTGCAGCAGGGCGAGCGCCTCCGTCGCCACCCGCCCCGGATCCACGAACCACCCCCCCAGCTCCGCCAGCTCCAGCAGCGAAGCCGACCGCTCGAGCACCAAGGGATCCACACCAGAGGCAGACAGCTGCCCCCTGGAGGGATCCACGTCAGAAGCAGACGGTTGTCTGCTGGACGGTTGTCCGCCGTGGGGGGAGTGCGGGGGCCATTTCTGGGCCCCCGCAGATGAAAGGCTTGAAAAGCTTGAAACGGTCGAACTACCCGACACGCTCGAAACGGTCGAACTGCCAGAAAAGCTCTTGCGCCACCGCGCGAACTCGGGCGGCGGCACCGTCCCGATCCGCTCGTGGAGCGCCAGCGCCTGCCCGACGAGCGCGCAGGCGCGCGCGCCGTCGACCTCGACCCACGGCAGCTTCTGGCTCTCCCGCAGCCCACGCAGCTCGGCCTCGAGCCGCTTGCGCGCGATGGGGCCGCCCGCCGCGTCCATGATGCCGGCCTCGTCGTTCAGGATCAGCGAGCAGAGCCGGAGCCCGCCCCCGAGCCCGCCCTCGAAGAGGATCCACGCCGCGCGCGAGCCGCTGCCGTCGATGCCGGAGAGCCAGGCGCGCACCGGGTGCTCGGCCTCGCGCGCGACCACCGGGCGCACCGGGGTCGCCGCGGGCGCGCGGGCCGGCCGCTGCCCCGATTGCTCGAGCCGGTAGAGCGCGCGGCGCGCGGCGCGCCGCTGCTCCTTGTCGGGCGCGGTCTCGGCCAGCCGCTCGAGCAGCGGCACCGCGGCGGCCCCGTGCCGCCGGGTCAGCGCGCGCAGCGCCTCGTCGAGATCGGCCGCGCGGCCGGCCGGCAGCGCGGGCGGCGTGGCGTCGCCGAGGGCGGCTTCGAGCACGGCGAGGCAGGCCGCCGCCGCGTCCGAAGGAGCGGCGGCGGTCATTCGGAGAGCAGGGCGCGGAAGAACGGATCGGAGGGCCACGCGGAGGCGGGCACCGCGTCCGCGCGGAAGTAGACCTTGCGGGCGTAGGTGAGCGCGCCGGCGTACATCTCGAAGCGATCCGCGAGGCGGCGATAGAGCGAGGCGTCGGACCCGGCCCCGCCGCGCGCCAGCTCCGCCACGAAGCGGTAGGCGCGTCGGCCCTCGTCCTCGTAGTAGCCGGTGACCGCGAGGCGGTCCACGTGATCGCGGAAGATCCCGGTCATGAACAGCGCGTAGTCGCCGATCTGCCGTCGCAGCACCCGCTCGGTGCCCGGGTTGAAGCCGGGGGTGTCGGTGGCCCACACGTGCTGGATGGCGAGGAGCGAGTCCGTCACCGAGTCGAGGCGCCGCCCCGGCAGCTCCCGGATCGTGCGGAGCGCCTCGGTGCGGACGAAGCGGGTCAGGAGGTCACTCAGGTAGCGGAGGGCGGGCGCGTCGTCGATCGCCAGATCATCGAAGGCCTGCCGGGTCACGCTCTCGAAGAAGCGCGGGAGCAGTCCCGTCTGCACGGCTTCACTCTAGCAGATCGTGATGGCGCAAAGCTTTGGCCCGGTGGCGATCCGGGTGGTAGGCTTCCCGGCATGAAGCCGGACGGCATGGCCCTCCCCGTGACCAGATCCATCGCCTCGCGCCTCGCCCGGCGGATCCGCCCGCGGCGGCCGTGGATGCTGGTCGGCTCGTGCCTGCTGCTGGTGGTCCTGACCGTGACCCTGTGGGGGAAGTGGGTGGAGAGCCGCGACCGGGCCGACCGCCTCTCCGCGGAGCTGAAGAAGGTCTACGTGGAGGCCGAGAAGCTGCGTACCGAGGGCGCCGCCGCCAAGCAGCGCATCGCCCAGCTCGAGCGCCAGCTCCGCGGGCGCGGCGCCCGCGCCACCGCGCCCGCCCCCACCGCGCCAGACCGCCGCTAAAGCCGGTCCCACACCTCCAGCAGCCGCGCGTTCTGCTCCGCGGTCCCGACCGCGATGCGCAGGTGCCCGGGGAAGCCCACCCCCGCGCCGTCTCGCACCAGGATCCCGGCCTGGAAGAGCGCCACGCGCAGTGCGTCCGCCCGCTCGCCGGCCTTGGCGAGGACGAAGTTGGCCTGCGAGGGGGGCGAGGGCGCGCCGCGCTCGGCCAGCGCGGCTTGCAGGAGCGGCCGCTGCTCCAGCACCACCCGGCGCGTGCGCTCGAGATGCTCGGGGTCGCCCAGCGCGGCCACCGCCGCCACCTGGGCCAGGCGGTTGACGTTGTAGGGCGCCCGCACCCGGTTCAGCCGCTCGATGTGCTCGGGCCGCGCGATCGCGTAGCCCACCCGCAGCCCGGCCAGCCCCGCGATCTTGGAGAACGTCCGCAGCGAGAGCAGGCTCGGGTAGCGCTGTTGCAGCACCACGCCGTCCGCGGTGTCGTCGTCGTCGCAGAAGTCCCGGTAGGCCTCGTCCAGGATCACCAGCGGCGGATCCGCGCCGAGCGAGTCCAGGAAGCGCTCGAGGGGCCGGCGGCGCACGATGGTCGCGGCCGGGTTGTGCGGGGTGCAGAGGATCACGCACTTCGTCCGCGGCGTGACGCGGCTGCGCATGTCGTCGAGGTCCTGGTCGTAGCCGCGCAGCGGGCTCGTGACCACCGTGGCGCCCGAGAGCGTCGCCTCGGTGCCGTAGGGCTCGAAGGCCGGGTGAGGAATCAGCACCTCGTCGCCCGGATCGAACGCGGCCCGTGCGAGCATCCCCAGGAGCTCGTCGGCCCCGTTGCCGACCACGATGGACTCGGGGCCGATGCCGAGCCGGCTCGCCAGCGCCTGCCGCACTTCCGTGCAGCCGCCGTCGGGATAGAGATGGATGCGCGGCGCCTCGCGCCGGATGGCCTCGATCACCCGCGGCGAGGGGCCGAGCGGGTTCTCGTTGACCGACAAGCGCAGCACGGAGTCCACGCCGAGCTCGCGCGCCACCGTCTCGAGCGATTTGCCCGCGTCGTAGGTCGCCACCTGATCGAGTACGCTTCGCCAGAGCTGTCGCATAGGGCGCCCATTGTAACTGCGATAGTTACTGTGATACAAGTTCGCGCCAAATTTGACTTTCTTATCGCTCCACGCTACCGTTTCGCCATGTCTGCGGAACTGCTCCGACAGGTCCGCCGGGCCGAGGCGCAGGCCGAGAAGGAATTCGACGGCAGCGCGGCCGAGCTGGCCGAGCGTCGACGCCGGCTGCGGCTCGAGGTGCTGCGCCAGCACCTCGCCTCCAACGTGGACTTCCTGCGCGCCGCGCACCTGGGCGGCGCGTCGGGCCAGCAGTCGGTCCAGGCCTACGCCGCCTTCATGGACGGCTTCCTCGGCACCCTCTATCGCCTGGCGGTGGACGATGCCCGGCGCGAAGGGCTGACCGCGACCCCGCTGGTGCTGGTGGCGCTCGGCGGCTACGGCCGCGGGGAGCTGCACCCGCTCTCCGACCTCGACCTCATGGTGATCTACGACGGCGAGATGGGGCCTTACGTCCAGCGGGCGACCCAGGGCCTCCTCTATGCGCTCTGGGACCTGGGCCTGCAGGTTGGCCACGCGGTGCGCAGCCTGCCCGACTGCCTGGCCATGGCCCGCACCGACTTCCCCAGCCGCACCTCGATGCAGCAGGCGCGCTTCCTGGTGGGCGACCGCCGCCTGTTCAACCGCTTCCGGAAAGTGCTCGCGGAGAACGTCTACCAGAAGGACTTCGCCCAGTTCCTCGAGACCACCCTCACCGAGCGCGACCAGCGCTACCGCAAGTTCGGCGGCTCGCCCTACATGGGGGAGCCCAACGTGAAGGAGTCGGCGGGCGGGCTGCGCGACATCCACACCGCGATGTGGCTCGCCTCCACCAAGTTCGGCACCCGGACCCTGCGCGAGCTCCTGGACAAGCGGCTCATCACCGCCCGCGAGCAGAAGGCGAGCGACGAGGCGCTCACCGAACTTCGGCTACACCGCCGACGAGCTGTCGCTCGGGGTCGAGAAGTTCATGCGCGACTACTATCTCCACGCCCGCGTGATCCACCGGGTGTCCCGGCGCCTGATCGCCCGCTGCCGCGAGACCCTCTCGCGCCGCGCCTCCGTGCAGCGGCGCCTGCGCCACGAGGCGCTCGCCGACGGGCTCATCGTCATCGACGAGCAGCTGCACCTGGCCCAGCCGGACGGACGCGCGTTCCGGGAGGACCCGCTGCGGCTCCTCAAGGTGTTCTGGCACCGTCACCAGCTCGGCTTCGAGCTGGGCATCGACGTGGAGCGCGGCATCGAGGACGCCCTCGAGCTGATCGACGACGCCTTCCGCGCCTCACCGGAGGCCCGCGACCTCCTCCTCGACATCTGCCGCAACTGGGGCCGGGTCGCCCAGACCTTCCGCGAGATGCACGAGCTGGGAGTGCTGGGCCGGTACCTGACCGAGTGGGACGCCCTGACGTGCCTCGTACAGTACGACGTCTACCACAAGTTCAGCGCGGACCAGCACTCGCTGATCGCGGTGCAGAACCTGGAGGCCCTCGCGCCGGGCCAGTCGGCGGACTCGGAGGGCAACGCGCAGGTGGTGAGCGAGCTGGAGCGCCCCGGATTGCTGATGATGGGGATGCTCCTGCACGACATTGGCAAGGGGCGGGGGCACGGGCACGTGGCCAAGGGCATCCCGCTCATCGAGAGCCTCACCGCGCGCATCGGGCTCGCCGCCGAGGACGCCGACAAGGTGATCTTCCTGGTGGCCCACCACCTGACCATGTCGCACATCGCCCAGCGGCGCGACATCGA
>WNFR01008542.1_pt1 | contig 10752 bp, 8 predicted proteins | sample 5400221 | NCBI WGS metagenome assembly WNFR01 (sample SAMN13153357, study PRJNA577476) | soil metagenome | isolation source: 40 cm soil under Madrone tree | place: USA:California | collected 2016-06-14 | reverse complement strand
ATCACCCGGTCGTTCAATTCGGCGCTGGCCGAAAATGGAACCGCCGTTACACGGATTTTTACGGGACGTCGGGAACGAATTCCTGGGCCATCGCGCGCGACGGATTGAAAAATGCTTCGACCTGGAGCGACGCTATCGACGCGTGGCAATCGCCGTACATCAATGACGAGTCCAAGCCGTTGTGGTACCGCGGCATGCTTTTCAATGAAACCTACGTCCTGGCGGATGGCGGCTCATTCTGGGGCCGCCCCATGGGATCTGACCCTAAACTGCCGGCCGTATATTCGTTTATGGAGTGCTACGACTATCCTTATTATGAAACGCTGGACGTGCGCTTTTACGGCTCCATGCCACTGATCAAATTCTGGCCGGACATCGAAAAAAACGTGATGCGGGAGTGAAAAGATGATCTGGATTTGGAAATCGCTCCAGACCAGAACTACGAATTTCAAGATTCGTAAGTCCAAAGGCGCAGTCCCTCACGACCTCGGGGTACCCAATGAAGACCCCTTCATGCAGATCAATCAATTCAGTTGGCAGGACACCAACGGCTGGAAGGATCTCAATCCTAAATTTGTGTTGATGGTCTACCGCGACTTTGTGCTCACCGGTGGCAAGGACAAGGAGTTTCTGCGTTATACCTGGCCGGCCATTCAGGAAGCGCTCACCTACCTTCTTAAATATGACAAGAACGGCGACGGCCTGCCCGAAAACGAAGGCTACCCCGATCAAACCTACGATACTTGGGTCGTCCGCGGAGAGAGCGCCTACTCGGGCAGTCTGTGGCTAGCGTCATTGCGTTCCGCGGAAGAAATCGCCAAGCAACTCGGCGATTCCGCCGCTGCAACGCGGTATCACGACCTTTTCACCAAGGCACAGGCCAGCTACGTCAAAAAACTTTGGAATGGCGAATACTTCCGCTACGACACCGAAAGCGAATATCGCGACGATATCCAGGCAGATCAACTGGCGGGGCAGTGGTATGCCAACATGACCGGCCTCGGCGATATCGTCCCTCGCGACATGCAAGTCAGTTCACTGAAAAAAATCTATGCCTTCAACGTCCTGAAATTTGCCGACGGTTCCATGGGGGCAGTTAACGGCATTGCTCCTGACGGCTCCCTGGTCAAGACCAATGAGCAAGTGGAAGAAGTGTGGACCGGCACTACCTTTGCTGTTGCAGCGCTCATGCTCGGCGACGGGTTGAAGGACGAAGCTTACCGTACCGCCTGGGGCCTCTATCACACCAGCTACGAAACGAAGGGTTATTGGTTCCGCACTCCGGAAGCCTGGGACATTTCCGGAAATTATCGTGCCTCCATGTACATGCGCCCCGCGGCCATTTGGGCCATGGAGATGACCCGCCCTCCAGCGAAATAGCCTTCGGGAAGAGTCGCTCTTGCCACTGCTTAAAATGTCTGGGCATGCAGTACTTCTCATGAAACGTTCGTTGCAGTTTCCTGCCGAAACGCGCCTCGGGCGAGGTATTGTTAGCTGGGAGTTCATAGAAGGGTCTTCGAATTACCATGAAAAAGCTGCGCATTTTGGTTTCCTTGACGACGAACGACAACGATTACCAGATCGAACAAGCGCAATCCGCGGAGCAAGCGGCGCGCAAGCTCGGCGTGGAACTCCAGATCGTCTATGCGGACAACGACGCCATAACGCAGAGCACGCAAATCCTGGAGGCTATCCAGGCGGACGAAAATCAGCGCCCTAACGCCATTGTTTTTGAGCCCGTCGGCGGCACTGCCCTACCGCAGGTTGCCCGGGCGGCCGCAACCGCTGGCATTGGTTGGGCGGTGCTGAATCGCGACGCCAGCTACATTCCGGAGCTGCGAAGGTCGTCGCCCGCTCCGTTTTTCGGTGTGACCTCCGACCATCTTGAAATTGGCCGCATTCAAGGCCGTCAGTTTGCCGCCCTGCTACCCCATGGCGGCTCGATTCTCTATATCCAAGGACCGGCGGAGAATTCCGCCGCCAAAGAACGCACCATTGGAATGCAGGAAACGAAACCGGCGAATATTCATTGCATTCTTTTGAGGGCGCAATGGACGGAGGAGAGCGCGCAGCGATCGGTGCGATCTTGGTTGAAATTGAGTACTTCGCAAAAGGCCGCCATTGACCTGGTCGGCGCGCAGGACGATTCCATGGCCGTCGGCGGCCGCAAGGCCTTCGAAGAATTGGCGAACGAATCGGACCGGGAGCGCTGGTTGAAACTTCCCTTTACCGGTTGCGATGGCTTGCCGAAGACCGGCGAGGCCTGGGTGCGCTCCGGACTCTTGGCGGCGACCGTCTTCGTTCCGCCCAACACCGGCCAAGCCATCGAGATGCTTGTCGACGCCATCCGGAACGGCAAAAGACCGCCAGAACGCGCCCTCACTGTCCCCGTTTCGATCCCCGAACTTCAAGCATTGAAGCCGCGCTGATCGCCCTCTAGGGTTGTAGTGTGAAATTCACCATGATCGTGGTATCGACCTCGATGGGATCTCCATTGAGGAGTGTTGGCTGGTAACGCCATTGGCTGACCGCTTCGACGGCCGCGCGCGCAAGATCCGGATCAATCTGGCTGCTCATGACGTGAAGCGCGAGCGGTCTTCCATCCATACCGATCACGGCATGAAGAACAACGGTGCCGCTGATGCCTGCGGATTTGGCGGATTCGGGGTAAACAGGCTGAATCTTGGTTATGATTTTAGCAGCCTCAACGTTGCCGCCGATGCGGAGACGCGAAGGTTTCCCGGAAGTGGTTACCGCCACCGTAGGCTTTTCGGAGTTGTCGGGTGTTACCTGGAGGCGTTCCGTAACGGAGCCCACTTGCAGCAGGATCGCTTGGGAAAAATCGCGGCCGGATTGGAGCGCTACTGGAGCGATGCGATAGGCTTCGAACCCGGGCTTGACCACTTGCAGTTCGTAGTCGCCAGCCGGAAGGGCCTTGAAGCTGAAATTGCCGTCACGATCGGAAGTGGTCATGTCGATGGTCTTGGCGGCGTGATTGGACATGATGATGGTGGCGTTGGCGACCCCCGCGCCGCTGGGGTCGTGAATAGTTCCGCTGACTTTGCCAGAGAGACTTTCGGCGGGTAGACGAAGTGCGGCGAGCGGAACAAGGACACAAAGAACGAAAAGTGGAATCAGGAATTTCGCCTTCACGGATAAATGACCACGGTTGATCGACGGACTTAGCATAGCGGCAAATCTCCTTTCAAGATTTGACGGACGAGCGATGGCCAGAGCAGTTGACCATCGGCGGCCGGAGTTTTCGAGTGTCCTTGCGAGATCGAGTAGCTGGCTGGCGTAGTGAGAGGCCGCGACGCCCGAGAGCAAGACGGCATCGTCGCAGGCGCGCTCGCTTTCATGGCGCAGGCTTGTGGCGGCTAGCCAGACGAGCGGATGAAACCAGTAAAGAGCGCGGGCGACCTCGGCGCAGATTTGCAAAAACCAGTCGTGGCGGGCGATGTGCGCGAGTTCGTGCGAGAGAACAATGCGGCGGCGCTCTTCAGGCCATTGCGCGGCGCCTGCGGGGAGGATGATGATGGGATGCAGGAGTCCGCAGGTAAGAGGCATGGCTAAAGTGCTTTGGCATTCAAGGAGGCGGACGGCTCGGGAGATTTTGAAAGAATGAGAGATGTCCAGAACGTCGTGCATCCAGGCGTCCGCGAACAGCGGCTTGGAGCGAGCAGAAACCCAGCCGAGACGGACGAGGCCGACGAAGAGCCTTAGAAGCGCCAGCGAAAAACCGAAAAACCAGAGGAGAAGAATCACCAAAGCGAACCTACTGGCGATGGGCCAGGAAGTGGTGGCGTCGACGGTGGTCGAGGAGACGAGCGGAGTGACCAAGTTCGACGCAGCACCGTGGGATGGAATCAAAACAGCCGCGGCCGTGCCGAGCGTTGCGGAGTGCCACCCTGGGAGAAGCAAGATGAAAACGGGAAGAAAAATCGAGCCAAGGATTGTGGCGGCCCAGACATGATGGCGTAGCGCAGAAGAGCAGCGGCGCAGGGCAAACACCATGACATTGGAGCTGGCGAGAAGGACGGTGAGTTTTACAGCGCAGGCGAGGAGAAATGTGAGCGAGGCTTCGATGGCGGCGGGTGCGAGCATGGTCAGCTCTCCTTTCGGCTTTTGGAAATAAGGCGTGCGATGCGGTCGAACTCTTCGGGAGAAATGCGGGCGGCTTCTCCCCCAAGCAGCGCGGCGACCAGTTTTTCCGAGGAGCCCTCAAAAAAAGTCTCGACCAGGTGATGAAGAGCGGAGCGCCGGGCTTCATCGCGCGGGACCGTTGGAATATACACATAGCGCAATCCGTGTTCTTCATGCCGCACATGCCCTTTTTCTTCTAGAACCCGGAGTTGGGCGCGCACCGTGGAATAGTTGCGCTGGCCGGTAAGTTTGCCGAGCACGTCGGCGACGGAAGCGCGCTCCAGCTTATAAAGCACGTCCATGATCTGCCGCTCGCGGCGGGTCAAAGTGTGTGGTTTTGGCTTTTGCGGCAATCCCATGCTATTTCCCTAGCACATCTGCTAGAAAAATAGCATCTAGGTTTCTCCGTGTCAAGCCCATTCTGGTGGCCGGATCACAGCAGGGCACTAATGCCTCTTTGTTGTATTTCACGCAGCCCTGTTCACCAAGGGCCAACGATGGAGTCCTTTAGAAAAACGATTTTCGATGATTGTTTAGCCGCCACATCGTCGTATAATGCGGCGGAAACATTGCTGCTCATTCCCTTGCTGCGTTCGCCGAGGAGACGCGCATGAAGAAGCAACGCAAAGACTCCGCGCTCGATCGGAGACAGTTTCTTGCCGCCACCGGCGGGCTGCTCGCGGCATCCTTGCCGGTCGCGGGGAATATTCCCCGCGTCGTGGAGTCGTCAGCTCCATCACCGGTTCCTAGCGCCCCGAAGCCTTCGGGTAACCTGCGCAAGATCCCCATCGGCGTGTTCGATCCCGTCTACGACCATCTCTCGCTCGACGCCATGCTGGACAAAGTCACCGCGCTTGGCTTCGAAGCCATGGAAATCGGCACGGGAGGCTACCCCAACAATCGGCATTGCCCTCTGGACGAACTCATTGCCGACCGCGCCAAAGCAAAAGCGTGGGTGAAGAAATTTGAGGACCGCGGGATCCGCGTTGCCACTCTCAGTTGCCATGGCAATCCCGTTCATCCCGATCCCAAGCACGCGCAGAAAGACATCGACACCTTTCGCAAGACGGTCCTGTTAGCAGAAATGCTGGAAGTAAAAGTGATCGTCGGCTTTTCCGGCTGCCCGGGCGGCACACCACAGGACACCCAGCCGAACTGGATCACCTATCGCTGGCCTCCCGAGTACGCGCAGATGCAGGACTGGCAGTGGAAAGAAAAGCTCATACCGTACTGGAAAGAGGCGGCGAAATATGCGCGCGAGCATGGCGTCAAGCGCCTCGCGCTGGAGATGCACCCGAACTTTGCCGTCTATAATCCGCGCACTTTGATGAAGCTTCGGGAGGCGGTTGGCGAGGAAATCGGCGCAAACAACGATTTGAGCCATCTTTTCTGGCAAGGCTGCGATCCGGTCGAAGTCATCCACTTTCTAGGCAAGCAAGGCGCCATTTTCCATGCGCACATGAAGGACACCGTTTTCTTTCCCGAAAACGTCAATAAGTATGGCGTGCTGAACTTTGCGTTCGAGACCAGTGAACTGGACTCGGCTTCGGAGACTTTCCGCGCGGTCGGCTATGGCCACGGAGCCAGCCTCTGGAAATCCATCATGAAAGCGTATATGGACATCGGTTTTGAAGGCATGATGAGCATCGAAAATGAAGATCCCATTCTTGCAGGAGAGGTCGGGGTCGAACGCGCCGCTTACGTTTTGAAAAACGTGCGCAAAGAGCTGCTCGGCGAATAAGAAAAGCGCCGCTCTGGAAAACGTCGCGTTACAAAACTGCGTTGGGCGCACGGTCTGAATTGGTCGTCAGGGCAGGGAGGAACCATGCAACGGCGTGAAGCGTTAAGGCTACTTTTGGCGGGCGGCGTTTTGCCTGCCATCCCCACCGATCTTTTTTCTTTCTTCCATAATGCGCATCCCGCCACCGGCTACGCTCTGCGCACCCTCAACCCGCATCAGAACGACACAGTCGTCGCGATGATCGATCAAATTATTCCCGAGACGGACACGCCCGGCGCGAAGGGCGCCCGCGTCAACGAATTCATTGACGTCATCCTCACCGAATGGGCCTTTGACGACGAACGCCTGAGTTTTCTCGCCGGGCTCGCCGGAGTCGACAAGCAGAGCAACGAACTTTTCGGAAAGAATTTCGTCGATGCTTCGCAGCAACAGCAGATCACTTTGCTCCGCGCCATGGATGAATCCATGGCCGCGCAACGTTCCCGGCGCAGGCGTGCCGGGAATACCGTTCCAGACGACCGGGACAAGCAGTTGAAAGGAGAATTCTTCAACGTCTTTAAAGGCATCACCGTCCACGGTTACTACACTTCCGAGATCGCCTTCAAGCAGGAATTGAAAATGGAAATCATTCCGGGCGCCCAGCATGGCTGCATGCCTTTGCCCGAAGAGAAGAAAGCATAGGGGGATTCGAATGGCGGCCAATACCTACGACGCGATCATCGTCGGCTCCGGAATCACTGGCGGGTGGGCGGCAAAAGAACTGACGGAAAAAGGCCTCAATACTCTCGTCCTCGAAGCCGGGCGCACCATCGTTCCCGAAAAGGACTACGTCGAGCACGTTCCCGTCTACGACCTGAAGTTCCGCGGCTGGGACAATCGTTCCGAGCGTGAAAGTACTCAGCACGTTCAGCGCGAGTGCTACTACGCTTGCGACGAGTACTCCAACAAATTTTTCGTCAACGACAAGGACAATCCCTACTCCTTCGATCCTGGCAAAAAATTTACCTGGATTCGTGGCCGCCAGGTCGGCGGAAAATCCCTCACCTGGGGGCGCCAGAGCTATCGCTGGAGCGATCTCGACTTTGAAGCCAATTTGAAAGACGGAATCGCCGTGGATTGGCCCATCCGTTACGCGGACATCGCGCCCTGGTATGACTACGTGGAAGAATTCGCCGGCATCAGCGGCCAGGCCGAAGGCCTCCCGCAATTGCCCGACGGAAAATTTCTCCCCCCGATGGAGATGACCTGCGTCGAACAGGATTTCCGCGCCGCCCTCGCCAAGCATTTCGACGATCGCATCATGACCATCGGCCGCACAGCCATTCTCACCCGCGTCCACAAAGGACGCGCTCCCTGCCACTACTGCGGCGTTTGCCATCGCGGCTGCATTACCGGCTCGTATTTCAGCAGCCTCAGTTCCACGCTTCCCGCCGCCGAAAAAACCGGACGCTTCACCATCCGCCCGTACAGCGTCGTTCACAGCCTCATCTTCGATCCGCAAACGCGCCGCGTCAGCGGCGTTCGCGTCATCGACTCCCAATCCAAAAAGGCCCTCGAATTCAAAGCCCGCGTCTTTTTCCTTTGCGCCTCAACGCTCGAATCTACGCGCATCCTGCTCAATTCCGCCACTCCCGAATTTCCCGACGGCCTCGCCAACTCCAGCGGCGAACTCGGCCACAACCTCATGGATCACCACATGGGCGCAGGCGCCGGCGGAGAAATGCCCGGTCACGAAGACAAAAAGCCTTTCGGCAATCGCCCCAACGGCATCTATATACCCCGTTTCCGCAACGTAAAATCCAAGCAAAGAGAATTCATCCGCGGCTACGGTTATCAGGGGGGAGGAAGTCGCGACGGCTGGGCCGCCAACGCCTCCAAAGCGGGAATAGGTGTGGATTTCAAAAACTCCATCAAACTGCCCGGCCCGTGGCGCATTGGTTTTGGCGGTTTCGGCGAATGCTTGCCCTATCACAGCAACTACGTCGAAATCGACAAAGACAAGCTCGATGCCTGGGGCATTCCCACGCTCAAAATTCACTGTGAATGGGGCGATAACGAAAAAACCATGTCCAAGGATATTGCCGTGCAGGCTGCCGAAATGCTCGCCGCCGCCGGCGCCAAGGACATTTATGTCTATCAGGATATGTCCCCACCCGGCTTGGGCATTCACGAAATGGGCACCGCCCGCATGGGCCGCGATCCCAAGACCTCCGTCTTGAATGAACACAACCAGGCGCACGACGCGAAAAATCTTTTCATGCCCGATGGTGCGTGCATGACCTCGGCCGCATGCGTGAATCCATCGCTCACCTATATGGCGCTGACCGCACGCGCCTGCGACTTTGCCGTTTCCGAAATCAGGAAAAACAATTTGTAGGGAGATAGCGCCGCATGTCCCAAGTCATCCGTTCTCCAAAGCAATACGACGTGTGCATCATCGGTTCCGGCGCCGGCGGAGGCATGGCCGCTAAAATCCTCACCGAAGGCGGTTTGAACTGCGTGCTTCTCGAAGCCGGCCCCAACGTCACTCCTGAAAAAGATTTCAAGATGCTGATGTGGCCCTACGAGCTCCCACATCGCGGCGCGGGCGTGGGCGGCAAAGCCGGAGAAAATTTCGGCGAGTTCCTCGCTCCCAATGGCGCCTGGAAAATCGAAGGCGAACCCTACACTTCCGCGCCCGGCTCGAGTTTCCAATGGTTTCGCTCGCGCATCGTCGGCGGCCGCACCAACCATTGGGGCCGCATCGCGCTGCGCTTTGCGCCGATCGATTTCAAATCGGCCACCCGCGACGGCCTCGGCGATGACTGGCCCATCACTTACGACGATCTCGCGCCCTACTACGACAAAGTCGAAGGCTATATCGGCGTCTTCGGCACGAAAGAAAATGTCTCCAGCGCTCCCGACGGCGTTTTCCTCCCACCTCCCAAGCCGCGCTGTACCGAAGTGATGGTCAAGAAAGCCTGCGACAAGCTCAACATCATCTGCATCCCCTCACGCCTCGCGGTCATCACACGTTCGCTCAATGGTCGCCTGCCTTGCCATTATTGCGGTCAATGCGGCCGCGGCTGCATCACCGCTTCAAATTTCAGTTCCAGCCAGGTTCTGCTTCCTCCCGCGATGAAAACGGGAAAGCTAACCATGATCACTGGCGCGATGGCCCGCGAAATCCTCGTCAGCAAGGAAGGCAAAGCCGAAGGCATTTCCTACGTAGATAAAGCGACGCGCACGGATAAGCGCGTTTACGCGCGCGCCATCGTCGTAGCCGCCAGCGCTTGCGAATCTGCCCGTCTGCTGCTGAACTCCAAATCTTCGGCTTATCCAGGCGGCATCGCCAACTCTTCCGGAACTGTCGGACGCTACCTCACCGATTCCGTCGGCAGCGGAGGCGAAGGCTACTTCCCGCAGCTCGCGAAAATGCCGCCGCACAATCACGACGGCACTGGCGGCATGCACATGTACATGCCGTGGTGGAAGTTCGATCGCAAAAATGATTTTCCCCGCGGCTATCACATCGAATTCGGCGGCGGACGCGAGATGCCCGGCGTCGGCGAGTTCCACAGGCTTTGCCACGAAGAAGAAGGTTACGGCGCCAAATTGAAGCAGCGCGCTCGCGAAACATACGGCACGACCATCGGCTTCGCCGGACGCGGCGAGATGCTTCCCAACGCGGACACCTACTGCGAGATCGATCCCGACGTCGTCGATCAATGGGGCATTCCCGCTCTTCGCTTCCATTTCAAATGGTCGGATTACGAACTGCTCCAGGCCAAGGACATGCAGGAAACCTTTCGCGCCATCGTTGAAACCATGGGCGGCGAATATCGAACCAAAACTTCCATCCATGGCCAGTATCCCTTCGGCATTGAGGAAGGCGGCAAAATCATCCACGAAGTTGGCACAGCCCGCATGGGCGCCGACCCGAAAACCTCCGTCCTCAACGGATTTTGCCAGGCCCACGACGTGAAAAATCTTTTCGTTACCGATGGCGCCCCGCTCGTCACCAATCCCGACAAGAATCCCACTCTCACGATCATGGCCCTGGCCTGGCGCGCCTCCGACTACCTCCTCGACGAAGCCAAGAAAGGCAACCTCTAACATGCTTGGCAACGTATTGTTTTCGTCCGCCATTTCGAGCGAAGCGAGACCGCTTCCTCTCCGCGCGCTTCTTGCGTGTAGAAATCTCTCTTCTCGCTTCGTCCTCTGTGTCTCCGCGTTTAACTTTCCTTCTTTTTGCTCTGTGAGGAACTCATGACTGACTCCATCACCCGCCGCGACATCCTGCGCACCCTGGCATTCGGCGCAGCCGCCGGCTCGGTATTGCAAATCATTCCCGCCGAAGCCGCCGAATACGTCCACCAAATGGTCCACAAGGAAAAATCAGCTGCCCCCGCTGGCTCCTACACCCCAAAATATTTCACTCCCGCGCAATATGCCGCGATACTGTTCCTCTGCGACACCATCATCCCCAAAGACGAAAAATCCGGCGGCGCCGTCGAAGCCGGCGCTCCCGAATTCATCGATCTCCTCACCAGCGAAAACCCCGACTACCAACTAAAGCTCGGAGGCGGCCTCTACTGGCTCGATGCCACTTGCACCGACCGGTACAGCCACCTCTTCATGGAATGCACCCCCGAACAAAAGAAAGAAATCCTCGACCTCATCGCCTACCGCAAAAACGCCAAAAAAGATCCTTCCCTCAGCCAGGGCGTAGCCTTCTTCTCCTTCCTCCGCAACCTCACCTGCGACGGCTTCTACACCAGCAAAATCGGCATCGCCGACCTCCAATACATCGGCAACACCTCCCTCCACGAATTCCCCGGCTGCCCTCCCCCGGCGGAATCTTGATGCTGTAGTTGTAGGGCCCGCTT
>WNFR01007951.1_pt1 | contig 10752 bp, 8 predicted proteins | sample 5400221 | NCBI WGS metagenome assembly WNFR01 (sample SAMN13153357, study PRJNA577476) | soil metagenome | isolation source: 40 cm soil under Madrone tree | place: USA:California | collected 2016-06-14 | reverse complement strand
CAGATGAGCTGGCAAGTGTCGAAGGCAGTGGGGAGAAAGTTGCGAACGATCGCGCTGGTACTCAGCCCAGCACCAGTCCGCCAAGTGAGCCGAACCTTTTTGGAGATTCACATGGTAGGCTCCAGCTAACGGCTGGTCCCGCGGCTTATCCCAGCCCGACAGCCAGTCAAAGAGCGATTTGTGGAAGAGAGCATAGCGACCCTCCGAAGCAGGCACAAAGGAGGCCAAACGAGAGAGGATGCCGAGGAGCTCCTCTTCCGGATCCAGGCCGGTAGCAGCGGCGATTTGTTCTCTGGTAAGCGGTTCGCGCGCAGCGACAATGGTTTCTAAGACCGTGCGCGACCGACCAAAATCTTTGGCTGGGTTTGGGAAGAGACGACGAAAGAAGATCTCGTAAAGGCTGCTTAAACCGGGTGGGAGGTTTTCGATATGATTGAAGTCGAGTTGCCCGCGTTCAATTGCATCGAGTGCGGTTCGCACGAAGAGAAAATTACCTGCGCTCGAGCGAAGAAGGTCAGATTCGAGCCTGGCCAAGAGCTTGCGATCAGCCTTAGCCTTCTGGCGGAAGGGCGCCTCGTGAAGCCGGAATCGAATGAAGCGGCGCACATCATCCTGGTTTTTTGGATCCTGAGCGGTAATGATTTGAACGCGAAGGCTACGCAATGGATTGAGCACGCTTGGATCGTTTCGCGTGGTAGCAATCAAGCCTAGCCATGCCGGTAAACGATCCAGGCGGGTACAAAGCACATCGAAGATCGTAGGCGACTGGGCCCGAGTCAGGGATTCGTCGAGGGCGTCAATGAGCAGGTAACACCGGTTTTGCTGAGGCTGCTTAATCTTGTGCAGGGGAGCGAGAACAGCGGCCTCGAACGCGCTTTCGGGGTCGGTGTCTGCGCGCCGAAGAGAGTTAATCACTGAAGAGCAGTCCAGCGCTTTCGAGTACTCCGGGAGTCGTGCAGAGAACATGCCAGCCAGACTCCGTACGAAGCTGGCCGGCTCCAACGTTGCTGGAGTATCAGTCCGGCAGCAGTGGTAAGCGAGCACTTGACCCTTGAGGTTCCGATGAACGAGCGCCGCGACAATGGCCGATTTTCCGATCCCTGGTTCGCCGACAATCAAGAGGACAGCGGGTCTATCTTTCGATCGCCATTCATCGATCTCTTGGAAAAGCCACTCTCGTCCAACGAAACCTTTGAACTTCTCTACTAGAAAGGGAGTAAAATCCCAAGGCTCCAGCAACTGTCGCGGATCGACACCCCTGGCCGGATAGCTTCTCCTGAGCACTTTAGGCGGTCTCGATGGCAGTCGCGGCTTCTGGACCTCTCCTGGTACAGCCGGCAGATTACCGAGCGACCTCGTCGTCGAGCTTAGCAACGCGAGCAGTGCCTCGGCCGTTGGCGGTCTGTCGTCAGGGTCTTTTTCTAATAGATGCGTAACCAGTGAAACAACCGGTAGAGACAAATGCCGTAATCGGTCGATTGGCAAATCTGCCTGCAGGTGCTGGCCCGCAACCTGAGCAGCCGCACCGCTAAACGGCGTCGTGTTCGTCAGCATATGCCAGAGAGTCGCTCCCAGAGAGTAGATGTCCGAACGTGCATCTACTTTGCCCCCACTAAACTGCTCCGGGCTCGCATAGTGAGGCGTCCCCAGAAGTACACCAGGCGCGGAAGCGGACGGGTCGTCAGAAATCCCCTCGGCTACTTTCACTAGACCGAAATCGATGACTTTGACGATCGGTTTATTGTTCCGATCGAACGAGACTATAAGATTGGATGGTTTGATGTCGCGATGAATCAGTTGTCTTTGATGGGCGACGGCAAGAGCCGCCGCGACCTGAGAAGTGATCTCTAAAGCCAACTCTTCGGGCAGCGCTCCGCGCACCTGGAGAACCTCCTCCAGAGTTTGCCCTTCAACGTACTCCATCGCGTAAAAACAGGTCGAACCGATGAAGCCAAGGTGATAGACAGACGCAATGTGCTCATGCCGGAGGGACGCCGCCGCTCGTGCTTCCCGGACAAACCTTTCTCTGGTCCATTCGTCGCGTAGGTAATGCGGCGAAATTACCTTCAAAGCGGCTAAACGACGCAAATTAGTATCCATCGCCTTGTAAGTCACGCCCATGGCTCCGTGGCCCAATTCGATGGCTTTGCCATCTTCGCCGATCATCAGCTCGTAATTTTCAAACCGGCGAGGCAGGAAAACCGGTTCTTCCGCTGAAACACGGTCCAGGGAGGTTGGATTCAGCGGCTCGGTTGGCATGCTCTCGTCGATCAAACCCCCGCGCAACAGACAAACCGGACAAAAGTCGGTTTCCTTCGCCACAGAGAACTTCGTACCGCAGACTGAGCAGGTGCGTACCTGGCGTCGAGTTCGTCCAATTCCTCTGCCGGATTTTTCCGAATGATTTCCTTTACCAGCTTTCATGGCATCACCCATTTGGCTGCAGCCCGAGGTGAAACTGTATGTTCTCGGTAGAACCGGTTCATTGCGTTGCCGAGCAAACCCATTACCCATCGGACATTATCGATCGTTCCTGAGGTCAGAGTGTCGATCTGTGCCACCGGGTTCTGCTGTGTCGCCTCGCAATGCCGATACCAATAGAGCTTGTGTGACGCCGCTCGTGAATCCGGTGCCAGGCTTTTGGCAGAAAGCGAGCCCGCACTCCATAGTGTGGTCAAACACCGGCCAACACCATCGCCCGACGAGCTGTCATTCAGTTTCACTTGAGCCCCCGGTCTGTCTTTGAATTCTACAGGGCATGATGCCGATTTGGAAGAAGACATTTCAAACCGGGAAAGTCTCCTTTTCGGGTTCGGTCGATGCGTCCGCTTTCGAAGACTTTTTTCGCCGAGCAGTTTCGATTCGTTCACTCAAAATGGTCTCGTGCTACCCCAAGGCGGCCCGAATAACCGGTTGACGGGAAATTGCGTACTCTGAACGGAACCCCGGAACCTTCCAGAGTCACCGCCCCAATCGGCCTTCCGAGGCTATGAGAGCCTCGCAGAGAGCGTGAATTTCGTCATTAACTGCACGCTGCCCTGCCACTGTTCGGGCGATTTCCTCCCGCAGAAGCTCGTTATGTCGCTTTCGGAGACGATAGATTTGCGACTTTACTCCAGCCAAGCTGGTCTTGAGCATATCTGAGGCCTTTTTATAGGACGACGGCTTCTCGCTATTTGGATCGAGAAACGGTTCGAGCACATCGATTATCTTGGTCTTACCTTGCGCGGCATACTCTTTCTGCAGTCGTTCCATTGTCGAATTCAGGAGGGTCATCGCCCAACGCGCATCGAAAACCTTTTCAGCCGTCAAAAAGTCGATTTGATCGTCTCGGTAACGTTCTTCGCCACCACCGCAATCCAGTGCTACAAATTCGACGTGACCGCCCCTCTTGATGCTGTTGGCGCGGTCAAATTGATCGGACAAATAGTTCTTTAGCGATGCCAGTAGAAACGACCGAAACTTCCCTCTGGTACGACCGACTTGTCGTAGCGACTTGCGTTCGAGCATGCTGAAAAAGAAACCCTGCGTCAGATCTTGAGCGTCCTCAGGGCTGTAGCCTCGGCGGCGAACGAAAGCGTAAAGCGGATACCAGTAGATCCGGTAGAGATCTGCGAGAGCTGCGCGCGAATCAGGCAGCTGACTCTGAGCCGCACGCAACACGACGCTCCAGCGCGTAGTTTTAAATCGTGTGGGCTTATCCGGCGTCAGTGTTTCGTTCGGATTCATTGCGGCAGTTACATCTTCATTAGATGCGCAGAAATTTCGCAATTGCAGAAATTCTACCGAGCGAGTGCATTTTTCGAATTGGGGAAGCCGGCTAACCACAAAAGAACACAGCGCGGCCGAGCCGCGACCAAGGTGATTGGTGAGAGGTGAAGTGTGATTGGTGATTGGTGATCGGCGAGAAGTGAGAGGTGCGGAGCCGGTTTCGTTCGGTAGCGGCGACTGTCTCACGACGCGTCTGAGTTCGGCACAACCTCAAAATTGATCCGGAGCTGCTCGGTTGGCGCTACCACAAACCGTAGTCGCCATTGTCTGTCATGGCATCAGACGCGTGGCTCAGAATCAGCCTGAACAAATGTTCGCGACCAGACCTCACGTCATCGAAGATCCCGTACGCTCCGGTTTTCATAGAAAGCAGCGAAGAGTTCCCATGCCGCTTGAGCCGTCCAGACACGATGACGGAAATGGCGACTGCGGTTTATGCTAGCGCAACGCGTGCGGCTCCGTGTCATCTTCCAGGCGGCGCCAAGCCTAATAAATAGTCGGATCCGCAGCTGCCGGACCGCTACCGACGGAACCGACCTCTCACTTCTCACCAATCACTTTTGGTTGCGGCTTGCCGCGCTGTGTCAGTCGGTTAAGCTCGATATCAGGAAGAACCGTTTCCCGCGTTCCGGGTGATCGACAGTTTCGTTGATCGCGCTCTGGAAGTCTTCCAACGGGTGTAGCCCGCCTACGGGAACTGTAAATTCCGGTCGCCCAGCGATGTCTACAATTTCTCGTAGCAACTTCGCGTCCTCTTTTTGCGGTGGAGTGAAGAAATAGCGGTAGATGTAGGATTTGATTGCGCTGCCCTTCATCAGGAGGTCGAAGTTGTGCAGTTCGAATCTTTCCGGGCTATAACCGCCGTATAAGATCACCTGCCCGCCAGGGGCGCTGCACCTTATTAGCTCGCCCAAAAGTGCGCCGCCGACGCAATCGATCACGCCGTCAACCCCGTGGTTCTCCGTGATCTCCATGATCTGTTCACCGATACCTCCGGAGAGGCTCGAAAGCTCGATGACTTCCGATGCTCCTAGAACTTTCAGGTCCAGATCTTTTTGCGCTCGCCGAACAATCGAAATAACATTCACTTTTCTAAAATTGGCAAATTGTAAGACCATGGTTGCCACGGTTGAGTTGCCGGCCGTAAGCGCCAGCCATTGACCTGCTTGTACTGTGGACTCGCTGACTAGATCGCAGGCGGTAATTGGGTTTACCAATTGAGCGGCTTTCTCAATCGGGTAGTCGGAGGGTAGGGGAATTAGCCATTCAACGGGTACGGCAAGGTATTCCGCCCAAGTGTTGTAGAAGCTGAATCCGACGAATGTCCCCGGTTGCAAAGAGGCTTCGTTCCCAACCTTCATGATAATGCCGGCACCGTGGTTCCCAGCTATCTGTTGCGGAAAATGAGGTTTTTTCGGATCGGGGTAAAGGTTCTGAACAAAGAGAAAATCTCCGGGATTTATCGAAGCCCCAGTCATTTTGACCAGCACCTCGTTATCTCTGATCTCAGGTACCGGAACATCACGAAGCTGGAGGACTTCCAAGGGAGGGCCAATTCGGTCAAATACAATCGCCTTCATACTGATGTCCGCGGCTCGACGCTTCGGTCAGGATCCGTTGACCGATATTTCCAGACGCACCGATGATACCGATGTTCATGAGATTTTTGTTTTGTTCAGAAACCGAATTACCGATTTCTTAGAAACCTGACGCAGACTCCGGAGATTCGAAAGTTGGCAATTATGACAAAAGCTATGCGAAAATGGACTCGGCTAATCGGATCTGACGGCTGCCGGACCCGACTATTTATTTGGCTTGGCGCCGTCTGAAAGATGACACGGAGATGCGCGCTCTGTGCTAGCGTAAACCGCAGTCGCCATTCCCGTCATCTTGCCTGGACGGCTCAAACGGCATGCAAACCCATCGGGCTGCTTGGCGATTGCTCGATGGAAACCGGAGTGTGCGGGTCTTCGACGACGTGAGGTCTGGATCTCGGATTCGTGTTGGCAATTTTGACTGGGCGTATGCTAAAAGTGCCACATGCACGTAGTGGTCTATCTCCCTTCCGCTTTTTACTCCGCAATCGCATCGACCGTTGTGGAGACGCTGCAAGCGGTGAACGATGTCCACGGCTCACCGCTTTTTTCATTCGAGTTTGTGGCCAAACGTTCGCGAGCGGTTTCCAAGTCGGGTATTTCTTTTCCGGCCAAGATTCGGCCCTCGAAAAGGATGGACGTACTGATTCTCCTGGCCGGGCTGCGCCCAGAAATTTCGGAAACTATTCGGTTGTTGGATGAGGAGAGCAAACAGGCAAAGCCTTTGATTAGACTGGCCGAGAAGCAGGGAGCGTTTATCGCCTCCACCTGTGGAGCCGCGTATTTGCTGGCGGCTGCCGGTCTCCTGGATGGAAAACGTTCGACCATCTCATGGTGGTTGAAAAAAGAGGCCAGCCAGCGATTTCCCCAGGTCCGATGGGAGCCTTCCCGGCTGATCGTACGTCAAGGGCGGATTTATACGTCGGGAGCGGCATTCTCCGGGCTTGAACTAATTACAACTTTGCTGGTCGATCTGGGCTTTGCCAAAGAAGAGCGCCAGGTCCGGAAGCTGATGGTTCTTCCTCCATCTCGCCAATTCCAAAGCCCGTACGAAATGCCAATTCCGGGAGAGGTTGATGCGTTTGAAAAGAAACTGAATACGCTGGCCAAAGAAGATTTGCCGCGTTTCGATCTCCAGTTTCTGGCTCAGCGGCTCGGTATGTCACCCAGAACATTATCACGGAGATTCTTTGTTGAACTCCGAACCAGTCCCGGGAAGTGGATCCAGGAAAAGCGATTAGCTACCGCCCGAACTTTACTCGAGGTGACTAAACTCAGTGTTTCCGAAGTCTGTTATCGAGTGGGGTATCAGGATCTCGCTTCATTCAGCCGGCTCTTTGCCAAGACGACCGGAATGCCGCCCGGAGAATTTCGAAAGCAAATTCAGTCGCAACCGACTATCCTGAAATAGCCACAAGGAAGGCAAAGCAGACTTTGGCCGGCCTACGTCGGAGGAGGAACAGAGAGATTTTCTTTGAGCAGAAGGTAACAAAGTAAGCGAAGGCGGAATTCTTTTTTCTTAAGTGCCACACAAAGGCGCTGAGCGGACTTTGCTAACTTTGCTTCCTTTCGCGGTCCGGCGGCTGCCGGACACGCGCTACCTCGTCAAAAATCGTTCTGTTAACAATTGGTGTAATTAGCTCATCAGACTCTGCATTTGTAAGTTCCACCGGCTTGATGTATAACCGGTCCCGATGGAACGGTACCGGATCTTTGTTTCTTCGCCTGGCGATGTAGGTAAGGAGCGTCATTTGGCCGAAAGGATCGTTCATCGAGTCGCTGCGGAGTTTCAGGGCGGCGGGGGAGGTCGAAACCTATTTCTGGGAATACGAGCCCATGGAGTCGACCCGAGATTATCAGGAGAACATCCCCCTGACTTCGGAATTCGATCTAGTCATCTGTATTCTATGGAAACGGCTCGGCAGCCAGCTACACCTCAAACACGAGCGACCGGACGGCGGACCGTGGCGTTCAGGCACCGAGTTCGAATTGGTTACCGCCAAACTAGCCAAGCAACGCCGAGGGGTGCCCGACATCTTCATCTTCAAGAACGACACCAAAGCGACCTTTGAAGACGACGAAGAAACCGACGATAGCGCGCTAGATGAACAGATCGCACAGCGGCGGGCACTGAAGCGTTTCTTGCGGGAGTGGTTTGAGGAAGAACAAGACGGGCACAAAGTCTTTACTGCCGCCCTCAACCGTTACACGGAGTTGAGCCAATTCGAGTTGACCTTGGAAAAGCTTTTGCGTCAAAAGCTCCAGGAAAGGTTCGGAGGCAAGCCCACACTCCAAAGCCAACCGGCGCAAAGACCGGTTGCCACGGACCGAGGGTTCGCCTTTCCGAGAGTTGTTTACCTGCGAGGAGCTGAATCAGCCTGAGTCGCGAGAGCAATTCGCTACAACGCTGACTGCGTTGGTCCGTGGTGGACGGGTCTTCGTGCTCATGACTTTGCGCACCGATCTATATCAACGTCTCCAGGAACTGCCAGCCTTGATCGATCTCAAAGGAGGCGATGGACAATATGATTTGCTGCTGCCGATCTCGGCCGAGATTGCGCAGATGATCCGCCAGCCGGCGCTGGCGGCTGGACTGACTTTTGAAATCGATGCCGAATCAAGGCAGAGCCTGGATGAGGTATTGGCCGACGAAGTTAAAGCTGAGCCGCGTTTGTTGCCGTTACTCGAGTTTGCGCTGGATGAGCTTTACATGCAGAGGGGCAAGCAAGGAGTGCTGACGTTCGCGGCGTTTAATCAGCATCTGGATGGCAGCATCGTCCGGGCGCTGGCACGCCGAGCCGATGCGACGCTGGCGTCGTTGCCGTATGAATGGGAGCGGGAAGCATTTGGCTCAGTGATGCGCCGTTTAGCCACTGCAGTTGAGACCGAGAGCGGGGAATCGGCGACGTGTTGGCGGCGCAAAGCAAGTGGGATCAAGCTCTGGCTCCCTATCAGCGAGCCCGAGATATTTCGCGAGCGATGTTGCAACGAGACCCGTCCCACAGCGATTGGCAAACGAATCTAGCCGGTAGTCTCAAGTGTATATGGGACGTCATGAGAGAACAGGGGAAACCGGCCGAAGCTCTGGTGGCGTATCAGCAGGGTCGCGATATTTTGCGAACCCTGGTGCAGCAGGACTAGGCCAATAGCGCCCGGCAGGAGTGGCTATCGATTAGCTTAGGAGCATAGGCGACGTGCTACGAGGGCAGGGCAAATTGGACCAGGCTCTCGAGGCTTACCAGGAGGAGCGCGATACTGTGCAGAAGCTGGTCCAGCGAGACCAGACGAATAGTGACTGGCAACATGACCTGGCATTTAGCCTACTGGATTTCGGCGATGTGTTGAAGGCGCAGAATAGATCGGATCAAGCAATGGCGGCTTATCAGCAAGCCGATGTGATATTATGGAAGCTGGTTCAACAAGACCCTACCAATGGTGTTTGGCAACGTGATCTTTCGCTGGGCTTAGAGAGTGTGGGCGACCTGTTGAAGTGAGAGGGCAAACTAGATCAGGCGCTGGAGCTTTATCAGCAAACTCGCGACATCTTGCAGAAACTGGTTCAGCAGGACCTGAGTAACGGCCGCTGGCAAGCGAACCACGCTCGCGCTTACCTCCGCTTGGGCGAAGCTTTCCGGCTAAAGCTTCAGCCGGTCGAGGCGCGTGCAACGCTTGTTCGCGCCAGGAACTTCTAACGCCTTTGCAAAACGAGCATCAGCTCAGTGCCGAGGCAAAGACTTGGCTAGAGGAAACGGAAAAGCAACTGGCCGAAATGAAGTAATGATACAGACGTCGAGCACAAAGATACCAGTCACGAAGCATCGTTTTCCGGCTTCCAGTCTGCTTGACTTCCAGGACCTTCGCATTAGCTTGTCGATCTTTCCGCACCCGTAGCTCAATTGGATAGAGCATCTGACTACGGATCAGAAGGTTGTGTGTTCGAATCACGCCGGGTGCATACCTGAACGCTAACGACTTACGCATAAAGGCTATCCCGAGCAAAGTGAGTGACTCGGCCACTTCTCGGCCACTTTTGATGTTTGGCACTGCTTCTTTTGATGCTCCAAATTAAAAGCACGCATGCTCGGCGCTCTGGACGGTAGGTGGCATCGGCTTTGTAACTGGTAACGCCTCGCTGTAATTCCGAAATTGGGTTCATCGTTAAGAGAATCCCGGAAGGACTGCTTAATTGGCGCGGATTTGTTGGGGGCGTGCTTACGGTCGGAAATGATCTGGGCGTAATTGCAATGGCGTCTCCGCGGCAGGGTTAGGCTGGCGAAGACCCGGCGGGAGTAGTGGTGCCGCCCGACTCATCTTTCGAGTGCGGGTGCGTTATCGGTGATGGCGCGGAAGCGCCGAACTCCTGTTCCGGTGCCCAGCGCTTCGAGCCATCAGTTTCCGTGGGTGCGGAGGACTTCGGCCATGCGCCAGAGGGCTTTGTTAAGCTTGATATCTTCATCGATGCCTTTGATGGCTTGGCTTTTGCGCATTCGTCTCCCATCAGGCCGGCGGCGCGAGTAGTCGCGTTGGCCGCCGCGGATAACGTTTTCTTGGATTTATGTGGAGCGAGTCGTTATGTGGAGCAGCCCGTTACCGCCGCGAGCGTTGCGCGCTGACGCGGACTTCTGCTCTACATAACTGATGGGTTGCAGCACTACCGTTACTCGCCTTTCTGGGGGCGATGACTGCACTACATAAACTCTTCATTCGGGTTCACGCCCGATATACACGTTCCACGCATGTCGCGGACCTAACGGCCTTCGCACGTTGGTTGATCGAGCACGAGTACGCAGCACGCTACGCGCAACGGCTCGTATTCCGTGCCCTACGTTCTCTTGAAGATTCCGATCGCCCGCCCGGCAGTAAGTGGACTGTTGATGCACTCGAAGGAACGTTTCGCCGCGTGCGGCAACGACGTTTGTACCGACACGCCCGCCGCGCGTTTGCGGCGTTTCTCCAATCGGTCGGTCGGCTGGCACCTCCCGCCGACAATGGTCCACACGCATCGGTTCTCGCAGCGTACCAGCGTTTCCTCTCAGAAGTCCGAGGCTTGGCGCCAACGACGATAGCCCAGCATCTCCCGGAAGTTAGCGCCCTGCTACGGCATGCCTTGCCCGAGGGCGAGGCGCTGAAGCGTCTAACGGCCGAGGCCATCGAACAGTACATCGAGCGCCGGGCACGCGCAGTGTCACGGGCATCTTTGCGCACCGCGGTAGGCTATCTGCGTGCCTTCCTGTCTTATTGTTTCGAGCGTCGCTGGGTCACGACTCGACTTGACGCCTTGGATCAACCGGTCGGTTTTCGGAATGAGCGGCCACCACGAGCCTTGGATTGGCGGATTATCCAGCAGTTTCTACACTCCATCAAACGAACGGACCTGACGGGCTGG
>WNFR01017799.1_pt1 | contig 10756 bp, 8 predicted proteins | sample 5400221 | NCBI WGS metagenome assembly WNFR01 (sample SAMN13153357, study PRJNA577476) | soil metagenome | isolation source: 40 cm soil under Madrone tree | place: USA:California | collected 2016-06-14 | reverse complement strand
GAAGAAGCTCTTGCCGGCGATCCCGTCTGGATACCGCGTCAGCACCACGGGTCGATCGCGCAGATACGGGAGCAGCCAAGGGGCGATCGCGCGGTAGTACGCGATCAGATCGCCCTTGGTGTAGCCCTCCTCGGGCCAGAAGACCTTCTCCAGGTTGCTGAAGGGCACCTCGCGCGGCGCGAGCGACACCGGCGGCGCGTCCGGGGACACGCACTCTCCGGGGGCCTTGTCGGTGCGGAAGCGGAGGAACGTCGGCTGGCGCAGCAGACCCTCCTCGGTGATCTCCTTGTACCGGACCTCGACCACCAGTTTGGGCTCCACCCAGGTGTGCCCGGATCCGGGCGGAAGCGGTCCGATGCAGGGAGGCTTCGCCAGGCGCAGCGCTTCCATCTCCGCGCGCGCCGAGGTGAGCTCCTTCTCGCTGAACCCGCCCCCCACTTTCCCGACGTAGACGAGGCCTTCTTCCTTCTGCACGGCGACGTGCACGGACCCGAAGGCGGTCCGCGATCCTTCCGCCTTGGTGAACCCGACCACCGCAAAATCGCCCACCCGATCGGCGCGGACCTTCTGCCAGTCCCGGAAGCGGCCGCCGCGGTACGGGGACTGCGCCCGCTTCGCCACCATCCCCTCGAGCCCCAGCTCACGCACGCTGGCGTACAGCGCACGGCCTTTACCTTCCACGTGGTCGACCGCGCGGATCGGCCCTACCGCGGGAACCAGGCGCGAGAGCAGCCTCTTGCGCTCCACCAGGGGCAGCGGCCGGAGATCGAACTCGTCGAACGCGAGCAGATCGAAGAGGAACAGCGTGGCCGGCAGCTCCGCGGCGGCGCGCTCGACGTCGCGGGGCGCCGTGAGCAGGGCCCGCTTCTGCAGCCGTTGGAAGACGGGCCGGCCAGACTCGTCCAGCACGACGATCTCGCCGTCCGCCACGAATCGCTCGGCCGGGAGCGAGAGCAGCGCACGGGCCAGATCGGGAAAGACCGCGGTCGAGTCGGCGCCCCGCCGGTAGAAGATGCGGGGCCTGGCCCCATCGCGAGAGGCGATGGCGCGAAAGCCGTCGTACTTGAGCTCGAAGACCCAGTCGGGATCGTCGAAGGGATCGCTGCGCGGTTCCGCCAGCATGGGCTGGACGTCTTCGCCGGCGACCTTGCGCTTGGGTGCCTTCAGCCGCTCGCACTGCTCGCGAAGCGCCGCTGCCCGCTTGCCGCGCTCGCGCAGGTCCTCCACGGGAAGGCCCGAAAGGATGGAGGAGTCGTCGTAGGGCTCCCGGACGCCGCGGCGCACGTGCCCGTCGCCGGTTTCCTTGATCAGCAGCCATTCCTTGCCCGTCTCGCCCTTGATCCGCACCAACGTCCACATTCCCTTCAGCTTGAAGCCCTTGAGCTCGAAGAGGAGCTTGCCCGCCTTCACGCCCTCGCCCGGGTCGCCTAGCGGGCGCCACAGCCCGCGGTCCCAGACGATCATCGGCCCGGCCCCGTACTCGCCCTCCGGGATCACGCCTTCGAAGTCCGCGTACTCGACCGGGTGGTCCTCGGTCTGCATCGCCAGCCGCTTTTCAGCCGGATCCGGATGCGGACCCCTGGGAACCGCCCACGACTTCAGGACGCCGTCCCACTCCAGCCGCAGGTCGTAGTGCATGCGCGTAGCGCTGTGTTTTTGCACGACAAAAACGCCAGGACGCGCCGCGCCCGCCCCCATCGGCTCAGGAGTCCGATCGGCCGACCGCTTGCGGCGGTATTCGTCCAGCAATTTGGACATTTCCGCGCGGAGGTTATCATCCACGGCCCATGAGGCCACTCGCGTCGGGGACCATTTCCTTCGGGCTGGTTTCCATCCCGGTGAAGCTGTTCTCCGCCACGGAGTCGTCCGCGGCCATCTCCTTCAACATGCTGCACGCCAAGTGCGGCGGGCGCGTGAAGCAGCAGTACATCTGCCCGCGCGACGACAACGCGGTGGTCCCGCGCGAGGAGATGGTGAAGGGCTATGAGTTCGCCAAGGACCGCTACGTCACCTTCACGCCCGAGGAGCTGAAGGCGCTGGAGGAGAAGGCGTCGCAGCAGATCGAGATCGCGGAGTTCGTTCCCAGCGACAAGATCGACCCGGTCTACTTCGACAAGGCGTACTACCTCGGCCCCGAGAAGGGCGCCGACCGCGCCTACCGGCTCCTGGCCGAAGCGATGCGCCGCAGCGGGAAGACCGCGCTGGCCCGCTACGCCGCGCGCGGCAAGCAGTACCTGGTGCAGATCCGGCCGCTGCCCGAAGGCGGCCTGGTGATGCAGAACCTCATGTACGCCGATGAGGTGCGCCCGTTCTCCGAAGTCGGAGTGGAGCCGGCCGAGGTCAAGGACCAGGAGCTGGCGCTGGCGCAGCAGATCATCCAACAGATCTCCACCGACGAGTTCAAGCCGGAGAAGTACGAAGACGACGTGCGCAAGCGCATCCAGGAGCAGATCCAGCGCAAGGTCGAAGGGCAGGAGATCCAGGTCGACGAGCCGGCGAAGCCGCAGACCCAGATCATCGATCTGATGGAGGCGCTCAAGGCGTCGCTGGCCGCCAAGGGACTGGCTGCGGCCAAGGACACCGGCGGGGACGGCGCGGACGAGCGCAAGCCGGCGAAGCGGGCCGCGCGCGAGCCCAAGGCAGAGAAAAAGGCGTCTTCCCGGAAGTAGCCCGTCGTGCGATCTTTGGCCGCGATGGGCGGCTACGGCGCGCGCGAGGTGGCGAAGATGCTCGGCCTCTCGGTGGGCCAGGTGCGCGCATACGTGCGGGCCGGTTTTCTCGAGCCGACGCGGGGGGCGCGCGGGCAGCTGCGCTTCTCCTTCCAGGACCTGGTGCTGCTCCGCACCGCGCAGGGGCTGGTGTCGGCGCGGATCGCTCCGCGGCGGGTGCGCAGCGCGCTGCGCAAGCTGAAGGAGCAGCTTCCGGAAGGAAGGCCGCTGCGCGGAGTGCACATTCGCGCGGAAGGCGATCGGATCGTGGTGGGCGACGGGCACGCTTCCTGGAGCCCGGAATCGGGACAGGTCCTCTTCGACTTCGAGACGAAGGAGCTGGCGCGCAAGGTGGCTCCCCTCCAGCTTCGCGCTCGCGATGCTGATGCCTCGGACTGGTATGAGCGCGCCTGCGACCTCGAGGAAAGCGCCCCCTACCAGGCGCGAGCTGCGTACAGGCGGGCGCTGGAGCTGGACCCTTCGCATGCCGACGCCTGGGTGAACCTTGGCCGGCTGCTGCACGAAGCAGGGGATCCGCGGGGCGCGGCCCAGCATTACCGAAAGGCGGTCGAGCTGCGCCCCGACAGCGTGGTGGCGCTCTTCAACCTGGGCGTGGCGCTCGAGGACCTTCGCATGCCCGAGGAAGCGATCCTCGCCTACCGGACCGCGCTGGCCGCCGACGAAGATTGTGCCGATGCCCACTACAACCTGGCCCAGCTCTACCAGGCTCGGGGCGAGGGACCGGCCGCGCTCCGGCACCTGCGCACCTACCGCAAGCTGGTGCAGGCGTGACCGTGCATGTCGGCACCAGCGGATACAACTACGAGGCCTGGCGCGGGAGCTTCTATCCGGCGGACCTCTCCGCGAAGAGGATGCTCGGGTACTACGCGGAGCACTTCGACACCGTCGAGATCAACTATTCCTTCTACCGGAAGCCCACGCCGAAGATCCTCGAGGGCTGGGCGGCGCAGGTGCCGGACCGGTTCCGGTTCGCGCTCGCCGACCTGGTGACGTCCTTCGCCGACGCGGCGCGCTCCCTGGGCCCACGGCTTGCTCCGGTGCTCTACCAGCTGCCGCCAAACCTCAAGGCGGACATCCCGCTCCTGCGCGACTTCCTCAACCAGCTCCCGCGCGACCTGCGCGCCGCCTTCGAGTTCCGTCACGCCAGCTGGTTCGCGGACGAGACGTATGCCGCGCTGCGCGACGCCGGAGCAGCGCTCTGCATCGCGGAGAGCGATGAGCTGGCGACGCCACCAGTGCGCACCGCGGAATTCGGCTACCTGCGGTTGCGCCGTCTCGACTACGACGCGCCGGCGCTGGCGAAATGGGCGGACTTCGCGAGGACGCATCCGGGCGACGTTTTCGCCTATTTCAAGCACGAGGATGAAGCGCGCGGTCCAGCGTTCGCACGGGAATTCTTGCCGCTGGTGAATTCGCAATCCTCAGCGCAGGATCAGACGTAGGATGGACCTACACGCTGTTCGTCCAGGGACGCCCCGCCTACTTCTGCGCCTTCTCGATCGCCGCTTTCACGGTTTTCTTGGGCAGCTTCAGATGTTCTTCGCAGAGGTATCTGAAGCGCGGCCCCTTCGATCGGTTCTTGCAGCCGGGATAGCGGCAGCGCATGTCGCGTTTCCGACCGCGCTTGGCACCGCGACGAGAACCAGTCCCGTCGCGCGGCGTCCCTCGCGGTATCGAGGCGCTGATACGATCAACGAGCATTTGCGCGAAGCGCTCAACCAAGGCGTCTAATTGCGAGGAGCGTCTGGCCATCGCTCTCACCTTTTTGTGACGGGGTTGCAGAGCAAGAGGTGCGGATGCCATGGTGGGCCGAGGTCGCTCCGGTCCGGTGAGTCTGCATGCGCTATGGACTCTCGCGGATCTTGGCGTCCTCGACGACGAGCGATTCCTTTTTCACGTCGACGCGATATTGAAAACGCCACCGGGGGAGGACGAGCCCTCCGACAGAGATCGACTTCCACGTGACGCCGGTCCTGGGCATGGTGTCACAAGGTTGGAAACCGATCGACCGAGGAGAACGGCGGCGGACATCGTGTCCGCCGCCGGCGCGGCACCCTTTTTGGGGGGGAGTGAAGGTGCCTCAGCGTCGGGAGGACTGCAGGTGAGCAGATCGCAAGTCAAGGGGGGCCTGTATACGGTTTCGTAATCTGACCGACGACGCGCTGGTGGACAGCCGCACTCCGGTAGGCGCGGCGTCGCTGTCGTACGCAGCGACCTCCAGGGCATCGGTAATGCTGTCCCTGCGTCTACTGGGCAGCCGTCTTCGCCACCGCGACGCGGTCCGGCACCGACCCACCGCACAGCGCCACCAACTGCTCGCGGAAGGCCTTCGCTTCTTGCTTCTTTCCGGCGCGTTCGGCCACCTTCGCGGCGCCATCATAGCTGTTGAGGCGCGCCGGCGCCGATCGAAGCGACGTCTCGTACTCGGCGAGCGCCGCGGCCGGCTGGCCCAGCTCGGCCAGCATGTCGGCGAGCTGCTCGCGTGCCGGCAGGATCGATCCGGGCGTGACCGGATGCTTGTCGGTCGAGTCCTCGAGGTCGGCCGCCGATCGCATGAGCGCCAGCGCTTCGGCGTCCTTCTTCTCGGCGCGCGCCAGCCAGCCCGCCGCGGCGCGCCTCTGGATTTCGACCTGGGTCGCCCAGTCGAATCCCTTCTGTCCCTGGAGCGCCGCTTGGATCTCGGCCAGCGTGGCCACCGCCTGGCGCGCCGTTTCCAGGTCGCCGGCGCGCGCCCCGCCCACGCCCCGCGCGAAGTAAACGATCGCCTTGGCGTAGGGATATTTCGCCCAAGGGAACGTCGCCGGTTGCGCCGTCAGCGCCGCCGCCTCCTTCCAGGCGCGGCGCTCGAGCGCGTGACGGGCCGGAACGGCGGCCAGCGCGAAGCCCGCGGCGAACTGCGGGACGTCGAAGCTCGTCACCTTGGCGACGTTCTCCACCAGCTCGCGCGCCTTGGCGTCCTGTCCAGTCTGCAGATACGCGTACTCCAGGTAGTCCGTCGCGTGCAGGGCGTCGAAGGCGGTCGCTCCGGCGTGGGTCTTGGCGACCCAAGCCTGCGCCGTTTGCGCCGACGCGAGGTTCGAGTCGATCGACTCCTTCCACATTCCCAGGCGGGTGAAGATGTGCGACGGCATGTGCAGCGCATGCGCAGCTGAAGGAGCGATCTTGGCGTAGGCGCGGGCCGCCGGCAGCGCCAGCTCGGCGAGCCCGGGATAGTCGAAGGAGTGGATCATGTAGTGGGCGATTCCCGGATGATTGGGCTCGAGAGCCAGCAGTTGATTGAGGATCTTTGCCGCCTCCTTCTGCCGCGTGTAGGTCTTGTCGGGCGGAGAGTTGTAAGCCACGCCGAGAATCGCCAGGGCATGGAAGATCTGCGCCTCGTGGTCGTCGGGGTTGCGCTCGGCCACGCCGGCCATCGCCTTTTCGTAGGCCACGACGCGCGTCGGATGGGCCACCCCCTCGCCCTGGTAGTAAGCGCCGATCGCAGCGATGTAGTCGCCCTCACGGGCGCTCGGCGCGCCCACGGCCGCCGCCTTCTGCGCCGCCGTTCGCCCGGCGGCGAATTCGTCCTCCGTGGGCGGCCCCCAGATCGTGTGGAAGTAGGTCATCGCGACCCCCCACTGCGCCAAGCCGCAACCGGGATCCTTCGCCGAAACCTCCTGGAAGACCGTCGCGGACTGGGCGTAAGCGAACGAATGCAACAGCGCCAGTCCACGCTCGAACGCCGGTTTAGACTCCGGCTTGCATGAGGTCGGGAAGTGGACCTGGCCGAGCTTCTCTGGCGCGAGGTGCGCGTGATCGTGCTCGTGCTCGGCGAGCGCCCACCCGGGCACGAGCGCGAGGGCTGCTGCCAGGACGAGAGTGCCAGGGAAGGACAGCATGGCTTCCTCCTCGGTTGGGGAAGGAGCCGATTCTGCCACATCAGGACCCACCGTGCCGGCGACGACTTCGTGGGTGGCTGAGAAGCGCGGCTAACCGATCAGTCTCCGACGCGCTATAGCTGCGAGCCATGATCACGGTCATCACCGGCCCGAATGCTCCCGCCAGCGGCGCGGCGCGCGATTTTCTCGTCCGCAACCGCGTTCCACATCAATGGCTGGATCTGATGACCGATCCGCTCGCGAAGTTTTGTGATCTCGGTCGTCGACTCGGCGGCTGCCGCCTGCCCGCTGTGCTCTTCGAGGATGGAACCATGTTGGAGGCCCCTGAGACCTTTCGACAGCTGGGGCCAGGAATCGCCGATGAGTCCCACCTGCTCGCTGCGATCAAGACGATGTATTGGCGGACGGAGCTGGCAACGCGCGCTGGTCTCCCGACGCGGCCCTCGCGTGACCAGTACGACCTTCTCGTCCTGGGCGGCGGCCCGGCGGGTTTGACCGCCGCGGTCTACGCCGCGTCCGAGGGTTTGCAGACATTGCTCGTCGAACGCGAAGCGCCCGGCGGACAGGCAGGCACCAGCTCGCTCATCGAAAACTACCTCGGATTTCCTGAGGGACTGTCCGGTGCGGAGCTTGCGGAGCGGGCTTACGCCCAGGCGAAGCGCTTCGGCGTCGAAATCCTGACAGGAGTCTTCGCTCTGGGTCGTCCCGGCACCAAGGGCGAGCGGCCGCAAATCACCCTGTCGAGCAACGCCGACGTGCACGCCACATCGACGGTGCTCGCGATGGGCATTGCCTGGCGGCTATTGACGGGTCCAGGCCTCGACACGTTCGTCGGACGAGGCATCACCTACGGCTCGTCTCCGGGCGAGGCGGCGGCGCTAGCGGGCAAGACGGTCATGGTGGTCGGTGCCGGAAACTCGGCGGGCCAAGCTGCGCTGCATCTCGCGAAGGTTGCGGCGCGTGTCACGGTTGTCGCTCGAGGGGACAGCCTCGCGAAGAGCATGTCGCACTACCTCATCGAGCGCATCAAGGCCGCGAGCAACGTCGACGTGATCACCAACGCCAACGTGATCGCGGCGGACGGCGACGCGCGCCTCGCTGCGGTTGTCGTTCGCACCCGCGACGAGGAACGTCGCATGCCGATGGACGCGCTTTTCATTCTCATCGGTGGCGATCCCCTGACCCAAGGCGTCGAAGGCTGGCTGCGCCGCGACGAGCACGGCTATCTCATGACCGGCGCCGACCTCCTGGCCGGCACCGACCGCCGCCGCTGGTGGCCCCTCGAACGTGATCCCATGCCCCTTGAATCAAGCGAGCCCGGCGGATTCGTCGCCGGCGACCTACGCCACGGCTCAGTCAAGCGCGTAGCCTCAGCGGTAGGCGAGGGCGCGATGGCAATTCAGCTCGTGCATCGCTACCTCGCTACGCGCGCCGGATAGGACCGATGCAAACGGCCGTGGCCGCTCCTGGTCCACTTACTGCGCTTTTGCGCCCACCTTCGCGCGCGCCTTCAGCTCGCGGATGGACTGGCGGATCTCGGCGGCGTCGGTAGCGCCCGGCGCGAGCCGCAGATACCTGTCATAGGACTGCAGCGCCTGCGCGTCGTGGCCCTGCATGGCGTACGCCATCCCCATGCCTCGGAAAGCGGCTGCCAGGGTGGGCTCGTTCTCGAGAGCGGCGCGGAAGCTGCCCAGCGCCTCGTCAGGGCGCCCCTGCTCGAGCGCGGCCTCTCCGTGACGCACCTGCGAGACCGCCAGGGCGCGCTGCATGGCCGCGCGCGGATTTGGCGTCGCGGGCTTGCGTTGGATCGGGGGCGGCGGCGGGTGCGCGGGCGCGGCCGCAACCGGCGGAGGTCCTGCGTCGACTTCGGCGGCCACGGCGGCGCCTGCATCGACCTCTCCCGCGTCCGTGACGGCGACCGCTCCGGTGTCCGGCGCTGGAGCGCCGGCGTCGGGCGGGGCAGGCGCGACCTCGGCGACGGAGGCATCCGGAACCGGCGGCTTCTCGGCCGGCGGCTTCTCGGCCGGCGGCTTCTCGGCCGGCGGCTTTTCAACCCGCGGCTTTTCGACGGGCGGTGGCGGCGCCTCCGGCGGCGGTGGGGCCAGCGCGGGGGGTGCGACCGGCTCGGGCTGGGACCCGGCAACGACCGGGAGCGGCAGGCGCATCCCGAAGCCCCAGGCGGCGGCCAGCACGGCCAGGGTGGTGAACAGAGCCGCGAGCACGGCCGGAGCGACGACGGACTGCTTTCGCCGGCCTGTTTCGTTCAAGCGCCGCTGGCCGTCCTCGAACCGATCGAGCATCTCCAGCGATTGCTGGTGCGTCGCTTCCAGGCGCGCTTGCGCCTTGCCGAGCTGCGCCACCTGCCCCTCGAGCTGGTGCACCTTCTCGATCAAGCGCGCCAGTGCCTCCTTCTCCGGAGGCGGGCGCGAGAAACGCATCCGCAGCGCGGAGAGGATGTTCCGCTCTCCCTCGGAGGGCGGCCGGGGCTGCACCACCTCCACGGCGTCGTGCAGCTGCTTCAGATCGCCGAACCGGGCACGCCGATCCGGCGCCAGGGCGATGCGGACGACGTCTCCAAGCGCGCCCGACAGCTCCGGACCCGGGGATTGCCCCGCCTGCGGAGCCAGCTTGCCGGTGAGCAGCTCGTACCCGAGCGCGCCGGCGGCGTAGACCTGCACGCGCGGGTCCGTCCGCGCCGGCGCATCGGCGGCGAGCAGCTCGGGCGCGAGATACCCCGGCTCCGCTTCCGGGGCGTGCTCGTCGAAGGCCTCGACGTGCAGCCCTCCCGCCTCGTCGATCTGCACGAGCCTTCCGCGCAGGGTGGAGGTGTGCGCCGCCGCCAGCCGGACGGCCGCCGCGAACAGCACGGCGCCCTCGTTGTAGGGCAGCCGGTGCCCTGCGGCGCGCGCCTTCTCCAGGATCTCGTGGACGTTCATCATCCCGCGGGGGAACTGTACCCCATCCACCGGCGGACGCAGCCATCCTGCCGCGTCAGTAGCCGACGCCCAGCTTTTCGGCCTTGGCCCGCACGCCGCGGGCGATCTCCGCGTCGAGATTGTTCTTCGCCGGAACCTCCATCGACACCTCGGCCGGTGGCGCCGCGGCCGCGCGCACCTTGCCTTCCTTCGCCAGCGCCTCCCCGCCCTTTTTCCATTCGGAGTCGTCCAACTCGCGATCGGCGACCCAGGTCCTTCCGCCCTCGCTCAGCACGCTGTACTTGCGCCCGTCGGCGGCGCGCGCCACCCGGGTGTAGGTGAGGTGCATCATCTGCCCGTCCGCCATGCGCGCGATCTTCTCGAATACGCGCTCGCCGGCGGGCGAAAGGCCCGAGCAGGCAATGACGCTGATGGTGATCCCCTTCTCCGCCGCCTCCGACGCGACCTTCCGCCAGTCCTTTCCGTCCCGGTACTGCTGCGGACCGGCGTCGCCGATGAGGAAGATCATGCGCGCGGTGCCCTTGGAGAAGTCCCACTGCAGCTCGTGCACGGCGGCATGGAGCCCCTCCGCGACTGCCTCGGGCTCGTCGCCGCCCCCCTCGGCGGACAGGCTGCGCAACGTCTTCTGGACGTCCGCGATCTCGCGCGAGAACGGGAACGCCCTGGTGACGTAGGCGTCCCCGCGGTCGCGGAACGCCACGATCCCGAATCGCACGTCGGGCCGAGGTTGCCCGGCCGACACGTTCCGCGCGATCTCGACGATCTTCTCCTTCACCACGTCGATCTCATCGCCCATCGATCCGGTGGTATCGAGCGCAAACGCCACATCGATCCGCGGCACATTCGCCGCCGCAACCAGCAACAGGACAGCAACCATGGCAGACCTCCGGCCTAGGAGAACGCCGCTGGCAGAAAAGGGATCTGTGGCTTCATTTCAACCGCCAAGCACGCCAAGCACGCCAAGTTTTTTTGTTTGATGGACCAACAACAAAGCTCTTTCTTGGCGTGCTTGGCGGTTGATCTGCTGCGCGGGTTGATGCGGTGCGGTGTTGACTGTGGGCGCGGGCAGGTTACCTTCAGTCTAGAGGCGTGAGGCATGGTGCCCACGCCTGAGTCCCCGCCGGGAGCGGATGAGCCCCGGCGAGTTGGAGGAAGCAATGCACCCAGGCATGATGTGGTGGTGGAAGAACGCGCGCAGGCACGGCTGCGGCGA
>WNFR01024438.1_pt1 | contig 10757 bp, 9 predicted proteins | sample 5400221 | NCBI WGS metagenome assembly WNFR01 (sample SAMN13153357, study PRJNA577476) | soil metagenome | isolation source: 40 cm soil under Madrone tree | place: USA:California | collected 2016-06-14 | reverse complement strand
GATTTCCGCGGCTTGCGCGGCCTGCCCGAGCACGCCCTTCCCTTCAAGAACTTGAACGACGCGCTCTACCTGCGCAACCACGTCATCCGCGCGCTCGAGGAAGCGGCCATCGAGCGCCACGACGAGAAGCTGCGACGCCAGCTCCTCACCTTCGTGGTGGCCGGAGGCGGCTTCTCCGGCGTGGAGGTGGTCGCGGAGCTCAACGACTTCGTGCGCGGAGTGGCAGCCAACTACCGGCAGATCGACCCGGGCGAGATCCGGGTGGTGCTGGTGCACTCGCAGGACCGCATCCTCCCCGAAGTGCCGGAGAAGCTGGGCCGCTTCGCCCAGCGGATCCTGCGGGAGCGCGGCGTGGAGCTGCTGCTCAACGCGCGTCTCTCCGCGGCCACGGGCGAGGAAGCGGTGCTCGCCGACGGACGCGCCATCCCCACGCGCACGTTGGTCTCCACGGTCCCCTCGTTCGCACACCCGCTGATCGAGGCGCTGGCCCTGCCCAAGAACAAGGGCGGCCGCATCCTCGTCACGCCGGAGCTGCAAGTGCAGGACCTCGAGGGCGTATGGGCGCTGGGCGATTGCGCGCAGGTGCCCACCCTGGATGGCGGGGCAGCGCCGCCGACCGCGCAGCACGCCACCCGTCAGGCGAAGGTCGTCGCGCAGAACGTGTTGGCGAGCATCCGCGGCGGGGAGCGGCGCGTCTTCGACTTCAAGGGATTGGGGAAGATGGGATCGCTCGGCCGCCATTCGGCGGTGGCGGAAGTGTTCGGGCTGCAGATCTCCGGTCCCCTGGCGTGGTTCCTCTGGCGCACCATCTACCTCATGAAGCTGCCCGGATTCGGGCGGAGGCTGAAGGTGGCGGTGTCGTGGAGCTTCGATCTGTTCCTCCCGCCCGAGCTGGTCCAGTTCCGATTCGCCGACCAGCGACTCCTGATGCGGGAGCATTTCGAACCAGGTCAGGAGATCTTCCGCCAAGGCGATCTGGGCGACCGCATCTATGCCATCCTCGAGGGCGAGGCCGAGGTCGTCATCCGGGATCAGGTGGTGGCGCGGCTGGGCGCCGGCGAGCTATTTGGCGAGATGGCGCTGCTCGATCACACGACCCGAAGCGCCACCATCCGCTGCGCGACGCCGCTCAGCGTCTGGAGCCTGCCGAAGAAGGAGCTGGAGCTGCTCGCCCAGGGCATGCCGGAGCTACGGCGGAGCCTGGAGCAGCTGCGTGAGCGGCGGGCGCGGCCGATGGCCCGGCCGGCGTGACCGAAGCCAACCTGGGTCGCGGAGCTTCAATCCGTCCGCGAGCCATGCGCGCCGCGCTCTTCGTCGTGCCCCACTTGCCCGTCGATGGCCGCCGCGGCGACGAGCTGGCGGGCGGCGCGGAAGATCGGCGCGTCCAGCTCGACTTCCCACAGCTCGTCGTCGAGCCAGTACGGCAGATCGCCGAGAGCACAGGCATGGACGCCTTCGCCGGACCGACCCTGCAGCCACTGGCCTCCGTCCGGACCCCACGGCACCGGCCACCGAGCGCCCGTGAAGGGCGCAATCGCCCCGGGCGCGAGGAACTTCCAGGCCATCATGTTCAAATCCCCCTCGATGCGCGGAACATCGCCAGCAGCTTGCGGGTCACCTCTTCGGGAGCGGGCCGCTCGTCCGCCAGGCTGGCCGAGGCGGCGATCTGCGCCCGGATCTGCCGGAGGTAGATGACGCAGCCGGGGCAGGTCACCAGATGCTGCTCGAACTCGGTGCGGGCTTGCAGCGGCAACGCCCCTTCGAGGTAGTCCGTCACCTGCTCCACGGCGACGACGCAGTCGAGATCGGCTGGCAGGGCGCGGCTCATGGCTTGGATCTCCGGTCGACGTAGCGGGCGATCTCGCGGCGCACGCGAGAACGCGCGCGGTGCAGCAGCACGCGCTGATTCACTTCGCTGACGGAGAGCGCCTCGCGCACCTCTTCCGAGCTCCATCCTTCCACGTCCCGGAGCTGGATCACAGCGCGCTGGCCTTGCGGCAGGCGAGCGATGGCATCGCGCACGTGCGCGAGCATTTCCTGGGAAAGGAGCTGCTCCTCCGGCCACGCTTCCGGATACTTTGCCCAATGGCCGCCCCAGCGCGGGTGCGATACGGGCAGGAACTCGGACGCGTCCACGGCCGGCTCGCCGTCGTCGCGCTCCAGCGCCGAGAGCGGGACGGCGCGCTGGTCGCGGGTCGCCCGAGTCCGTGCCAGGTTGGCGACGATGCCGAAGATCCACGAGCGCAGCGCGGATCGGCCCTCGAACCGGTCGATTCCTTCCAGCACTGCCGCCCAGGCGTCCTGCACCACGTCCTCCGCCGCCGCGTCGGTGTTCACGAATCCACGCGCAAAGTGGACCATCCCCGCGTGAAGCCGTCCGACCAGGCCCAGGAACGCGCGCTCGTCTCCAGCGCGCAGCGCCTCGACCAGTGGCAGGTCTTGAAGGTGCGCCTTGAGATCGGGCGCGGCGGCCGGCATCGGAAGCTCCCTTCCAGTTGGAAGTCTCGGGAAGGGCCAGGGCGTTACAGGCGCGTAACGAGCGGAGGCCCATGCGCGACGAAGGAGGAGGAGGGGGCATGTCGAACGCATACGACTTGATCGTGATCGGGTCCGGGGCTGGCGGGGGCACGCTGGTGCACGCTCTCGCGCCGTCCGGGAAGCGCATCCTGCTGCTCGAGCGGGGCGACTACGTCCGCCGTGAGAAGGAGAACTGGGACTCCCGGGCAGTGAACGTGAACGGCAGGTACCAGACGAAGGAGATCTGGAAGGACCCCGACGGGCGCGACCTGCACCCGCACACGAACTACGCGGTGGGGGGCAACACCAAGTTCTACGGCGCCGCGCTGTTCCGCCTGCGCAAAGCCGACTTCGGGGAGCTGCGGCACCACGGTGGCATCTCGCCGGCCTGGCCGGTCACGTACGACGAGATGGAGCCGTACTACACGCGCGCGGAGCGCATGTACCATGTGCACGGCGAGCGCGGCGAGGACCCGACGGACCCCTGCGCCAGCGAGCCATACCCGCACCCGGCGGTGAGTCACGAGCCGCGCCTGCAGCACCTGGCCGAGGACTTCGCCCGCGCGGGCCTGAGGCCGTTCCACACCCCGCTCGGCATCCAGCTCGACGAGAAGAGCCCGAATCGCAGCCCGTGCATCCGCTGCGCCACCTGCGACGGCCATCCCTGCCTGGTCCGGGCGAAGGCCGACGCGCAGGTGCTGGCGGTGGATCCCGCGCTCGAGTACCCCAATGTCACGCTCCTGACCAACGCCTTCGTGGAGCGCCTGGAGACGACTGCAACGGGCCGCGCCGTGAACAAGGTGATCGTCCGGCGCGACGGCGAGCGCGAGGAGTACTCGGCGGAGATCGTGGTGGTGTCCGCGGGCGCCATCAACTCCGCGGCTCTGCTCTTGCGGTCCGCGAACGACCGCCATCCTCGAGGGCTCGCGAACAGGTCCGGAGTGGTCGGGCGCCACTACATGGGGCACATCAACTCGGTGTTGATGGCAGTCTCCAGGTGCCCGAATCCGACCATCTTCCAGAAGACGCTCTCGGTGAACGACTTCTACTTCGGCAGCGACGACTTCCCATACCCGATGGGGCACATCTCGTTCGTCGGCAAGCTCGACGGCGCGGCCCTGAGCGCCGGAGCGCCGGCCATCGCGCCGGGCTTCACCCTCGACCTGATGGCGCGGCACTCGCTCGACTTCTGGCTCACCTCGGAAGATCTGCCGGATCCGGAGAACCGCGTCACGCTGGACGGCCAGGGGAACATCGTCCTCTCGTACCGGCCGAACAACGAGGAAGGGCACAAGAGGCTGATCGCGAAGCTGAAGAGGCTGATGAGCCAGCAGCGCGCGTGCCCGATGCACGGGCACGAATGCCACCAGGGGCTGTTCGCGCGGAACTTGTATCTGGGCGAGCGGATTCCGCTCGCGGGCGTTGCGCACCAGAACGGAACGATCCGATTCGGGACTGATCCGGAGACGTCCGCGCTGGATCGCGATTGCAAGGCGCACGACGTCGACAACCTGTACGTGGTCGACGCGAGCTTCTTCCCTTCGTCCGGCGCGGTGAACCCGGGACTGACGATCATGGCGAATGCGCTGCGCGTGGGGGACCACCTGCGCGAGCGTCTGTCGTAGGTCAGGCGACGCGCTCGCTCCGGCCAGTTGGTTCATGATCAACTCGTTCCGGGACGGCACGCAGCGCGTTACGGCTCAACCTCAAGACCTCCGTCCTAAGTCGCGAGTCCGTGTTCGAAAATGGCGTCGTGTGCTGACGCGTTCCCACTTGCACATCGATCTGGAGCGAGCGTACTCGCGGGCGTGAGGGGCATCAGCCGGCGCGACAAGCGCGCATCTCGATTCCGTCTTCGTTGGGAAAACCCGAGTCGTACTGCGGCCCCTCGATCAAGAAGGCTCCGATGGAGCAGGTCTGCTGCGGGGAGGATAAAGCGATGACGAAGTTCAGCTACCGATCCGTTTCGATCGCCGCGGCGACTTGTGCCGCTGCGGTTGGGTTGCCTGCGAGCCGCGCTTCCGCGGCCCCCGCCTGCGCCGCCGGCACGACGGTGATGACCTCTAGTGGCCCCGTCTGCGGCATCGTCGTGAACGGCGTGAACGAATGGCTCGGCATGCCGTACGCTGCGCCGCCGGTCGGCAGGCTGCGTTGGGCCCCGCCCCAGCCCGTCGCGCCCTGGACCGCCACTTTGAACGCGACCGCTGTCGGCAGCATCTGCACGCATCCCGCCGTGGGAAAGAATGGTCCGAACGCCGGGAGCGAGGACTGCCTGTTCATCAATGTCTGGGCGCCTCCGGGCGCGCACGGCCTCCCGGTCATGGTGCACATCCATGGCGGCGGCTTCTTCAACGGCTCCGGCGGCGGCGACTATACGCTGCTCGTCAACACGGGAAACGTCGTCGTCGTAGGGATGAACTACCGCCTTAACATCTTCGGGTTCCTCGCCAATCGCCACCTCGGCCCGAACCCCGGCGATTACGGATTGCAGGACCAGCAGGCGGCGTTGCGCTGGGTTCAGCAGAACGTCAGCGCATTTGGTGGCGACCCGCACAGCGTGACGATCTTCGGCGAGTCCGCCGGCGGATCGAGCGTGTGCGATCAGATCGCCTCGCCGACGGCCGCGGGCTTGTTCCACAAGGCGATCAGTACCAGCGGACAGTACAATACGATCTTCGGCGTCGCCGAGGCGACGAGGCCAAATGGGGCCGAGGACCTGGAGCTCCAGGACTGCAAGTCGCGGCTCCCGACGCTCGAGGAAGCGGAGCGCATCGGCGACGACTTCGCGGCCGCTGCCGGGTGCGGCAGCGCGGCGGACGCGGCCGCGTGCCTGAGGGCGTTGCCGGCCCAGACGGTTTCCGACCTCGCCTCAATCCCTGGCTCGGGGTACCAGTACGGCGCCCACGGGACGGTGGCGCCCACGATCAACGGTTCGACGCTGCCCATGACGCTGCGACAAGCGCTGCGAACGGGGCGCGTAAACCGGGTGCCGGTGATCGTCGGCACCGATCGCGATGAGAACCTGATCGGCTTCCCGGTAACGGCAGCTGACTACGCTGCGCTCGTGCAGTCGCAGTACGGGGCTCACGCAAACGACGTACTGGCGCGGTATCCGGTGAATCGTTTCAATTCACCATTCGTGGCCTGGCGCACCGTCGCCGCTGACTCGAGCACCGTCTGCAGCTTGCTGCGGACCGCCTCTGAGTTGTCGCGCTGGATGCCTGTCTACACGTACCTCATCCAGCCGGGCGCAGGCCACGTCAATGCGTGGGTCCTCACGCCGGTCACGAACCCGGCCACGGGCCTCGACGTGAACCAACAGGTCTTGCAAAACCAGGAGCTCAGGTTCGTGTCATCGCTGGCGTATACGGGGGCACCCACGGCGGATGGCGGGCCGATCTGGCCGCGTTTCCGGGTCGAGCACGACGGCGACGGCGACCGCGACGACCTCGGCCTCGTGATGGCGCTCAACGCGGGCGCCGACAGCGAGGCGACGCTCAGCGCGCAGATCCGCATGGCGCACCAGTGCGCGTTCTGGGACTCGATCTCGCCGGGCCCGGGCGGACACGGCGATCCGGACGACCGCTGACCTCGAATCGAATTCTGAAAGGCTTTTCGGCCTGATCAACTGAACGTCCTCGCGCTGCAGTCGCTCAAGTTGTACGGATCTGGCGCCGGCACACGCATCCTCCTCCTTCTTCTTCCTGCCCCGTTTGTCGGATTGGCGATGACCGTGTGGTTGCTCGTGAAGGGCGTCGACGTTCCGAAATGGGAAGAGAAAGCGGCACTCGCCGCGTACCGCGGCCTGTCGAGCTTAGATGTCATTCTCGCGGGCACGCAGCGGAACCCCATCTGGGTTCCACTGGGCGATCCTGGTTGCTCTCCTCGCGGCGGCCTGCCCGGGCCGCGGCCCTGGTGCAAGCAGCGGCGGAAGGATTTACCAGTGCGCAGTTGTGCAGGTCCGCAACGGAGCGCCAGCGGAAAGACCTCGATTCTCTCGTCCTACCAGAAGCGGTTCACCAGGTTCTCGAACCACTCCTGGTGGCCCGAGACCGGCCGCACGTCCGGGTCTCGGCCGAGCGCCCTCTGCGACAGCGCCGTAAGGTCGAGGCGGCCCTGGAGGATCTCCTGGCCGAACGGCTCGCGCCAGCCCTTGTAGCGGCTCTCCCGGGCGCTCGCGAGCCGCCCGTCCTGGATCATTCGCTCCGCCGCGAGGAGCGCACGCGCGCAGACATCCATCCCTCCGACATGGGCATGAAACAGATCGACGGGGTCGATCGACTGGCGGCGCAGCTTCGCGTCGAAGTTCAATCCGCCGGTAGTGAAGCCTCCCGCCTGCAAAATGGCATACAGCCCCAGCGTCACCTCGGGCACGCTGTTCGGGAACTGGTCGGTGTCCCAGCCCAGGAGCAGGTCGCCCCGGTTCATGTCGACGCTGCCGAAGATGCCGAACGCCAGGGCCATGGCGATCTCGTGCTCGAAGGAGTGGCCGGCCAGGGTGGAGTGGTTGACCTCGACGTTGGCCCTGACCTCCTTCTCGAGCCCGAAGCGCTGGAGGAAGGCGTAGAGGGTGGCGGTGTCGAAATCGTACTGGTGCTTGGAGGGCTCGGCGGGCTTGGGCTCCACCAGGATCGTGCCTTTGAATCCGCTGCGGTGCTTGTAGTCGACGACGAGGGCGAGGAACCGGCCCAGCTGCTCCAGCTCGCGCTTGACGTCCGTATTGAGGAGGGTCTCGTAGCCCTCCCGGCCGCCCCAGAGGACGTAGTTCTGCCCGCCGAGCTCGCGGGTGGCGTCCATGGCCTCCTTGACCTGCGCGGCCGCCATGGCAAAGACCTCCGGGTCCGGATTGGTGGCGGCTCCCGCCATGTAGCGCGGGTGGCTGAACAGGTTGGCGGTCCCCCAGAGCAGGCGCACCCCGGTCCGCCGCTGGTGCCCAGCCAGCACCTCGACCATCGCCTGGAGCCGGTCGCGGGACTCTCGCGGCGTCGGTCCCTCGGGGGCGATGTCGCGGTCGTGGAAGGTGTAGAACGGGACGCCCAGCCTCTCGAAGAAGTCGAACGCCGACTCGGCCTTCAGGCGCGCCGCTTCCATGGGGTCGGAAGATCGCATCCACGGACGGCCGAAGGTGGCGGAGCCGAAGGGATCGGAACCGGTCCAGCCGAAGGAGTGCCACCAGCAGACGGCGAACCGGAGCTGGTCCTCCATGCGCTTGCCGAGGACCTTGCGATCCTTGTCGTAGTACCGGAACGCGAGCGGGGTGGCGCTCTCCGGTCCCTCGTAACGGATGGGCTCGATCTCGGAGAAGATGCCCGGCATGACGTCCTCCACTGGAATGCGCGGGAGCTTGCCGGAGATGGCTGCCCCCGGCAAGGCGCGTCGCCCGTGGCACCCCACCGGGACGCGTCAGGCGCGCTTCTTCTTCATCGAGATGTCGGCCAGGACCGCGAGGATCAGGACCAGGCCCTTGATGAGGTACTGCACGTTCGAGCTCACGTTCATCATCTGCAAGCCGTTGGAGAGAGACTGGATGATGAGGGCTCCGACGATGGCGCCGAACACCGTTCCCTCGCCTCCCAGCGTCGAGGTTCCGCCGAGGATGCAGCTCGCGATCACGTCCAGCTCGTAGCCCCCGCCCGCGCCAGTGGTGCCCGAGCCCACGTACGCGGCGAGCGCGATGCCCGAGACGCCCATCAAAGCGCCCATGATGACGTAGATCGTGAGGATGGTCTTCCGGATGTTGATGCCGGAAAGCCGCGCCGCCTCCCGGTTGCCGCCGATGGCGTACGCGTAACGGCCCAGGCGGGTGTTCGTCGAGACATAGCTCATCAGCACCGCGATGACGCCCATGATCACGACGAGGAGGGGAACTCCCCTGAGGCTCTCCTCGGCCTCGCCATCGAACGTACGATTGACGACGATGACATAGCCCATGACGAGAGCGGCGAAGAGGCCCGCCTTGAGCAGGTCGACGGCAAGAGAGCTCAGCGCAATTCCGTATTTCAGCTTCCTGGCGCGGGCGAGGAACACCCTGACGAACAGCGCAGCGGCCACGAGCGCCGCAAGGATGAAACCTTCGAGGGGAGGGATGAGCCCTTGAGCAATGAACTTGTACGTGTCGTTCGAGGAGATGAAGAGCGACTTGCCCTGGGTCACCAGGAGAATGCCGGACTTGAAGATGTACAGGCCGCCCAGGGTGACGATGAACGGCGGCACCGAAAGGCGAGAGATGATGTAGCCCTGGAACAACCCCATGAGGAGGCCCAGGCCCATACAGAGGATCACCGTGATGAGCATGGTGACGAGCTCGAGCCTGGCCGAGGCCAAGGTCGGGAAAAGCGACTGCAGTGGGCCGTCGATGACGCCGAAATACAGGAGGGCGGCCGCAACCACGGAGACGAAGCCGGCACCGAACCCGACGGACAGGTCGATGCCCCCCGTCACGATCACGAAGACCATGCCGCAGGCCATGATGGCGATGATCGCCATCTGGGGAAGGACGTTCTGGATGTTGTCCGCGGACCAGAAGTTCGGCGTCGCGATCCCGAACCCGATCCAGATGGCCACCAGGGCCATGATCAGGATGTTGGACCTGAGATTCCTGGTGAAGAGTCCGAGCAGGATGTTCGGGATCTTCGGCATGCCTACCCGACTGCGATCTCGACGCCAGTCGCGCGGGCCATGATCTTCTCCTGATTCGCTTGCTCGATCTCCAGCGTTCCGTTGGAGCGCCCGTCCCACATGACCATCACGCGATCGCTCATCCCGAGCACCTCCTCGAGTTCGGACGAGATCATGACGATCGCGAACCCGTTCTCCGCGAGCTGGTTCATGAGCTTGTAGATCTCGTACTTCGCGTGACCGCCGCCAGCTCCGCGTTCTGGTCGATGTACATGAACCCGGAGAAGCGGCCCAGGTTCGGCAGGCTCATGTTCTGCAGGATGGTCTGCATCAGCACCAGCCCCAGGCGCTTGCGGTCCTCCGGGACCAGGCTGATCCCGTGCGACATCGCGTCACGGGCGCTCCCGATCGCGATCTCCTTGCCATCGAGCTCGATCCGGCCCTTGACCACGCGAGCGTACTCGCCGAACAGGGTGGAGACGAGCTCGGTGCGCCCCGAGCCCATCAGGCCGGCGATGCCCAGGATTTCTCCCTTTCTCAAGTCGAGGCTCACGCCCTTGAGCACTTCCCGGCCCGGATTGGCCGGGTCCATGGCGTGGAGGTCCTCCACCTTGAAGAAGACCTCGCCCGGCTTCCGGTGGCCTTTCGGGAATCGCTCCTTCATCTCGCGACCCACCATCAGACCCACGAGCTTCTCCAGGGTGAGGTCCTTGGTGGGCCGGGTGGTCACGAGCTTCCCATCCCGCAGGACCGACACGGTATCGGTGATGCGGAAGAACTCCTCCAGCTTGTGGGAGATGTAGATGCAGGTGACCCCTTGGGACTTGAGCTCTCGGAGGATCTCCATGAGCTGGTCGACCTCGGCTGCAGACAGGGCGGACGTCGGCTCGTCGAGTATCAGGACCCTGGCGTTCTCGGAGAGCGCCTTGGCGATCTCGGTCATCTGCATCTGGCCGACGCCGAGATCCTCGATGACGTCGAGAGGCGAGACCTTGAGCTTGTATCGCTTCAGCAGGCTGGCGGTATCGGAGTACAGCTTGTCCCAGTCGATCGAGCGACCTCGGCGCGGCTCCTTGCCCAGGTAGATGTTCTCGCCGACGGTCATCTTGGGGACCAGGGTCAGCTCCTGGTAGACGATGGCGATTCCTTCCTCGATGGCCTGCCGGATGGAGCGCGTGCCCAGTCTGAGCACCTTGCCGTCGTAGACGACGTCTCCCTCGTAGGTTCCGTGAGGGTACACGCCGCACAGGATCTTCATGAGCGTGGACTTGCCGGCGCCGTTCTCCCCGCACAGCCCGTGGATCTCACCCCGCTTGACCTGGATGGACACGTCGCTGAGCGCGGTCACACCCGGGAACTGCTTCGTCACTCGGGAGATCTCGAGGAGAGCGTCCTCTGGCACTTCCACTTCCTCCGAGAGGCCCGGCCCCAGGGGCCGGGCCCGCCATGTTCACGGCTACGCGTTGCTACTTGGCCGGAGGATTCGGGATGTCCTTGTAGACACCCTCGTACGTCTGGAATCCGGAATCGACGACCAGCTCCTTGAGGTTCGTCTTGGTGACCTGGAAGACCTTGAGGAACTTGCAGGGCACCTGGCCCTTCTTCTTGTTGTCACCGGTGAG
>WNFR01017386.1_pt1 | contig 10757 bp, 12 predicted proteins | sample 5400221 | NCBI WGS metagenome assembly WNFR01 (sample SAMN13153357, study PRJNA577476) | soil metagenome | isolation source: 40 cm soil under Madrone tree | place: USA:California | collected 2016-06-14 | reverse complement strand
AACGTGCCTTTCGCGAAATAAATTCCGAGGAAGGAGAGCAGCATCGCGACACTGCCGAGGAATGTGTAGACGAAAAACTTGGTCGCGGCGCGATCGCGCTTTTCGCCGCCCCAGATTTTAATGAGCAGGAATGCAGGGACGAGGCTCATCTCGTAAAACAAAAACCAGAGGATGAAATTCTGCGCGGTGAACGTTCCGTAGAGCGCCGCCTGCATGACCAGCATCAGGGCGCAGAAACCGCGGCCGACGCGTTGCGCAAAAAATGCGAACGGAAAAATGAGCGACGTCAGCAATACAAGCAGCAGGCTTAAGCCATCGACACCGACGAGATACTCAGCGCCAATCGTGGGAATCCAGTTGTGACGTTCGACCATCTGAAGGCCGGCGGCGGTCGTGTCGAAGTTTTGCCACAACATGAAGGCGAGAATCGCGGTCAGCGCGTTGAATCCGAGAGCGATTCCACGCGCGAAGTTTTTCGGTGCGACGGTGACGAAAAGAGCGCCGGCCAGCGGAATAATAAATAGTGCTGAGGTCAGGTGAGCCATGCGTAAAGAATCAGCAGCGCCAGCATGCCAACCGCGACGGCACCGAGGTAAGTTTGGATTTGGCCCGAGTGCCACGTGGACATCACGCGGCCAAGACCGCGCGTACCGGCGGTGGTTTCGTCCACTCCCGCATTGATGCCGCGCTCGTCGACGTTCGTACTAAAGATTCCGAAGAGTTGACCGAGTCCGCCAAATCCGCGCACCAGACCGTCCCAGAAATAGCGATCCATCCAGTCGGAGACGCGCGCGGCTATCGCGGCAAATGCGATGACGGTCCACTCGTAAAATTCGTCGAGCCACATTTTGTTTTCGAGAAAGCAAAACAGCGCTGGCTGTACCTGCTCGAGCGGATCGGTTTCGATGGGCCGATGTCGATCTTGTAGCGCAATCTTCCGATACATCGCGATGCCGAACCCGATGCCTGCCGCAACGAGCACGAGCGAGAGAAACAGCATCGGTTGAATCAGCCGCGCGATATCAAAATGCGCCGGCTCGCCGGTCAGATAACTGTGCAACCAAGGCCACGCAGGCGTGAGCACAGCGCTGAAGACGATTGTGCAAATCGCGAGCACGATCAGAGGTATCGTCATCGCGCGCGTGCTTTCGTGTGCGTGCTCAGAGGCCTCGCGCGGATTGCCGAAGAAAACGTAGATGATTTGCCGCGTCATGTAGAGCGCGGTCAGAACGACTCCGGCCAGCAGGAGAAAAAAGGGCACGCGCGACCCGGGCCAATGCGCTGTTGCGTGCAGAATTTCCTCTTTTGTCCAAGCGCCGCAAAAAACGAGCGGCACGCCGCTGAGCGCCATCATGCCAATGGCGTAAGTGAGAAATGTCACGGGCATGGCGCGCCGCAACCCGCCCATTTTGCGAATGTCCTGTTCGTGATGCGTGCCGTGAATCACCGAGCCCGCGCCGAGGAACAAGAGCGCCTTGAAAAAGCCATGCGCAATCAGGTGCATGATGCCGGCCGCGACACCGCCCACGCCTAACGAAACCATCATCAGCCCCAATTGCGATACGGTTGAGTAGGCGAGGATGCGTTTGATATCGAACTGCGCCAGCGCGATGAGCGCCGCCATCAAACCGGTGATGACACCGATCCACACGACCACAGTGAGCGACGGCGTCACGCCGTCGATCGCGCCAAACGAAAAGAGCGGATAGACGCGCGCGACGAGAAACACGCCGGCCGCAACCATGGTGGCGGCGTGGATCAGCGCGCTGACCGGTGTCGGGCCTTCCATCGCGTCCGGCAGCCAGACATGCAGCGGAAATTGCCCGGACTTGCCAACGGCGCCGCAGAAAATCAGCAATGCGACAAACGTGGCGCTGGCGCCGAGCGCAAGAAGTCCTGCGCTTTCCAGGCAGCCGCGCCCATTATCATAAAAGAGCAGAGTGCCGCTGCCGCTATAGAGCCAGAGAATTCCGAGGAAAAATCCCAGGTCGCCGATGCGCGTGGTGATGAATGCCTTTTTCGCCGCGGCAGCCGCGCTCGGTTTATGAATCCAGAATCCGATCAACAAATACGAGGCGAGGCCGACCAGTTCCCAGCAGACGAACAGAAGAAGCAGACTATTCGCGATGACCACGCCAAGCATGGCGGCGGAAAAGAACGAGAGATAGGCGAAGAAGCGGGTGAAATCTTTGTCGCCGGCCATGTAGCCGATGCTGAAAACAAAAATGCAAAGCCCGACGAGCGCGATCATGACCAACATCGCGGCGGCGAGCGGATCGAGCACCCAGCCTATGCGCAATGCGTTCTCGCCGAATGTGAACCAGGTGAAATTGTGAAACGCGCGATAGCCGGGCGTTTGCAACGTGGTTGTAAACGCGACGATCGACAAGGTGAGCGCGGCGACCTGGCCAATAACTGCGAGCGCCGCCGCGCTTTTGCGCCGCGAGTTCGCGAGCCTCAGGATTACGAACGAAGCCGCGAGCGGTACCGCCGGAATCAGCCAGACGTTATTGACGGTCCAGGCGGTCATCCTTTGAGCTGATTGAGTTGATCGACGTTTGTGGTTCGGTAGTGGCGGTAAACAGCGATGACGAGGGCGAGACCGACGGCAGCTTCGGCCGCAGCGATGGCGATGGAAAAGATCGCGACCATCACACCGATCGGTTGCTGTGTCTGTGGACCGAACCGCCAGAAGGCGATGAAATTTAGATTCGCCGCGGCGAGCATCATCTCGATTCCGATGAGAATGAAGATGGCGTGACGCCGGCTCAGCGCGGCCAGCAGTCCGGTGCAGAAGAGCGCGGCGGAAACGATGAGAAAGATCGACAATATCGGCATCAGCGCTTTTCCTCCATGACGAGAATGAGCGCGCCGATCAACGCGGCGGTCAGCAGCACGCCGACGCATTGCAACGGCCAAACGTAACTGGTCATGAGCGCTTCACCGATTCGCTTCACGGTGAGCGCTTCGATATTCGGCGCGGCGATCGAGACTGCTGGTGTGTGGAGAATCGCCCAGAGCAAACCGCCGAATACGGCGATGGCTATGACAACGCCGCCCCAGTTGAAGCCGCGATCCTTTCCGGCATCGCGACGGGTCAGCAGGATCGTGAAGACAATCAACACCGCGACCGCCCCGATGTAGACAAAAACCTGTACCAAGCCGATGAACTCCGCGCCGAGCAAAAAGAAGAACGCCGCGACCCCGACAAAGGTGACCGCGAAACTAAGTGCGGCATGAATGAGTTTTGGTAATGAAGCAGCGGCGAGCGCCGCGGCGAGCGTCAGAATCGCGATGAGGATAAATGCGACGCTGTTCATTCGGCGAAACGATAGGTGCGAGTGGCAAATCTTTTTCGCGTGTCCAGCAAGATCGACAATGCAATGTAGACAATTGCGATCACCGCAAGCGACCATAGCCATCCAGCAAGCCCGCGCCCCGTGTAGTGCCACACGGCGGCGGCGAGAATGCAGGTGAAGGCCATCGGCAACATGAATTTCCAGGCGAAATTCATGATGTGGTCGATTCGGGTGCGGGGCAGAGTTCCGCGAAGCCAGATGTAAACGAAAAGTAACGCCGCCAGTTTCGCGAAGAACCAGATATAGGATGGAATGAATTGAAGGACGCGGACCGGTGCATGCCAGCCGCCGAGGAACAGCGTCACGGCCAGGCCGCTGATCGCGAACATCCCGATGTATTCGGCCATGAAGAAGGTGGCGTATTTGAAGCCCGAGTATTCCGTCATGTGTCCGGCGACAATTTCCGATTCGCCCTCCGGCACGTCGAACGGGGTGCGGTTGGATTCGACAAGGCCGGAGACAAAAAACAAAACGAACGCAGCCGCGCCCCACGGCGTGGTGACGAACCAATGCGGTACGAAGCCGAACGAGTAGTTACTTTGCGCGGCGACGATCGCGTCGGGCGAAAGCGCGCCGACGACCATGACCACCGGAAGCGTTGTAATGATGAGCGGCAACTCGTAGCTGACCATTTGTGCGATCGCGCGCATCGCGCCAAGCATCGAGAATTTGTTGTTGCTGCCCCAGCCGGCCATGAAAACGGCGAGTTCCGTTGTCGATCCAACCGCGAAGAAAAACAGGATGCCGCCATCAATTGCAAACGGCGTCATGTTGCGTCCATACGGAATTACACCGAGGGCAAGGATGGCGGTCGCGGCGATCAGGATCGGAGCGAGAAAATGCACGATCTTATCCGCGCGCGCTGGCACGATGTCTTCCTTAATGAGCATCTTGATCCCGTCGGCGATTGGTTGAAAAAGGCCGAACGGCCCGACGCGATTTGGCCCGTAACGGTTTTGCATCCGCCCGAGAATTTTCCGCTCCAGCACGGAAATGAGCGCGAAGAGGGTGAGAAACACACCGAGCAACGCAAAAATATTTAGGAGGCTCGAAGCGATCTGGACGATCCAATCGGGTGCACCCGCCAGCCAGGAGAGCAGCCATTGCTTGGCGCGGATAAAAATCTGGTCAACAACGTCGCCGCTCATCTGCTACGAAGAAAAATCATGTCCGGTTTTTTAATCAAGGCAGACTAGTGGGTCTGTTTGGAGCTTGGAAGAGGTTATTGATTGACTAGAGGGGGCAAGTGCGTCGACGCCGAAATGGTGTAGATTAGGGGGATGCCGACTTACGTTTACGAAACTACTGATGCGAGCAAACCACTTCGGCGTTTCGAGGTTCAGCAAAGCATCCACGAAAAGACGCTCCAGGTTGACCCCAAGACAGGAGAAGCAGTGCGACGTGTGATTTCCGGCGGCTATGGCGTCCTCATGCGCGGCGGGTCGATTGGCCCGTCAGTTGGCTCGTGCGGTCCGGATTGAACGACCGGACTGTTTTGATGGGCTTTGAAACGGGATCGGGGCAAGTTCGCTCCGTTAGCAAACTTGGTGGATGATTTGATCCGCAATTCATGACGCCCAATCCCTATTTCTTTATCGTCATTTTCGTTGGCGTGGCCCTGGTTTTTCCATTGCTGCCGTTGGCGCTGGCATGGCTTTGGAGAAAAGTTTTCCAACCGCCCAAGCCGGGTATCCAAAAAAACGCAACTTACGAGTGCGGGGTCGAATCGATTGGTGAAGCGCAAATCCAGTTTCGATCGCAGTATTATCTCTACGCGATCATCTTTCTGATCTTCGACGTGGAAGCGATCTTTCTAGTTCCATTTGCGGTGGCGTTCACCGGTTTGCCGATTGGGGCGTTCATCGCGATTCTGGTTTTTTTGTTGCTGCTAATTGAAGGTCTCGTTTGGGCTTGGAGCAAAGGTTGCTTAAATTGGGCGAAGTAAGATGAGCGAAATCGACGAGGGGCTGCGCAGCGAGCTGCAACGACAGGGGATTTGGGTGACCTCGATGGAGGAGCTTTACAACTGGGGACGCAAGAACTCGATCTGGCCGCTCCAATTCGGATTGGCCTGTTGCGCGATCGAGATGATCGCAACCGCGGCCTCACGCTACGATATCGCACGATTTGGCGGGGAAGTTTTCCGGCCGTCGCCGCGCCAGGCCGACCTCATGATTGTGGCCGGCACGGTGACCAAAAAAATGGCGCCGCAGATCGTGCGACTTTACAACCAGATGCCCGATCCGAAATACGTCATCTCGATGGGCGCGTGCGCGATTTCCGGCGGACCATTCAAAACCGGTTACAACGTGCTCAAAGGCATTGACCGCTATATTCCAGTCGACGTCTACATTCCGGGATGTCCGCCTCGGCCCGAAGCGTTGTTGCACGCTTTCATGGAACTTCAGCGTAAGATCGACGATCAGAAACTGACCGGGAAGAACAAAGCCGAACACCTCGATTCAGAGCAACCGAGCGAGTTTCCGGTGCCGGCATTTGGCGAGCATGATTTGGAACCGCCGGCAAATCCCGATGTCTTTCATCCGATGAAGATCGAGCGGACGCAGTGATGGAATCGCTCGAGCAAATCAAAGCGCGCGCCGAAGCGGCCGTGCCCGGAGCTAGGATCGACATCGTACCCAATCCCGGCCCAGCGAATCAGTCTTCGCTTTTGATCGATCACGAGCACGCGGCTGGCGTCGCAAAGTTTTTGCGGGACGATCCCGCCTTGCGACTCGATTTCTGTTCGAATGCGACCGGTGTCGATTGGCTCGATCGCACAGTGAAGAAGACGATGAAAGTGAAAAAGGTCGTCGATGGTGTTGAAAGAGATGTCGATGAAACGACGGAGGAATTTTTCTCCGGCTATCTCGAAGCGGTCTATCACCTTTACTCGATGACGCACAAGCACGGGCCCGTCATCATTCGAATGCGCACAGCGGACCGCGCGGATGGTGCGCGGCTGCCGTCGCTTACGCCCATCTGGCGCAGCGCAGAATTTCAGGAGCGTGAAGTTTTCGACCTCTATGGTGTTCGCTTCGATGGCCACCCGGATCTGCGGCGGATTTTGATGTGGGACGAATTTGTCGATTATCCGATGCGCAAAGATTATCGCGAACCGGACGATTACGAATACGAACCGACTCCGCACGACGACGTGCTCGAGAAGGCGAAGCAACATTACAGCCCGCGGCCGCAATTGGACGGCGCAGAAAATATCACGGCGCAACCGCAATGAGCGCGACGATTCAGACTCCTGGCCCGGCGACCGAGCAGCCGACACGGCTTCCGCCACAAATGACTTCACGACTCGACGGCGAGTTACTCGAAGTGTCGATGGGGCCGCAGCACCCATCAACGCATGGCGTTTTCCGCATGAACGTTGCGCTCGAAGGTGAGATCGTCCGCAAGCTTAAGCCGGTCTTCGGGTATCTGCATCGCAATCACGAAAAGATCGGCGAGAACACGAGCTACCTCGGCTCGATGCCGTACACGGATCGACTGGATTATTTTTGCTCGATGACAAATAACTGGGCGTATGCGCTCAGTGTTGAGAAGCTGGCTGGGATCGAAGTGCCCGAGCGCGCCGAGTATCTCCCTGCTCGGGTTTCTGCTCAGCGACATGGGAGCGTGGGGAACGCCGCTGATGTATGCGTTTCGCGAGCGCGAAAAGATTCTCGATTTGTTCGAATCACTCTCCGGATCGCGCATGATGTGCGACTACATGCGTTTCGGCGGCTGTCGGGTTGATGCGGGCGCGGCTTGGATGGAGTACGCAGAGAAGATTGTCGATCTTTTCCCGAAGTTCCTGGACGAGTTTGAAAAGCTGATTGTCGAAAATGAAATTCTTATCGCGCGCACACAAGAAGTTGGAAAACTGTCCGCTGATCTGGCGATCAATGCCGGCATGACTGGCCCAATGCTTCGCGCCTGCGGCGTGAATTACGACATTCGCAAAGTTGACGGCTATGGATTTTATCCGCGCTTCAAATTCCGCGTGCCGCTCGGTGAGCATGGAGACACCTATGATCGCTTGATGATGCGCGTACTCGAAATGCGCGAGAGCATCGGAATCTTGAAACAAGCTTTCGAACAAATCCCGGCCGGTTCGGTGATGAATCCGAAAGTAAAGATCCGCGCTTTTCGTCCGCCGGTGGGCGAAGCTTACGGACGCATTGAAGGCCCGAAAGGCGAACTCGGTTTCTATTTAATCAGCGACGGCGGGACGAATCCGTATCGTTACCGGGTGCGCCCGCCGAGTTTCATCAATCTGACCGTTCTGGAAGATCTTTGTCTTGGTCACACTGTCGCCGACGTAATGGTGATTCTCGGCAGCGTTGATATCGTGATGGGAGAAGTGGATCGATGAAATAAGCATGATCGGCACGGGCATACTCAAGGGAATGGCGGTCACGGCCCGGAACTTCGTCGGAAGTTATTTCGAGAAGGACCGTCTGATCACGGTGCAGTATCCGGAGGAGCGTATTCCTCTGGCCGAGAATTATCGCAACTTTCCTTTCCTGCCCTACGACGGCGATGATCCGCACGCCGGCTTGCGCTGCGTGGCGTGCAAGATTTGCGAAAAGGAATGCCCGCCGCAGTGCATTTATATTATTAAGAGCGAAGACAAAAAGCCCGATTACATGGGCAAGCCGCAGTTTTATCCGGCAGTCTTCGACATTGATATTTCCGTCTGTATGAGTTGCCAGATCTGCGTGGAGGTTTGCCCATTCGAGGCGATCAAGATGGACAAGGTTTTCGAACTCAGCCGTCGCGAACGTTTCGATGCGCTACTGCAACGCAAAAACGAGCTGGCCAAATCGAACACTTACTATCACAGCATTTCCCCGACCGAAGCCGCCGAGGTCGACGCCAAACTGGCGGAAGCAGCAGCGGCCGCTGCGGCAAAGAAAAAGGCGGCCGCCGCCGCCGCAGCAACTCCAGCGACACCGCCTGCTAAAAGCTGAGGGATTCGGCGGTCACCGCTTTCGCCGAAGGCTACAGCGCGATAAATAGACCGCCGCTACAGCAGATTCGGCGTGCGATTGTCGATCTTAAGCGCCGTCGTTGCCGATAGCTTCGACGGGGCAACCTTCCATTGCTTCTTTGCAGAGCGCTTCTTCTTCCGGCGACTCGGCCTGCTTGTAAACGTAGGAGTGGCCGCCGTCATCGTTGCGCTTGAAATTGGCCGGCGCAGTTTCGCGGCACAGATCGCAATCGATGCACTGCTCATCAACATAGTATTTGCCCGGAACATTCTCCGGATATTTGTTCGCAACGTCAGCCATAGTTTTCCCGTTAGGAGAGGGGAATGTTAGGGAGAAACACCCAAGGCGCAAATCGCAAGCTTGGCGGGGGGCGCGGCTGTTGCCGCTGCGGCTCAGGAAGCTGCGCGCAGAGGCAGATTTTCTTCGATACCGGTGATTAACTCTGGAATGCTGATTGGCTTGGCGAGAAATGAATGTCCCTGGATCTGCAGGCCCGATCTTGCCTCAGCTTTCGTCACGAGAGCGGTCAGAAAGACAACCGGTGTTCCATGCAATGTCGGATCGGATTCAATCTGCGCGGCGACTTCGCCGCCATCCGTTTCCGGCATGGCAATATCAAGAAGAATAAGGTCGGGCTTAACCTGTTGCGCTGTTTGGTGAGCCTTGGCTGGTTCGTTCTCCTCCCAAACGGAGTAGCGCCCGGTCCGCTCCAGCCCGAGTCTGGCAGAGTAAGTAAAATCGCGGTTGTTATCGATAATCAAGATGCGCGGTTTCTCTTTGGCCTCTTCAGAGGCCTGCGGGAAAAAGTTTGCTTCAATGGTTCTGTTCATAATGCTTTTTAAGCGGGTCGTAATATTTGCGGCGAAATCGCTGTTCGAAATTCGAGTAATGGATGCACTTTTTTTAAGTCGTCAGCAACGCGGGCGCGACAACAAGGGTCAAGGGAGCGAACGGACTTTGGAAGAGACTGGATGAATCCATGATTGCCATTATGCAACCTTTTTCCCGATTGTTTCAAAAGCTTTGCTGCGATCGCCGATTGCGTTGAGTTCCCGCTCTTTTGTTGTTGCCGATCGTGAATTCGGCGATGGCCGAAAAATCTTCGGTGGCATGTCCATCGCGCATCGCCAGTCGGTACATTTCCTTGGCGACATTAGACAGCGGTAGGGCGACACCGCTTTCGTACGCGCTCACTGTCGCGAGGTGCATATCTTTCTGCATCCAGCGCAATGGAAACTCAGCCTCGTAATTGCGATTGTCCATCTTCTCCCGTTTCGCCGCCAGAAAAGGTGCGACCGCGGGCGTGCCGAGCAATGAATCGAACAAAATCTTTGACGAGAGCCTGAGTCCTTCGCCCAGCGCCATCGCTTCGGCGAACGCCGCCATTCCGGTGCCTAACAAAAGATTGATCACCATTTTCATTGAAGTCCCAGCGCCATGTCCGCCGGTATGAACAATTTTGTTGCCCATGCACAGGAGCAGCGGACGAATGGCTTCCAGGTCGGCCGGATCAGCGCCCACCCAAAAAATGAGCTTCGCTTCGGCGGCCGCCGGAGCGGAGCCGGTCACCGGCGCGTCGACAAAACGAACCTCGCGGCGCGCTGCTTCGGCGGTCATCTTCTTGGAGAACGACGGATTGACCGAACTACAATCGACCCAAAGTGCATTTGGCCGGAGGTGATTCAAAAATCCATCGACGCCCAGAGCTGCTTGTTCGACCGCGTCCGGATGAGCCAGCATTGTGAACAGCACGTCCACTTGTTCGGCGAGTTTTGCCGGGGAATCAGAAAATGTTCCGCAGGGACCGAGCAATGGCTCAGCTTTGGCGCGAGTACGATTGAATACGACCAACTTGTAGCCGTGTTTTTGCAGGTTTGCCGCCATGCGGCTGCCCATTATGCCGAGACCAATGAATCCAATTTTCATCCTCACTCCTTTCTTCAAGCTGCCGTGACTAACTCCGGTTCGTAGATATTTCTTCCCTCGATCTCCGCGATCTCATCGTCGGTTAGATCAAGGCTGGCCGCACCTATAATTCCTTCGACTTGCTTGGCGCTGCGGGCGCCGACAATCGCGCCGGTCACGGCAGGATTTTGAAGCGTCCAGGCAACCGCGACCTGTCCCGGAGGACGTCCATGGCGTCGGCCGACCTCCCGCAAGCGCTCAACGAGTGCGAGATTCTTCGATAGCCTGGGCTCCTGGAACTCGAGATCGCGACTGCGCCAATCGCTGTCGGGAAGTGTAGCCGCTCGTTCGCGGGTCATCGCACCAGTTAGCAAACCGGAAGCCATGGGCGAATACACAATCACTCCGATTCCACCCGATCGGCAGTAAGGCAGGATTTCTTGCTCGACTTCGCGCCGAAGTAACGAATACGGAGGCTGCAAAGAAGTAATGGGAGCAATTCTCT
>WNFR01007944.1_pt1 | contig 10757 bp, 8 predicted proteins | sample 5400221 | NCBI WGS metagenome assembly WNFR01 (sample SAMN13153357, study PRJNA577476) | soil metagenome | isolation source: 40 cm soil under Madrone tree | place: USA:California | collected 2016-06-14 | reverse complement strand
CATCCGGAAATCGCGGCGATCGAGCGGCCCAACCAGGCAGGCTCCAATGCGCCCGGCTTCGGCAGCGATGTGGTGGCCGAAACCCTGCGCGACCTCGACATTCCCTATATCGCGCTCAACCCGGGCGCGAGCTATCGCGGGCTGCACGACAGCCTGGTCAACTATCTCGGCAACGCCGCCCCGCAGATGCTGCTCTGCCTGCACGAGGAGGCGGCGATCGCGATCGCGCACGGCTACGCCAAGGTCACCGGCCGGGCGATGGCGGCGGCGGTGCACTCCAATGTCGGGCTGATGCACGGCACCATGGCGATCTTCAATGCCTGGTGCGACCGCATGCCGATCATCATCCTGGGCGCCACCGGGCCGGTCGACGCCGTCAAGCGCCGGCCCTGGATCGACTGGATCCATACCGCGCGCGACCAGGGCGCGCTGGTGCGGCACTATACCAAGTGGGACGACCAGCCGGCCTCGCCGGGCGCCGCGCGCGAAGGAATTCTGCGCGGCTGGTGGCTCGCCAATGCGGCGCCGCAGGGCCCGGTCTACATCAATCTCGACGCCGAGATGCAGGAGGCCAAGCTCGCCGAGCCGCTCGCGCCGATCGACATCCATCGCTTCGTCCCGGCGGTCGTCGCCGGTCCCGCGCCCGAGCTCGTGCGCAAGGCCGCCGATATGCTGGCATCCGCGAAACATCCGCTGATCCTCGCCGGCCGCGTGTCGCGCAACCCCGAGGCCTGGAAGGCGCGCGTGGCGCTGGCGGAGGCGGTCGGGGCCCGCGTGGGCACCAATCTCAAGGTGGGGGCGGCTTTTCCGACCGATCACCCGCTCCATGTCAGCCCGCCGGCCGCCTTCGTCAACGACGAGCTGGTGGCCGCCATCAAGCAGGCCGACGTCATCGTGAGCCTCGACTGGGTCGACCTCGCCGGCACCTTCAAGTCGGCCGGCACCCCGGCCCATCCCTGGCCGACCGCCAAAATCATCCAGGTCTCGCTCGACCAGAACATCCACAACGGCTGGAGCATGGACCATCAAGGACTCCCGCCGGTCGATCTGCTGATCGCGGCCGATCCGGACGCGACCGTGGCGGCGCTGGTCGAGGCGCTGCCGAAGGGAAGCACACCTAAGAAGCCGGCCTTGTCGGTGGTCGAGCCCGCCAAGAAACAGAAACCTGCCGATAAGGAGATCGCGGTCGAGGACCTCGCCCTCAACCTCCTGGCCGCCGTCGGCGAGCGCGAGGTCGCGCTGACCCATGTGTCGCTGTCCTGGCACGGGGCGTGGTGGCACTTCCGCGGCCCGCTCGACTATCTCGGCTCGGACGGCGGCGGCGGCGTCGGCGGCGGCCCGGGCATCACGGTCGGCGCCGCGCTCGCCCTCAAGGGCAGCGGGCGCTTGCCCATCGGGGTCTGCGGGGACGGCGACTTCCTGATGGGGTGCACCGCGTTGTGGACTGCGGTGCACTACCGCATTCCTTTGCTCATCGTGGTGGCCAACAATCGCTCGTTCTATAATGACGAGGTGCATCAGGAGCGCGTCGCGGTCATGCGCAACCGGCCGGTCGAGAACAAATGGATCGGCCAGCGCATGGGCGATCCCGAGATCGACCTCGCCCAGATGGCGCGGGCGCAGGGCGCGCAAGGCTTCGGCCCGGTCACGTCCGTCGACGACCTGCCCGCGATCTTCGCCAAGGCGATCGCGGCGGTCGAGGCCGGCGGAGTCGCGGTCGTCGATGTGCGGGTGAAACCGGGCTATGGTCCCAACGTGGCGCGTGCGATGACGCGCCAAGCCTAGAGCATACGCATGCCGCCGAAGGATCGTTCATGGTGACAGCGACCTCAACCGTCCGCGCCGGAGAAGCGCCGGCCGCCAGGCCGGCGGAGCCGATTCTGGTGGTCGACGATGTTTCCAAGCGGTTCGAGACCCCCGACGGCACCCTGGTGGCGGTCGACCACGTCTCCTTCGACGTCGCGCCGGGCGAATTCCTGGCGGTGATCGGCCCGTCGGGTTGCGGCAAGTCCACCCTGTTCAACGTGATCGGCGGCCTGATCGACAGCTATGAGGGCCGCATCACGGTGGCGGGCCAGAAAGTCGCCGGTCCCCACCCCTCGATCGGCATGGTGTTCCAGGAGGAGTCGACCTTTCCGTGGCGCACCGTGATCGAGAACGTCGCCTTTCCGCTCGAGATCACCGGCGTCGCCAAGGCCCAGCGTCGCGAGCAGGCGCGCCATTTCATCAACCTGGTGGGACTCGACGGCTTCGAGAACCGCTATCCGGCCGAGCTCTCCGGCGGCATGCGCCAGCGCGTCTCGATGGCGCGCACGCTCGCCTCGGTGCCGAAGATCATGCTGATGGACGAGCCCTTCGCGGCGCTCGACGAGCAGACCCGGCTCCTGCTCGGCGACAAGGTGCTGCAGATCCAGCAGGATCTCAAGCAGACCACGCTGCTGATCACCCACAATATCACCGAGGCGGTGCAGCTCGCCGACCGCATCCTGGTGATGACCTACCGTCCCGGCAAGCTCAAGCGCATGGTCGAGATCAAGCTGCCGCGGCCGCGCAGCTCCGAGATCGTGTCGAGCGAAGCCTTCGGCCGCTACGTGGCGCAAATCTGGAGCGATCTGCGCGAGGAAGCGAGCCGCGGCATGCTGGACGACGAAACCCACCTGCGGGACGCCGCGGGGTCGAAGCCGTGACCGCGGCCGTGCGTGAGCGGGGCGTTCCGGTCGCGCTCGGTCTCGGCAGCTTCGTGGCCTTCATCGTCGGCGTCGAGCTCCTGATCCGGATCGGCGTGATCAACCGGTTCATCGTGCCGATGCCGACCCAGATCCTGGCGAGCTTCGAGCGCGTGATCGTGGAAGAGGATATCCTCGGGCGTTTCCGGCTCACCTTCTTCGAAGCCTTCACGGCGGGCGCCATGATCGCGGTGGTCGGGATCGCCATCGGCATCCTGCTCTACCGCATCACCCTGCTGCGCCAGGCGACCGAGACCTGGGTGGCGGCGCTCGCGTCGGCGCCGACCGTGCTGATGTATCCGCTGTTCCTGGTCATCTTCGGCCGGAGCGCCTGGACCATCATCATGATGGGCTTCGTGGCGGGCCTGCCGCCCGTGATCCTGAAGACCATCGAGGGGCTGTCGGGCACGCGGGCGGTGCTGATCAATGTCGGCCGCAGCCTCAAGCTCACGTCGCCGCAGATGTTCATCAAGATCCTGTTTCCGTCCGCCCTGCCGACCATCTTCGTGGGCTTGCGGCTGGGGCTGATCTTCACCCTCATCAACGTGGTCGGGGTCGAGTTCCTGATCAATTTCGGCGGCCTCGGCCAGCTCATCAACGATCTCGCCGAGCGCTACGACCTGCCCGGAACCTACGCGGCGATCTGCTTCGTCATCCTGGTCAGCGTCGTCTTCTTCATGATCACCGAACGGGTGGAACGATGGCTGAGGCCGGTCGAATAAGGGCGGCCGCGCCGCCGCGCCCCGCGGTGTCGCCGGTCACGCTGTTGCGGATCTCCATTATCCTGGTGGTGCTGGTGGCGTGGGAGCTGCTCGCCCGTTCCGGCTGGCTCTACCGCGACGTCGTTCCGTCGCTGCTCGCGATCGGGACCGCGGTGTGGAAGCTGCTGTCGAATTCCGAATTCTACTGGCACCTGGGCGTGACCGCCGGCGAGGTCGGCATCGGGCTGGCCATTGGCGGCGTGAGCGGGCTCGTGGCCGGCTTGCTGCTCGGCGCCAACCGGATGCTGTCGAAATCCTTCGAGCCCTATCTCTATTATCTCGGCCCGACGCCCAAGATCATCTTCTTCCCGGTGATGATCATGTGGTTCGGCGTCGGCCCCGGCTCGAAGGTGGCGATGGGCGCCATCTCGTGCTTCTTTCCGATCGCGCTCTCGACCGCGGCCGGCATGCGCCAGATCGACAAGGTGCTGATCCGCGTCGGCCGCAGCTTCCGCGCCAATGCGTGGCAGATGACCAGCAAGATCTACCTGCCCGCCATGCGGCATCCCATCATCAACGGCGTGCGGCTCGGGCTGGGCGTCGCCATCATCGGGACGCTGCTCGCCGAGACCAAGCTGTCCAACCGCGGCATCGGTTTCCTGGTCATCCAGGCCTACAGCCTGTTCGACATGCCGCGCATGTACGCCATGCTGATCGTGCTGTTCTGTCTCGCCATCGGGGCCAACGCGCTGGTCGGGCGGCTGGGCGGGCTGCACACGATTCGACGGACTTGATCCATGATTGGTCGCATTTTCTTCGGCGAACCGGCGTCCACTTCGCCGGGAAATGCTCCGATATCCCAGGAGAGAACATGAACCGGATCACACGCCGCACCCTCATGGCGGCCGCGGCCGTCATCGCATCGACGCTGTCGGCCTCCGCCGACGACGCGCTGAAAGTCACCATCGGGCAGCGCGGCAATTGGGACACCGCGATCGCCCAGCTGGGCACCAAGGCCGGCATCTTCAAGAAGCACGGCCTCGAACTCGAGATGATCTACACGTCGGGCTCGGGCGAGACGCTGCAGCCGGTCATCTCCGGCAGCGTCGACCTGGGGCTGGCGGTGGGCACGCTCGGCGCGATCGCCGCCTATGCCAAGGGGGCGCCGGTGCGCATCATCGGGGCCGAGGCGACGGGCGCGGCCGACTATTGGTACGCCAAGACGTCGTCCAGCATCAAAACCCTGAAGGACACCAGCGAGAAGAACACCATCGCATTCTCGACCAACGGCTCGTCGACCCAGTCGATCGTGCGCGCCTTCGTCAGCGAGTTCGCCGTCAAGGCCAAGCCGATGCCGACCGGCAATCCCGCCGCCACCCTCACGGCGGTGATGACCGATCAGGTCGATATCGGCTGGGCCTCGCCCCCGTTCGGCCTGAAGGAGATCGAGGAAGGAAAGATCCGGGTCGTCGCGCGCGCCACCGATGCGACGCTGGTGCGCGGCCAGACCATCCGCGTCATCGTGGCCAATGCGGACGCCTTGGCGAAGCGCAAGGATGCCATCGGCCGCTTCATGCAGGCCTATCGCGAGACCATCGCTTACATGTATTCGAGCAACCCGCAGGTCATCGAGGACTATGCCGACTTCGTCGGCGTCTCCAAGACGGTCGCCCGGCGCGTGCGCGACGACTTTTTCCCCCGGGCGCTGGTCGAGCCCGACCAGATCCATGGGCTCGACTCGCTGATGAGCGAGGCGGTCACCTTGAAGTTCATCCCGGAGCCGCTGTCCAAACAGCAGACTGGCGAGTTGATCCAGATCCAGAAGCCGGCGGGGAAGTGAGGCATTGTAGCCCGGATGGAGCGAAGCGTAATCCGGGACCGCCCTCCCCGCATTTCGCTTCGCTCCATGCGGGCTACCGGCGACAATTTTTCACAGCTTGAACGTCTCATACACCGAGGGGTGAAAAAGTTCCTCGATTTTCATCAGCCGCGGCGACAGGCCCTGGCCGTGATGGTGATGCAGAAACGCCTGAAGCGTCTTGCGGTTCGGCTCGACCCCGTAGGCCCAGAAATCCGGCCCCATCAGGTCGCGCGTCTCCTTGAGCTTCTCCTCGACGAAGGGCAGCGTCACCTTGGTGGCGGCGGTATCGCCGAGCGCGGCGAGCGCCGCCGCCTTCGACTGCTCGAAGGCCTTGAACACCGCGACCGGCAGATAGGGAAATTTCTCCACCAGGGTGCGGCGGATGCCGATCAGATGCATGATCGGGAAAATGCCGGTGCGCCTGAAATAGTCCTTGGCGGTCGCGGTCGGATCGCGAAACAGCCGGCCGACGTTTTTCGTATGCTCCGACATGAATGAGGGCGGGCGCGGCGCGATGAAGCCGTCGATCTCGCCCTTGATCAGCAGCTCGGAGATGGTCGCGCCTTCCGGCGCGTTGGTCAGCTTGACGCCCGCGGGGAGCTTGATGGTGATCTTCTCGGGCCGGCCCGCCTCCTCGATGCCGCCGCGAATCCAATGGATGTCCGCCGGCTTGACGCCGTAGTCGTCCTCCAGGATCGCGCGCGCCCATACGTTGGCGGTGAGCTGATATTCCGGCACCCCGACCTTCTTGCCCTTGAGGTCCTTCGGCTCCTTGATGCGGTCCGTGCGCACATAGATCGAGGTATGCCGGAAGGCGCGCGACACGAAGGCCGGAATGCCCACGTAAGGGCATTCGCCCAGCGCGGTCTTGACCGTGAAGCTGGACAGCGACAATTCGCAGATGTCGAAATCCGTCGAACGGAAAGCGCGGAAGAAGATCTCCTCCGGCGACAAGGTCATGAACACGGGATCGACGCCGTCGATCTTGACGGCGCCGTCGATCAGCGGTCGGTTGCGATCATAGTCGCCGATCGCGACCGAGAGATTGAGATGGGCCATGAGTTTCCAGGGTGAGAGCAAATGCGCGCGCACTCTAGCGGGTTGCGATCGGCGATCAAGCCGCCCGACTGCCGCTAGAAATTGGGGGCGCGGGCCCCCAGGGATAGGAACGGCGGACTTCCGAAACCGAACATTCCCGCCGTCATCGCGCGCGGGGGAAAGTTAGATGCCAGCCCGAAGAAGAAGGTGCTTTCGCCCGCCCCGGCGTTGGTTCCTACGCACATCGGCCGGGCAAATTCGAAGGTGATGACGCTGCCGTCCTGCTCGGCCGATTTGATCCCGACGCTGCCCAGCCCGCCCTGGACGATCACATAGACGTCGCCCACCTGCCCGGGCCGGTAAGGGAGCCTGACGATCGGCCCGAAGTTGACGACCAGTCCGAGCAGACAATTGACATCGCCGCCTGCCGACCGGAGGTCCACCCGATATTCGTAAGCGGTATGTCCGCTGCCGGGAGTTCCGGCCACGCCAAAGAACGTCCGCGATTGCAAAAAGGGATTGCCGGCGGTAAAGGCCAGCGGGATTGCGGCGGTGGAATCGGTCGGAATGACCGAGCAGAGCGGCACGAACACGCAGTTGATGGCCGGCGCGGCCACCTCGACGATCTTGAGCTTGTCGGCATTTGCCATTGCGCACGATGCGGCCATCAGCGCCGCCACCGCGCTCCAGCGAACGACGTGCAAAATCTTCATGCTGTGGCCTCCGCCGGCCCTGGCAACAGACGATGAAATCATAAAGATCACGGGGACGGATTGCCACCCCGTCCCGACGGCCGGCGCGCGACCGCACCGACGGGCTAAATTCCTGTTCGCCACCCCCACCGTCCCCAGACCTGCCCCACTCCCCAACCCTTGCGGGCGCCCGGGATCGCGGCGATGCCGAGCAGGATGAGCAGGGGGCCGGCCCACCAGCGGGCACGCTCGCGCGCCCGCGCGCTCACCTCGCGCATCACGTAGAGCTCGCCGTTTCGCATCTCGGCATAGGAGCGCACGAAGGACGACAGCTTGCGCAGCTCCATGTCGTCGATCGCACTCCCCTCGGCGCGGCTTTTCGTTTCGCGCGCATTGAGCCGGTCGGCCTCGCCGGCGTGGCGCGCCGCCTCCTGTTTCGCCTCACGATAGACCGCCATCTCGATCGGGTTGAAATAGGCCTCGCGCATCACGGGGATCGCCGCCTCCAGCCCGTCGATCAATGGCTGGTCGGCGCGCGGCGTCGCCATGAGCAGCGCGCCCGAGCCGACCAGAAGCACGGCCGCGATACCGCGCACCGCCACGCCGAGGCCGCTCCATGCAGGCCGCGCATCCCGGCGCCGAAACGGATAGACGCAGCCGGCCAGCGCCAGCGCGATGCCGAAGCCGCATACCATGGCGGCGCCCATCGGCAGATCGAGCAGATACGATCCGGCAAGTCCGGCCACGCTGGCAAGCATGCCGGTGATCCAGCCGATCGCGAGCTGGGATCCGAGGCGGTCCGCGTAGAGCACGCCGATACAGGCGGGAATGATCAGGAACGAAAACACCAGCAGCACCCCGGCAAGCGCGACCGAGCTCGTCACCACGACGCCGAAGCTCGCATAGAACACCAGCTCCCAGGCCCAGGCGCCGTCGGCCGCCAGGATGCGCCGGCGCAGCAGCGCATGGAGAAGGCCGACCGCGAGGTAGAGCGGAACCACGGCGAGGAGCTCGTCGGTGCCGGACGTCAGGATGTTGCCGGTCAGGATCTGCTTGAGATGCTCCGCCCCTTGCGGCGCGCGATCGATCAGGAGGATCGCGGCGGCGGCCGCCACCACGTAGATCACGCCGATCAGCGCCTCTTGCGGCAGGCGCGTCGAGAGCCGCCGCGTGACGGAGAGCAGCACCGCGGCGGCGAGCGTGAAGGCGAGCGAATAGAAATACGCGGCGTGGCCCTGCATCGAATGGCCGAGCATGAACGCGACCGTGGTGCCGAGCGCGGCGATCTGCGCGAGCGCGAGGTCGACGAAGATCACCTTGCGGCGCAGCACCTCGATTCCGAAATAGACGTGGATCCCCAGCAGGCACAGCGCGACCAGGAAGGGCGGCCACAGCAGCTGCAAGGCGTCGCTCATCGGGAGGCCCGCGACGCGAGCGCATCGACGTTGAAGTCGAACAGCGCCATATAGTCGGCGGCCTGCGGCGTGGCACCGACCGAGCCCGCGAGCGTCACCATCGCGGCGCCGGTCTTGGCGGCCAGGAAGGCGCCGTCACGCTCGGGCTCGTGCGGCTCGCGCAGGATGATGCCGATGTTGCGCTCCCGCATCAGGCGAATGAGCCCCGCGAGGTGAGCCGGGCTCGGCTGCACGCCGGGCCTGGGCTCGATCAGGCCCGCGATGTCGAGCCGGAAGCGGCGGGCGAAATAGGCCCAGCCACCATGATAGGCGACGAGCGGCCGCCCTTGCAGCGCCGCCATGCGCTGCTCCCACGCCGGCAAGCTGGAATCGATCCGCTGCAGGAAGGCGCGCCGGTTCTGCTCGAATTCCTTGCCATGCGCCGGATCGAGATGGCCGAGCGCCTCCAGGACGGTGCCGGTGATGATCCCGGCGTTTTTCGGGTCCAGCCAATAGTGCGGATTTCCGCCACCATGCTGATGGCCGTCGCCCGGCCCGACCGACGCGCCGCGCACCTCGAGCACCGCGATCGCGAACGAGGCATCGACGTGCTCCGCCCGCCCGCGCATCAGGTCGGCGCGGCCGGCCTGCGCGAGCAACCGATCGAACCAGATGTCGTAATCGAGCCCGACCCGCACCACGAGACGGGCGGCTTTCAGCCGGGAAACGTCCTGCGGCCTGGGCTGGTAGTCCTCGGCGTCCATGGTGGCGGGCGCGATGCTGGTGACCTTGACGCGCTCGCCGCCCACCGCCTCGACCAGCGCCTTGAGGTCGGTCGTGGTGGTGACGACGGCAAGCCCCTCCTCGGCCGCGACGCCGCAGGTCAGGGCCACAACGAGCGCAAGGGCGGCGACGCAACGCATTGACGCGGGAGCCCGACGGGCGGCGCAGCCCGCCGGTTCACCTGGCGGCAACCGCCTTCGGCTTCTGCCACAGGCTCTTCGACACCAGACAATGCACATTCTTCTCGGTCGCCGAGACCGCACCGACGCGGCAATCCATCGCGACGCTCGCGAGCCCATAGGCGTCGAGCCGGGCGATCTTCTTCTCGCTCTCGAGAAACTTGATCATTCCCATCGAGGCGTCGTTCATCGCCTTGTTGAGGTCGGCATCCTTGACATGGCTCACATAATATTTCGGCGTCTCCTTGGTGGGCCGCTCCATATCTTCCGAGTCGGCGGAATTCTTCGGCGTCAGGCAGTGAATGCCCTTCTTGATATTGACGACTTGCGACACCCGGCAATCGGACTGCTTGAGCATCACCGCCTCGGCCTGGGCGGCCGGAACGTTGCGCAGTTCGCCGATCAGCTTGAGGGTCTGCGCCCTGGCCTGATCCCAGGCCTTGTTGAGATCCGCATCGAAGCCCATGCTGATCCACGACTTCGCGGTCTCGATGCGGGGGAAATCGAGCGGCTTGCCCTTGACCACCTCGACCGTGACATTGAGCTCCTTGTAGGCGGTCTCGATCGCGGTGAGGTTGACCTCGCCATTGCCCTGGCCGGCGTGCGAGTCGCCGGACCACAGCAGCGCGCCGGGTACGAACACCGGCACGTAGAGCGTCGTGCCGACCGCGAAGTCGCGGATGTCCATGTTGCCCGCGTACTCGCCGGGCGGCACGCTGGAATACTGGCCGGGCTCCTTGCGGGCGACGCCGAGCGTGCCGGGGAAGGGCTTGAGCGGGACCCACACGCCGGGCAGGAACTCGGTGACCATGCGATCCAGGTCGAGATAGACATATTTGACCTGCCCGTCCTGGTAGGTCTGCGGGAACTGGCCGAACATGCCGGGCACGTTGAAATTCGTCGCGTAGGCGCGCGGCACGATCTTGTTGAGACGCACCTTGAGCACGTCACCCGGCTCGGCGCCGTTGATGTAGATCGGACCGGTGAGCGTATGGGGGCCGCGTCCGGGGAAATCGGTGCGCAGCTTCTTGATCTGCTCGATGGTCACGCCCGGAATGACCTGGTTGTGCGAATGCATCATCGTCTCCATGACGATGGTGTCGCCGGAATCGACCTTCAGGACGGGCGCCTGGGCATTGTTGAACCAGCCCCACTGGGTGGTCTCGAGCGTCGCCGGGAGGACATGAACCTTGCCCTTGGTCTCGGTCGCGGTGACGACGGCCTGGGCGCCGGCCGCCCCTGGAAGCGAAAGAGCTGCCGCGCCGGCAAGCAGCAAAGCCATGAATGTACGATTGTTTGTGAGCATATTTTCCTCCCTGGGGGGCGGAATATAGCCGGCCTCATATCGAAAGACTATTCAATAGGCAGTTTTTTGGGTTGGCA